>ENA-OWNT01001131-OWNT01001131.1-seawater-metagenome-genome-assembly--contig:-NODE-1131-length-37915-cov-6.330250_pt1 | contig 37915 bp, 36 predicted proteins | sample MGYA00238136_ERZ651165 | MGnify/ENA primary metagenome ERZ651165 (study PRJEB26861, sample SAMN08777766) | seawater metagenome | isolation source: coastal seawater | place: USA: Florida | collected...
GTTCAAAAAAGAAAATCGAGACCTGCTACTTTTCAGCTTTTGGGTCTCGATTCTTCTTAACTTGATGCTTATGCCCCTTCTCTTGCAGGAGGGGTTTTTTGTTTAATGAAATTGTAAATAAATAGAATTACCTTTGATTCATATAAACTGGTTTGGCGCGCCAAACCCCTACATCATCCATGAATTATTGGTAGTGGCATGACGTGTCATGCCTGAAAAAATGTAACAGGATGGAATATGCAAAAACGATTGATTTTATTGACCCTGTGCTTTTTGCTGATAATCCCTCTCAGCGCACAGGAGGCAACACCGGAAAGTGACTATATTGTGACACAGAATTTTTTCTATACCTATCATCACGGGTCAGGCAATCGCTATGTACAGGGGAGCGGGACTTTCCCTGATGTTGAAGTGCGTGATTATGCTTTTAACGCCCGACCTATCTGGCTGGTTGCAGGTAATCAAACATGGAGTGGCAACACCCCTGCACAATTGATTACGGTTCAACTGGAGAATGATACCGTTGCCAGTATTGACCCTCTGAATGGTGTTGTCGATGTTGAGTTCGGGGCAGTGTCATCGCTGCAATCTCTGGCACTGTTTGTCTGGCGCGGACAGTGGACATTTGATACCCCCGAGTCTAATAATCTGACAAATTTAACTTACCTGGATTTTCGATTGTTAGCTGATGTCTCGTCTGATGGAGGATTGTCTATCATTGATGTCAGACCGGATGGTATTTTTGGTGATAGTCTGGATTTGAATATTCAGCCGGATGCAAAAGTCGTCGTCAGTGATGATAATCGCCAGGCTGTGTATGCCAATGCGACAAATCAACGCTATGTGCATGGCATTATGGGCGACGATATTGAAGGCTCATCGCTGGTCATTCTTCGCTATGAAGATGATCGACTGGAAATCATCGAGCAGATAGATTTACCGGGGGATGCAGTCTTTGAGGGGTTGTCGCCTATGTGGGCAGATGTCAATGGCGACGGGATTCAAGATTTGATTACAACGGTCAGTGATAGTCAATCCGGCTCACGTATCCGCGCCTATCTATTCAACGAAAATGGAAACACGATTGCAGTCGATGGGCAGGCTATCGGACGACCTGGGCGCTGGCAGCATCAATTAGCATGGGGTGCATTCGGAGCAAATGGCGAAATGCAACTGGTGGAAGTGTTGACTCCGCATATCGGCGGCGTTGTTCGTTTCTATGAATTCACCGGAACAGAGCTATCAATTGTCTCACAGATTGGCGGCTATACTTCGCATGTGATCGGTTCGCGCAATCTTGATATGGCGGTTGCGGGTGATTTTGATGGCGATGGTCAACCGGAAATTGTGTTGCCGTCTCAAGATAGAACACGCATCGCAGGTATTGCTAACACTGCATCCGGCGCGACTGTGATGTGGGAGTTGCCACTTGATGGAACACTTGTTAGCAATCTGGCGGCGGTCAATACACCTGATGGATTGGTGCTGGCTGCCGGGCGGGAGGATGGTACTGTGCGGGTTTGGTCTCCCCAAAGTTAACGCAATTCGCTCAAAAATCGCTGTACCATTAAGAAAACGAAATATTCGGGTGTGCGATATTATCATGCCCGGATTCACACACAGGGGAGACGCATGGATTTTATCACTTCTGCTTTCGAATGGTACGAGATCAATTCATTTATTGTGATGCCTCTGCTGATTTCTATTTTCATCATGGGCATTTCGCTGGGATTCTTTCAGGTCATTGAAGATCGCTTTTTCCGGCTCGGATTGCTTGTGCCAATCGGGGGAATTTTGCTGGCGATGAGCTTTTTCACCGGGGAATACGGCGCAGAACTCTATCTCAATTTGAGTATGATGGTCTTTATGACTCTGCTTGCGGTTCTGATCGTTGCTCTTGCTTCGCAGCTTGAAGGCTGGTTCATGCCGATTGCTATCGTGGGAATTTTTGCACTGAGTTTACAACTCTTCATTCCGGTCAATAACATCGGCTCGAATATTCCTGTCACACTGGCAACATCGCTTATTGGCGCATTGATGGTTGCATTTATGTTGCGTCAGGAATGGGCATGGTCGCCTGTTCAACAGGAAAAGCGTCTGAGTGCTGCCATGCGAAAAACCCGTCAGGAACAGGCAGAGCGCGATGAGGCTTTCGGTGATTTTTTCATGCTAATTTCCGGTCATGATGAAGAAACGATAGGGGAACGTATTGATTTTCTCAAACAGCATGACATGAGCATCATCCACGAAGACCCCACCGAATTCGATGAAGAAAGCGAAAATTACTATCGCCTGGTTCATGTGAAAATAGAGACTGTCGTTCGTCATCAGGAGGCGGTTTTCCTCAATAGCAATGAAGCGCGGGTACAAATTCTTGCTTATCCCGATGCGGTGAAGATGCTCTATAAGCAGATGGGCGAGGTCATTGAGGCGCGTGAACAGAAACGCGTTGAAGCACCGGAGAAACACCTGATGCACATCGAATTCAAGGCTGATGCGCCGCATCGGATGTATTCGGCTATCTTAGAAGAGAAAATCTATGCTCTGGCGCGTGAATGGCAATACGGTGAAGAAGAGTATCTGCAAAAAGCAACCGATGACCTGCTGGAATGGGCAAAAGCGCAGGGACTTGTTCATAAATAAAAATCAGGTGACAATGCAATCTATATTATTGGTTGAGGGACGTACAGGGTGTGCGTCCGAATGATGAGGATGGAGTCACATGACAAACTTAAGTTTTGATGTTGAGTCGATGACTGAATTTCTGGTTAATCTGTTGGAAATACCTTCCCCGACAGGCTACCATGCTGAAGTGATGCCTTTCGTTCAACAGGCATTTGAAGAACTTGATTTTCCGGGAATGACAATCCGTGAGACAGGCAAAGGCGCGTTAATCATCCATGTTAAAGGGGAAAATGATGATGCTCCGGTCGGTGTTACCGCGCATGTCGATACTCTCGGGTTCATGGTGAAAGAAATTAAAGGCAATGGTCGCCTGAAAATGACCAATCTCGGCGGGATTAACTGGTCGGGCGCAGAATTTGAAAATTGTACCGTTCGTACCCATGATGATACGCGCTATCGTGGCACGGTGATTCTGTCGAATCCAAGTACGCATGTTAATCGCAATGCACATAAATCAGATCGTAATGGCGATACAATGGAAGTTCGTCTGGATGTCCGCACAAACAATCGCAGCCAAACAGAAGAACTGGGTATCGGTGTGGGAGATTTTATTTTTCTGGATACCCGCATCGAAGTGACCGATACAGGCTTTATTCGTTCGCGTTTTCTGGATGATAAAGCCGGGGTTGCAGTGATTTATGGTGCGCTGGCTGCCATGAAAGACGCCAATGTGATTCCACAGCAGGATACCTATATTCTAATTGCCAATTATGAAGAAGTCGGACACGGCGGGTCAGCAGGTTTCCCCGATAATCTGGCGGAAGTGCTCTCAATTGATATGGGCGCTATCGGTGATGGTCAGGCAGGCGATGAATTTAGTGTGTCTATCTGTGTCAAAGATGGCGGGGGACCCTATCATTTTGATATGAATAACAAGCTACGTCGCCTCTGTGAAGAAAATGCCATTGACTATAATGTCGATATTTACATTTACTATTCCAGTGATGGCACGGCATTCTGGCGTTCCGGTGGTGATGCAAAAGTTGGACTCGCCGGACCAGGTGTGGCATCATCGCATGGATATGAACGCACACATAAAGATGCCTTGTTGCACAGTGCCCATCTGATAGCACGTTATATGCTTGACTAAATCTTGTTCTACTATAATCTTAACGGTTTCTCAGCCCCGGGAAGCCGTTTTTGCTTTAAAATGATAGTAGGCTAGATAAGGATTCGATCGAATTAATGCCGATTAATCAGTATTGGGACAATAATGAAAAGACGATTTTACTGGTTGTGTTTGAGCCTGAATGGACATGGCAAGAATACAGTGATGGTCTTGATGAAACCCGTGAGATAGTTAAAGATATTGAACATACTTATCATGAAATAATTGATATGCGTCAGACGGGCAAAGTGCCACAATCGTCACCCATTCAACATATGATGAAGGGTAGACAGCAAGGGTCACGGTATCTGGGTATCGTCGTACTTGTTGGTGCGCCGAAAATGATGGAAATCTTTGTCAATGTATTCAAGAAAGCCTATGGAACACGATTTCCCGAACGTTTGATAGTCGAAACCATAGAAGATGCGTATACACTCATCGCTGCATATAAAGATACAGTCCCGTCAGATGAAGAAGGAGGCTGATAGTGAGTATCAAAGTCTAGTGGGACAATGAGGAAAAGACAATTTTCCGGGCGGATTTCGGTGTCACATGGACGTGGGATGATTATCTTGCTGCTCTGGAAATTGCGATTCAGATGACCGCAACTATATCCTATCGCTTTTATCAGATTCTCAATATGATAGATACAAAGTCAATTCCCCGCGAGATGTCTGCGAATCAATTGCTATCCCAGCGTACCCGGTCTGATAATGATCCTGATAAAATCATAGCAACAGTGGTTATCGGTGCGCCGAAAATTTTGGAAGTGTACGAAACTGTCTTCAAAAAAATTTATCGTCTGGAAACACGCTATTTTGTGCATTCGCTTGAAGATGCTTATGCTTTAATTGAAGAATTGAAAACCTCACAGGCTTAATCAAGTTTATCCAGGAATTCAAAATAAGCTTTGAGCGTTGCTTCCGGTGCTTCGACCTGCGGATAGTGACCGATACCCTCCAACCGGGTGATGTTGGTCTCCGGTATTAATTCCAATAATCTATCGACCATATGCCCGCCTGAAACAGGGTCATCCACGCCATTAATCACCTTTAATGGAATCTCTGTTTTTTGCAATGCGCCAACCCATCGTTCGCGATATTTGACGCGCTCCGGGATATAGTGAATGAGTTTGTTAATGACCCGTTGCCCTGTATCATGTGAGATGAGATGCCAGAATTCGTCCAGTTCATCGGATGTTGGCTGTGTATTTGCGCCGAAAATCTCACTGAATTGCTTGCCGAAGGTGTTGCGATTATAAAACAGGGTGATAATTGAGCCGAGAACAGGTACAAGCAGTAAATTTTGTATCGGACGCGGGCGATGAGTTTCAGGGAATAAGCCGCCATTCAAGAGGCAAACACTCTTTATGTCATAAGCCGGGTTTTCAAGATGCCGGGCGAGAAGTTCTTGAGTGACCGTATCTCCGTAATCATGGGCAAGGATATGGAAACTGTCGATATTGAGATGTGTTAGCAGAGCTTCGTGCATATCCGCCTGTTCACCTATCGAGTAATTGTGTCCGCGTGGTTTTGCTGAATAACCATAGCCAATCATATCCGGCGCAATCACACGGAAACGGGCAGTTAACTCCTGCCAGATATGTACCCAATCCCATGATGCTGTCGGGAAGCCATGCAAACAGAGTAAGATGTCTCCCTGACCCTCGTCTTTATAGAAAATTGGAAATTCGCCAAAATTGAAAGTGTTGCCATTCTGATACCATGCTGTGAGTTGCTCTGAAAGTGCCATTGTGCTCCCCGAATACATTAGATTAAGCTGGATTGTAATTCGTCCACTACACTTATACCAGTAATTAGAGGATATTTTTATGGATTTGCAAGACGCTATTGTGCTTCTCCTGCGTGAAGGCACACGGCACTACGATGCGCTCCAGATAGTCTTGTCTGCTGACAGAAAAACAGTCATTGATATATTTGTTGATGCTCTGAAAAGCGAAGATTACAAAGCACGGTACAATGCGCTATGGGTCTTGCGTGAGTTCAGAAATGAAAACACCGTTGAGTTGATTATCGACCATTTGCAGGATGAAAATGAAGAAGTCAGAAGGAGTGCTGCATCGGTATTAAGCTCCTTTGATGATATAAAGGCAGTCAAAGCTATAATTTCTGCTCTTAGCGATTCTTCGAGTGATGTTCGATGTGGCGCAATTCAATCTCTGGGATATTTTAATCATCCCAATGTTGTCAATGCGCTCATATCAAAATTAAATGAGGACGATTTCACAATACGTGTGTTGACGATGTATTCACTCGCTAAAATTGGTAATGGAAAGGCAGTAAATGCAATAGCCTCTTTTATATATGATGATAATATTGACCTGCGAAGGATAGCAATTCAAACCCTGGGTGAATTAGGTGATGAACGTGCAATTAAGCACCTGGTCTATGCGCTTCGTGATTTTAGTTGTGACGGATTCAGTAATCCAGGGACAGAACATCTTGTTCCAGGCGGATTTCCCTGGATGTGCCATCGGGCTGCGTGGGCAATAGAGGAAATTGGTACAGACCTGGCTCTAAAGATTGCGAAAGAATGGTGGTCAAGCTATTTTCCTGATGGTGGCAAGTTCATGGAGCAAAAACCTACCACTTCATAAGAGCCTGTTGGGGCGTAAAATCTGCATAAGAAATTCGCAAACAAATCATGAGAATGCTCATGTTTCGTTGACAGTCCGCGTTGTTAACTTACAATATAAATATAAAGCAATAGTCAAATCAATAATGGGTGAAATCTATGGCAAAAGACTATTATGACCTCTTAGGGGTCAACAAAAATGCGAGCGAAGCCGAAATCAAGAAGGCTTTTCGCAATCAAGCAAAAAAATATCACCCTGACGCCAATCCTGATAATCCTGACGCGGAAACGCGATTTAAAGAAGTCAACGAAGCCTATGATGTGCTGAGTGACCCGCAAAAACGGCAGCAATACGATATGTTCGGCAGTGGAGGCTTCAACGGACAACAGGGCTTTGGTGGTCAGGGGAATGGCTACTACCAGGGCAGTAACATCAATATGGGCGACCTTGAAGATATTATCGGGTCGATCTTTGGTGGTGGCTACCGTAGTAGTGGTGGCGCACAGAGCAATCCATTCAGTCAACAGGCGCGTCCACAGCGCGGACAGAATATCGAGCAAAATATTACGATTACGCTGGATGAAGCCTATCACGGCACGAGTCGTTTGCTCAACAAAGATGGACGACAATTGCGCGTGAATATTCCCGCAGGGGCAGATAACGGCACGAAAGTCCGTCTCAGTGGAGAAGGGCATCAAGGCATGGGTGGACAGTCAGGGGATTTGTTCCTCATAGTTGAAGTTGATGAGCGTTCATCCTCATTTACACGGGAAGGCGATGACCTCTACATTGATTTTGAGGTCGATGCGTTCACGGCGATGCTCGGTGGGACTGCCACAGTACCTACAATGGACAGTTCTGTACAATTAAAAGTCCCCGCCGGAACACAATCCGGGCGAAAATTCCGTCTTGGCGGCAAGGGGATGCCGATTATGCGGAAAAAAGGTAAACACGGTGATCTCTATGCGCGGGCAATGATTACTGTCCCGGAAAAATTGACCGATGAACAACGCAAACAGCTTGAACAATTGCGCGACTCGCTCCAATAACGCATAATACCTGTGGGGAGACTGTTCTCCCCGCTACCGATTGAAATTTTCAGGACTGGAGTATCGCACCGATGTCGCCTCGCCTGTTGTGGATAGCGATTATTGTTTTTGCACTGGTTGCATGTACCACAGAAGACCCTGCCCCGATTGGTTCATTGAGTACCCCTGTCGCGGATTTGCCAATTAGTATCAATTTCGAAAATACGGTTTCCGAACTGGCAACCCCTGTCTCCGATGCGATCATTGCTGAAGCTGATGCGGAATACACTTTACTGAGCAATATTTACGAGCGAACAACACCGGGTGTGGTCAATATTGAGGCGGATTTACCCGGAAATACTCCGCAAAATCCCAATGTGAGTCGTGGTTCGGGTTTTATCTATGATACTGCCGGACATATTATCACCAATACACATGTTGTGCAGAACGCGACGACTATTCGTGTGACTTTCAATGATGGCTATGTTTCCGAAGCAAGCATTGTCGGGACGGATACTTACAGTGATTTAGCGCTCATCCGCGTGGATACTGCCCCCTCGCGTTTAAGTCCTCTGACACTGATGCCCGATTCTGACCTGATTCGAGTCGGACAACGGGCGATAGCGATCGGCAATCCTTTTGGACTCAGCAGTTCGATGACAATCGGGATTGTGAGTGGATTGGGTCGAAACTTGCGCTCGGCTGAAATATTGGATGCGAACGCACCTATTGGCTTTCAGAATCCTTCGATTATTCAGACAGATGCCCCTGTGAATCCCGGTAATAGCGGGGGACCTTTGCTCAATTCACAGGGCGAAGTGATGGGCGTAACAACAGCGATTCGCTCGGATAATGGTATTTTCCAGGGCGTGGGATTTGCCGTGCCGTCGAATACTGTGCGGCGTGTTATTCCTGATTTGATGAGCAACGGGCGCGTGAGTTACGCATGGATGGGCATTTCTGTGCAACCCGAAGATAACGGCTACAGTGTCGCGGGGTTAGCCGAACCACTCAATTTACCTGTGAGTCAGGGTGTGTTGATACGGGGTGTGACAATCGGGGGACCTGCTGATGAAGCCGGAATTCGTGGTGGCACAAGAACGGTTCAGGTGCGTGGTCAGACTGTTTGTATCGGCGGGGATATTATTGTGGCAATTAATGGCGAATATGTTGCCAGCATGGATGAACTGGTCAGTTATCTGATAGTGAATACCCGTCCGGGGGATAGAGCGAATTTGTTGATTGTTCGTGAACAGGAGACTTTTGCTGTATCGGTTATTTTACGTGAACGTCCGTCCGCCGATGCTGCGGTGAGAGATTGTGTGGGATAAATATGCACCGGATACGAATGTGGCTTTATGTGAGCAATTTTGCAACGGCATCTGTGCCTGATGCACTCAAAAAGAATAATATCAAAGGCATGTTGCAGTTATATCAACCGATTAAGGCAGCAGGCGTTGATACGAAATTCATCGGCTTAAAGGATGGCAAAGTAATTTCCCGTGAGCAAATTCAACAGGGGATTGATTTTATCCATGAACAACGCGAGAAAAAGCACCGGATTCTATCAACCTGCGGGGCAGGCGTCAGTCGTTCTGTGACTTTTGCTGTGATTGCGCTCAAAGAAATCGAAGGTTTATCTTTAGCCGAAGCATATTCTGATGTCTATAAACAACATCCAAAAGCGATGCCCGACCATATCCACTGGAAATCCATTGCTGATTTTTACGGGGAATCCGATGATTTCTGGAAAATATGGGGTGAGATAACTTTGAAAGATATAGATTCCTAACCGGGACAAAAATCGTGCTATACTGAGTCTATATTGTTATCACAGGGGTACTCATTATGTATAGAATCCGTGACTGGCTTTTTGTCGGCAAATATTCTCAAACCCGCCAGCTTAATCTCCTCAATGAAGTCGGCATAACTGCCATGCTGCAACTCGCCGACCATATCCCGCAACCGGATATTGAAAGCCTGTATTTAGATGTCAGTGATGGCGAAACGCTGCCACGCAATATGATTGAACGCGGTGTCGGTTTCGTTCGTTCACAGAAGAAACAGGGTAAAAAAGTGCTGGTTGCCTGTGGTGCAGGTATCAGTCGTTCATCCACATTTGCGATTGCGGCATTGATGGAAGAAGAAGATTTAGCTATTTTTGATGCCTATTATGAAGTGTTTTTACGCTATCGTGGCGCACAACCCCATCCTGAATTAATCATGTCGCTATCGGCGTATCACGGTTATGAGATGGATTTGCTCGAAGCATGGGAAGGCTTACATGCGGTTCGTGAAGCGATTCAGGGGCGGGCAGGCGTCTAATCCCCATTAATTGCGAACGCCCGCAGGCGATTAACCTGCGGGCGCGGCGTGTATCGAGGATCCAACCGTTTTAAGGTGTAACCCTCCACAGAGGTTGGTTGGACTTAAAGGGTTGAACCCCCATTATAGCCTAACATTGATGACCACCTCCTTTGTCTACGTTTACAATTAGCTAGAATATACCATGCTTAATTCAGCCTGTCAAGCAATTCATCAAACTCTTATGAACTGTCATGGTCTTTCATGTAATTTCTTGATATATTTCACACATAGTCCCCAATGCAATAGAGGAATGATATGATTTCACCTGTACTCAACCGTCGTCGCTGGAAATTACACGCACACGGACAGTCCATTGTCGTCAAATATGGAATGCGGGAACGTTTTGTGCATCCATTGATGAAAGCCTATATCTGGGCGCTTTATTTGCCGGAATATCCAACGTCTAGCATTGAAATTCGCATCGGGGATAAATATAAACCGGATGTGATTGCCTATGATGGGAAACCTGCTGTCTATGAAGCGAATCCGCAACCGCTATTCTGGGGAGAAGCCGGACGCACAGGCAAAGATAAAATTCACTCGATTGTCAAACGTTTCCCGGATACACATTTCGCGATGGGTAAATGGGATACCGGACTGAAATCATATGTGGATTTAGTCAGTGAGGCGCTCAAGGATGTGAAACGCTCCGCACCCTTTGATTTGATTAGCTTCCCGGAATCCAGCAAAGAATGTGTCGATGTCGATGGCAATATCACCATCACATTCGATGATGTGGAATGGCTGCGTCTGTAGACCTCAAATTCAAACTATTGATTCCATCACTTTACGTTAAATTTACACTTTTATCGAAAGCCCATAATACTTATCGGCAATGGTATATCCAGTGTTCAAAGCGAAAAGGGAAACAGTTTGAAAAATAAATTAATTTCTATGCTCTTAATGATGCTAGTCATTGCGGGAACGGCTATTAGCTATAATGAGACTGTCGAAGCGCAAACAGACTGTGATACCGATGCATTTCTGGATGTATCACAGGGGAGTGCCGGAGATGCTTATCCAGAACCTGAATTAACAATCGCCTGTACTGAAACAGAGATGGTGATTACCACAAACGGCATTATTAACTTTGAGTTTGTTCCCACAACTCCCGGACAACTTCAAATTGTTGAGCAAACTTATACCATTCCTCTTGAGCCTGAACTGGCTGATGAAACAACCGATATTCCATTATTGGGAACAGTTGCTGTCGCTGTGAACGGCTTGCCTATTTATGGTCCGAATGAAGGTGGTAATCTCGGGTTCGGTGACCCATTTTTAGATGGTGTTCTTGATTATTGTAATGGACATGTTGGTCCAACGGGGTATCACTTCCATGCACGACCTGATTGTCTTTTTGAAACAGTTGAAGGTCAGGTTGGTCTGGTTATTGGATATGCGCTTGATGGCTTCCCGATTCTCGCTCCCTATGTCTGTGCAGATGCTGATTGTACGGAAACTGTTGAATTAAGTAGTAGCTGGCAACACACAAATGATGTTACCGCAGCATGGGATGCACATGAATATGTAGACGGCTCGGGCGATTTAGACGAGTGTAATGGGATGGTAGATGAAAATGGGGACTATGCCTATTATGCCACAGCAACCTTCCCGTATTTCTTAGCCTGTTATAGTGGTGTGGTTTCAGAAGACCTTCAGAATGGTAACGGTGGAGCCCCTCCGCAGGGTGGCGATGGACAACAGCCTCCGCAGGGCGGTCGAGGTAATGGCGCACCGCCTCCAGGTGGCAATGGCGGAAACTAATAAACAGTAAATCAGGGTAAGCACAGGTGTATGTAAATTTGAACCTGTGCTTATCTGTATCATGGGGAAGGCTTCAATGTATCAGACAGTACAGGTCATTTTGTTCATTATTATGATTTTGATGGCACCGTCGATTATCGCGGATTATTTGCCAGTAGAAGGCGACATTAGCTATCAGTTGGACTGGGATTTAAACGGGGCGGAACTTACCTCTGATGGATGGCAGATTACTACTGACCTCGGATATGAGGTTGTCATTCATGAAGGCTACATCACGTCTTTCAATGCCAGTTTGATTAGCTGTTCACATAGTCATGGCTTGTTTGGCTGGCTTGTGGAGATGCTCAGTCCGGGTGAAGTACAGGCTGGACATGGCGGCACAGATGATGAGCCATCTATTGTGAACGCATCCGTCGTTGAGTCTCTAACTGCACCATCCAGCACAGTCATGGGTACGGTTCATGTTACAGAGCCGAATTATTGCAACGGGTTTTATGTTTTAGGTCAGGCTCATGATTTAGCTGCAAATTTGCCGGATGATTTTGATATGACAGGAAACAGCTTATATATAAGGGGTGAGTATATCGCGAACGATGGTACGGCGACCCCGTTTACTGTTACAACGAATGTTGGCTGGGGCACACAGGACGATTTGACTCTACCTCAGAGTGATCGCAATATACATGTTGCAGTTGGCAATGAAGCTATCACAATAAGCATTCAACGCTCACTGGCAACCCTTTTTGATGGCATTGATTTTGAAACAGCAGATGAAATCACCCTGTCTCATAGTCTGCTGCGTAACTTAACAGACAATACATGTTTTATTGTTCTAACAGGGAAAACACACAGTTAGATAGCGCAATATCACCATTACCTTTGATGATGTGGAATGGGTGCGCTTGTGAAACAAATGTGCTAAAATGATGGCATTTAGCCACATTTGCAAGGATACCTGATTATGTCTGCTATTCGCCAGATTGACCCCGTTCATGCCCGTCGCTTGATTATCAGCAAGCAACATCTTGATGCTACAGAAACGCCTCCCATGCTGGATTTAATCCGTAACCTCGGTTGTGTTCAGCTTGACCCGATTCGTAAAGTCGAACGTACCCATTTACTGGTCTTATGGAGTCGGTTGGGCAATTTCGATGTCGATAAGTTAGAAAAATTGCGCTGGGAAGATATGTCTTTGTTTGAATACTGGGCGCACGCGGCGTCAATCGTCCTCACAGAAGATTATCCGATTCATGCGGTCAATATGCGGGAAGCACGTGAATCTCCCAGAATTAAAGCCTGGATGGATGAACATAATTTGCATGATTTACGTCAGCAGATGATAGAAACAATGCGAGAAGATGGTGCGCTCGGGACAAATGATTTCGACAACGACCACTATACATCGGAGACATTTTCCGGTTGGACTACAGGTCGGGCTGTTAACCGTCTGATGGATAGGTTGTGGACGATGGGCGATGTTTTGCCAGCATTTCGCAAAGGCAATCAGCGTAAATGGGCGTTAACGGAGGATGTGTTGCCGGATTGGACACCCCGTGATGAATTGACACAATACGAAGCCAGTTATCAATCGGTGCAGAGAGCGGTCAAAGCCCTGGGTGTTGCGATGGATAAGAAACACATCAATTATCACTTCACGCGCAATCGCTATTGGGACTTCGCGAAGGTCAAGAAACAATTGCTCAAAGAAGGAAAATTGATTCCGGTACAAATTGGGGAGTGGGCGAAAGACTGGTACATGCACGTTGATGATTTGCCGCTGTTGGAAAAAATCGAATCCGGTGACTGGCAGGGACGCACAGCATTACTATCCCCATTTGATAATCTGATCTGTGACCGTGACCGCACCGAACTCATCTGGGATTTTTACTTCCGTATCGAGATTTATGTTCCGGCTAAAAAACGTGAATTTGGTTATTATGTGCTGCCGATTTTGCATGGTGACGATCTCATCGGGCGCTTTGATATGGAAATGGATCGTAAGACGAACACGCTTCATGCGCTGTCAACTTATGCCGAAGAAGGTGCGCCGGAAGATGCTGTCACAGATATTCGTGAGTCACTGCATCAACTGGCGGAATTCTTAGGTGCGGAGCAAATTAAGTTCGGGAAAAAGATGCCATCCATGTGGAAATCACTAGCTGGATAAAGGTTTGTCCGTTGTTTGGAATATTTGCCTGTTTATCAGGGGATAACAGGGAGCAATTTTCTGTAAAACAGGGCAAAACAGGCAAATCCGGTTGGTTTTGCGTTTGAAATGTTTGCCGGGCTATGTGGTTGTTAAGGTGCTTTTCGGGGGATAGGTCACATCCCTATTTGATAGTAGCAGATTTTTATGCCGGGATGTCGTACATATCAACGTTCATATTCACGGAATTGGGTGAATCGGGAATCCCTGTTTATAATAGGGAGAAAATGCTTTTTGAGGGACAAATCTGATGGCAAGACATACGAATCCACGTGATAAAGCCGTTGTTCAGGAATGGGCGCGGCAACTTTTTGCTTTACCGAATTTCTATGTGATTGATACTGAAACAACGGGCTTCCGTAATTCTGATGAAGTGGTGCAAATCGGGGTGATTGATAAACATGGCGAGGTTGTGATTGATACACTGGTCAAGCCGACCCAGCGATTATCACAGACGGTTATTGATATTCATGGCATTAGCAATGAAATGCTGGTAGATGCTCCCGGATTGGAAGACCTGTATACCGAACTCTCGATTAAATTAGCAGGTGTGCCTCTAGTTGCCTATAACATGGACTTTGACTGGCGCTTGATGCAACAAACTTTCGCTATCCGTAAATTGCCAATTTTTAGCTCCGGCAAGCGTCATTGTGCGATGAAACAATATGCCCAATTCAGAGGGCAACGTGGAAACAGAGGTTATAAATGGCACAAACTCGGCATGGCGGCATCTTATGAAAAAATCGAAGTGAAAGACGCGCATACCGCACTCGGTGATGTTCGCATGACACTGGCACTGATGCAACGCATGGCGGAATAGTTGATTGTCCGGTAAATCAGGAGGAACAGGAATGAGTTCTTATCGAATTGAGAATAATCCCCCTGCCAGTGATGCCGATATTGCAAGAGTGGAATCAGAAATCGGGGCATCTATCCCTGATTGCTGGCGTGAGTTTCTAAAAAAGCGGGATGGCTTTCAAGTCTATCAGACTATTGGCTACCAGAGGGAGAGGTGGGAGCAAAAACGTTATATGTTTGCGACTACCGGAACTCATATTCAACATAAAATTGCTGATGAACTCAAAGCAAAATCACTGATTGATAGTTTTGGCGGGGAAATTGTTGCTACAACGGAACGAGTCTCCGAATATTTGCTGTATATTGCAGAGGATGAAGACCGTTCAGATGGGGTTAAACATGACCCCCGTATGATGGATGGTCTGATTGCAATTGGTGCTGATGATGATCGCGATCATGAACGCTTCACATATTGGATGTTTGCAAGAGCAGATGCAAGTGCAGTATACAGTGTTGAGCAACCATTGCCTAATTACCCATCAGGATATACTTATCCTGCGCCAATTCGTGAACAACTGAAAAAACCTGCATACACATTTGCAGATTTTCTTAAGATGATGGATGTGATTCCTTAGCGGGATGTCTGTAATTACCTGTATTTTTGTCTAAAACAAGCGGAATAGTTTATGTCCAAAAAGATATTTATCAGTCACTCAAGCGCTGATTTTGACTATGCTGAACAATTATGTGATGCCCTGGAATCGTCGGGGATTTCCTGCTGGATTGCGCCCCGTGATATTGCTCCTGCGATGAGCTGGGGTGAAGCGATCATCCAGGGGATTCAAGGGTGTGAGTTGATTTTGCTATTGATGAGTGCCAATGCCAATGAATCACGCCATGTTGCCCGTGAAATCGAACGTGGCGACCACTATGAAAAGTCATTTTTGCCAATTCGTCTGGAAGATGTGCAGGCATCCGATGAATTGAGTTATTTTCTGGGTCGGGTGCAGTGGTTGAACGCACAACGACATGAATTTGAGATGCAACTCTCATCACTGGTAGAGCATATCCACACGCTGATTACACCCGATATTAACCTCAGCACGTCAAGCAATAAAACGATCTGGCATCAATTCGGGGAAGAATCGCTCTCGATTGTATTGGGACGTTTTCTGGCGAGAGGGTCAAAAACACCGGAAGCGATTGGCTACGGGGATAGAAAAGCCCTGATTGAATTGCGGAATTATCTGCAAAAAGAGCAAATTAACAATTTCTCGGTAGTCTATGCGGATTTACTGGATAAGCCCATGTTGACGGGTAATCTGGTGTTGATTGGCGGAACGGGCGCGAACAAAATCTCCAAACGCTATATCAAAGATGTTCCACAGGGATTCACATTCGGCTTTCGTCGTGGCGGCAAAATATGGGTAGAGGATACGATCACCGGAGAGAAATACGAATCAGAAAATATGCGGGATAGTGATGATGATGGCGGGGATGGCATTGACTACGGGGTGATTTCTACTGCACCGAATCCTTTTGCCGATAGTGGCTATGTGATTTATGTGTCCGGCAGTTATAGCTATGCGACCTGGGCATGTATCCGGCATTGTCTGACAGATGAATTTTCACAGACTCTTGATATTGCATCCGGTGAAACACGTGAAATACTGCTCAAAGTTCAGGTTGAGGATCATAAACCTGCCGGATACGATATTCTCGTCAATCGACCGTTGCCTGCGGGATAGGTCATTATGTCAGGTATATTGCAACGCCTCACGATTATTCATCAAACGGAGAACAGGCTCGTCTTACGTGAATTGCCTTTATCTGATTGGGCAATTGTTTTTGCGCTGGGGATTATTGCGACGATTATTGCCATTGCCGGATTTTCGATTACAGCCGGGATTGGCTTCGCCGTCGCAGTATTTTTTGTGTTCCAGGGCAAAATTCGTTTGATTGATTTTGATGTCGCATCAGGGACAATGACTATCAACTATCAAAGCCCGCTCAAAAAAGAGACCGTCAGTCAGATAAAGCTGGATACGATTCAGCGTGCCTACCTTTATCGAGGGGATGATGGTGGCACGCAGATTATTCTGGTTAGTGTCGATGGGGAAGAATCGGGTATCAGCGTCTATTCCAGCGATATGCAGGATTGGAAAGAAGCGATAGTCGTTGCCATCAACGCTGTTTTGTTCGAGGCACACAAAGACGAAGAACTTTGATGCAAAGGATACTTGAATGCCTTGATATAAACATCAAGGCTATTGAAAACATCGACACAAGGTCGATAGTGGTTTTCTGTCGGCTTTAGCCGATGTCAATCAATTAGCATTCGGGTTTATCCGAATGAACTAGAAATCTCTTTCAAGAGAGAAACAGATATATTGACATAACATTCCCTCTGATTCTCCCGCCTCTGTGTTGAATTCTTAATCAAATCGAAAGCCCATTTTTTCCAGTGTTTCCCGCATGTCAGGGCGACGGGGTGTGCTGAATTTATCTGCCATGACACCTGTCCATGCGGCTGTGTTGAGATTACGCCCGAGTGATTCATAGTGTTCTGCGAGTTCGACATCGTGTTTTGCTAACTTTTCTGCCTGGTTACTGTTGTCGTATTGTTCATAATGAATGATGAGGTCTTCCGGCAGACGGGGTTTCTGTGGCGGGATTTCGTCTGCATCAGGGAATCCGAGGCACATGCCATAGACCACATAAACGCCATCCGGCAATCCGAGTGTTTCTGCATTTTCTTTCGGGAAATTTCTCATGCCACCGATCATCACATGACCCAATCCGAATGATTCGGCGGCTGTTGCGACGGACATCCCTGCAATCGCGGCATCGACCGACGCAACAAGGAAGTTCTCCAGATTTTTGCCTAATTGTGTGCCGTGCATCTCACAGGCTGTTTCGAGGCGGCTAATATCGGCGCAGATAGCGATAAAGACATCACAGGTTTCGATGTGTTTTTGATTGCCTGCTGAGGCTGCGAGGATTTTCTTTGTTTCCTGATTGCGAACGACGACAAAACTATAGGCTTGCATGTTGCTACTGGTGGGAGACCGTCGCGCAGAATTTAGAATTTCGCGTAACATCTCATCCGGGATGCGTTCGCCATTGTACTTACGGATACTGACATGATTGTTCAGTGTTTCGGTTACGGGTGTTGAGTAGGTGGTATTTTCCGGTGCTGTCATTTTTTTACCTTAGAAAATTCTATCATTAATCTTACAAAAGATACAATTTTGAATTCAAATCGTCCATATAATGAAAGTAACGCTAATCAGTTTATCAAACAGTAAGATAAATTTAGGGGTCATTAATATGGTCAGTCTACCTCAAACTCTATCAAATGAAGAAACAAGTCAGGCTATTGAGCTGCTGATGACTCACAAAAAAACATTGATACAAGACTTGCTTGATGAACGAGGACTGGCTTATTCGGGCAGTAAGGCTGATATAAGATATCGTGTACTGCACTATCTTGAAGATAATTCAATTACAGAAGTCGATATTGTTGATTGGCTTTATCAACTGGAAGGTTGGGGACGACAGGTTATTTATCTCTATCAGGCGAATCCCGAATATTCAGATGGTTGGCTGAGTATAGAGGATGCCCATGCTACAATTAAAAAACGTGCGCCTCAGCATATTGGACTCCTAAATAATCCAAAACTTCTAACTTTGCCTGATGAATCTGAATTAGCATATATAATATGGAAACCTGATAACCTGCGCTTCGTATGGGTAGAAAAAAGAGAAATACGCGAACGTTATACTGAAGCAGATTTCACAGAAAGATTTGATAATTCTGTAGCTACTGATTCTAATGTGGTTGAGCAACGAGAATCTAATCCTGACAATATTCAGGTCGATGCAAATAGCGCCTTACTGCAAAATACTTTTATCACTTATAAAGCTTGGAAGGTAACATATAAGCGTGCTCTAATTGTATTTGATTGGAACCTGATTGATGGCTCTGCCATGCTCATGATACGTGCAATGGGTGAAAGCAATTACAAAAAGCTTAAAAGCGATTTTGAGGCTAAATTGAATCCAATAATCGGGATAAGAGGGTTTTCACCTGTCATATTGTCATCGTCTATACGTCGCATTCATGAAAATGAGAACATTCGTCCTCACTCACTTAAAAGCAGGACGAATTTAGGTACTCAAATTGAAATAGTGAGTGCCGATGATCAGAATAGTTTCCGCGATGATGATGTGGCAATGCGTGCAGATAATATCATAAAAAATGATACAACGGGTCTTGTTGGCGATTTTTATTGGTCAACAAATGAGAATTTATCCGAAGAAGTTCATACAAAAATCTATGCACATGCAGTAAACAACCAATATATTTCTGTTGCCGGACAACACAGAGAACAGGATATTCGCTATGTACTTTCACGCATCCGAAACTTTTGCTAAAAGAAACTCATCTCTTTCTGAAACAATCAAAATAATAGATTCATATTTGGCTAATAGTCAGAGACAGAGCAATCGAATATATTTGTCTAATATGCTTGCTGATCTAGCTATCAAGAAATTGGTTGTTGAAAGAATTATTGATATGTATATTCGAGAAGGGGTGCTTGATGAAGTAAAGGTTTATCTTTGCCCTCATACGAATAAAAATATTCAAAACCTGAACCCCAATACTGCATGTGAACACTGTCAGAACTATCATGAAATTGATGAACTAGATATTGATTTATACTATAAAATTCTTGTTACTGTACAGAATGATGAGGGGGTTGAGAAATTGAAAAATAAAATTTTTGTCAGTTACAGTCATCAAGACAGTAAATGGCTTGAGCGACTGGAATCTATGTGGGCTATTGTTGTCCGGGTTGGTTTAATATCTCCCTGGTCAGACAAGATGATAAGACCTTCAGATGATTGGCGCAAGGAAATAGATAGCGCCCTAGATCAGGCAGATGTTGCAGTCTTGCTAGTAAGTGATAACTTCTTTAAATCGAATTTCATTATGGATGAGGAACTTCCATACATTCTTGACGCAGTTGGCAAAAAAAAGATGAAGGTGTTCTGGGTAGCTATTAGTTCTGTACCTTTTCAGTATTCCCCTTTAGCACCATTGCAAGCTGGAAATGATGATCCTAACAAACCTCTGGATTTGTTCTATGATAAATCAGACGCGCAAGGAAAAGCTGAACTAAATAAAATTGTCAAGAATCTTGTGCAAATGATTGAGGATAACAAATAGATATGAATTTCACAGGAAAAAAAGTTTTAATCACCGGGGCATCACGCGGGATTGGTCGGGCAGTGGCGAAACAGTTTGCTGATGCCGGAGCAATTGTCGCCGTGCATTATGGTAATAACGAAGACGCCGCACGGGAAACACTCTCACAGTTAGCAGGTGAGGGACATATGATTATCAAGGCAGATATGGCACATCCCGACGAAGTTGAAGCGATGGTCGAATCGGTTGTAGAAAATCTCGGCGGACTGGATATTCTGGTCAATAATGCGGGTGTCTATGATGAACACAAAATTGATGAGGTCGATTATGAGACCTGGCAACATTTCTGGCATCGGACATTACAGGTCAATCTCATCGGGGCGGCGAATGCGATGTGGTGTGCGGCACAACATATGATCGATCATGGCGGCGGACGGATTGTGAATGTGTCCTCACGGGGGGCATTCCGGGGTGAACCTGATGCTCCGGCGTATGGTGCATCGAAGGCGGGTATGAACAGTATGAGCCAATCGCTTGCGAAACGACTTGCTCCGCACAATATTTATGTGACAACCGTTGCACCGGGCTGGGTTGATACTGATATGGCAGATGGCTATATCGAAATGGGCGCAGAACAGTCGCCATTGAAACGGGTTGCCAAACCGGAAGAAATTGCCCACGCGGTCTTGTATCTTGCCAGCGATGGCGCAGAATTCACGACAGGCGCTATTCTTGATGTCAACGGCGCATCCTATCTACGAAATTAAAAAGCATTCAGCAATTAGCCCCCCGGCATTCAGCCGGGGGTTTTCAGTTTTTGTGATGTGAGGTAAGAATAGTGTGGTTTTTCGGGTTCGTTGATACAGAACAAAATTAAATGCTAGTTTGTGGTCTTTAACCCCTCCCTAAATCCCTTCCCATTGCCAGTTGCTACGGGCGCGATACATCACGCCCCTACATGATGGAGAGGGACTTTTAGACACAGCAAGCGTTATTCCTATTTCGTGTCTCCACACCTGAAATTTAATATGAAAATTTTCTCTGTGTCTCTATCGGGAATGGTCTGAATGCCAAAAGTGCAACACCATCATGCAATCGTTATTTGTCTGCTGATAATTTTCCTCACACGCATCATCGCGATTGACCATTTTCCTGTTTTTGTTGATGAGACGATTCACATTCATACTGCCGAACGCATGAATACTGAATCCCCGCTCATCAATTCCGGCATCGGACGGGTATTGTCTATCTGGTGGTTATGGCTATTTCAACCTGCACAATCAGGTAATCCTATCTGGCTAGCACGGGTTGCGACCTTGATTGTTATTTTGCCGGGAATGACTGCACTCTTGCATCTCGCATACCGGGTTGATGGCTATCATGCACTTTTACTGATGGCGCTGTTTTTGTTATTCAGTCCCTATCACTTTTTCTTTGAACGATTGGCTCTCGCTGACCCGATTGCTGCGTCATTTATCTTAGTTGCGATTGCTGCCGGGTATCGGTTACGGGATCGTTTTAACTATCTGGATGCTTTGCTCTGCGGGGGATTTTTAGCGTTCGGACTGCTTGCAAAACTGAATGTCTTGCCGTATGCAGGGATTGTTGTCGCAGCAGCCGTTGGATTCGGACATCGGCACAGTATTGTCAAACTGGCGAAATGGCTTACTGTTGCGCTCGGGCCGATGCTGATACCTGTAATTGCCTTTGAAACGCTGATTCGCATCACAGAAAATGCCTGGCTCGGGGCAATTTTTCGCTATGTCACAGCACGCACAGGCAATTCCGTGCCACTCCTTGAACGCATTTCAGGCAACGCAGGGGAAACGCTCATCTGGTTTACAGGATATATGCACCCGGTGATGGTGATTATTCTGTTTATCGGCGTGATAGTCGCGATTTTTAGACGACGCTGGTATCTATTGCTGGTACTGATTGCGCCTATTTTCCCGATGTTGCTGACCGAACCACAGGAAACCCGTTACTGGTTGATTCCGATTGGCTTAATTGGCTTACTGACAGCAGTTGGAATTAGCGAATTTTTGCAAAAATATGATTGGAAAATACAGTCAATTCCTGTGATCGGACTTGTTTTCTGGGGGATGTTGCTCTGGTTGCCGCAAGCATGGTCTACGGCAAATAATCCTGTGAGCATCAATTTGCCGCATACCGATATGCGCCAGTATGTTTATTCCGATGCGACAGGATTTGGATTTGAGCAAATTCCAGATTTTATCCCCGATGACAATCGACCGCAGATTATTGGCTTGCTGGCGAATTGTCAGGGATTGCGCTTCACCTATTGGACAGAGTACGAGGTTTTATGCCGTGCTGTCAATCCGAATGGACAGGATATTCCTGCACTGATTCAGTGGGTCGAGGATAGTCGCGGGACAGTCGATTATGTGATTTTAGAGGTGAATGGATATATGCCGGATAGTATCGACGGGGACATTATCGGCACAATCGAACGTCCTGCAAATCTGGCGAACTTAACAATTTATACCATCGGCGATTAATCTTTGATAGCGCATATGTTTTGCTGACATTTTTCTAATACCTCATGTGTATCATTAGAAGAATCCAACATTGTATGAATCAGTCGCATGTAAGAATGCCTGATTCCCTCCTATCCGATACAATAAGAAAATGTCCCGACTGAGATTTAAGGGTATATTCGATGTCACTATTTGAACGATTTACGGAACGCACACAGGATGCTGCTGCCCGTGCGTATGAAATTCTACAACGATATGGACACAACCAGGTCGATATCGAGCATATTTTGCTTGCATTGCTTGAACAACAGGATGGCGTTGTCCCGCAGATCATCGAACGTCTGAATGTTGATGTCAGTATGATGCGTACCCGTCTGGATGATATTTTGCGGCGGAATCCTCGCACGGCTGCAATTTATGGCGCTGGTGGACAGAATCAGATTTTCTTCACACCGCGCCTGAAACGTGTGATTGACCTCGCCAATGAAGAAGCCAATCGCCTGAAAGATGAATACATCAGCACCGAGCATCTTATGCTGGCGATTTTAACCGAACGCGGCACAACAACCGCAAAAATGCTTGCTGACTACGGTATCACCCGCGATAAAGTGATGGATACCATCAAAGATATTCGTGGTGGGCAACGTGTCACTGATCCGCGTGCAGAAGATCGCTATCAAACGCTGGATAAATATAGCCGCGATTTAACCCGCATGGCATTAGCCGGAAAACTTGACCCTGTTATCGGGCGTGATGAAGAAATTTTGCGCGTGATGCAGGTTTTGAGTCGGCGTACCAAAAATAATCCGGTGCTTATCGGTGAAGCAGGTGTTGGTAAAACCGCAATTGTCGAAGGGTTGGCACAGAAAATTGCTTCGGCAGATGTGCCTGAACCACTGCTGAACAAACGGGTTCGTAGCCTCGATTTGACCGCGATGCTGGCAGGTAGCCGTTTTCGTGGTGAATTTGAAGAACGCCTGAAAACTGTCATTGATGAAGTTCAAAATGCAGATGGCGAAATCATCCTCTTCATAGATGAATTGCACCAGGTTGTTGGTGCGGGTGCGGCTGCGGGTGCATTAGATGCGGCAAATATCATGAAACCTGCTCTGGCACGCGGTGAATTACAGACAATCGGTGCGACTACACTCGACGAATATCGTCAACATATTGAACGCGACAGTGCGCTTGACCGTCGTTTTGCGCCTGTGTTTGTTGAAGAGCCGGGCATTGAAGATACGATTGAGATGCTTTTCGGCTTGCGTGATCGTTATGAAGCGCATCACAAAGTCACGATTAGCGATGAAGCCGTCGAAGCCTCGGCACGTTTATCAGCCCGTTATCTGACCGAACGTAAATTACCGGATAAAGCGATTGATTTGCTGGACGAAGCATCCGCTAAATTGCGTGTTGCGCTGTATTCGATGCCAGCACGTCTCAAAGAGATGAAAGAAGCGGTTGATCGTATCATGATGGAAGAAGAAACCGCCGGGCTTTCCCGTGATTATGAACGGGCGGCTGACCTCAAGATGCGACGCATTCAGCTAGAAGAAGAATACGAGCAGGAACGCTATATCTGGCAACAGGAAAACACACTTGATGAAGTGGTTGATGCCGATGATATTGCAGGTGTGATTGCTCAATGGACAGGCATTCCAGTGCAGCAAATGCTGGAAACCGAGAGCGAAAAATTGCTCCGCATGGAAGATACCTTGCATGAGCGTGTGATCGGTCAGCGTGAGGCAATTGGAGCGCTATCTGATGCGATTCGTCGTGCGCGTAGTGGTCTCAAAGACCCGAAACGTCCGATTGGCTCATTCATTTTCTTAGGGTCATCCGGTGTCGGTAAAACAGAACTGGCAAAATCACTGGCAGAGTTCATGTTTGAGGATGAAGATGCACTCCTGCGTATTGATATGAGTGAATATCGTGAGCAACATGCCACCAGTCGCCTGTTCGGTGCGCCTCCGGGATATGTCGGTTATGAACAGGGTGGGCAATTGACCGAAGCTGTGCGTCGTCGCCCGTATCGTGTGATTCTCTTTGATGAGATTGAAAAAGCGCATCCCGAAGTCTGGAATACACTGTTGCAAATTCTGGATGATGGTCGTATGACCGATGGACAGGGACGCACAGTCGATTTCCGTAATACGGTTATCATCATGACCAGTAATCTCGGAACAGATTTTGCAAAACGTGGCGGTGCATTGGGATTCATCCGTGATGGCTCTGTAGAAGCAATTGCCGACCATCAACGCATTGAAAAAGCCATGCGTGACACCTTCCGTCCTGAATTTTTGAACCGTGTCGATGAAATCATTATCTTCTCGCCATTGTCGGAAGATGAGGTTGAGCAGATTGTCGAAATTCAGATGCGTAGTGTTCATAAACGTCTGTTAGAGGGCGGTCTTGAAATTGTCCTGAGTCATCATGCACGGGAATGGCTTGCTAAAAAAGGCTTCGACCCGCAATTCGGAGCGCGTCCTTTACGCCGGACGATTCAGCGCTACGTTGAAAACCCACTCTCCATTAAATTGCTTCAAGGGGATTTCAAACCGGGCGATGTGGTCATGATTGATGTCGATAGAGAGAAAAGCGAACTGGTATTTGAAAAACCCCGTCCGAAGCGGAAAACGGGACGCTTGAATGAGGTGAGCGATTCTCAAGCCCCTGTGCCACCTGAAGGCGTACCACAGGAAAATCAGAGTCAGCCAGCGACAGAGTAGCCCGGCTCCAAAATTCTGAGGTAATCTGTAATCGGTTGCGATGTATCTCAATCCTACAAAATATCCATAAAAAGGACACCTGCGGGTGTCTTTTTTGATTAATCGTTAAGAAGGGATATACTATGTTCCGCTAATGATGTCAAAGTGCTATCAGTCTTAGTATCATATTCAATTAGTTCCTATAATCGACTTAATATCGGGTTTGCGCGGGAGGCAACAATATAGATGACTTTTACCCTCAATCTTTCTACTATTAGCGTGACCAGCAGCATACTGGCATTTGGATGTATCATGCTGCTCTCCATCCAACTTTTATTATCACTCAAAGCAAAAATACAATTTATTACGATTCCTGTTGTACTGGTTATCGTGGGCTGGCTAGCCTATTCATTTTTCTTTGCAGGCACGCGCTTCAGTATCCTGTTTCTGGTTGCTGTTGGCATTTTTATCGCTGTTTTGCTCTATTTGCCGAATTTTCTCGATAATCGCGCATTGGATGCCAGTGCATTTGCTATCCTTGCCTTATTTTTCGGATGTGCTGTTTCCTTTATGCCGGTTGGTTCACAACCATTGTCACGGGCGATTGCCAATAGCGGTATCAACCTGACACTTCCGACATTCAATGTTCAGGGTCCTGGTTTTGAGATGCCGTCATTTCAGTTTGGCTCAGGTGGTTCGAGAGAGTTGAATCTACCTAATAATCGCGTTGAGATGACGGGTATCTGGAATGAACTGGAGTTTGACGGTGTATCTTATGTGGCGAATTTACCCTCAAATACTTCACAATTTCTGCGCCTGGAAGATAATACAGGTCAAAGTGTGTCGATCTATTTTTCCGGCGGACAACAATACGGTAGCTTCAACGTTTTTTTGAACAATGATCTACGACAAACTGTGACTGCTCCTGTTGCCCCCGGTGAATATGTCATCACGACACCTGTTCCACAGGGCGAATGGGTACTGGTGATTGTTCCCGTAACAAACGAAAGTGTGGCAATTAGCCGGATTGTTGTTCAGAGAGAAACTGAATAATAAGTACAGGAAATCATTCTGTTAAAAAGGACACCTGCGGGTGTCTTTTTTGATTGATCGACAAATGATCAGCGTAATTTTTTATTAGGTGATATATTGCAAGCATCGAAATAATCTTACGAAAGGCACAGTTTACATGACACAACAACTTCGCCGTAACGGGTGTTTTCAGGTATTCAAAGTATTCTGGACGATTATATTTTTTGTGATTGCACTCTCGATGACGGGCGTGAATCTTTTTTTCTCGAATATGTTCGGTGAAACCTGCGGTTACATTCATCCATACATTTTTGACATTGAAGTGAGTGTGATTGATGAAGATGGCTTGATGATAGCAACGAAGGACAGTATCCCGACTGCAAATGATGAAGATGTGCTGCTTTATCAAGATGCTGGCTGGATGTCCACAGCTACCGGGGCAACGCTGGATACCTATTTGCGAATTTATGACGCTAGCGGGGAAACCCTGCTGGAGTATAACGATGATACAGGAAGCGGTTATAACTCGGAAGTCTCATCGTTCAGTGTGGCGGACAATCAACAAATTATCATTGAAGTTGGTACATATGCTGATAGTTATTCAGGTGTCTTTGAATTAACAGTCCGCGATAATGGGGCAACATCGGACATTACCGCCGGAGACTATTTTGATGAAGAGTTTTTTGACACGCCTGTAGACGGTGGCGCACTGGGTTCATCTATGCTGGCGGATGGTGTCACCGTAGAAGGTGAGATATATGAATTTGAGCGGGTTCGTTACACCGTTGATATTCAAGCCGGACGTGAATATGTGATTTCAGTGGATGGTACGGAAGGGTTCATTGATGATAGCCTTGCCGCACACAACTGGGCTGGATGTTTGCAATATTATGGCTTTGTCAATAATGATGGCTTCACGATTAATTCCAATGGCTATTTCTGGTTTGTGCCCTTTGGTATTGCATCAAAAGCTGAAGAAAATTGCCAGGTCGGGGATGATGCGCTATTCCGGGAATTTCTGGAGCAATGTGTGAATGCGTCAGTGAGTGTTTCTCCTACCGGGCGTCTCATATTCTTTGTTCTACTGTCGATTCTGGTGGTTGGATTGCCAATTCTCATTGTTGATGCGCTGGAAGGTCAACGCGAGACGATATGGTATTTGTTCCTCTTGCTGGTGGCTGTTCAGGCGACAACGACCGCGATGTTATTTTTGCATCTGGGGAGTGTTTCCGGGATTGAAGCCTTAGCAGAGTTCGGTTACGGGATATTCGGGGGTATTACCACGGGTTCGGCACTGGCATTCATTGATAAGCTGGTCAACCGTGCCGAGGACGGAACGTCGATGATGTTCCCGCCGGATAACGAGCGTCAATAATTGAATAGTTGGGGCATGGTCAATGTATCATGCCCCTCTGAAAATTAAAGGTAACGGGCGCTTGCCATCGCAACAGCCGCAATTACAGTGAGCCACGCACTAATATTGCTATGCGTGAAAACTTTGGCACGTAATTCTGCCAGTTCAGAAGTTTGCTCTTCTGATGGAGACTCTGCTTCTTCATATGCGCGGGCAGCGTCAGCATATTTTTTCGCAAATCGACCTGTTGCACCACCGCCGTGCCCTGCTGCTAAGATTCCGAAAATAGCACCGATTCCCATAATACCTGAACCCACATCGGTAAAACCCTGTAATTGAGCGCCATCAGCCCGTGCTCCCCAGAGAATGATACCTGCGAGTGTTGTAATCCCCGCAACAATCGGGAATATGGTGTTGTAGCTGCTGTAACCGTAAAATATCCTCAGCAATGTATCACCTTTTTCACCGAGTTTTTTTACAGCAGGATTCAAGACCCATGCACCGACTGCGCCGAATCCAACCCAGATAATCCCCGAAAAAATGTGGGATAAGCGTAAAACAGTTATAACGATTGAATTGTTCAAGAAATCCATCTTTAACCTCCTATTGTGTGAGTAGAAATGCCATCAAATCGGCTATATCTTGCTCTGATAATTTAGTCCCATATTCGGTATACATCAAGTTACCAAATCCTTCCACCAGATGTGTTGCCGGACGCACTATTGCATTATAGGTGTATTCCTCTGCGGATTGTCCTTCGACCCGTGTTGCCGCAACAGTGCTATACCCTGCGAGACCGGGTCCTACAAGTGTTTCATCAGTGAGTGTGTGGCAACTAATACAGGCAGGTGCGCCATTGATTGTTTCATAATAGATGACTTCACCATTGGCAGCATCCCCTTCCGGCAAATCTTCAAAAGAGCTACCTGATGATGAACACCCGGCTAAGACGAAGAGACTGACGACAACGACTATTGCAATGTATCTCATGTTTCCCCTTTCAATTGATAAGTGACTTCCGACAACTCTATTTTACGAACGTGTTGAATACCGGAGATTCTAGTTGAATTGTTTTCTTAGTCGTCAGTTTTCAGTCGTCGGTTATCAGTAAGGACAAAAACTTTTACTGACAACTGATAACTGTTTGCTGATGACTCAACTATTGCGCTGAAACTCCCATTTCAAAACAAAATTTCGCTAATTGCCTGGTACTGCATAACTTTCTATACGAATTGCGACCTGATTCTGTTCAAGATCGTGCAAAACGTCACAAAGAGAATAGACATACTGTATTATAATGTTTGCAATCACGGAATACCCTGTCCTAAAGTCCACAATAAAATGGAAAAGGTTGAAATACCCGTTTCAAGGTTTGATTATTCCTATGTTACGGGTATAATCGGGCTTCACAATCATTAAATAGGGAAGACTGAAGCATGGATCAGCCAGAACTGGGCAAGAACGAAGAAGAAATGCAAGAAACTTCGTCTGCCGGGTTGTCGGAATCAGAGACGGCTGCTACACCGGAGACAACCGCAGAGGATGTCAACGGGGTGGGAGAAGCACCCACCGAAGTAGAGGAAGCAGAAGAAGTAGCTGCTGAACCTACATCGGAAGCAGGTGGCGAGGCAAACGCCGCAGAACCATCCACTGATGAAACCGATGATTCGGACGAGGACGAGGACGAAGAGCCGGTCGAAGAGGCGAATGGATTGCGGCGAGGACAGGTGATATTAGGCACTGTCGCCCGTACTACTCCCAATGAACTCTTCGTGAATTTAGGTGATGATCGCCAGGGTATTGTTCCCAAACGTGAGGTTGAACTCATGAGCGGGCGCATGTTAGAGCGTATGCAAGAAGGCGCAGAAATTCACGTTTATATCGTGAACCCGAGCAATCATCGCGGACAGACTATTCTGTCAATTAACCACGCTCAAGAAGAGCTTGATTGGCGTAAAGCCGAAGAATACCTCGAATCCAAAGACGTATATGATGGCAAAATCGGCGGCTACAACAAAGGCGGCTTGATTGTGCGTTTCGGACGTTTACGCGGATTCGTGCCACAGAGTCAGATTAGCGACAAACGGATGCTGGATATTGAAGGCGAAACCCCTGAAGAACGTTTCAGCGGGATGGTTAACCGGCAAATCAGCGTCAAAGTCATGGAAGTTGACCGCAGTCGCAATCGTCTGATTCTCTCTGAACGTGCTGCTATGCGTGAAGTTCGTCAGCGCCGTAAAGAATCTCTGATTACCGAATTACAGGTTGGTGAAATCCGTGATGGTCGTGTTGTCAGCCTTGAGAACTTCGGTGCGTTTGTCGATATTGGCGGCGCAGAAGGTCTGGTGCATATCACCGAATTATCATGGCAACATGTGACCCATCCCCGGCAAGTATTAGAGGTCGGTCAAGAGGTTGAGGTCAAAGTCATCAACATTGATGAAGCGAAAAATCGCATCGGTCTCAGCGTCAAACAATTACAGGCAGACCCCTGGGATGAACTCGCAACCCGTTTCGGCACAGGTGCTTTGATTCGCGGTGAAGTCACAAAATTGACCAAATTCGGTGCTTTCGCGAAAGTGCTTGACCTCGATGCAGTTGAAGGTCTTATTCACATTAGCGAACTCAGTGACGACCGAGTTGAACATCCACGTGATGTGGTCAATCGTGGTGATAAACTGACATTGCGTGTTGTCAAAATTGATGTGCGTCAGCGTCGTCTCGGTTTGAGTTTACGCCGTGTCAACAGCGCTGAATTCCTTGACGAAGACCTCAAGCGTGCGTACCGCGAACTGGAAGACCGTGATGATGCGCCATCTGCATCCGGTGGTGACGATGATACCTACTTCGAAGAAGATGATGAAGATGAAGGTGTTGTCGAACAGGTCAAAGATGCTATCGAAGATGCGGTTGAGGACGTGAAAGAATTCGTTGAAGATGCTGCCGAAGCTATCGAAGATGCAGTAGAAGACATCATTGAAGACGTTCAAGAAGCATTCGATGGCGATGATGACGACGAAGACGAACCTGTGGCAGAAGCCGAAGGTGAAAACGACGACGACTAAGTCCCGTCATCGACAAGATTAAAGAGAAATATCACTGCGATAGGGCATGTTCCTGTCGCAGTTTTGTTTTTGGTTGTAGTGACGGGTAAAAACGATTTCAATTTAGCCGGATTGGATGAGACATAAGCCTTTATTTGCGTTAATTGCTGCCTGTAACATCACTATCGCTTTCTCTACTGCTGAATATCTTTCATCATCTTCTGAAAGAGAATTTTTAATCTGCTGTACTTCCTCATAAAACTTGAGTATCTGTTCATGTTCAAGATAACCTGCATAACTAGCTGTAGAAAATGGCTGAATATATCCCTCGACATAGCCATTAAATAAAGATTGTTCGACCTGTTTACGCTTTGTGATGTCTAGAAACGGGATTCCATAAACTAATGAATGCGTGGTGTTAAGAGATGGTGAAACTGTATCGGAAATGTGACTTCCTAAAGCCCCAATCTTTTTCCAATCATGTCCGAGTCCGTCGGGGTGTTGCTTGAATTTTGCCAGGTATTTGTACAAATGGATTATGAATATAAATTTTGCTAGATAAGGCTTATTGGCTATTTCATCCGCTAATTCGCGTTTGACACTTTCATAATCCCAGCCACCATAATTGTCGCATAAATCAGCTACGAAATTGTCTTGAGCAAACATGAGGGCACGCTCAATAAGCTGATTCCATGTGGTTGTTTTAGTTGAGGCATTTTCATAGATGAAATCTGCAAATTCATCGGGTGAAAATAAGTATGCATCATGATAAATTGCCACATCTACTCCAGATAGATAATCTTCGCCCCGACTGTAAAATCTTGCGCTTGTGTTAAAAGTATCTTCTACAATCAAGTTGCTGTTGATATTCCCTTTTGCCAGTTCGACCAATAATTTGGATAAGGTCATCTCAAAAACATCTTTTGTATTATCCCGTATGTTCCATAGTGTAAGAGTCCATTCGTCGAGTTTACCGCTCGTTTCCCAGAATAATTCATCACCATAATCAGTCGCACCAACAGGTAATAATCCACCTTTTGCAGGAAAAATGGTACGCGATTCTATTTCATCGTCTTTGAACTTACGGTCTTTTATTTCTGTGATTTTCGGAAGCGGAATCTTGAATTCTTCAGGCGGGTTACGCAAATCCTCTAACAGCTTTATAAAAAATTTTTGCTTTCGCAACAAATTTAAATACTTATTGGGTGTGAAAGGACTGTATATCCATAAAAATTTCCCGAACACTCCTGTTCCATAAGTTTCAATAATCAGCTTATAGTCACGGGGTAATTTCGTCCCTAAATCCTGCTCAATTTGCTCCCATGCTTCGGATGATGCAGGAACGTCAACAGGTTTTTCAGGAGGTGGCAGTAGTTTTATCAATTCTTGAACAGACATAATTAATCTCTTTTGCTTTTACTCTTAACTCGTTACTCATTACCTATCCTACCCGTCACTATTCTTTCTAACACAACGTTTACGCTACGCCATGTAAAAATACTCACTAGCCATTCGTCTAGTTTTAACAATGATGTTATGCTTTTAATATAGCATTATTGTAAATGTGGAGCAGGGTAGGTTCGGAAGACGCTTACAGTTTCTAACGAAGTGTTGAGATAATCTCTGTTTCGAATTATTCAGATACTGGTATAATAATTTCTAACACTTGCAGTATAAAGAACAGTGAGCTTATCACCATTTGAAGCTCAACTGGCGACGGAGGTGTAACCGTGCCAAACAAAATGGAACGCTTTACCCAGCGTGCGCGTCGTGTTCTCAGCCTGGCTCAAGAAGAAGCTGAACGGCTGCAACATGGTCAAATCGGAACAGAACACCTGCTTCTCGGTTTGATGCGTGAAGATGGGGGTGTCGCAGGACGTGTTTTGCGTGACCTCGGTCTGGAACAGCGACGTGTTGAAGAACTGGTTAATCGCTTGACTGACTCAGGCAACCGTACAACGGGTGGCAGTCTCGACCTGTCGCCGGGAACGAAAAAAGTGCTTGAACTCGCAGTAGATGAAGCCCGCCGTATGGGGCATCACTATATTGGAACAGAACATCTCTTGCTCGGTTTAGTCCGTCAGCAGGAAGGCATCGCTATTGAAGTGTTGCGCCGTCTCGGTGTGAGCCCGGAAGAAGTGCGTCGTCAAACACGCCGTGTCTTGCAGGAAAGTCCACTTCAAACCCAGAATAAACAACCCGAACAAACACAGCAACCGCGTCAATCCCGTCAACGTGGCGAGAAAACCCCGCTTGTGGATCAGCTTGCAACAGATTTGACCCAGCTTGCCGCCGAAGGCAAACTTGACCCTGTTGTCGGACGTGAAACCGAGATTGAACGTGTGATTCAGGTGTTGAGCCGCCGCCGTAAAAACAATCCGGCACTCATCGGTGAACCCGGTGTTGGTAAAACCGCGATTGTTGAAGGTCTGGCACAACGCATTGTCGCAGGGGATACCCCGCGTCTGTTGCTGAATAAACGTGTTTTACAGCTCGATGTTGGTTCGCTGGTTGCCGGAACAATGTATCGTGGTCAGTTTGAAGAACGCCTGAAACGGGTGATTGAAGAACTGAAATCTTCCGATACGATTCTTTTCATTGATGAAGTTCATATGCTTGTCGGTGCAGGTAGTGCAGGAAGCAGTGTTGATGCTGCGAATATCCTCAAACCGGCTCTCGCACGCGGCGAACTCCAGACCATCGGTGCAACCACCCTCGATGAGTATCGTAAACACATCGAAAATGATGCTGCGCTCGAACGTCGTTTCCAGCAAATTCTGGTCGATGAGCCAAGCATTGAAGAAACCATTGAAATTCTCCAGGGCATTAAAGGACCTTATCAGGATCATCACAGTGTGGAAATCACCGATGAAGCAATTGACGCCGCATCGAATTTATCCGCACGTTATATCCCTGACCGTTTCCTGCCCGATAAAGCAATCGACCTGATTGATGAAGCTGCTGCGCGTCTCCGCATGTATAAATCACCGGAATCGGCACAGGTTCGCCGTATCACCGAAGAAATCGAACATGTTCAGGGCGAAATCGAACGTGCCGAAGATGATGGCATCGAACAGGATGTGATCGAAGATTTGCAAGCACGTCTCGAAAATCTGCAACAGAGTTTGACCGATTATCAGGCAAACTGGAACGAAGAAACCGGACAACCGCGTTTGCTGGCAGAAGATATTTCCGAAGTTGTGGCAATGTGGACAGGCATTCCTGTTACCCGTATGGCAAGCGATGAAGCGGAACGCCTGATGGGTATGGAAGATGCACTCCATAAACGCATCATCGGTCAGGATGAAGCGATTGTGGCAATCAGTAAAGCTGTTCGCCGTGCCCGTGCCGGACTCAAAGACCCGCGCCGTCCGATTGGTAGCTTCATGTTCCTCGGTCCAACAGGTGTTGGTAAAACTGAATTGACAAAAACACTGGCTGAATTCCTCTTCGGTAGTGAAGATGCACTCGTTCAGCTTGATATGAGTGAATTCATGGAACGTCACAGCGTTGCCCGTCTCGTTGGTGCGCCTCCGGGATATGTTGGCTATGAAGATGCAGGTCAGTTGACCGAAGCTGTGCGTCGTCGTCCATACAGCATCGTTGTATTCGACGAAATCGAAAAAGCGCATCCAGAAGCCTTCAACATGCTCTTGCAGGTGATGGAAGAGGGTACGCTCACCGATGCACGCGGACGCAGTGTTGATTTCCGCAATACGATTGTGGTCATGACCAGCAATGTTGGTGCGGATATGATTAAACGTCAGTCCCGCCTCGGTTTTGCGCCGATTGACACCAGCAAAATTGATGAAGAAGACTATACTGACATGTCCAAGAATGTGATGGATCAGGTTCGTAAAATGTTCCGTCCTGAATTCTTGAACCGTGTTGACGGTACAGTCATCTTCCGCGCATTGACACAGGACGAAATTAAGCAAATTGTTGACCTCGAACTGGATAAATTGCGTTCACGTCTGATCGAACATGCCATTTCACTGGATATTAAAGAGGAAGCCCGCACATGGCTGGCAACCGAAGGTTATGACAGTGAATATGGTGCGCGTCCGTTGCGCCGTTTGATTGTGAATGCGGTTGAGGATGAACTCTCCGAAGGTATTCTCGGGGGTAAATTCCCGGTTGCAAGTACTGTGACTCTCACCACCGATGAAGAAGGCAAGAAATTGCTGCTCATCAATGAAGAAGGTGAATCACTGGAAACAGCCGAAGCCGAAGGTACTACAGCATAAATTTTCCGGGGCACATCACCGATGTGCCCCTACAATATCAACTTCATCTCGTGCCATTTTGCCCCGCCATGTGTCGATTCTGATAGACCACCATCCTCAAAACCGAATTTCGCATAGTAAGTGACTAAATTCTCTTTGCAGAGCAATAGAATCGCTTGATGATTGCTATTTTTTGCGCGTTTGATGTATTCGTGAAGCAGAGCAGCCGCAATCCCCTGTCTTTGATAGTCTGGTAGAACAGCTACCGAAAAAATGACCAGATTTTTACCATCGTCTTCATGACCGATGAGCGCTTTGAGTGCTTCGTCGCTGATGTCATCTTTGTTAGTTGCGCCACTGTTGATATGCCCGACAGCTTTGCCAACACTCTCTGCGATGAGATAACCCTGCGGAAACTGACGTAATCGTTTTTCGACATTGGCTTTCGAGGCGGCTTCTGATTCAGGGAAACAGGCAATTTCAATTTGATAGCTTATCTCTAAATCGGCAATTGTTGCCTGTCGTATAGTCATCAGTCGTCCAGATTCTTGAAATACCACACAGAAGGCAGTGCCACAAATCCCACTTTTTCATAGGCTTTACGTGCTGGAGCGTGAGAATCATCGCCACCTGTGCCGACAATTGCGACTTTCATCCCTGCTTCGCGCATTTTCTCAAGCGCATACTCATTAAGCGCTGTTCCAACACCCGCATTTTGATGGTCAGGATGCACGACGAGAAATTCAATCACGCCCTGTTCTGTTTCTTTGTCCATTTCATAGGCGACTAATCCGACAGCTTGCCCGTTTAAATCTGCGACACGGACATTCATATTTTTGTCATTGTAGAGTGATTCCACCAGGTCACTCTGTAATTTTTGCCAGTCAGGATAGGCGTGCGGATAAATTCTTGCGCCGAGGATTCGCTTGAATGACGCGAACACAGGTTCAAATGCACGCACTGTAAATGCTTGTATAAGTTCTAATTCACTGGCTCTGGCTTCGCGAACAGTAATTTTCACAATGTACCTCTAATTAGAATAGCCCCTGATAATTGTTCAGAGGCTACCATTTTTAATGCAAATTTTCACGGCTCAAGATGAAATTTAGCGACGACCGCCACTGAGTTCATCCTGCAATTTTGCCAGACCGTCCCAATCACCTGCCGCAGCGAGTTTTGCCTGTTCTGCCCATGTTCCCATGCTAGCAGATTTACGTCCGCCATTGGATTTAATCAGGTCAACAATCTCGTCTTCAGACATTGCTGCAATCTGTGCGAAGGTTGTGACACCTGCACCTGTGAGAATTTCAGCATATTTGGGTCCGATACCTTCAACCTGAGTCAGGTCATCCGGTTCACCGCTTGCTTCGGCGACAGGTTCGGGTTCAGACTCCGGTTCAGATTCTTCTTCTACTTCGATTTTCTGTGCATTGGCTTCCGGTGGCTTGAGTGCTTCGTCCACTGCTTCAACGGCACTATCAATCTGTGCATCATAGTCAGCACCATCATCAGGCGTCGTTTCCGGTGCAGCACTGGCATCTGCAACTTCTGCTTCTGCTACAGGATCACCTGCTTTAGCCTCTTCTGCTATTTCTTCAATCTCTTCGACAGTTTTAGCCTCAACTTTTTCCTCAGCTTCAGCCTCAACTTCTACTTCGACAGGTGCAGACTCCGGTTCAACTTCTTTCACAGGTACAGATTCAGGTGCTGTTGCGTCCGCCTGAGACGCCTCTGCTTTAGCCTCAATCTGTTTGAGTTTATCTTCTGCTGCACCAAGCGCATCCTCAGCTTCTTCTTCTGCTGAACGTTGTTCGCGCATAATCCACAGCCAGAGTCCTATTGCGATAATTAAAAAGACAATTGCCAACATAATCCAATCCGTATTTCTTTCTTCTGTTTCAGCCACCAGATAAGGTACTCCCAACGACAAGCTGAGCATAAGGGAGAACACAGCCATCAGATGTTTAGTGTTACTTTTCATTGATGTCCCCTGTTGCATACATCTATTAATATATATACGTAAGATAACAGATTTTGGTGCAAATTGCTTGTGTTTTATATCATATTTCCTCAGAAACAACCTCCAGCGTAAAAAATACGTACAGGAATAGCGGATATAGGCAGTTGAATTTTAATTGTGATATAATTCACACTGTAATAAACCTATTTGAGAAGGAATACATACATATGAAATTTCGTGCTTTACTCGTTTTACTTGTACCACTTCTAGTTCTCGTAGGCTGCCGTCAAACAACGGAAGCTACCGCCGAAAACGTCAATATTGAAGTTGCTCTTGATACTGAGATGGCAATGGTAGGCGATGCGACCTTACTCGTTACGGTCACTACCGATGACGGTACAGCAGTCAATGATGCGACTGTTGCTGTTACAGGCGATATGACACATGCAGGTATGGTTCCGGTCATTCCTGAGCCTGTTTCCGAAGCCGAAGAGGGTGTTTACTCGATCCCATTCGAATTCACAATGGGCGGCGATTGGATTATCACAGTTGATGTTACCCTCGCAAATGGTGACACTGCTTCTACGACCTATGAAATTGATGGTGTAGAAGGTGATATGGGCGACATGGATATGGATGACATGGACATGGAAGGCACAGACGAAGCTGGCATGGATATGGATGATATGGATATGTCAACGGCTGTCAGTGGCGCATATATGAGCATCACCAACAACGGTGAAGAAGATGTCACCCTGGTTAGCGCATCTGCTGAAGGTGCTGGCATGGTTCAGATTCATGAAACCTCTGTTGATGAAAATGACATGGCTAGTATGCAAGAAATGACAGACGGTGTGGTAATCCCGGCAGGTGAAACAGTTGAACTTGCACCGGGTGGTTTGCACATTATGTTGATGAATCTTGAAAGTGACCTGGTAGAAGGCGATACCATCACCATCACACTTACTTTTGCTGATGATAGTACCGTTGAAGTTGATGTCCCGGTTGTCGCGATGTCCCCTGAAGAAAGTGAAGCTGTCGAAGTCGATAACCTGAGTATTTCCGGTTATTGGGCACGTCCTACTGCCGTTGACATGGACATGGGTGATATGGACGACATGGACATGGAAGGCACAGAAGAAGCTGACATGGATATGGACGACATGGAAGCAACCGAAGAAGCCGACTAATCTGGCAACTCCGGGTTAAAATAGGTGTGCAGGTGTGTTTCAGTAAAATTTGAAAAATACCTGCACACGTATAACCTCAATCACACACCGTAAACAGAGGTAAATCCGCTATGGCATCCACTGTTAGCAAGAAATCTAAAAA
>ENA-OWNT01001133-OWNT01001133.1-seawater-metagenome-genome-assembly--contig:-NODE-1133-length-37825-cov-12.231482_pt1 | contig 37825 bp, 30 predicted proteins | sample MGYA00238136_ERZ651165 | MGnify/ENA primary metagenome ERZ651165 (study PRJEB26861, sample SAMN08777766) | seawater metagenome | isolation source: coastal seawater | place: USA: Florida | collected...
TCGGTCTCCACGCCGTTGGCCACCAGGATCTCGTGGCTGGGCAGCAGCAGGTGCACATAGGTCACCTCGCGCACCGCGTGATCTTCGATCACCGTGGTGCCGTTGACCAGATCGCGGGCGGCAACCAGCACCTCGTCGGTGTTGAAGAGAGCCTGCGCGGCCCTTCCCCGTACCAGCATCCGGTGCTCGGGCGAGACCAGCAGCTCCTGATCGGGGCGTTCGATGCCCAGCGATCCGGGCCGCAGCCGCACCGGGCGAAGCTGCGGCATCACCTGCAGCCGCGCGCCGGTGATCCGGCGGCTGCCGATCCACAGCACCGGCTGCGCACCGTTGTCGCGGGTCTGCACATGGTCGCCCTCGCGCAACTCTTCGACCCGGCGCGGGCCGGCGGGCGTATCCAGCCGGGTGCCCGGGGTAAAGCAGATCACCCCGCCGTGCGCCTCATTCGACAGCCGCGGCGCAGGCTCCGCCAGGCTGTGACGCACCACCCAAAGATCGGTGTGACGGGGCGGCAGGGCATCAAGGAACATCAACAGCGGCGGCCGCCCGGCCCCCGCCGCGATCACCGTGACGGTATAGCTGCGCGCGCCATCGGTAACGACGAAATACCGTTCCATCAGCGGATCGTCGGTCTCCACCGCCGACAGATCGGTGATGTTGCGCACGGCTGCGCCCACAAGTCGCCGCACGGTGCGCGCCGCGCGTTTTCGGATTTCGGCCTCTCCGTCCGCCCCATCCAGTCGCAGCAGCCCGTTCGGCCCGTCCACCCGCACGGTATCCCCGCGCCATGACCACGCCGCGCCCACCTCGAGCGCCCCGACGGGCGCATCCTCGAGCCCGTCAATCTCTGTCTGCGACCAGGAAATGACAAACGTGCCGCGAAAGCCCGTCTTCATCTGCCTGTATGCCTGCCTTGGTTTTATTGTTTTTAGTAGGTTAACAAACTATTTCCGCTGGAGAAAGCTCTTCCGGCGCGCGACCGGCCGGAGTGTGGCCATAACGCGTCATCCGAACCGGGCCCGGCGGCGGAAAAATATTCAGCGCATCGCATGTTAACTTCTTGTGGATGGCGGGATAATCAGGGCCGACAGCCGCAAGTTCAGGACCCCGCCCCATGCCCCTTACCGTCACCCCGCTTTACGCCGGCCTGCTTGGCCTCTTTTACGTCGGCCTCAGCCTCTGGGTCATCAAGGTCCGCGTGTCGCAGAAGATCGCCAGCGGCGACAAGGGCAACCCGGTCATGCACAACGCCATGCGGACCCACGCCAATTTCGCCGAATATGCACCGCTGGCGCTGATCCTGATCGGATTTGCCGAGCTGCAGGGCCTGCCCGCCATGGCGGTGCACATCCTCGGTGCCCTGCTGCTGCTCGCGCGCCTCATGCACGGCGTCGGCATGGGCCGTATGCCGCACACCCCGGTGCTGCGCGGCGGCGGCGCGGCGCTGACCTTTCTGGCGATCCTGCTGGCGGCGCTGGCGAATATCGGTCTGGTGCTGGTTTAGAACCGGACGAATGCAAGCGCTCTGCACCAATCCGTCCCGCAGCGCGCCACCCGCTCTGTGAGGCGGAGGGCGCTAGCCGACGACCGGCGCCCTCACCCGCACTTCGAATAGCCGCAGGCGGCGCAGGTCATGCAGCCTTCGATCATCCGCATCTCATACTGACCGCAGGACGGGCAGGCCTTGCCGCGCGGCGCGTCGAGGTTGACCACCTGCGCCTGCGGATCGCTTTTCAGCCCCATCCCCTCGCCCTCGAGAAAGCCGATGGCGATCATGTGCCGCTCCAGCACCCCGCCGATCGCCGCCAGGATCGAGGGGATGTACTTGCCCTGCACCCAGGCGCCGCCGCGCGGGTCGAACACCGCCTTGAGCTCCTCGACCACGAAGGAGACATCGCCGCCGCGCCGGAACACCGCCGAGATCATCCGGGTCAGCGCCAGCGTCCAGGCGTAATGCTCCATGTTCTTGGAGTTGATGAACACCTCGAAGGGCCGCCGGTGGCCATTGATGACGATGTCGTTGATGGTCAGGTAGATCGCGTGTTCGCTGTCGGGCCATTTCAGCTTGTAGGTATTGCCCTCCAGCGCCTGCGGCCGGTCCAGCGGCTCGGACATATAGACCACCTCGGCGCCCGGCTCCGTCTCGCCCGCGCCCTGGGTCGTGGCCTCGCCGGGGGCCGCGTCGGTCTTTTCGCTGACGCTCAGCACCGATCCGGTCACGTCGTTGGGCCGGTAGGTGGTGCAGCCTTTGCAGCCGGTCTCATAGGCCATCATGTAGACGTCCTTGAAGGCGTCGAAGCCGATATCTTCGGGGCAGTTGATGGTCTTGGAGATCGAGCTGTCGATCCATTTCTGCGCCGCCGCCTGCATCCGCACGTGATCCTCCGGCGCCAGCGTCTGGGCGTTGACGAAGAAATCCGGCAGCTCGCGATCGCCGAATTTGTCGCGCCACATCTGCACTGCGTAATCCACCACCTCTTCCTCGGTGCGCGAGCCATCCTTCTGCAGCACCTTGCGGGTGTAGGTGTAGGCAAAGACCGGCTCGATCCCTGAGGAGACATTGCCGGCATAGAGGCTGATCGTGCCGGTGGGCGCGATGGAGGTCAGCAGCGCGTTGCGGATGCCATGTTCGGCAATCGCCGCGCGCACGTCCTCGTCCATATGCTGCAGCGCGCCGGAGGCGAGGTATTTCTCCGCATCGAACAGCGGGAAGGCACCCTTTTCGCGGGCCAGCTCCACCGAGGCGAGGTAGGCGGCCCGCGCAATCGCATGCAGCCACTCCTCGGTCTGCTTCGCCGCCTGCTCGCTGCCGTAGCGCAGCCCCAGCATCAGCAGCGCGTCGGCCAGCCCGGTGACACCCAGCCCGATGCGCCGTTTCGCCTGCGCCTCCGCCGCCTGTTCCGGCAGCGGGAATTTGGAGGCATCCACGACGTTGTCCATCATCCGCACGGCGGTGGCGACCAGCTCCGACAGCGCCGCCTCGTCCAGCGCGGCAGCCTCGCCGAAGGGATCGCTGACAAGCCGCGCCAGGTTGATCGAGCCCAGCAGACAGGCGCCGTAGGGCGGCAACGGTTGCTCGCCGCAGGGATTGGTCGCCGCGATCTCTTCGCAATAGGCCAGGTTGTTCATCTGGTTGATGCGGTCGATGAAGATCACGCCCGGCTCGGCATAATCATAGGTGGCGCGCATGATCTTGTTCCACAGATCGCGCGCCTGAACGGTGTGATAGACCTTGTCGCCGAATTTCAGTTCCCACGGCCCGTCCGCCTTCACCGCCTCCATGAAGGCATCGGTGACCAGCACCGACATGTTGAAGTTGCGCAGCCGGGCCGGATCGGACTTGGCCGAGATGAACTGTTCCACATCCGGATGGTCGCAGCGCATGGTCGCCATCATCGCACCGCGGCGGGAGCCGGCGGACATGATGGTGCGGCACATGGCATCCCAGACATCCATGAAAGAAAGGGGGCCGGAGGCGTCGGCGGCGACGCCCGCAACGGCGGCACCGCGGGGGCGGATGGTGGAGAAATCGTAGCCGATGCCGCCGCCCTGCTGCATGGTCAGCGCCGCCTCTTTCAGCATGTCGAAGATGCCGGCCATGCTGTCCGGGACAGTGCCCATGACGAAGCAGTTAAAGAGCGTCACCTCGCGCGCGGTGCCGGCGCCGGCGGTGATCCGCCCGGCGGGGAGGTATTTGAAATCCTCCAGCGCGGTGTAGAACCGCTCTTCCCACAGCTCGGGATCCTTTTCGACCCGCGCCAGATCGCGGGCGATGCGCCGCCAGCTGTCCTCCACCGTCAGGTCGATCGGCACCCCGTCGGCGGATTTGAAGCGATACTTCATATCCCAGATCTGCTCGGCGATGGGGGCGGCGAAACGGGTCATGGCAGTGATCCTTGGCAGAGGATTGGTGTTGCAGAGCGGACACCCTAGATACACCACAACTGGACACGACTACAACAAGTGACGAGGCCCGCAACCGGACAAAATGCACAAGAGTTTGTCCTTGGGCGCGCAGACCCCACAATATCAGCTCACAATGAGGTAGGCGATTGGGCGCGGAGGCAGGACTTGAACCTGCAACCTTCTCGCCGTAGCTTGGGATTGCTTAAGTCCAGCTACCAGAATGCGAGACGCTCTATCCTATTGAGCTACACCGCGACTATTTCCTCTCTCGGCAGAATACACCGACCCGCGCGAAGACCACAATATTCGCGCGCGTCCAGCCGCACAAAAAATCACAAAGTCTCCGGCATCCCACCCACCACAGTTTGCAGTCCCTGCCGCGAGGCCTACAATATAAGCTGCAAACAAGGGGGCGACTCGGGTGAGCGGGACCATCAATCTGATCAAGCTGTGCGTCGGCGCCGACGGGGTGGAGGACCTCCATGCCTGGCAGCGGAATCCGCAGGCCTGCACCAAGGACGGTTATCCGCGCCATGTCACGCGGATGTGGCCCAAACGGGAGGCAGAGCTGCTGAACGGCGGCTCCTTGTATTGGGTGTTCAAGGGCGAGGTTCTGGCGCGCCAGCGTATCGTGCGGCTGGACGAGGTGGACCGCGGCGACGGGATCCGGCGCTGCGGCATCGTGATGGACCGGGAAATCACCCTAACCCGCGCCGCGCCCCGGCGGCCGTTTCAGGGCTGGCGCTATCTGACGCCAGAGGATGCCCCCGCCGACCTGCCCGCCGGGCGGGCGCAGGAGGATGCGCTGCCCGACGAGCTGGACCGCGCGCTGGCCGAAATCGGGGTGCTTTGATCGGGCTGGAGGCACCGAGGTTAACCGCAGGAGATTCCGGGAAAACGGGGGTGACAGCTGTGCCCCCCCTGGTGCACCGGGCATGCGCCGTTTGCGGTGATGGGGTGGAGCGCCCTAAAGTGAACGGGACGAACGTTGTGTGGATCAAAACGCGCGGAAAGAAAGGCACGAAGACTCCGCAACGACGACCTGTCCCTCCGAGCCAATCTCCCAGCGCGGAATCAAGCCCGAAGGGCGCCGCGCAAGCGCCAGCCCACGGTCCGGCGCTCGCGCGGCTTGTTCTGTGGGGCGGATGGAGGATGCAGAACAGCGGCGTCCATATCCTCGACACTGGCCCGACCCGTCTTAGCCGTCCACCCTCTTCAGCAAGGCCTTCAGCGCCGCCTTCTCGCCGTCGTCGCATTCCGCCACCCGGCTGCGCCAGAGCGTGGCCTGGCTGCGCAGCACCAGCGCATCGTCGAGGATCTTCAGGTGATTGGCCCGCAGGGTCTCGCCGGTGGAGGTGATATCGGCAATCGCCTCGGCCGTTTCGTTCTTCACCGTGCCCTCGGTCGCGCCCTGGCTGTCGACCAGCTGGTAATCGGCGACGCCCGCGTCGGTCAGGAAATCGCGCACCAGCCGGTGGTATTTCGTCGCGATCCGCAGCCGGAAACCGTGGCGCGCGCGAAAGGCCGCGGCGGCGGCATCCAGATCGTCGAGCGTATCCACATCGACCCAGGCGCGCGGCACCGCCAGGATCAGATCCGCCTGGCCGAAGCCCAGCGGCGCGATCTCTTCGACCTGCTGTTCCCAGCGCGGCAGCTTTTCTTGCACCAGATCGGTGCCGGTCACGCCCAGATGGATGCGCCCCGCCGCCAGCTCGCGCGGGATCTCGCCCGCCGAGAGCAGCACCAGCGAGATGCCGTCGATCCCGTCGACCGCGCCGGCATATTCCCGGTCCGAGCCGGTGCGGCTGAGCCGGATGCCGTGCTTTTCGAACCAGTCGAAGGTCTTTTCCATCAGCCGCCCCTTGGAGGGCACGCCCAGCTTCACCGTCATTGCGCGGCCTCCTCGAGCGTCAGCATCAGACCGGGGCGCAGCACGCCGCCCACCGCCGGGATTTCCGCGCCTTCGCCCAGCGCCCGGGTCAGCGCATCATAGCGCCCGCCGGTGGCCACGGGCGGCAGATCGGCGCGGGTCGCGGCATAGAAACCGAACACGAACCCGTCATAATATTCCATCGAGGTGCGGCCATAGCTGGCCTCGAACTCAAGGTTGTCGACATCCACCCCGCGTGCGGCCAGCGCGGTGATCCGCGCCTCCAGCTGATCCAGCGCCGGGCCGATCTGCGGCAGATCGACGGCCACGTCGCGCAGCTGTTCCAGAGCGAAGGGCAGCGTCTCGCGCACTGCCAGCAGCGCCTCCAGCGCTGCGATCTCGCGCTCGGAAATCGGCGGTGCGGCGGCATCGGCGCGCAGCGCCTCGATCCGGGTCTCGATCTCGGCGCGGCCGCGCAGCCCGATCTCGGGGCCGGCCCCGGCAAAGGGATCCGCCGCCGCCAGCAGGGCGGCGCGCGCCGCCGGCACCGGGGTGCGGCCGGAATACCGGTCCAGCAGGGCGCGGAACCGGCGCGGCCGCCAGATATGGCGCATCAGCGCCGATTTGCGCGCCGCGGTGGTCTCCAGCCCCGCCACGGCGGCCATCAGGATGCCGATATCGCCGGTGGAGGCGCGCAGACGCAGGCCCGACAGGGCACCGGCGATCAGGGTGAAAACCTCGGCATCCGCCGCCGCCGGATCGGCACGGTCGAACACCTCGTATCCCACCTGGATAAATTCGTTGTCGCGGTCCGGATCATGCTCCTGCCGCCGGAACACCTCGCCGGAATAGGTATAGCGGGCGGGTTCCGCCCCGTGGTGCATATGCATCTGCACCACCGGCACGGTGAAATCCGGGCGCAGCATCTGCTCGCCGCGCAGCGCGTCCGAGGTCACATAGGCGCGGCCGCGGATATCCTCGCCATAGAGGTCCAGCAGCAGCTCGGCGGGTTGCAGGATCGGCGTTTCGACGGGCCGCGCGCCGGCCTCTTCGAAATAGGCGCGCAGCTCGGCGGCGCGGGCCAGGATGCGGGCACGTTGCGGCATCAGTCTTCGCTTTCTTGCGAGGCGAGGATCTCCTGCACCTTGGCGACCAGCTCGGTGCGGGGCACCTCGAACTGACTGGGGCGTTCCTTCCATTCCTCCAGCGTGGCGTTCTCGGCGATCTTGGCGCCCAGGATCAGGTCCTTGATCTGCACCACGCCGCGCTCTTTCTCGTCGCCGCCCTCGATCACCGCCACGGGAGAGTGGCGGCGGTCGGCGTACTTGAGCTGGTTGCCGAAGTTCTTGGGGTTGCCCAGGTAGACCTCGGCGCGGATGCCTGCGGCGCGCAGTTCCGCCACCATCGCCTGGTAATCGGCCATGCGGTCGCGGTCCATCACGGTGACAACCACCGGACCCACGTCATGGGCGGTGATCCGGCCCTTTTCGCGCAGCGCCGCCAGCAGCCGGTCGACACCGATGGAGATCCCCGTCGCGGGGACCGCCTGCCCGGTGAAGCGCTTGACCAGATCGTCATAGCGGCCACCGCCGGCGACGGAGCCGAACTGCCGCTTGCGGCCCTTGTCGTCGAAAATCTCGAAGGTCAGCTCGGCCTCGTAGACCGGCCCGGTGTAATACCCCAGCCCACGCACGACCGAGGGGTCGATGACGATGCGGTCGGGGCCGTAGCCGCCGGCATTCAGCAGCTCGGCGATCTGTTCGAGCTCGCCCACGCCCTCGGCGCCGATCTGGCTGTCGCCCACGGCGGCGCGCAGGTTGGCGAGCGTTTCCGCCGCATCCGCGCCCTTGGAGGTGAGGAAGGCCACCACCGGCTCGGCCTGCTCATCGCTCAGCCCCACGCCGTCGATATAGGCGCCGGAGGCATCGAGGCGGCCCTTGCCCAACAGTTCGCGCACACCGGCCTCGCCGACCTTGTCGAACTTGTCGATGGTGCGCAGCACGGCGTCGTGCAGGGCCACGTCGTCGCCCAGCCCCATGGTCTCCAGCACGCCGTTCAGAACCTTGCGGTTGTTGACCCGGATCAGGTAGTCGCCGCGCGGCATGCCGACCTCTTCCAGCGTGTCGGCGAGCATGGCGCAGATCTCCGCATCCGCCGCCATCGAGCCGCTGCCGACGGTATCGGCATCGCATTGATAGAACTGGCGATAGCGCCCCGGTCCCGGCTTTTCGTTGCGCCAGACCGGCCCCATCGCATAGCGGCGGTAAGGCGTCGGCAGATCGTTGCGGTGCTGGGCATAAACGCGGGCCAGCGGCGCGGTGAGGTCATAGCGCAGCGCCAGCCAGTCGCCCTTGTCCTCCTCGGCCCCCTCCTGCCAGGCGAAGACACCTTCGTTGGGGCGGTCCACATCGGGCAGGAACTTGCCCAGCGCCTCGACCGTCTCCACGGCGCTGCTTTCCAGCGCGTCGAAGCCATAGCGATGGTAGACCCCGGCGATCTGGCGCAGCATCTCGCTGCGCTGGGTCACCTCGGCGGCGAAATAGTCGCGGAAGCCCTTCGGCGTCTCGGCCTTGGGGCGGGGCTGTTTCTTGGGCTTGGCCATCGCGGGCTCCTGCTCACTCACGTGTCGCGGCGGGGTCTATCCCAAGCCCCGGCAGGGGGCAAGGCAGCGCGCGGCCGCCCCGCTCAGATCGCCGAGAAATCCCCGCCGCGCCCCTTGCCAGAGGCAAAGCGGGCCGCCCCCGCCCGCCCCTCGGCGGCAAAGATCGCAGCCGAGGCCCATTCGCGGCGCAGCGCCCGGGCCAGATCGGCGGGCGCCATGCGGGCGGAGAGATGATCGGCGCGCAGGCACCCTTGGGGAAATCGCGTGAGCTCATGGGCCAGCTCCCACGCCACCGCCAGCGCCCCGCCCTGCGGTGCGACGCGGTCGGCGAAACCGATGGCGTGCGCCTCCCCTGCATCCACCGGGCGGCCGGTGAGGATCAGGTCATTGGCCCGCCCCTGACCCAGCAGGCGCGGCAGCCGCACGGTACCGCCGTCGATCAGCGGCACGCCCCAGCGGCGGCAGAACACACCCGTCGTGGCGCCCTCGGCCATCACCCGCATGTCGCACCAGGCGGCCAGTTCCATGCCGCCGGCCACCGCGTGCCCCTCAATCGCCGCGATCACCGGCTTGCGCAGCATCAGCCGCGACGGCCCCATCGGCCCCGGGCGCGGGTCGTTCATCGGGTCGTCCCAGGCCTCCGGGATATCCAGCCGCGCCATCCAGGCATCCGCCGCGCCGGAGCCCGCCGCCTTCAGGTCGAACCCCGCGCAGAAGGCGCCGCCGGTGCCGGTGAGCACGGCGACATCCACATCGGGGTCGGTGTCGAAGGCGATGAAAGCGTCGTAGAGCGCCTGCGCGGTGGCCGGGTCGACGGCGTTGCGGGCCTCTGCGCGGTCGATGGCGATGGTGCGCACCGGCCCGTCGGTTTCGATCTGGACTGTCATGACAGGACCTCCCTCTGGTCGCGTTCAGCCTGCCGCCGGAGCGCGGCGCCGGGCAAGGGGGCGGCGGATGTGACGTTGCGCCCGGGGCCGCACCGGCCTATCTGAGCGGGAAAGGAGAGCGCGATGCAGCAGATGGAAGAACGGCTGGCCCACCTGATCCGCACGGTGGAGGAGCTGAGCGATGTGGTCGCCGGCCAGCAGGCCGAGATCGACCGGCTGACCCGCCGGGTGGAGATGCTGCTGCAGCGCGAGGCCAGCCGCGAGGCCGAGGGTAGCGGCGGGGTGATCCTGGGCGACGAGCGGCCACCGCACTACTGAGCGGGGCGATCCCTCCCCGGAGGGCTAAGCCCAACAAGATCTTGCAGGAAAGTGCAGCAGAGGGTAGCGTCCGACCGCAGGTGGGCGCTTCCTCGCTGTGAAAGCGTCAATTTATGGTCGCCAATACATCGAGCGTCCGTTCTGAACCCGTAAGGTCGCGATAGCGCCCGCCCATGGGGCGGTCGGGCGCTGCCCGGCGGCGCTGCGCGCCTTGATTCCCGGCTGGAAAAACCTACAACTCCTCGACGTCCAGCACCCCGTCGAGGCTCTTGAGCGCGCCCTTGATCTGCGGGTTGATGGCGAAATCCTGGCCCAGGTCCATCTCCACCTCGCCGGGCAGCGCCGGATCGAGCAGGCAGAGCTGCACCGGCCCCTTGGCTGCCCCGCGCGCGGCCTTGGCGGCCTCCTCCAGGATCACCGCGACCGGGTCCACCGCGCCGGCGTTATCGACGAAGACCTTGAGCCCCGCCGTCCCCGCCTGCGCCACCGCGGTATCCACCGGCGCCACGCCGCGGCCCAGCAGCTTCAGCTGATCGCTCTCCATCGTCGCCTCGACCGTCACCACCACCTTCGATCCGGTCTCCAGCGCGTCGCGCGATTTCTCTAGCGCCTCGGAGAACAGCGTCACCTCGTAGGCGCCGGTGGTGTCGCTCATCTGCACGAAGGCAAAGCGGTTGCCGCGCGCCGATTTGCGCTCTTGCCGCCCCGCCACCACGCCGGCCAGCTTGGCCACCAGCGGCCCCCGCTCAGCCTTGGCGGTCAGCTCGTCGAGCGTCAGCACCCCCTTGCGTTTCAGCGGCGCCATGTAGTCATCGAGCGGGTGGCCGGAGAGATAGAAGCCCACCGCCTTGAACTCCTCCGCCAGCCGCTCGGCAGGCAGCCAGTCGGCCGCCGGGCTCAGCCGCGGCTCGGGCAGGTCGTCGCCCGCCTCGCCAAAGAGCGAGACCTGCGCGCTGGCCTTCTGTTCGTGGATCGCCGCCGAATAGGCCACCAGCGCGTCGAGGCTGTCGAACACGCGGCGCCGGTTGCGGTCGAGCTGGTCGAAGGCCCCGGCGCGGGCCATCATCTCCAGCGGCCGCTTGCCGATCTTCTTCAGATCCACCCGCCGGGCGAAATCGAACAGCGTGGAGAACGGGCGGTCCTCGCCATCGGAGCGGCGGCCTTCGACCACCAGCCGCATCGCATCCAGCCCGACGTTCTTCAGCGCGCCCAGGCCATAGACCAGCTCGCCCTCGACCACGTTGAAGGTGGGCTCCGAACGGTTCACGCAGGGCGGCACCCAGGGCAGGCCGAGCCCCTTGCGCACCTCTTCGAAATAGACGCCCAGCTTGTCGGTCAGGTGGATATCGCAGTTCATGACGCCGGCCATGAACTCCACCGGATGGTTCGCCTTGAGCCAGGCGGTCTGGTAGGACACCACCGCATAGGCCGCCGCGTGCGATTTGTTGAAGCCGTAGTTGGCGAATTTCTCCAGCAGGTCGAAAACCTCGGAGGCCTTCTTTTTGTCGACCCCGTTTTCCATCGCGCCCTTTTCGAATTTCGGGCGTTCCTTGGCCATTTCCTCGGCGATCTTTTTACCCATCGCCCGGCGCAGCAGGTCGGCGCCGCCGAGGGAATAGCCGGCCATCACCTGGGCGATCTGCATCACCTGCTCCTGATAGACGATGATGCCCTGGGTTTCCTCCAGGATATGGTCGATCAGCGGGTGGACCGAGGTGATCTCGCGCTGGCCGTTCTTGACCTCGCAATAGGTGGGGATGTTCTCCATCGGGCCGGGACGATACAGCGCCACGAGCGCCACGATATCCTCGATACAGGTGGGTTTCATGCGCTTGAGCGCATCCATCATGCCCGAGCTTTCAACCTGGAACACCGCCACCGTCTTGGCGCGGGCGTAGAGCTTGTAGGTCTTCTCGTCATCCAGTGGGATGGCGTTCATCTGGTTCTCGGCGCCCTCGGCCGGCTCGTAGAGCTGGGTGCCGTCGGCGGCCACATGCAGCGGCCGGCCCGATTGCAGGATCTGGTCCAGCGCGTTCTGAATCACCGTCAGCGTCTTCAGGCCGAGGAAGTCGAATTTGACCAGACCGGCCTGTTCCACCCATTTCATGTTGAACTGCGTGGCCGGCATGTCCGAGCGCGGATCCTGGTAAAGCGGCACCAACTCGTCGAGCGGCCGGTCACCGATCACAACACCCGCCGCGTGGGTGGAGGCATTTCTCAGCAGCCCCTCGACCTGCTGGCCATAGGTCAGCAGGCGGTCGACAACCTCTTCGTTGCGGGCCTCCTCGCGCAGGCGGGGTTCGTCCTTCAGCGCCTTTTCGATGGAGACGGGTTTCACCCCCTCCACCGGAATCATCTTGGACAGCCGGTCCACCTGGCCATAGGGCATCTGCAGCACCCGGCCGATGTCGCGCACCGCCGCCTTGGACAGAAGCGCACCGAAGGTGATGATCTGGCCCACCTTGTCGCGGCCGTATTTCTCCTGCACGTAGCGGATCGTCTCTTCGCGGCGATCCATGCAGAAGTCGATATCGAAGTCGGGCATCGAGACCCGCTCGGGGTTGAGGAAGCGTTCGAACAGAAGCGAGTAGCGCAGCGGATCGAGGTCGGTGATGGTCAGCGCATAGGCCACCAGCGAGCCCGCACCGGAGCCCCGCCCCGGCCCGACGGGGATATTGTTGTCCTTCGACCATTTGATGAAGTCGGCAACGATCAGGAAGTAGCCGGGGAAGCCCATCCCCTCGATGATGTCGAGCTCGAAATCCAGCCGTTTCTGGTATTCCTCGGCGCTCACTGCGTGCGGGATCACCGCCAGCCGCTGCTGCAGCCCCTCATTGGCCTGACGGCGCAGTTCCTGGACCTCGTCGTCGGCGAATTTCGGCAGGATCGGCGCGCGTTTGTAGGTCATGAACGCGCAGCGTTTGGCGATCTCGACGGTGTTCTCCACCGCCTCGGGCAGGTCGGCGAAGAGGGTGATCATCTCCTGCTGCGACTTGAAGTAATGCTGCGCGGTCAGACGGCGGCGCGGCTCGGCCTGGTCGACATAGGCGCCATCGGCAATACACAGCAGCGCGTCATGCGCCTCGTACATTTCGGGGCCTGGAAAGTACACGTCGTTGGTGGCGACCAGCGGGATGTTCATCGCATAGGCCATCTCGACGAAACCGCGTTCGGTCTGCCGCTCGGCCTCGGGCGCACCATCCTCGCCCGGGTGGCGTTGCAGCTCGACATATAGCCCGTTGCCGTAGATGCCGTGCAGCCGGCGCATCAGCGCCTCGGCCTCCTCGCGGCGGCCCTGTTGCAGCAGTTGCCCGACCGGCCCCTCCGGCCCGCCGGAGAGACAGATCAGCCCCTCGCCGTGGCGCTCCAGCTCATCCGGCAGCACATGCGGCTCCTGACCGTCGCCGCGCAGGTAGAGGCAGGAGTTGAGCTTCATCAGGTTTTCATAGCCGCGCTCGGATTGCGCCAGCAGCACCAGCGCGCCGATCGGCAGGCCCTGGTTGCGCCCGGTGGGCTGCGCCTGGGCCTCTTCATAGGCCAGATCGACCTGACAGCCGACGATCGGCTGGATCCCCGCGCCCGAGAGCGTGACGGAGAACTCCAGCGCCGCGAACATGTTGTTGGTATCGGTGAGCGCGACGGCGGGCATCTCCAGCTTGGCGCAGAGATCAGGCAGCTTTTTCAGCCGCACGGCGCCTTCGAGGAGGGAGTATTCGGTATGGGTGCGGAGGTGGATGAATCGGGGGGTGCTGCTCATGCGCTCAGGCTATCCCGCCGGCGCGCGCAGGGGAAGATGGCGCGGCAACACTCCTTGCCGGCAACAAGGCGCGCTGCCCTCCGTCGTGAAAGCTGCCCTTCCGTTCAAACCTCCCCCCGCGTGGCCCGGGTGCGAGTCGCCCGGCCCCGGCGTTGCCTTGAATTGCCGCGAAAACAGGCAGGATTGTTCGGCAATATTTGAAAGACCTTCAGTTGGCCGCCACGCGCTCCTTCATAAACCTATGAAATATTGCACATTTCCGCCCTCTCCCGCCGATCCTGACAGAATGCCGCGCTCCGGCCGACCCTGCCTGCCCCGCAGTTTCCCTTGCCTCGGCATGGGGCCTGTTTCTAACCTTGGACAACAAACACAGCGCCCGCCTTTTTTCTACGTCGCATCGAGGAAGGGCAGTTAAGGGTACAACGGGGTAACGCGACCGGTTTCAGGAATGGAGATCAGGTTTCTTCTGAACGGAGAGGCTGTCGCGCTGTCGAATGCAGCGCCGACGCAAACGCTGCTGGATTGGCTGCGCGAGACGCGCGGGCTGACCGGCACCAAGGAGGGCTGCAACGAGGGCGATTGCGGCGCCTGCACGGTGATGGTCAGCGACGGCAATGGCGCCCGTGCGCTCAACGCCTGCATCCTGTTCCTGCCGCAGCTGCACGGGCGCGCGGTGCGCACGGTCGAGGGCATCTCCGGCCCGAACGGCGAATTGCACCCGGTGCAACAGGCGATGATAGACCATCACGGCAGCCAGTGCGGCTTCTGCACCCCCGGCTTCATCCTGTCGATGGCGGTGGCGCATCTGAACGGCGACAGAGATCATGCCACAGCCCTTGCCGGCAACCTGTGCCGCTGCACCGGCTACGCGCCGATTCTGCGCGCGGCGGAGGCGGCGGCGGAGCAGCCGGTGCCCGACTGGATGCTGGCGGACGCCGCATGGGTGGCGGAGACCACCGCCCCCGCCCTGCCCGCCGCACCAGAGAGCGTGGATGAACTGGCCGCGCTCTATGCCAGGTCGCCCGAGGCCACGCTGGTGGCGGGCGCCACCGACGTCGGGCTCTGGGTGACCAAGGCGCTGCGCACGCCCGATCCGGTGATCTTTCTCAACCGCTGTGCCGACCTGAACGGCGTCGAGATCGGACCGCATGAGATACGCGTGGGTGCGATGACCGACATGAACGCCTTTGGCGCGGCGATGGCGGATCTGCATCCCTCTTACGCCGAGATGATCCGCCGCTATGCCTCGGCCCAGGTGCGCGGGGCGGCGACGGTGGGCGGCAATATCGCCAATGGCTCTCCCATCGGGGACAATCCGCCGGCGCTGATCGCGCTTGGCGCCGTGCTGCACCTGCGGCGCGGGGACGAGCGCCGGGCGCTGCCGCTGGAAGAGTTCTTCATCGACTATGGCAAGCAGGACCGGCAGCCGGGCGAATTCGTCGAGGCGGCGAGCTTTCCGCGCCAGAACGACCGGCTGAAATGCTACAAGCTGTCGAAGCGGTTCGATCAGGATATCTCGGCCGTCTGCGGCTGTTTCAACATCCGGGTGGAGGACGGCATCGTCACCGCCGCCCGCATTGCCTTCGGCGGCATGGCGGGCATTCCGAAACGCGCCGCCCATGTGGAAAGCGCGTTGCTGGGTCAGCCGTGGGAAAAGGGCACGATCCAGATGGCGCAGGCCGGGTTCGACGCCGATTTCGCACCGATGAGCGATATGCGCGCCAGCGCCGCTTACCGGCTGGGGACGGCGCGGGCGATGCTGGAGCGCTATTTCGCGGAGGATCAGGGCGAAGGCGTCTCGGTGCTGGAGGTCTCGGCATGAGCGTGACCAAACCCCTGCCCCATGACGCCGCGCGTCTGCATGTGACCGGGGCTGCGCGCTATATCGACGATGTGCCGATGCCGCGCGATACGCTGCATCTGGCCTTTGGATTGAGCGAGGTGGCGCGCGGGCGGATCGAGGCGATGGACCTTGCTGCCGTGCGCGCCGCACCGGGCGTGGTGGCGGTTCTGACCGCCGCGGACCTGCCCTTTGCCAACGATGTATCGCCCTCGGCGCATGACGAACCTTTGCTGGCGGCGGAACGGGTGAACTACGTCGGCCAGCCCCTGTTCCTGGTGGTGGCCGAGAGCCATCTGGCCGCGCGCAAGGCGGCGCGGCTTGGCGATGTGCGGATCGCCGAGGAAGCGCCGATTTTGACGATAGATCAGGCCCTTGCCGCCGACAGCCGGTTCGAGGGCGGGCCGGTGATCTGGCAAAAGGGCGATGCGGCGGCGGCCATCGAAGGGGCGCCCCATGTGATCGAAGGCAGCTTCGAGATGGGCGGGCAGGAGCATTTCTATCTGGAGGGGCAGGCGGCGCTGGCGCTGCCGCAGGAGGGGGGCGATATGATCGTCCAGTCCTCCACCCAGCACCCGACCGAGATCCAGCACAAGGTGGCCGAGGCCTTGGGCGTGCCGATGCACGGAGTCCGGGTCGAGGTGCGGCGGATGGGCGGCGGCTTCGGCGGTAAGGAGAGCCAGGGCAATGCGCTGGCGGTCTCCTGCGCGGTGGCCGCGCGGGCGACCGGGCGGCCCTGCAAGATGCGCTATGACCGCGACGACGACATGGTGATCACCGGCAAGCGCCATGATTTCCGGATCGCCTATCGCGCGGGATTCGATGCCGAGGGGAAGATCCAAGGCGTTGAATTCATTCAATATGCCCGCTGCGGCTGGGCGATGGACCTGTCGCTTCCGGTGGCCGACCGGGCGATGCTGCACGCCGACAGTTCCTACCTGCTGCCCAATGCCCGGATCGAGAGCCACCGGCTGAAGACCAACACCCAGAGCGCCACCGCCTATCGCGGCTTCGGCGGACCGCAGGGGATGCTGGGGATGGAGCGGCTGATGGATCATGCCGCACATCAGCTGGGGATCGAGCCGGTCGAGTTGCGGCGGCGGAATTACTATGCGGAAGCGGTGGAGGGGGGCTCTGCCCCCCGGCCTGCGGCCTCCCCCCGGGATATTTCCGGCCAGAAAAAGAGCGGGCGCGGCGACCTGCCCCAGACCACGCCCTATGGGCAGGTGGTGGAGGATTTCGCGCTGCACGGGATCACCGAGGCTTTGTTGCAGAGCTCGGACTATGCGGCGCGCAAGGCGGCGATTGCCGAGTGGAATGGCCGCCATGGGGCGATCAGGAAGGGGATCGCGTTTTCGCCGGTGAAGTTCGGAATTTCCTTTACGCTGACGCATCTTAACCAGGCCGGCGCGCTGGTGCATGTCTATCAGGACGGCTCGGTGCATCTGAACCATGGCGGCACCGAGATGGGACAGGGGCTGTTCCAGAAGGTGGCGCAGGTGGCGGCGAGCCGGTTCGGGATCGACCTGGCATCGGTGAAGATCACCGCGACGGATACCGCCAAGGTGCCCAACACCTCGGCCACCGCGGCCTCGTCCGGCTCCGATCTGAACGGCATGGCGGTGAAGGCCGCCTGCGACACGATCCGGGACCGGATGGCGGAGCATCTGGCGGCAGAGCATCAGGAGAAGCCCGAAAACGTACAGTTCGAGGGCGGAAATGTACGGGTCGGTAACGCGGTGGTAAGCTTTGCCGAAGCCGCGCAGCGCTGTTACCAGGCTCGGGTCAGCCTGTCGTCCACCGGTTTCTACAAGACACCCAAGCTGGAGTGGGACCGGGTGCAGGGAACCGGGCGGCCGTTCTATTATTTCGCCTATGGCGCGGCGGTGAGTGAGGTGGCGGTGGATACCCGCACCGGAGAGTATCGCATCCTGCGCGCCGACATCCTGCATGACGCGGGCGCCAGCCTGAACCCGGCCCTGGACAAGGGGCAAGTCGAGGGCGGCTATGTGCAGGGCGCCGGGTGGCTGACCACCGAGGAACTGGTCTGGGACGACAAGGGGCGGCTCAGGACCCATGCGCCGTCGACCTACAAGATCCCGGCGTTTTCCGACCAGCCGGAGGTGTTCAACGTGGCGCTCTGGGACGGGCGCAACCGGGAGGACACCATCTATCGTTCCAAGGCGGTGGGGGAGCCGCCGTTCATGCTGGGGATCTCGGCTTATCTCGCGCTGAGCGATGCGGTGGCCTCCTGCGGCGACGGCTATCCCGACCTCGACGCGCCGGCGACGCCGGAGCGGGTCTGGGCGGCGATCCGGGGGATGCGCGATGAGCTTTGATCCCGATGCGCTGAAAGCGGCGGTGGCGGCGCATGGCCGGGTTGTCCGGGTTGTGATCGCCGACCTGAAAGGCTCCTCCCCGCGCGAGGTGGGGGCGGCGATGCTGGTTTGGGACAGCGGCCAGTCGGGCACCATCGGCGGCGGGGCGCTGGAGTTCGAGGCGGCGAAGGCGGCGCGCGGGCAGCGGGACGGCGTGCGACTGAGCCGCCACGCGCTGGGGCCGGAGCTGGGGCAGTGTTGCGGCGGGGCGGTGACCCTGTTGAGCGAGGTTTACGATGCCGACGCCGTGGCGGCGCTGAAGGGCGAGGTGATCGCCCGGCCAGTCGCGGGCGCGGTGGAGATGCCCCTGGCGGTGCGGCGGATGCTCGGCAAGGCGCGGGATCGGGGGGAACGCCCCGGCCCGGCGCTGATCGACGGCTGGATGGTGGAGCCGGTGGTACGGCCGGCGCGGCAGTTCTGGATCTGGGGCGCGGGGCATGTGGGCCGGGCGATGGTCGATGTTCTCGCTCCCCTGCCCGATCTGGCGATCACCTGGGTCGATACCGGGCCGGAGCGGTTTCCCGAACACGTGCCGGAGGGGGTGACGATGCTGCCCGCCGCCAATCCGGCCGATCTGGTGCGTCACGCGCCGGTGGAGGCGGAACATCTGATCGTGACCTATTCGCACGCCCTTGATCTGGAATTGTGCCATCGGCTGCTTTCCCACGGGTTCGGCTTTGCGGGGCTGATCGGATCGGCTACGAAATGGGCCCGGTTCCGGTCGCGGCTGCGCGCGCTGGGGCACCGGCCGGAGGCCATCGCGCGGATCACCTGCCCGATCGGCGATCCCGGTCTGGGGAAACACCCGCAGCAGATCGCCATCGGCGTGGCGGCGCAGCTTTTGCGCCCCGCCGCCCATGCGGCAGAGACGAAGGAGCGACGCGCGTGAGCCAAGTACTGCTGAGCCTGAGCGGGCTGACCAAGGCCTATCCCGGCGTTGTCGCCAATGACGATATCTCGTTTCAGATCGGCGAGGGCGAGGTGCATGCGCTGCTGGGCGAGAACGGCGCCGGGAAATCGACGCTGGTCAAGATGATCTACGGGCTGGTGAAGCCCGACAGCGGCACCATGGAGCTGCGCGGGCGCGCTTACGCGCCTGCCGAGCCGCGGGCGGCGCGGGCCGATGGGATTGCGATGGTGTTCCAGCACTTCTCGCTGTTCGATGCGCTGAACGTGGCCGAGAACATCGCGCTGGGGATGGAGAACCCGCCCGCGATGCGCGATCTGGCGGCGCGGATCCGCGAGGTGTCGGAGACCTATGGGTTGCCGCTCGACCCCTATCGCACGGTGGGCGATCTGTCCGCCGGGGAGCGTCAACGGGTGGAGATCATCCGCTGCCTGCTGCAGGACCCGAAGCTGCTGATCATGGACGAACCCACCAGCGTGCTGACGCCGCAGGAGGTGGAGATCCTGTTCAAGACGCTGGAGAAGCTGAGGGGCGAAGGCACCTCGATCCTCTATATCTCGCACAAGCTGGAGGAGATCCGCGCGCTGTGCGACACCGCGACGATCCTGCGGCTGGGCAAGGTGGTGGGAAGCTGCACCCCGCGCGAGACCACGGCGCGGGACATGGCCGAGATGATGGTGGGCAGCGCGCTGAAGACGCCGCAACGCGCCGGGCGCGAGCTGGGCGCGGTGGCGCTGGACATCACCGGGCTGTCGGTGCCCTCGCCCTCGGCCTTCGGCACGGCGCTGAAGAACGTGCATCTGGCGGTGAAACAGGGCGAGATCGTGGGCATCGGCGGCGTCGCCGGCAACGGCCAGGAAGAGTTGGTCAGCGTGCTTTCGGGCGAGATCCTGACCGACCCGGGCGCGGTCAAGCTGATGGGGCAGCCGATCGGGCGGCTGGGGCCGACGGCGCGGCGCGCGCTGGGGCTGCTGTCGGCGCCGGAGGAGCGGCTGGGCCATGCCGCCGCCCCGGACATGAGCCTGACCGAGAACGCGCTGTTGACCGGGGCGGTGCGGGAAAAGCTGGTGAAGAACGGATTTCTGCACTGGGGCGCGGCGCGCGGGTTTGCCGAACGGATCATCGAGGCCTTCGACGTGCGCACGCCGGGGCCGGAGAACGCGGCGCGGTCGCTGTCGGGCGGCAACCTGCAGAAATTCGTGATCGGGCGCGAGGTGATGCAGGGCCCGCAGGTGCTGGTGGTGAACCAGCCGACCTGGGGGGTGGATGCGGCCGCGGCCGCGGCGATCCGCCAGGCGCTGCTGGATCTGGCGGCGGGCGGCGCCGCGGTGATCTGCGTCAGCCAGGATCTGGACGAGCTGATGGAAATCGCCGACCGCTTTGCCGCGCTGAACGAAGGGCGGCTGAGCGCGCCGCGCCCCACTGCCGGGCTCACGGTGGAGGAGATCGGGCTGATGATGGGCGGCGCGCATGGCATGGAGGTGGCGCATGTGTGATCGCAGGGCACGCCGGACCGGGGCCGCAGAGGATATGCAACAATCGGGGGGCCGCGCATGATCCGGCTGGAGAAAAGGCCGCAGCCGTCGCGGGCCTGGTCGATGGCGACGCCGCTGGTGGCGGTGCTGGCGACGATGGTGGTTGGCGGGCTGTTGTTCGGGCTGCTGGGCACCAACCCGTTCCAGGCGATCGAGACGATCTTCTGGGAGCCGCTGTTCGGCGAGTTCGCCTTTTACTACCGGCCGCAGCTGCTGGTGAAGGGGGCGCCGCTGGTGCTGATCGCCATCGGGCTGTCGCTGGGCTTCCGCGCCGGGATCTGGAACATCGGCGCCGAGGGGCAGTACATCATGGGGGCGCTGACCGGCGCCGGGGTGGGGCTGGCGTTCTACCCACTGGAAGCCTGGTACATCTTTCCGCTGATGGTGATCGCGGGGGCCTTCGGCGGCTGGCTCTGGGCGATGATCCCGGCGCTGCTGAAGGTGCGGTTCGGCACCAATGAGATCCTGGTCTCGCTGATGCTGGTCTATGTGGCGGAGCAGCTGCTGGCGTCGATGTCGCTGGGGCTGTTGAAGAACCCCGAGGGCTTCGGCTTTCCCGGCAGCCGCAACCTGAACGATTACGCCGCCGCCAACAGCTGGATCCAGCAGGACGTGGGGCTGCACTGGGGGGTGGCGGCGGCGCTGATCGCGGTGATCTTTGCCTATGTGCTGCTGAACCGGCATATGCTGGGGTTTCAGATCCGGCTGACCGGCGAGGCGCCGCGCGCGGCGCGGTTCGCGGGCGTGCGTCCCGCGCGGCTGATCCTGTTGTGCCTGGGGCTGTCGGGGGCGCTGGCCGGGCTGGCGGGGCTGTTCGAGGTGTCCGGGCCCGCCGGGCAGGTGAGCATCGATTTCAACGTCGGCTATGGCTTTACCGCGATCATCGTGGCGTTCCTGGGCCGGCTGCACCCGGTGGGAATCCTGCTGGCGGGCGCGCTGATGGCGCTGACCTATATCGGCGGCGAGATTGCGCAGGGGCAGCTGGGGCTGCCGGCGGCGGCGATCCAGGTGTTCCAGGGGATGCTGCTGTTCTTCCTGCTGGCGCTGGACCTGCTGACCAATTACCGCGTCGCCTGGCGCAAGCCGGAGGTGGCGTGATGGAGATCCCGCGCTTGCACCTGTGGGACAGGATCGGGCTGTGCCTGTTCGCCCCGATCTGCATGGTGACCGGCTGGGTTCTGGGCCTGATCGTCCTGGGCCTGTTCACCGGGGCGGCCGGGATCGGGGCGACGGCGGTTGCCTGGGCGCTTGTGCTGCTGGTGCTGATCGTCCCGGCGATGGTGGCCGAAACCCCGTTTTACGCCTGGCGCCACTGGCTTCTGAAGGGCATCGAGCCGCCGTCGGAGGCCGAAGCGGCGCGCCGCGCGGCGGTGGTCCGGTTCAACCGGAGAATCGGTTGGGCGGCGGCTGGCGCGGGTTTCGTGATCGGCCTTGCGCAGGGCCTTGTGTTTCCAATTTCCGAAGGGGCCGCGTGAGATGGATCTTTCCGCAATCAATCCCGTCCTGCTGATCGCCTCGCTGATGGTGGCGGCGACGCCGCTGTTGCTGGCGGCGATCGGCGAGCTGGTGGTGGAGAAGGCCGGTGTGCTGAACCTCGGGGTCGAGGGGATGATGATCGTCGGCGCGATCAGCGGCTTTGCCATCGCGGTGGAGACCGGATCGCCCTGGCTGGGCTTTCTGGGTGCGGCTGTCGGCGGGGCGCTGTTGTCGCTGCTGTTCGTGCTGCTGACCCAGGTGGCGCTGGCCAACCAGGTGGCGAGCGGTCTGTCGCTGACGCTGTTCGGGCTGGGGCTGAGCTCGCTGATGGGGCAGCGCTATGTCGGGATCAAGCCGCCGCAGATGGCCGACATTCATATTCCCGGCCTTTCCGATCTGCCGGTGCTGGGGCCGATCCTGTTCGGCCATGACCTGATGCTCTACCTCGGGGTGGCGATCATCGCGGGGGTCTGGGCGGTGCTGAAATACACCCGGGCGGGGCTGATCCTGCGGGCGGTGGGGGAAAACCACGATGCCGCCCATGCGCTGGGTTACAAGGTGGTGCGTATCCGCATCGCCGCGATCCTGTTCGGCGGGGCCTGCGCGGGCCTCGGCGGTGCCTATATCAGCCTGATCCGGGTGCCGCAGTGGACCGAGGGCATGACCGCCGGGGTCGGCTGGATCGCGCTGGCGCTGGTGGTGTTTGCCAGCTGGAAACCCTGGCGGGTCCTGCTGGGTGCCTATCTTTTCGGCGGCGTCACTGTCGTGCAGCTTAACCTGCAGGCAGCCGGCGTTGCCATTCCCGTCGAGTATCTGGCAATGTCGCCCTATCTGGTGACGATCCTCGTGCTCGTGATCCTGTCGGCCGACAAGAGCAGCGCGCCTGCCTCTTTGGGCCGAATTTTCCATGCCTCAAACTAGGGGCAAATGACTTTAACCAGGGGGACCCTGTATGAAACTCGCATCTCTTCTTGCCGGCGCCGCGATGGTGCTGGGACTGGCCACCGGGGCGGTGGCGCAGGACAAGACCAAGGTCGGCTTTGTCTACGTCGGCCCGGTCGGCGACGGCGGCTGGACCTATGAGCACGACAAGGGCCGCCAGGCCGTCGAGGCCGAATTCGGCGACAAGGTGGAAACCGTCTACGTCGAGAACGTGGCCGAGGGCCCGGACGCCGAGCGGGTGATGACGCAGATGGCGCTGAACGGTGCCGACCTGATCTTTACCACCTCGTTCGGGTTCATGGACCCGACCATCAACGTGGCGAAGAAATTCCCCGACGTGAAATTCGAGCACGCCACCGGCTACAAGACCGCGCCGAACGTCTCGGTCTATTCCGCGCGCTTCTACGAGGGCCGCGCGGTGCAGGGCACCATCGCCGGCATGATGACCAAGTCGAACGTGATCGGCTACATCGGCTCCTACCCGATCCCGGAAGTGATCCGCGGCATCAACTCGGCCTATATCCACGCCAAGAAGGTCAACCCGGACGTGCAGTTCAAGATCGTCTGGGCCTTCACCTGGTTCGATCCGGCGAAAGAGGCCGATGCGGCCAAGGTGCTGATCGAACAGGGCGCCGACGTGATCCTGCAGCACACCGACTCGACCGCGCCGCAGGCGGCCGCCAAGAACGCGGGCAACGTGATCACCTTCGGCCAGGCCTCGGACATGGGCGAATACGCGCCGCTGCCGCGCGTCAGCTCGATCATCGACAACTGGGCGCCCTATTACATCGAGCGCACCAAGGCGGTGATGGACGGCACCTGGGAGACGGTGAACACCTGGAACGGCATCGGCAAGGGCATGGTGGGGATCGGCGAGATCTCCTCGGCGGTGCCGGAGGATGTGAAGGCCAAGGCGCTGGAACTGAAAGCGGCGATCGCCTCGGGTGAGTACCACCCGTTCACCGGCCCGATCAACAAGCAGGACGGCAGCGCCTGGCTGGCCGAGGGCGAAGTGGCCGACGACGGCACGCTGGCCGGCATGAACTTCTATGTCGAAGGCATCGAGGGCGAGATCCCGCAGTAAGCGGAACGCCTGAGAGAATGGGAGGCCCCGGTGAGAACCGGGGCCTTTTTTGTTGGGGAAAGCCCCCTGCCCCATTGCCCTGACCGGGCAACAGAGGGCAGCGCCCGGCCGCGGGTGGGCGCTCCCTCGCTGTGAGACCGTCACTGTGTGGCCGCCAGAATATCTTCCATGCGTTCTATGCGCAGGGGCCAGAAAAGCGCCCGCCCATGGGGGCGGTCGGGCGCTGCCCGGCGGCGCTGTGCGCCTTGATTTCGGGCTGGGGCGCATCGCGCCCGATGGGCCGCATCTTTTCAACCCGTCGGACAATCCGCCCCTTTCCCATCGCCGCGCACCATGCCAGTTTCCCGCCATGACAGACAGCAAGACAGATATCGTGATCGTCGGCGGCGGCATCGCCGGGATCTCGGCCGGGGCCCGGCTGGCGCCGCATGCGCGGGTGACGGTGCTGGAGGGCGAAGACGCCATCGGCTACCACGCCTCCGGCCGGTCGGCGGCGCTCTACGAGGCGAGCTACGGCCTGCCCTCGACCATGGCGCTGGCGCGCGGCAGCGGCGATTTCTACCTGCGGGAAACCGATTATCTCAGCCCCCGCGGGCTGATGCTGGCGGGGGCCGCGGGCGAGGAAACGGATTTCGCCCGGGAACTGGCCGAGATGGAGATGCAGCAGCTCTCCCCCGACGAGGCGCAGGCGATGCTGCCGATCCTGAACCCGGAGCGCGCGCCGCTGATCGGCTACAGCTCCGAGGCCTGGGATATCGACACCGACCGGCTGCTGCAGGATTTCGCGCGCACGATCCGCGCCAACGGAGGCGACGTGCGGACCAAAGCACCGGTCGGCGCGATCAGCCGTGGCGCGCGCTGGCAGGTGACCACGCCCGCCGGCCCCATCGAGGCCGATCTGCTGGTCAATGCCGGCGGCGCCTGGGCCGACGAGGTGGCGAAGCTGGCCGGTATCGCCCCCATCGGCCTCACCCCGATGCGCCGCTCGATGGCGCGGGTGGCCGCGCCAGAGGGGCATGACCCGGCGCGCTGGCCGATGATCTTCGGCGTCAACGAAAGCTGGTACATGAAGCCCGACGCCGGTGCGCTGCTGATCTCGCCCGCCGAGGAGGAACCGACCGCGCCGCATGACGCCTGGGCCGAGGACATGGTGCTGGCCGAGGGCATCGCGCGTTACGAGGATGTGATGACCGCGCCGGTGACCCGGATGATCTCCAACTGGGCGGGGCTGCGCAGCTTTGCCCCCGACCGCAATCTGGTGATCGGCCATGACGCGCGGGACAGCGGCTTTTTCTGGCTGGCCGGGCAAGGCGGCTATGGTTTCCTCACCTGCCCCGCCGCGAGCCTGCTGGCCGCCGATCTGATCCTGGGCCGCGCTCCGGCGATGGAGGCCGATATCCGCGCCCTGCTCTCACCCAAGAGGTTTTCCGCATGACCAACCGTCTGAACCTGCCCGATACCGCCAGCATCGCCGACAAGGGCGAGGGCGACAAACTGGTCGCCCCCTCGGCCGCGCGCAACTGCGATGCGATCTGCGATCTGCTGGCCGAAGTGGCGCCGAAGGAGGGCCGCGCGCTGGAGATCGCCAGCGGCACCGGCCAGCATGTGGCGGCCTTCGCCGCGCGGTTTCCGGGGCTGCAGTGGCAACCCTCCGACCCCGATCCGGCGCGGCGCGCCAGCATCGATGCCTATGCGGCCGAAAGCGGCTGCAGCAATATCGCCCCTGCCATCGACCTCGACGCCAGCCGTCCCGGCTGGGGCGCGGCGCTGTCTGGGCAAAACCTCATCACGCTGTGCAACCTGCTGCACCTGATCCCGATGGGCTGGGTCGAGGTGCTGATCGCCGAGGCCGCGCGGGCGCTTGCGCCCGGCGGACGGCTGATGATCTATGGCCCTTTCATGCGGGCGGGGGAGCTGACCAGCGAGGGCGACGAAGCGTTTCACGCCAGCCTGACGGCGCAGGATCCGCGGATCGGCTACAAGGACGATTTCGACGTGATCGACCTGATCCAGGGCGCCGGGCTGGAGCTGGCCGAAGTGATTGAAATGCCGGCCAACAACCTGGCCCTGATCGCCGAAAAACCGGCTTTCTGATCAAGATCAAAGTCTTTCACCGGGGCGCGTGGTCAGTGGCCGCAAACCTAATTGTGAAAGGCATCAAAATGAGCTGGAAAGAAAAACTGCCGAAGATCCGCGACGGGCTGCGCAACCTCAACCGCGCCAACCCGGAGGCCACCCGCGGCTTTGGCGGGCTGAGCAAGGCGGTGAAAGAGGGCGGCGTCCTGGACTTCAAGACCAAGGAGTTCGTGGCCCTCGGCATCGCCGTGGCGGACCGCTGCGAATCCTGCATCGGGCTGCACGTGGAGACGCTGATCAAGGCCGGCGCCACCCGCGAGGAAGTGGCCGACGTGCTGGGCATGTGCATCCAGATGGGCGGCGGCCCGTCGATGATGTACGCTGCCAAGGCGCTGGAATGCTTCGACGAGCTGAGCGCCGAGTGAGCGGCGCCATGAAGGGAGTTTCCGTTGTGCGTAAACTGGTTCTGACCGCCGCCGCGTTCGGGCTGATGTCCGGTGCGGCGCTCGCCGGCGGCAGCGGCGGCGCCAAGCCCAAAGCCGACCCGCCCGCCTTTGCCCCGCATTTCATCGAGAACTGGGACCTGAACGGCGACGGCACGGTCACCCGCGAAGAGGCCCGCGAACAGCGCGGCAATGTGTTCTTCATGTTCGACCAGGACGAGAACGGCGCGCTCGATGACGCGGAATACGACCTGTTCGACGAAACCCGCGCCGCCGACATGGAAAACGCCGGGATGAAAGGTGGCATGAACCGCAAGTCCTCTCCCGCCGCCATGCTCGCCCGCGAATACAGCGATGCCGACAAGGACGGCGTGGTGACGGAGCAGGAGTTCCTCGACGCCTCCGACGCCTGGTTCGACCGGATGGACCGGACCGGCGACGGCGTGGTGACGCTGGAGGATTTCCGCCGCGGGATGAACTGAGCGTATTCGGGCGCCTGAGGCGCCCGAAGCCTCCGGCGGGGATATTTGGTGTGAGAGGAAAAGGGAGGGCACGGGACCGCCCCCTCCCCGGAAAAGAGTTCGTCCTCTTCCCCTCACACGGTCATCGGCGTCCCCGCCTGTACCGTGAGGAAACAGTGCCGAAGCAAGGTCAACATCCCCTTGCTTCCTCTCACCTCAAATATCCTCGCCGAAGGCACCGGGCCGCGCCCTGAGGCGCGGCCCTTACCATCGAATGCGCCGCAGGCGCGCTTCTGAATTACCCGTCCTTGCGGATCACCTCGTTCTTCGGATCGTAGGGGCTGTCTTCGACCACCTGCGCATCCCACAGCTCGTTGAACATCCGCACTTTCAGCCTGGTGCCCGGCACCGCCAGCTCCGGTTTCACATAGCCCATGCCGATGGATTTGCCGAAGGCCACCGAGTAGCCCCCGGAGGTCAGACGCCCGACCTTTTCCCCGTCGAGGTAGAGCGCCTCGCGGCCCCAGGGGTCGGCATCGCCCGGCCCGTCGATCAGCAGGGTGCAGCATTTGGAACGGATGCCCTTGGCCTCCAGCGCCGGTTTGCCGTGGAAGTCTTTGGAAAGATCCACGAAACGGGGCAGGTCGGCCTCCAGCGGGGTGGCGTCGCGGCCCAGCTCGGTGCCGAAGGCGCGATAGGATTTCTCCTGCCGCAGCCAGTTCTGGGCGCGGGCGCCGACCGGCTTCATCCCGTGCTTCTCGCCCGCCGCCATCAGCTGATCCCAGAGGTAGGTCTGCATCTCCATCGGGTGGTGCAGCTCCCAGCCCAGCTCGCCGGTATAGGCGACGCGGATGGCGCGGACCGGGCACATGCCCAACTCGATCTCGCGCATCGACAGCCACGGGAAGCGTTTGTTCGACAGCACCGTCGAAGGGTCGGCATCCTTGACGATCTCGTTCAGCACATCGCGGGATTTCGGCCCGGCGATGGCGAAGACGCCCCATTGGCTGGTCACGTCCTGGATCTCGATGTAGCCGAACTCCGGCGCCTTGTCCTCGGCGGCCTTGCGCAGAAAATCGGCGTCATAGGCCGACCAGGCGCCGGCGGAGACGAGGTAGTACTCATCCTCGCCCAGCCGCACGATGGTGTATTCGGTCCGCGTGGTGCCGGCGGTGGTCAGCGCGTAGGTCAGGTTGATGCGGCCCACCTTGGGCAGCTTGTTGCAGGTGAACCAGTCGAGGAATTGCGTCGCGCCGGGGCCCTTGACCACATGCTTGGTAAAGGCGGTGGCGTCGATCAGGCCGACGCCCTCGCGGATCGCCTTGGCCTCTTCCACCGCGTATTGCCACCAGCCGCCGCGGCGGAAGCTGCGCGCGCCGTGATCGTCGAAGCCTTCGGGCGCGTAGTAGTTCGGGCGCTCCCAGCCGTTGACGCAGCCGAACTGCGCGCCCAGCGCCTTTTGCCGGTCGTAGGCGGGCGCGGTGCGCAGCGGGCGGCAGGCTTCGCGTTCCTCGTCCGGGTGATGCAGGATGTAGACGTGCTCGTAGCATTCCTCGTTCTTGCGCGCGGCGTACTCCGTGGTCATCCAGGAGCCGTAGCGCTTGGGATCGAGCGAGGCCATGTCGATCTCCGCCTCGCCCTCGACCATCATCTGGGCGAGGTAATAGCCGGTGCCGCCGGCCGCCGTGATGCCGAAGGAGAAGCCCTCGGCCAGCCACATGTTCCTGAGGCCTGGCGCCGGGCCCACCAGCGGGTTGCCGTCGGGGGTGTAGCAGATCGGGCCGTTGAAATCGTCCTTGAGCCCGACCTCCTCCGACGACGGGATGCGGTGAATCATCGACATGTATTCCTCCTCGATCCGCTCCAGATCGAGCGGGAAGAGGTCGGCGCGGAAGCTGTCGGGCACGCCGTATTCGAAACGGGCGGGCGCGTTGCGCTCGTAAGGTCCCAGGATCCAGCCGCCGCGCTCCTCGCGCACGTACCATTTGGCATCGGCATCGCGCAGGACGGGATGCTCGCCGTGGGTCTTGCGGTAGTCGACCAGCGCCGGGTCGGGTTCGGTGACGATGAACTGGTGTTCCACCGGGATCGCCGGGCTCTTGATCCCCAGCATCCGGGCGGTGCGTTGCGCGTGGTTGCCGGTGGCGGTGACCACGTGTTCGGCGGTGATCACGATCTGCTCGTCGGTGGGCACTAAGTTGCCGCCCTTTTCGCCCATCTTGGTGCAGGTGACCTTCCACTCGCTGCCGGTCCATTCGTAGCCGTCGACCTGCCATTTCCGCTCGATCAGCACACCGCGCTGGCGGGCGCCCTTGGCCATCGCCATGGTGACGTCGGCGGGGTTGATATAGCCGTCGGTGGGGTGGAACAGCGCGCCTTTCAGATCCTCGGTGCGGACCAGCGGCCAGCGCTCCTTGATCTCGGCCGGGGTCAGCCATTCATAGGGGATGCCCACCGTCTCGGCGGTGGAGGCGTAGAGCATGTATTCGTCCATGCGCGCCTGAGTCTGCGCCATGCGCAGGTTGCCGACCACGGCGAAGCCGGCGTTGAGGCCGGTCTCCTCCTCCAGCGTCTTGTAGAACTTGACCGAGTAGTCGTGGATATGGCTGGTGGCATAGCCCATGTTGAAGAGTGGCAGCAGCCCCGCGGCGTGCCAGGTGGAGCCGCTGGTCAGCTCGTCGCGCTCCAGCAGCATCACGTCGGACCAGCCCGCGCGGGCCAGGTGATAGGCGATCGAGGCGCCGACGGCACCGCCGCCGACGACCAGGGCTTTGACATGGGTCTTCATGATACCGCGCTCCGGAAGTGAGTCTCTTTATCATGATGTATGCCATGCGGAGGGCTCCGCTCAGAAGCCATCCGACACCCTATATGGCAAAACCGACCTTGGCGCGGTTTCAAAACCGGCAGTATGCCGCCGCCCCGCCGGCGCCCGGCACCGGAGTTCTGCCTGCCGGGCGCTGACCCCGTCTTTTTCTGGCTGAAAATATCCCCGCCGGAGGCACCCGCAGGCAAGGCCGGCGTGGCCGCCCGACACCCCGGGCGACCCACCGGCCGCAGCACCCCCGCCCCCCTTCCGGGGAGCGGGGCAGAGCCCGTTCAGACGATCTTGCCCGGGTTCATGATGTTGTCGGGGTCGAGCGCCGCCTTGATCGCCGCCATGTACCTGGTCGCGGAGCCAAGCTCCTTTTGCAGGTAGGGCCGCTTGCCCTGGCCGATGCCGTGTTCGCCGGTGCAGGTGCCCTCCATCGAGATCGCCAGATCGTTCAGCCAGCCGACGAACTCCTCGGCCTTGGCGATCTCCTCGGGGTTGTCCATGTCGATCAGCGGCAGGCAGTGGAAATTGCCGTCGCCCACATGGCCGACGATGGGCGATATCAGCCCCAGTTCCTCGGCCTTGGCCGCCGCCGCGCCGACGCATTCGGCCAGCCGCGAGATCGGCACGCAGACGTCCGTGCTGAGCCCCTTGGCGCCGGGGCGCAGACCGTGGCTGGCCCAGTACATGTCGTGGCGCGCCTTCCAAAGCTTGTTGCGCTCCTCGGTGCTGGTGGTCGCCTCGAAGCCGCTGCCGCCGAATTCCTCGGCGATGGAGCCGAAGGTCTCGGCCTGTTCCAGCACGCTGCTTTCGGAGCCGTGGAATTCCAGCAGCAGCAGCGGCGTTTCCGGCAGGTCGAGCTTAGAATAGACATTGGCGGCGCCGACGCTGAGCGCGTCCAGCAGCTCGATCCGCGCCACCGGAATGCCGTACTGGATCGTCATCATCACCGCCTGGCAGGCCGCGTCCACCGTTGGGAACGAGCAGCGGGCCGAGGAGATCGCCTCGGGGATGCCCTGCAGCCTGAGCGTGATCTCGGTGATCAGGCCCAGCGTACCTTCCGAGCCCACCATCAGCCGGGTCAGGTCGTATCCCGCCGAGCTTTTCTTGGCGCGCTGCGCGGTGCGGATGATCTCGCCGTCGGGCATCACCACCTCCAGCGCGATCACGTTGTCCTTCATGGTGCCGTAGCGCACCGCGTTGGTGCCCGAGGCGCGGGTGGAGGCCATGCCGCCGAGCGAGGCATTGGCGCCCGGGTCGATCGGGAAGAACAGGCCCTGGTCGCGCAGGTGGGTGTTGAGGTCTTCGCGCGTGACGCCGGGCTGCACCACACAGTCGAGATCGCCGGAATGCACGGCGAGGATCTTGTTCATCTGCATCAGGTCGACGGTGATACCGCCGGCGGGAGCGTTCACATGCCCCTCAAGCGAGGTGCCGGTGCCGAAGGGAATGACCGGCACCTTGTGCTGAGCGCAGGTTTTGACGATCTCCGACACCTCTTCGGTGCTGTGCGGGAACACCACCGCGTCGGGCGCCTGGTTCTCGATATAGGTGGTGGTGTGGCCGTGCTGTTCGCGGATCGCGGCGCCGCTCTGGCAACGGTCGCCGAAACGTTGTTTGAGAATGCCGACAACGGTTTCGATACCGGTTTCGTTGCGCGGCAGCGCGGTGGCCTGGACCATGGTCGGCTCCTTGATTGGGCAATGTGCCGCGGAACCTGCCCGATCCGGGCGCCGGGAGCAAGAAGCGTGTGGCTCAGCCGCCCAGCGCGACCCCTTCGCGGCGCGGGTCGGCGCCGCCCTGAAGCCCGCCGCCGATCTCGATGGCGTGCAGACCGGAGTTCAGATCGCGGGTCGTGACCTCGTACCCCAGCGCCTGCAGCGGCGCCTGCAGGGCCTCCGCCGCCGTGCCGGCCTCCAGATCGTAGGTGCCGAAACGGTTGACCGCATGCGGCAGCGAAACCGCCTGCTGCACGTCCATGCCCCAGTCGAGCCAGGCGATCACCGCCTGCGCCACATAGCCGATGATGCGGCTGCCGCCGGGGGAGCCGACGGCCAGCACCGGTTTGCCGTCCTTCATCACAATTGTGGGAGCCATGGAGGAGCGCGGCCGCTTGCCCGGCTCCACCCGGTTGGCGATGGGGAGACCGTCGCGGTGCGTTCGGAAGGAAAAGTCGGTGAGTTCATTGTTCAGCAGGAAGCCGCGCACCATCAGGCGGGAGCCGAAGGCGTTTTCGATGGTCGTGGTCATCGACAGCACGTTGCCGTAGCGGTCGACGATGCTGAGGTGCGAGGTGGAGGGAAACTCGATCGCCTCGTCATCGGCCCAGTTCAGCGCGTGATCGAAGTCAGGCTTGCCCGGGGCGACCTCGGGCAGCGCGTCATCGCCGGAGAGCAGTTTCGCCCGGTCAGCCAGATAGACGGGGTCGGTGAGGCCCTTGGTGGGCATCGGGACGAAATCGCTGTCGGCCATGTAGCGGCCGCGGTCGGCGAAGGCGAGGCGGGAGGCGTCGCCGATCAGCCGCCAGGCCTCCGCGCTGTCCGGACCGGGCAGGTCGTGGTTTTGCAGCATCCCGAGGATCTGCCCCACGGTGAGCGCGCCGGAGGACGGCGGGCCCATGCCGCAGACCTCATGCGCGCGGTAACTGACGCAGACGGGCGGGCGTTCGCGCACCTGGTAGAGCGCCAGATCGACTTGGCTGAGCACGCCGGGGTTGCCGGGTGCCTCCTGCACCATGCGTGCGATGTCGGCGGCGACGGGGCCGGTATAGAAGGCCGCTGCCCCCTGCCCCGCCAGGCGCCGCAGCGTGTCGGCGTAGGCGGGGTTGGTCAGCGTCGCGCCCTCGGCCAGCGGGGTGCCGCCGGGCAGGAAATAGGCGGCGGTGGCGGGGAAGCGCGCCAGCCGCTCTGCATCCCGCTCCACCAGACCGGCGAGGCGGGGAGAGACGGCAAAGCCCTGCTCGGCGAGGTCGATGGCGTCGTTGAAGAGCGTGGGCCAGGGGCTGCGGCCCCAGCGGCGATGCGCCGCCTCCATCAGCGCCGGTGTACCGGGCGTGCCGACGGAGCGGCCGCCGACGACCGCATCGAAGAATTTGAGCGGTTCGCCCGCGTCGTCCTGGAACAGCGTCGGGGTGGCCGAGAGCGGCGCGGTTTCGCGGCCGTCGAGGGTGGTCAGCGCGCCGGTTGCCGCATCGTACCAGACCAGGAAGGCGCCGCCGCCGAGGCCGGAGCTTTGCGGTTCCACCAGCCCCAGCACCGCTTGTGCGGCGATCATCGCATCGGCGGCCGTGCCGCCCGCCGCAAGGATCGCCGCCCCTGCCTCCACCGCGTGGGGGTTGGCGGCGGCGATCATCCAGTGCTCTGCCGTGACCGGGCGGCCTGCCTGTTTCGCCGCCAGCGCCTCGGATACGGCCGGCGATACGGTGGTGAAAACGCCCTTGGTCGCGGTTTCAGGGGCGACCGCATCGGCGCTCTGCTGGGCCGCGAGCGGGGCGGAGAGGGCGAGGCTGGTGGCAATGGCAAGGACGAAACGGCGCATCGGGGTCTCCCTTGGGCTGGACAAGGAGAACTCTAGCGGAAGCAGGCAGTCTGGCAATTGTGCCCCTACGGCGCGCCTTGTGGATGCTGTTGTCCGGGCCAGGGAACAAGCCGCGCAAGCGCCGGACCGTGAGCTGGCGCGCGCTACGTTTGGTCAGGGCGGTTTATGGCAGACAAATCCGAACTAAGTCCGAGCGGCGCGCCTACGTCGACCAAGCGCCTGACCGCGGGACGGTCCGGCGCTTGCGCGTCTCTCGGCGATTGCATGACATGCAATCGCCTGCCGACAGGGCATTGCTTTGCAATGCCTGAGAGGCGGCCTTCGGCCTTGATTCCGCGCTGGAAGGATTGGCTCAGACGTCTTTTTCTTTGCGCCCCCAGCCCCTCAAGGGCGAGGGACAGGGACGGGAATACCCCTCACCCCAGCGCATACCGCGCCAGCAGCTCGTACCGCACGCCGGAGGGATGCAGCGTGGATTCGTAAAGCCCGAAACCCGTCGCCCCGAACCCCGGCAGCGGCGCGTCGCCATGCTCCGTCAGGAACCGCCGCAACCGGGCGGCCACATCGGGTGCTGCGCCATTGCCGAAACGGGCCAGTGTCACATGCGGATGGAACCGCTCCCTCGGCACCGCGATCCCGGCGCGGCGCGCGATGCCGATCACCCGGCGGTGCAGATCGGTGAGCGCGGGCTCCGGCGCCACATCGGCAAACAGGATGCGCGGGCGGTCGCCGCCGAAGGCGCCCAGCCCGGAGAACCGCAGCGCAAAGGGCGCCGCCCGGAGCGCGTCCAGCTCGTAGTGCAGCCCCTCCAGCGCCACCTCGTCCTGATCGCCGAGGAAAGCCAGCGTCAGGTGCAGGTTCTCCTCCGCCACCGGCCGGCCGACGGGCAGACCGGCCTGCAGCCGGGTCAGCGCCGCGCTGACCTCTTCGGGCAGATCGATGGCCAGAAACGCGCGCACGCGTCAGAGCATGCCGGGGACCACCTGATCGGGCGGACGGTGGCCATCCTCGAAGGTCTTGATGTTGATGATCACCTTCTCGCCCATCTCGACCCGGCCCTCGACGGTGGCGGACCCCATGTGCGGCAGCAGCACCACATTGGGCAGCTCGCGCAGGCGCGGGTTCACCTCGGCGCCGCGCTCGTAGACGTCGAGCCCGGCGCCGGCGATCTCGCCCGCGCGGATCATCCGGGTCAGCGCATTCTCGTCGATCACCTCGCCGCGCGAGGTGTTGACGATCACCGCGCTGGGTTTCATCAGCTTCAGCCGCCGCGCATTCATCAGGTGGAAGGTGCTGGGGGTGGACGGGCAGTTGATCGAGAGTACATCCATCCGCGCCACCATCTGATCGAGGCTTTCCCAATAGGTGGCCTGGTGCGCCTCTTCGATCTCGGGGCGCAGGCGGCGGCGGTTGTGATAATGCACCTGCATGCCAAAGGCGGCGGCGCGCCGTGCCACCGCCTGACCGATCCGGCCCATGCCGAGAATGCCCAGCCGCCTGCCACCGATCCGACCGCCCAGCATCGCCGTGGGCGCCCAGCCGGCCCATTCGCCGCGCTGCATCATCGCCAGCCCCTCGGGGATGCGGCGGGTGACGGCGAGAATCAGCGCAATGGTCATGTCGGCGGTGTCGTCGGTCACCACGCCGGGGGTGTTCGACACCAGCACGCCGCGCTGGCGCGCCGTGGCCACGTCGATATGGTCGATCCCGGCGCCGTAATTGGCGATCAGCTTCAGTTTCTCGCCAGCCTGGGCGATCAGGCCCGCGTCGATCACATCCGTGAGCGTCGGCACCAGCACATCGGCGGTCTTGACCGCCTCGACCAGCTCGGACCGGGTCATTGGCGTGTCGTCGGCGCGCAGGCGCACGTCGAACAGCTCGCTCAGCCGGGTCTCGACCACCTCCGGCAACCGTCGCGTCACGACAACACTCAACCGTTCTCTTGGCACTGATGCTCCTCCAAAGCTTTTCAACACAGCCTGCGCCATGGCATCGTGGCGCAGGATCCGCCGGGGCACAAGAACCCCATGCGCAAATGACGCAGGCTTTCCACATGAGGCAAAACGAGAAGTCGGGCAAACCGCCAGTGAATGTGTCGAACAGACTGAAACGCCGCGTTGCCGCGGCTGTTGCGATCCTGCTGCTGGCCGGCGCCGCGCAGGCGCAGCCCGGCGAACGCGGGCCGGTGACCAACCTGCCGCTGCCGCGGTTCGTCTCGCTCAAGGCGAGCGAGGGCAATGTGCGCCGCGGCCCGTCGCTGACCCACCGGATCGACTGGGTATTCAAGCGCCGCGACATGCCGCTGCAGGTCACCGCCGAGCACGGCCACTGGCGCCGGGTGCAGGACCGCGACGGCGCCGGCGGCTGGGTGCATTACGCGTTGCTCTCCGGCGTGCGCACGGTGCTGGTGGAGCAGGACATGCTGGGGGTGCACGCCCGCCCGGCCGAGGACGCCCCGCTGACCGCGCGCTTCGAACTGGGCGTAGTGGCGCGGCTGGGCGAATGCAGCCACGACTGGTGCCGGATCTCGGCCGGCGGCTACCGCGGCTGGACCCGCAAGGAGACCCTCTGGGGCGTCGATCCCGACGAGATCCGCGACTGATCCGGCACACCACGCAACCGGCACGCCAGGTGGCTGCCCCACCGCCCGCGGCCGACGGAATTTTGCCGAACTTTTTTGTCAGATGGGCCTTGAACACCCCGAACAAGCCGCGTAATTAGCCGCTCACCGTTGGGGTGTAGCCAAGTGGTAAGGCAGCGGTTTTTGGTACCGTGTATCGTAGGTTCGAATCCTACCACCCCAGCCATCTTCCTCCAGATCAGTAGAACAAGCAGTCAGGTCGCCCGAGGGTCCTGAAAATGCCCTTGTTTATGCCCCACCTAGGATCTCTTCCCTAGGATATCCCTCCTATTAATAGGTATAAGTACCGGCTATACCGCGAGGAAGGGTAAACCGTTCGCAAACGGGGCGGGCGCAAGCGCGCAGTCGGCGCCAGAACACCCATGGCGATCCCGCAAGGCCCAAACCAACGGTGGTCGCTCGACTTCATGTCGAACGCGCTGGAGGATGGGCGTCGGTTCCGCGTGTTGAACGTCATCGATGGCTTCAGCCGGGAATGCTTGGCCGCCGTAGTGGACACATCCATTGGCGGTGCGCGTGTTGCCCGTGAGCTGGACCGGATCGCCGAACTGCGCGGGTAAGAGGCTTCCCACTCCTTGGTCCCGGTCGCACCATGGTCGTGTTGGGCCTGGCCGCTAACCCGGACGGCCTGTCAGGGCTGCGGGTATCGCGCTGTTCGTGCAGCCAGTCGGGGGCACGTCGGGATGCCAATGTTGTATATCAAACGTCTATACAGTGTGTCGCAAAAGAGTTACATTTCCCGCATGAACCGTTTTGTCCCCATCCTGTTTTCAGGTCTTTGTGCCTGCTTGTCCGCAACCGGCGCCGAGGCGGTGTCGCCGATTGCCGAGGTCATCTGTTCGCCGACCGGTGAGATGCACAGCAAGCTGGAGCGGCAGTATGCCAGCCGTAGGGCGGCCACGGGCCTGCGGGGCCGGGAACAGATCATGGAGGTCTGGACCGACCGGCGTGGCGACTGGACGCTGGTGATCACCTATGCCAGCGGGACGTCCTGTATCGTTGCAATGGGAGAGGACTGGGCCAGCCTGCCGGAGAAGGACCCGGCCTGACGCGCCGGGCGCGGACATCTACCGGGTCCTGTCGATCGTCTCGGGCCCGGGGAGGTGAGATCACGCCACAGGTCCGGTCGCAGTCGCGGCCGGAATATCCTCAGGCGTCCGCTCCTTGCGCCTGCGGAATACGGTCGGTCCGTGTGGTCGGAAATGCGCACGCCCCGGGGCGAACCCCGGAGCGGCGCGGATCAAACAATTACAACGGTTTCAAATCGGCAGCCATTTGCCGACCGTCCCGCCCTTCCTGAAGGTCGTATGAAACTTTCTGGTTGTCGGCGAGGCCAGTCAGCCCTGAGCGCTCGACAGCCGAGATGTGCACAAACACATCTTTTCCGCCTTCGTCGGGGGCAATAAAGCCATAGCCTTTTGTTGTGTTAAACCATTTCACGGTGCCCGTCGGCATGTCCCGTGTCTCCTTCTACCTTGTACTTTTCCCCGGAAATCTCGGGGGGCTGCGCGGCGAAACCGGCTGTACAGGCGGCCGGAATATGGAAACACACCGGGCCTGTTTGCTGGCAGCACCGGGTAGCAAGATCGCAAGTTCGACTGAAAAATCAAGAAAAAGGGGCTGCACGCGGGGCCGATGATGGATATTTCGGCATCAAAAAGGGGAACTCTGATGCAATTGTACGGTCTGAAATCTTGTGACACCTGCCGAAAGGCGCTGAAAGCCCTGCCCGGGGTCGTGCTGGTCGATGTCCGCGCCGACGGCGTTCCGCAGGCGGTTCTGGAGGCGGCGCAGGCGCGCTTTGGCGCGGCGCTGGTCAACACCCGGTCGACCACCTGGCGCGGGTTGAGCGAGGCGGAACGGGACCGCCCCGCGCCCGAGTTGCTGGCCGCGCACCCGGCGCTGATGAAGCGTCCGCTGATCGTCACGGGAGAGGGAGAGATGTACCTGGGCTGGACGCCCGAGGTGCGCGCGGCCCTTGGCGTGGACTGACCGGGTTCCTATCTGGAAGGTCTAAAGCGGAAACATGAAAACCTGAATCGCGTAACGCTGCCTGAAATTGATGATTTCAACGCGTGACGTGATGCAAGTTGCTTCGGGTTTCGGATTTCGCGCGAAGCAGGAGTAGAACGATGCGCAACGCAGCCCTGGTGCTGGGTGTGATCGCCGGTATCGCCGGAATGATCGTAGGGTTTTTCAGCTATGGCTATACCGCCGCCATAGAACATTGGGGCGAGATCGACGGGCTGGCCCAGCAGGTCGCCAATGTCGATTTGATCCGCGCGACCTCGGTACTGGCACCGATGCTGGCGCTGGCCGGCGGGGCGATGGCGCGGGCGCGGGCATTGTG
>ENA-OWNT01001134-OWNT01001134.1-seawater-metagenome-genome-assembly--contig:-NODE-1134-length-37795-cov-13.791479_pt1 | contig 37795 bp, 35 predicted proteins | sample MGYA00238136_ERZ651165 | MGnify/ENA primary metagenome ERZ651165 (study PRJEB26861, sample SAMN08777766) | seawater metagenome | isolation source: coastal seawater | place: USA: Florida | collected...
AGCTTGCGCACGGCCTCCTCGCCCACCAGCATCGGGTCGGCGGAGGAGAGGTGGAATTCCTTGTGGATGATCGCCTCGTCCGCCTGCGTCAGCGCGGCGATGTTGGAGAAGGTCACCTCGGAATAGCCGCGGTCGAACGCGCGCATCAGCCCCTCGGTGCACTGGGCATAGCCGGTGACGATCGGCAGCTCTGCGGTCAGGTCGACCTGTTCCAGACCGGCCAGGATCCGCTCTTCGAGGCTGTGTTCCTCCTCGTCGCGCCAGCCGCTGAGATCGACGAACCGCGCGTTGACGCCGGCCCGCTGCAGCAGCAGCGCGGTGGTGAAGGCAGAATGCGCCTCGCCCAGGCCGGACAGCAGCTCGCGGATCACCATCATGTGGTTCGACAGCCGGAAGTGCCCGTAGGAGCACAGCCGGCGCAGGTCGAACAGGCAGGAGCGCGCGCCCTCGATCCGCTCGCGGACGAATTCGTCGGCGGCAGTCAGGTCGGCGGGATGCTCCAGCACGGCGCTGTGCGCTTCGCGCATGGCGTCGCCGACCTTGGTCAGCCCGTCCAGCCAGTCGTGGCCGTTGTCGTCATTGGCAAACAGGGCATAAACGCCCGGCGTGCCGGTTTTCTTGTGTTCCAGCAGCAGGTTGGTGATGCCGCCGAAGGCGGAGACCACGAAGATGCGGCGATAAAGCTCGCTCTCGTCGCGGTCGCCGATGAAAAGCGTATCGCGCAGGTCGCGGATCCGGCTCATGGAGGTGCCGCCGATTTTCTCGACGGTATGTTTAGGAAAGGTCATGGGGATCGCCCGGCGGGTTGCGCCGGGCCTCCTGTATTGTCCTTGTTGGGTGGCTCGACCGTTGGCTGCTGCCCTCGGCTCAGGCCGTTTCCGTTTCCGGCAGCGCGTAGGAGCCGTCGGCCTGGTGCACTTCGTTGCCGGTCACCGGCGGGTTGAAGCAGCAGGCCATGACCAGCTCTTCTTCGGCGCGCAGGGTGTGCTTGTCGTGCTCGTTCAGAGCATACATCACGCCCGGCTTGATCTCGTAGGTCTCGCCGGTGGCCAGATCGGTGATCGAGCCCTTGCCCTGCATGCAGTAGACGCTCTCGAAGTGGTTCTTGTAATGGAACGTGTGCTCCGACCCGGCCTCGAGAAAGGTGATGTGGAAGGAAAAGCCCATGCCGTCGTCGGCCAGCAGCATACGCACGCTGGACCACTGGGCATCCGACACCACGCGCTGGGGTTCGTTTTTGGTGATTTCGTTGAAGTCGCGAACGATCATCGGTTGTTACTCCGCTGCAATGCTATTGGGTTCTTCGGACAGGGTCTCGCGGGCGGCTTCCAGCAGGATGTTCAGCCCCTTGCGGAACACATCGTCCGGCGTGGTGAGGGGCGCGAGAACCTTGACCACCTGATCTTCGGGGCCGGAGGTCTCGATGACAAGCCCCTTGCCGAAGGCGGCGGCGCAGATCCGGCCGGCCAGATCGCCGGAGCCGACATCGACGCCCTGCATCAGGCCGCGCCCCTTGAGGAACGCGCCGGGGATCATCTCGGCCAGCTCGCCAAGCGCGGTGGTCAGGATCACGGATTTCTCTGCCAGGCTCTTCTGGAAGTTGTCGTCGGTCCAGAATTTCTCGATCGCCACGCGGGCGGTGACAAAGGCGTGGGTGTTGCCGCGGAAGGTGCCGTTGTGCTCGGCCGGGCCGAACACGTCATGCTCCGGGCGCACCAGCGTCAGTGCCATCGGCAGGCCGAAGCCCGACACCGATTTCGCCATGGTGACGATATCGGGCGTGATCCCCATCTCTTCGAACGAGAAGAACGTCCCGGTGCGGCCGCAACCGGCCTGGATGTCGTCGACGATCAGCAGCGCGCCGTGCTCTTTCGCCAGCTCGGCCACCCGCTTGACCCATTCGGGGCGCGCGGCGTTCAGCCCGCCTTCGCCCTGCACGGTTTCCAGCAGGATCGCCGCCGGGGCGTCCATGCCGCTGGACCGGTCGGTCAGCATCGCTTCGAGAAACGCGGTGGTGTCGTTGTTGTCGCCGAAATAGCCGTCGAACGGCATCCGGGTGACGCCGTGCAGGTCGATGCCCGCACCGCCGCGATGATAGCCGTTGCCGGTCGCCGCCAGCGCGCCGAGGGTGACGCCGTGGAAGCCGTTGGTGAAGGCGATGATATTGGTCCGGCCGGTCACCTTGCGCGCAAGCTTCATCGCCGCCTCGACGGCGTTGGCGCCGGTCGGGCCGGTGAACATTACCCGGTGATCCATTCCGCGCGGCTTGAGGATGTTCTTTTCGAACGTCTCCAGGAACGCGGCCTTGGCATCGGTGTGCAGGTCCAGCGCATGGGCCAGCCCGTCATCGGTCAGATGCTCGATCAGGGCGATCTTCATGTCCGGATCGTTGTGGCCGTAGTTCAGCGACGAACAGCCGGCGAGAAAGTCGATATAGGTGCGACCCTTGGCGTCGGTCATTTCCGAACCGCGGGCCGAGGTGAACACGGTGTCGAAGCCGCGGCAGTAGCTGCGGGCCTCGGATTCGCGGCGCTCAAAGATTTTGATTTCGGCTGATGTGTCAGTCGACATAGGGAATTCCTTCCAGAAATAGCTTGGGGATAGGGGCGGGCGCAGTCTGGATCAGGCCGCTTTCTTCATCCGCTCCGGCAGTTCGATGGTGACCATGTATTCGGTCGAGTGCAGCCCCATGAAGTGATCGTCCCGGGTGAAATGCGGCTGCGACGAGAGACGGCCGAACCGGCGCTCGCTGAAGCGGCGGAACAGCGACCAGGACGCGTCGTTATCGCGGGTGATCGTGGTTTGCAGGCGGCTCACGTCTTCGCATTCGTCGCGGTCGAGGATGTGACCGAGCAGCTTGGTGCCCAGCCCCATGCCGCGTGCGTCGGGCGAGACGGCGACCTGCCAGACGAACAGCGTGTCCGGCGCGCTGGGCATGACATAGGCCGAAACCCAGCCCAGCACCTTGCCGTCCAGCTCGGCCACGACGCAGGTGTCGCGGAAGTGATCGCACTGGATCAGGTTGCAATACATGGAATTCTCATCGAGCGGCTTGCATGCGCGGACAAGATCCCAGATCGCGCCGCCGTCTTCGGCGACGGGCTTGCGCAGAGTGGGCTGGGTCTTTTGCGGCATGTGTGTTGCCTGTGACATGACGAGTTCAAGTCCTCCGTTTGCTTCGACTGTCAAAGTAACGTTTCCGGCAAAAACTTCAACATGTAAAAGCAAATATGCGCTCATAGCGTGAAGTGAGCCTTATTTTTATGGTGATCGCTAAGGGTTTTTGTGAGAAATACTTTGCCTATATAAATAATGGGCAGGATTGCATGGGCCGGAAACCATCGCTATTGCGGCGGTATTGAAGCGCGGCTAAGGCTCTGCCATCATTACACATACGCCAGTCAGGAGAGCGGATGGACCGGACCGATGTCAGCTTGATCGCCTTGCGGCGGATTCTCAGGGCGACCGAGCTTTACGGTCGCGAACTGGCGCAGGCGGCCGGGTTGACCGCCGTACAGTTCCGGGTGTTGCAGCTTGTCAGCGAGCGCGGCCATTGCACCGCGACCGAGATCTCCCATCGCATGGGGGTGTCGCAGGCCACCGTCACTTCGCTGGTGGACAAGCTGGTCCGTCAGGGCATGGTCGAGCGTCAGCGTTCGGAACGGGACCGGCGGCAGACCAATATCGTGATGACGGACAAGGGGCACGCGGCGATCGTGCGGGCCCCCGACGCGCTGCAGCAGCGCTACGTGCGCAAGTTCGAGGCGCTGGAGGACTGGGAGCAGTCGATGCTGGTCGCCGCGCTGGAGCGGGTGGCCTCGATGCTGGACGCCGAGGATATCGACGCCTCGCCGGTTCTGGATACCGGTGACCTGGCCAACATCGGCTGAGGCCGCGCCGCGGCCTCAGGGGCGGGCGGCGTGCAGCCGGCCCGCGCCGAGGGCGCTGAGCGCGACCATCACCGCCGCCGTCCCCAGACAGAGCGCGACACCGCCAAGCTGGTAGCTCAGCCCCGACAGCAGGGTCCCCAGCAGCCGGCCGGTGGCGTTGGCCATGTAGTAGAACCCCACATCCATGGTGACGCGGCTGTCCTCGGTGAACGCCAGGATCAGGTAGGAATGCAGCGCAGAGTTCACCGCGAAGACCGCGCCGAACGCCAGCAACCCGGCGATCAGCGCGCCGGTGAGCCAGGGCGCGGGCGCGCCGGCGGCAAGGGTGAGGATGGCCAGCAGCGCCGGGATCGCGATCAGCGCCGTGACCCAGTGGCGGGCGCTTTCCACCATCGCCGCCTCGCCCCGCGCGGCGGCGCGCAGCAGCCGCGGCGCGCTGGCCTGCACCGCGCCGTACAGGATGATCCAGATCGCCATGAAGGTGCCGATGATGAAAAACGCCGCGCGGTCGCCGGCCTCCGACCCGTCGGAGAGCACGGCATAGAAATAGACCGGGATGCCCACCACGAACCACACGTCGCGCGCGCCGAACAGGAAGACACGGGCGAAGCTCAGCCAGTTGATGTTGTGGTTCCTGGAAAAGACCTCGCGGAACTTGGCGTCCTTGCGTCCGGCGGGCAGGCCCGCCGGCATGCCGATCAGCACCGCCACCAGGATCACGGCCAGCACGCCGGCCATGCCGAGCACCGCCGCGTGGAACCCCGCCAGCGCCAGCAACGCGGCGCCGAGCAGGAAGCCCAGCCCCTTCACCGCGTTCTTCGACCCGGTCAGCAGCGCCACCCAGCGAAACAGCGCGCCTTCCTCGCCCTTTGGCGCCAGCAGCTTCACGGCCGATTTGGAGCTCATCTTGGCCAGGTCCTTGGCCACGCCCGAGGCGCCCTGCACCAGCATCACATAGACGACCGAGAGCGACACCGCCCAGCCGGGATCGAGCTGCGCCAGCGCCAAGAGCGCCACGACCTGCAGCGCAAGGCCCGCGTAGAGCGTCGAGGTCAGCCCGAAGCGTGCGGCGATCCAGCCGGCCGACAGATTGGTCACAATCCCGGCGATTTCGTACAGAACGAACAGATAGGCGAGCTGCACCGGCGAAAACCCCAGCGTGTGGAAGTGCAGCAGCACCAGCATCCTGAGCGCGCCGTCGGTCAGCATGAAGGCCCAATAGGCCGCCGTCACCGCGATATAGGCGGCCAGCCCCCGGTCGGTCGCGGTCAGGTTCACAGGCTGTCCCCGACCATCAGGGCGACATCGACCAGCCGGTTGGCATAGCCCCATTCGTTGTCGTACCAGGCATAGATCTTCACCTGGGTGCCGTTGATGACCATGGTGGAGGGGGCATCGACGATCGAGGACCGCGGATCGTTGGTGTAATCGGCGCTGACCAGCGGCCGGGTCTCATAGCCGAGGATGCCGGAAAGCTCGCCTTCCGCAGCGGCCTGGAACAGGGCGTTGACCTCTTCCGCCGTGGTCTCCCGCTCCACTTCGAACACGCAATCGGTGATCGAGGCGTTGAGGAGCGGCACGCGCACCGCGTGGCCGTTCAGCTTGCCGGTCAGTTCGGGATAGATCAGCGTGATCGCAGTGGCGCTGCCGGTGGTGGTGGGGATCAGCGAGTTCAGCGCCGAGCGGGCGCGGCGCAGATCCTTGGCCGGGCGGTCGACGATGGTCTGGGTATTGGTGACATCGTGGATCGTGGTGATCGAGCCATGCTTGATGCCCAGATTCTCGTGGATCACCTTGACCACCGGGGCGAGGCAGTTGGTGGTGCAGCTTGCGGCGGTGACGATCTGGTGTGCCTCCGGATCGTAGATGCCCTCGTTGACGCCATAGACGATATTGGCGGTGGGCCCGTCCTTGACCGGGGCGGAGACCACCGCCTTTTTCACACCTGCGGCGAAATAGGGGGCGAGCTTGGCTTCGGTCTTGAAGGCGCCGGTGCAGTCGATCACCACATCGACCCCGTCGAGCGGCAGGTCTTCCAGACGGGCGCTCTGATGCACCGGCAGGCGGGTGCCGTCGATGGTGACGCTATCGTCGTCGTGGGAAAAATCGGCGGGCCAGCGGCCGTGCACGGAATCGAACTCCAGCAGGTGGGCGTGCATTTCCGCATTCCCCACCTTGTCGTTGATCCAGGCGATCTCGGCGCCGCGCTCCAGCAGCGGGCGCAGCGCCAGCTTGCCCATCCGGCCCAGCCCGTTCAGCGCATAGGTGGTCATGCCTCGTCCCCTTCCAGCGCGCCGGCGCCGATTTCATCCACCGCGGTCTGCAGCGAGATGCGGTCGAGCGTGTCGATCGGCAGCGCGGCGAAGGCGGTGATCCGGTTTTTCAGCGCGCCATAGGCCTGCTGGAACGCCAGCTTTTTCTCGGCATCGGTGCCGGTCGCCTTGACCGGGTCGGGCATGCCCCAATGGGCGCTGACCGGCTGGCCTTCCCAGCTTGGGCATTCCTCGTTGGCGGCCTGGTTGCAGACGGTAAAGACGAAATCCATCACCGGCGCGCCGGGCCCCTGGAACTCCGACACGTTCTTGGCGCGCAGCGGCGAGATATCGTGCCCCTTGGCCGCCAGCAGGCTGACCGCATAGGGGTTCAGCTCGGAATAGGGATGGGTCCCGGCGGAATAGACGTTGAACCGGTCGCCGGCCAGGTCGCGCAGCAGTGCCTCGGAAAAGATCGAGCGGGCGGAGTTCCCGGTGCAGATGAAGAGGACGTTGTATTTCCGGTCGGCCATGTTCTGAGCTCCATATGGCAGAGAGGACGGGGGCGGGCAGAGGTCGGGCCGCCCGCGGCAGCAGTCGTTGAAAAGAAAACCCATCAGCGCCTGAACCGCCTCCATGTTGGCGCGGTAACGCAGCGAGGTTCCCTGGCGTTGCTGTTCGGCCAGCCCGGCCTCCAGCAGGGCCGAGAGGTAGACGGAGTTGGTGCTGGCCTTGTAACCCAGCACGGAGGCGATCTCGCCCGCCGGAACGGCATCGGGATAGCGCCGCATCAGCAGGCGGAAGACCTGCATCCGCTGCGGGTGACTGAGCGTGGCGAGCTGGGTGAGCGATTCTTTTTCCATATTTCATGAATTAATGAAATAATGGCGGCGCGCAAGTGCGAAATTGCCGCGGCGTTGACAGGCTGGGCCTGCCTGCCCCCAAGTGTAGGGGGGCGATGTGACGGGGATGCGACAGGGCCATGGGCACCGGCATGAGGAGCGGAGAGATTGCGGAGGCGGGCGCCCGGCTGCTGGGGGCGGCGCTGGCGGATTGCCGTGCGGTGGCGGGCGGCGACCTGAGCGCGGTGGTGTGGCTGCGGCTGGCCACCGGTGACGCCGCCATCGCCAAGACCGGCCCGGACCCGCGCGCCGAGGCGGCGATGCTCGACGCGATCCGCACCGCCGGGGTGCCGGCGCCGCAGGTTCTGGCGGTGTCCGACCGGGTTCTGGTTCTGGAGGAGCTGCCGGACCGTGGCGGGCTGGACGATGCCGGTTGGCGGGAGCTTGGGGTGGCGTTGCGCTGCCTGCATGGGGCCGAGGGCGAGGATTACGGCTGGCCCGTGGACTACGCCTTTGGCGCGGTGACGATCCGCAATGCCCCCGGCGCGGACTGGCCTTCGTTCTGGGCGGAGCAGCGGTTGCTGTCCGAGGTGGCGGCGATGCCCGCCGAATTTGCCCGGAGGCTGGAGGCGCTGGCGCGCGATCTGCCCAACCGTCTGCCGGCGCGCCCCGCGCCCGCGCTGCTGCATGGTGATCTCTGGGCCGGCAACCTGCTGGCCGCCGATGGGCGGCTTTCCGGCCTGATCGACCCGGCCTGTTACTTCGGTCACGGCGAGGTCGATCTGGCGATGCTGCACTTGTTCGGCAGCCCCGGCGCGCGGTTTGCCGCGGGCTATGGCGCGTTGGCCCCGGGGGCGGCGGAGCGGCGGGCGATTTATCAGCTCTGGCCCGCCATCGTGCATCTGCGCCTGTTCGGGGCCGGCTACGCGGGCATGCTGGACCGGCTGCTGGATCGCGCCGGGGCATAGCGGCGGAACCCTACGGCTGAAAGATATTCCCTATCGCTTTTGCCTGTGGCAATTTGCATTCATGATCGCAAAACTTGAAATGCTCATCGCGCTGGCCAAGGAACAGCACTTCGGCCGCGCCGCCACCAGCCTCGGCATTACCCAGCCCACGCTGTCCACGGGCATCCGCCAGTTGGAGGACCAGCTTGGCGTCAAGCTGGTGCAGCGCGGCTCGCGCTATGGCGGGCTGACGCCGGAGGGGCAGCGCACGCTGGTCTGGGCGCGCCAGATCGTCGGCGACACGCGGCGGCTGCGCGAAGAGATGCGGTTCACCCGCGAGGGGCTGTCGGGGCATTTGCGCATCGCGGTGATCCCCACCGCGCTGACCGCCGCCTCGCGGCTGGCGGCGGCGTTCAAGGCGGAACATCCCAACGTGGGGTTCACCATCCGCTCCACCACTTCCGCCGATCTGCTGCAGATGCTGGAGAACCTCGATATAGACGCCGGCATCTCCTACCTCGATAACGAGCCGCTGGGGCGGGTCTCTACCGCCTTGCTCTACCGCGAGACCTATTCGCTGGTCTGTGCCGAGGGGCACCGGCTGGCATCGCAGGCGGCGGTGGACTGGACCGATCTGGCGCAGGAACGGCTGAGCCTTCTGACGCCGGACATGCAGAACCGCCGGATCATCAACACCTTTTTCATGGAGGCCGGAATCACCCCGGCGGCGCAACTGGAGTCGAACTCCACCGTCGTTCTGGTCTCGCAGGTGCTCTATGGCGACACCGTAACCGTGCTGCCCGAGGATATCGCGGAGTTCCTGACCGCCGGGAAAGGGCTGCGTGTGGTGCCGATCCGGGGCCAGGGCGAGGGGCACGCGGTGGGTCTCGTCGCGCCTTATCAGGAGCCGCATACGCCGGTTCTGCGGTCGCTGCTGGACATGGCGGGCAAGCTGGCGGCGGGCCCCTCCGGCAAGCGCCGGTTGACGGCGGGCCGGGCGGATTCCCGGTCTGGCTGATTTGATCGATAGAGATTTTCAATCGCTTGACGAAATAGCGATATTGATTGGAAATAAAGAATCCTCCACCTCTTCGGCAAATAAGCTACGGGAGGAGCTATGCCCCAGAGCCAGCCACAGCCGGGTGCGGAGGAGATTGCGGCGCTGATCGACAGCCAATTGGCGCTGGAGGGGCCGTTGCTGCCGATCCTGCATTCGATCCAGTCCGCCTTTGGTCATGTTCCGCAAAGCGCGGTGCCGATGATCGCCAAGGCGCTGAACATCACCGCCGCCGAGGTGCATGGGGTGATGTCCTTCTATCACGATTTCCGCGAGGTTCCCGCCGGGCGCCATGTGGTGAAGATCTGCCGCGCCGAGGCCTGCCAGGCGATGGGCGGCGCGGCGCTGGCCGATGCGACGCTGGAAAAGCTCGGGCTGGAATGGCACGGCACCACCGCCAACGGCGCGGTGACGATCGAGCCGGTCTATTGCCTGGGTCTTTGCGCCTGCGCGCCGGCGGCGATGGTCGATGACCGGGTGATCGGCCGCGTCGATGCCGCGCGGATGGATGAACTTCTGACGGAGGCGGGCGCATGAAGGTCTATGTTCCCCGCGACAGCGCCGCCAAGGCGCTGGGCGCCGATGCGGTTGCCGTGGCGATTGCGGCTGAGGCCGAGAAGCGCGGTCTTGAGATCGAGCTCATTCGCAACGGCACCCGCGGCATGGTCTGGCTGGAACCGCTGGTGGAAATCGACCGTGGCGCGGGCCGCGAGGGCTTTGGCCCGGTTTCCGTGGCCGATGTGCCTGCGCTGCTCGACGGCACGCTGGAGGGGCTGGGGCCGGTCGAAGAGATCCCGTTCTTTGCCCGCCAGACCCGTCTGACCTTTGCCCGTTGTGGCCTCACCGATCCGCTGAGCCTCACCGACTACGAGGCGCATGGCGGGCTTGCGGGCCTGCGCCGGGCGTTGGGCATGAGTGCCGAGGCGATTGTCGATGAGGTCAAGCAATCCGGCCTGCGCGGCCGCGGCGGCGCGGGTTTCCCCACCGGCATCAAGTGGGACACCGTGCGCCTCGCCAAGGCGGAGCAGAAATACATCGTCTGCAACGCGGACGAGGGCGACAGCGGCACATTCGCCGACCGGATGATCATGGAGGGCGATCCCTTCTGCCTGATCGAGGGGATGGCGATTGCCGGGCTCGGCGTCGGCGCGACCATGGGCTATGTTTACCTGCGCTCTGAGTATCCCGATGCCATCGCGGTGATGCGGCAGGCGGTGGAGATCGCGCGCACGGCCGGGGTTCTCGGGCCGGATGTGCTGGGCTCGGGCCATGCCTTCGACATGGAGATCCGCGTCGGCGCGGGCGCCTATGTCTGCGGCGAGGAGACCTCTTTGCTGAACTCCCTCGAAGGCAAGCGCGGCATCGTGCGGGCCAAGCCGCCGCTGCCGGCGCTGGAGGGGTTCATGGGCCGTCCCACGGTGGTCAATAACGTGCTGTCGCTGGCGACTGTGCCGGTGATCTTCGAGAAAGGGGCGGAGTTCTATGCCGGGTTCGGGCTGGGCCGCTCCAAGGGGACCATGCCGATCCAGATCGCCGGCAATGTGAAACACGGCGGGCTTTACGAGACCGCCTTTGGCATGCCTTTGGGCGAGCTGGTGCTGGATATCGCCGGCGGCACCGCCAGCGGGCTGCCGGTGAAGGCGGTGCAGGTGGGCGGCCCGCTGGGCGCCTATTTCGCGCCGTCGCAGTTCGACACGCCCTTCGGTTACGAGGAATTCGACGGCGCCGGCGGGCTGATCGGCCATGCCGGGATTGTGGTGTTCGACGACAGCGCCGACATGCTGAAGATGGCGCGGTTCGCCATGGAATTCTGTGCGGTGGAAAGCTGCGGCAAGTGCACCCCCTGCCGGATCGGTGCAGTGCGCGGGGTCGAGACGCTCGACCGGATCGCGGCGGGCGACGGCGCGGCGGTGCCGCTCTTGACCGATCTTTGCGAGACGATGAAAGACGGCTCGCTCTGTGCGCTGGGCGGCTTCACGCCCTATCCGGTGATGTCGGCGCTGACGCTGTTCCCCGACGATTTCGCCACGACGAAGGAGGCGGCGGAATGAGCGTCTCTTCGAACAAGCATTCTGTCGGACGCGGCTTCGCCGACACCGTTCAATTCCAGTTTCGCCAAGACATCCGTCTGGAGGTCACGCCATGAAAGATTTCATCATCCCCTGGGACGACGACCGCGACATGGGCACGCCCGCCAAATCGGGCAAGCCAGTCACCCTGACCATCGACGGCTTCGAGGTGACGGTGCCCGAGGGGACCTCGGTCATGCGCGCTGCCGCCGAGGCCGGGATGCAGATCCCCAAGCTCTGCGCCACCGACAGCCTTGACGCCTTCGGTTCCTGCCGTCTCTGCATGGTCGAGATCGAGGGGCGGCGCGGCACGCCCGCCTCCTGCACCACGCCGGTGCATCCGGGCATGGTGGTTCACACCCAGTCCGAGAAGGTGCGCAAAATCCGCAAGGGAGTGATGGAGCTCTATATCTCCGATCACCCGCTGGATTGCCTGACCTGCGCCGCCAACGGCGATTGCGAGTTGCAGGATATGGCCGGCGCCGTCGGCCTGCGCGACGTGCGCTACGAGGCGCCGGAAAACGCGCCGCTGGCCAACCATTTCGCGGCGCGCAACACCTCCGGCGAGGCCAACCCTGAGTGGCTGCCGAAGGACGACAGCAATCCCTATTTCACCTACGATCCCTCCAAATGCATCGTCTGCTCCCGCTGCGTCCGCGCCTGTGAAGAGGTGCAGGGCACCTTCGCGCTGACCATCGAGGGGCGCGGCTTCGGCAGCCGGGTCTCCCCCGGCGCGGCAGGCGACGATTTCCTGTCGTCCGATTGCGTCAGCTGCGGCGCCTGCGTGCAGGCCTGCCCCACCGCGACGCTGCAGGAGAAATCCGTCATCGAGATGGGCACGCCGGACCGCTCGGTTGTGACCACCTGCGCCTATTGCGGTGTCGGCTGTTCGTTCAAGGCCGAGATGCAGGGCGACGAACTGGTGCGCATGGTTCCCTACAAGCACGGCAAGGCCAACCGCGGTCACAGCTGCGTCAAGGGCCGCTTTGCCTATGGCTATGCCAGCCACAAGGACCGCATCCTCAACCCGATGATCCGCGATACGATCGACGAGCCTTGGCGCGAAGTGAGCTGGGAGGAGGCGCTGAGCTTTGCCGCCACCCGCATGCGCGGGCTGCAGGAACAATACGGCCGCCGTGCCATCGGCGTGATCACGTCGAGCCGCTGCACCAACGAGGAGACCTTCCTGGTGCAGAAACTGGCCCGCGCGGTGTTCCACAACAACAACACCGACACCTGCGCCCGGGTCTGCCATTCGCCGACCGGCTATGGCCTCGGCCAGACCTTCGGCACCTCCGCCGGCACGCAGGATTTCGACTCGGTCGAAAAGACCGACGTGGTGATCGTGATCGGCGCCAACCCGACCGACGCGCATCCGGTGTTCGGCAGCCGGCTGAAGAAACGGCTGCGGCAGGGCGCCAAGCTGATCGTGATCGACCCGCGCCGCACCGACCTGGTGAAATCGGCGCATATCGAGGCCGCCCATCACCTGGCGCTGCGGCCCGGCACCAATGTGGCGGTGGTCACCGCGCTGGCGCATGTGATCGTGACCGAGGGCCTGATGGACGAGGCCTATATCCGCGAACGTTGCGACTGGGATGAGTTCCAGACCTATGCCGAATTCGTCTCCGACCCGCGCCACAGCCCCGAGGCGACCGAGATGCTCACCGGCGTCCCGGCGGACGAGCTGCGCAAGGCGGCGCGCCTGTTTGCCACCGGCGGCAACGGATCGATCTACTACGGGCTGGGGGTGACCGAGCACAGCCAGGGCTCCACCACCGTGATCGGCATCGCCAACCTCGCCATGCTGACCGGCAACATCGGCCGCGAGGGCGTGGGCGTGAACCCGCTGCGCGGTCAGAACAACGTGCAGGGCTCCTGCGACATGGGCTCTTTCCCGCATGAGCTGCCCGGCTATCGCCATCTGAAGAACGACGATGTGCGGGCGCTGTTCGAAGGGATCTGGGGTGTCGATCTGGACCCGGAGCCGGGTCTGCGCATCAACAACATGCTGGACGCCGCCGTAGATGGGACCTTCAAGGGGCTCTATTGCCAGGGCGAGGATATCCTGCAGTCCGATCCGGATACCAAACACGTGGCCGCCGGTCTCAAGGCGATGGAATGCGTCATCGTCCACGACCTGTTCCTGAACGAGACGGCGAATTACGCCCATGTCTTCCTGCCCGGTTCCACATTCCTCGAAAAGGACGGCACCTTCACCAACGCCGAACGCCGGATCAACCGGGTGCGCAAGGTGATGGCGCCGAAGAACGGATATGCCGACTGGGAAGTGACCCAGTTGCTGGCCAATGCGATGGGGGCAGGCTGGTCCTATACCCATCCCGGCCAGATCATGGACGAGATCGCGGCGACGACGCCCAGCTTCGCGGGCGTCACCTATGACCTGCTGGAGGAAAAGGGCTCGATCCAGTGGCCCTGCAACGAGGCGCATCCCGACGGCACGCCGCTGATGCATGTGGACGGCTTCGTGCGCGGGAAGGGGCGGTTCATCGTCACCGAATACGTGGCGACCGACGAAAAGACCGGCCCGCGCTTCCCGCTGCTGCTGACCACCGGCCGGATCCTGAGCCAGTACAACGTCGGCGCCCAGACCCGGCGCACCGACAACGTGGTCTGGCACGATCAGGACCTGCTGGAGATCCACCCGCATGACGCCGAGGTGCGCGGCATCAACGACGGAGACTGGATCAAGCTGGCCAGCCGCTGCGGCGAGACCTCGCTCAGGGCGCATATCACCGACCGGGTTAGCCCCGGCGTGGTCTACACCACCTTCCACCACCCCGACACCCAGGCCAATGTGGTCACCACCGATTTCAGCGACTGGGCGACCAACTGCCCGGAATACAAGGTGACCGCGGTGCAGGTCAGCGCCTCCAACGGGCCGACCGAATGGCAGGTGGATTACGCGACCCAGGCCGCGCATTCGCGCCGTATCCTGCCGGCGGCGGAATAGGCCATGGGGGTGCGTGCCGCCCATAGCCTGCCGGGCCTGTCGGTCCGGCGCGACGGGGTCCGAACCGTCAGCCGCAGCCTGCCGGAGGAATGGCCGGTGGCGCTGGTCTATGACGGCTCCACCCAGGCGGTGATGATGGCGAGCCCCGCCGATCTGGAGGATTTCGCGCTGGGCTTCTCGCTGACAGAGGGGCTGATCGAGACCCCGGAGCAGATCGAGAGCTTCGAGCTGGTGAACCACGAGACCGGCAGCGAGGCGCGGTTCTGGCTGGGGTCAGAGCCGGGCGAGGCGTTGAAAAGCCGTCGCCGCAGCATGGCCGGGCCGGTCGGTTGCGGCCTCTGCGGCATCGACAGCCTGGAGCAGGCGATCCGGTCGCTGCCGCGGGTGGAGCATGACCTGCGGCTGGAGCAGGGCGAGCTGACCCGGGCCACCGACGCCCTGCGTGCCCATCAGCCGCTGCACGACCAGACCCACGCGGTGCATGCGGCGGGGTTCCTGCGCCCGGGTGAGGGCATCGTGCTGGCGCGCGAGGACGTCGGCCGGCACAACGCGCTCGACAAGCTGATCGGCGCCATGGCGCGGCAGCAGATCGACCCGCGCGCGGGCGCCATCGTGATGACCAGCCGGCTGTCGGTGGAACTGGTGCAGAAATGCGCCATGGCGGGCTGTGGCGTGCTGATCGCCGTCTCCGCCCCCACCGCGCATGCGGTGCGGCTGGCCGAGGGGGCGGGCATCACCCTCGCCGCCTTCGCCCGCAGCGGCGCCTTCGATCTTTATTCCCATCCCGACCGTATCCAGACAGGAGCCAGCGATGTCGCCTGACAAGATGATCTATATGGCCAACCAGATCGCCACCTTCTTCAACAGCCAGCCGGATGCGGACAAGGCGGAGAAGGTGGCGGGGCACCTCAATGATTTCTGGGACCCGCGGATGCGCCAGCAATTGCTGGACCATGTGGCGCGGGGCGGCGACGGGCTCGATCCGGTGGTGATCGAGGCTGCGAAGAAGGTGCACGAACCGGTCGACTGAGCCCGGTCGCGGGGACGTCGAAACGACGGCGTCACGGAACAGGCCGTGCTGAGAACGGCCCCCGAATGTCAATCGGCTCGTTCGCGGGATAGCACGGCGTCGGCCGGCCGCTTGCCGTCCGATGCGCGTTGGAGTAGGCCGGAGGGGCATGCAGGCGCCGGTTGCGGGCCTGCCAGGATGTCCCGATGATACCGGCTGCGCCCACCACCTGGATCACCTCTTGTCTTCTGGTCGCCCTGACCGGGCTGGTCGCGCTCACCGAATGGGGGGCGGCGTGGCCGAGGGCGCTGGTCCCGGCGGTGGTTCTGGCCATCGTGGCGCTTCTGGCCCTGCGCGTGCGCCCCTCGCGCAAGGCCTTTGTCGCTGTCGGCGCCTTGCTGACCCTGTGGCTGGTGCGGAGCGATCCCGACTGGCAGGCGGTGGCGCTGCGCGGCTGTTATTCCGCGGGCTTCATCGGCGCCTTCTTCACCGCGCTTTCCACCCTGCGCAACGTGGCCGAGACCTCGCCCGCGATCGGCAAGGCCGGCCGTTTCCTGGCCGGACAGCCGCCGGGGCGCCGCTATGCCGCGCTGACGCTGGGCGGGCAGTTGTTCGCACTGTTGCTGAATTACGGCGTGATCCCGCTGCTGGGCAGTCTGGCCAGCACCAGCGCCGCGGCCGAGCCCGACCCGGTGATCCGCGACCACCGGCGGCGGCGGATGCTTCTGGCGATCCAGCGCGGCTTCATCGCCTCGCTCACCTGGTCGCCGCTGGCCTTCGCCATGGCGATCACCACCGCCGTGGTGCCGGGGGCGAGCTGGTCGGCGGCGGTGGCGCCGGGGCTGGGCTCTGCCGCGATCCTCGCCGGGACCGGCTGGGCGCTGGACACGATCTTCAAGCCCCGGGTGACGGTGCAGCGCAGGGCGGAGAACGGCGGCGGCGGCTCCTGGTGGGCGATCTCGCCGCTGCTTGTGCTGCTGGCGCTGTTCGGGATCACCGTGGGCGGGCTGCACGAGCTGACCGGCATCCGCATCGTCGGCGTCGTCATGGTGGTGGTGCCGGTGATCGCCGCGCTGTGGGCGGCGATCCAGCATGCCGGCAGCGGGCTGGAGCTGAGCCCGGCGCGGCGGCTGCGCGATTACCTGGTGCAGGACCTGGCGGGCTATCGCGGCGAGATCACGCTGCTGATGATGGCGGGCTATATCGGCACCGTCGGTGCGCCGCTGCTGGTGCCGCTGGTGGCGCGGTCGGGGCTGGATCCGGCGCTGCTGCCGGGCTGGGCGGTGCTGGTGGTGCTGGTCTGGATCGTGCCGCTGCTGGGCCAGCTTGGCATGAACCCGATCCTGGCGGTGACCCTGATCGCGCCGCTGATCCCCGGGGCCGAGGCGCTGGGGGTGACGCCGGCGGCCATCGTCACCGCGATCGCGGCGGGCTGGGCGATGAGCGGGGCAACCTCGCCCTTTACCGCGACGACGCTGCTGATCGGGTCCTTCGGTCACGTCAGCGCGCCGCATGTGGGGCTGCGCTGGAACGGCGGCTACCTGCTGGTGGCGGGGGCGCTGCTGACCGGCTGGGTTCTGCTCTACGGTTTTGTGCTGGGGGCGTAAGGGGGCGCTCACCCGCAGCCGGGCTTTGCCCTGCGTTGCGCATCTTGAGGCCGGGCCTCGCCCTAGCGGAACAACCGCGTCTTGTCGAACAGCGCATCCAGCCGTTCATACCGATCCCGCGTCTGCGGCCAGCATTCCTCCTGCGTGGCGGCGATCAGCGCCTCCAGCAGCATCATCGTGGCGATGTTGGAATCCCAGGCCGAGGGTGCCTCGACCCAGCAGTTGAAACTGTAGCGTGCCACCCGCGCGATCGGGCTGCTCCACTGATCGGTGATCAGGATCACCGTCACGCCGCGCTCGGCGGCCAACTCGGCCAGATGCTCCAGATTGGCCTCGTAGCGGCGCACGTCGAACAGCAGCAGCGTGTCGCCCTCGACCATATCCAGCACGTAATGCGGCCAGGTGGCGGAGGAGGCGGTCATATAGGTCACCCGCGGCCGCACCGCCTGGAAATGGGTAAAGGCATAGTCGGCCAGCGCCCGGGTGATCCGCCCGCCCACGACGTAAAGCTGCCGGTCGGTGCCGGCCAGTTGCTTGGCGGCGGCGTCGAAGCTTTCGGTGTCGATATTGGAAAACGTCTGCTCGATGTTGCGGGTCACGCTCTGGGCGAAGCGGTTGAGCAGATGCGATTCGGGCGCCTCCGAGGCCCATTTGGCGCGCCGCTGGGTGGGACCGGAAACCTTGGCCTCCAGCTCGGTCAGCAGCGCCTTGTGGAACTGCGGATAGCCCTTGAAGCCCAGCTTCTGCACCATTCGCGCCACCGTGGGGGTGGACACGTCTGCGTTACCCGCGACGATGGTGATCGAGGCCAGCCCCGCCGCCGGGTAGTTCTCCAGCAGCGCCTGCGCGAATTTGCGCTCTGACTGGGTCAGGGCGCCGTAATGCTCGCGGATCAGTTCGCGTACGGAGGGGGTGGGCTTCGTCACGGGGCCATCCTGTATCTGCTGCACGGTTTTCGGGCAATCCGGTTGCCGCATGGCGGGGCGGGGTATTTCCCGCGCTCCTCGTGCTGAACATATATTGACACATTGCTGACCCATGTGAAAAGATTTTTCCAAAACGGGGAGCGCCAATGCCGAACGGCAAGCCGAGAAACAGCTCAGACGCCGTCGAGGTGATCAATCCGCAAGGCGCCGGAGGGGTGGTCTTGCTGTGCGAGCATGCGGCGAACCACATCCCGGCCCGCTATGACGGGCTGGGCCTGGATGCGCCGGCTCGGGTCAGCCACGCGGCCTGGGATCCCGGTGCGCGGGCGGTGGCGCTGCACCTGTCGCAGGCGCTGGATGCGCCGCTGGTGGCCGGGCGAATCTCGCGGCTGGTCTACGACTGCAACCGCCCGCCCGAGGCGGCGAGCGCGATGCCCGAGGCATCGGAGAGAATCGCGGTGCCTGGCAATCGCGGCCTGACGCCGGAACAGCGGGCGGAACGGGTCGAGACGGTCTATCGCCCGTTCTGTGCGGCGGTGACCGGGCTAATCGCGGCACGGCAGGCGCGCGGGCAATCCACCGCGCTGATCACCCTGCACAGTTTCACCCCCATCTATTTCGACCAGACGCGCGAGACCGAGATCGGCATCCTGCACGACAGCGACAGCCGTCTGGCCGACGCGATGCTGGCCGCGGCGCCGCGGCTGCCGCACCGGCGCATCGCCCGCAACGATCCCTACGGGCCGGAGGACGGGGTGACCCATTCGCTGAAACTGTACGGAATCGCCCGCGGACTCCCCAATGTGATGATCGAGCTGCGCAACGACCTGTTGACCGACGCCGCCGGGGTCGAGACGATGGCCGCGGAACTGATGACCCTGATCGCCCCGGCGCTCGACGCCGTCTCGGCCCAGGGCGGGGAGGCGGCCCATGCCTAAGGTGATCCGCGGCTACGTCCGGACCGTCGACCGGCTCAACCGCTTCATCGGGCGCATCGCGATGTACCTGATCTTTGCGCTGGTGGGGGTGCTGGTGTGGTCTTCGGTGTCGAAGACCTTCTTCACGCCCACGATGTGGACGCTGGAGACCGCGCAATTCGTCATGGTCGCCTATTACGTGCTGGGCGGGCCGTATTCGATCCAGCTCGGCTCCAACGTGCGGATGGATCTGTTCTACGGCAACTGGTCGATCACCACCAAGGCCTGGGTCGACAGTTTCACCGTGCTGTTCCTGATGACCTACCTCGGCATCCTGCTTTACGGCGCGGTGGGCTCCACCGCCTATTCGCTGGGTTATTTCGGGACCGAGCCGTTCAGTTTCTTCTGGGACCTTCTGAAAACGCTGGTGACCGGCGGTTTCGACGCTGCGGGTGAAAAACTGGGCTACCTCGAACGCAGCCCGACGGCCTGGCGGCCCTATATCTGGCCGGTCAAGACGCTGCTGTGCCTCGGCGTTACGCTTATGCTGCTGCAAAGCCTGGCCGAGCTGTTCCGCGATATCGCGATCATCCGCGGGGAAGAAATCTGATGTCTTATGAAATGATCGGCCTGCTGATGTTCAGCTCGATGATGCTGATGCTGCTGACCGGGCAGCGCGTCTTCGGGGCGATCGGTTTTGTCGGCGCGGCGGCCTCGGTGCTGCTCTGGGGCACAGGCGGTGCGGATATGCCGTTTTCGGCGGCGATGAAGCTGATGAAATGGTATCCGCTTCTGACCCTGCCGATGTTCATCTTCATGGGCTATGTGCTGTCGGAATCGAAGATCGCCGACGACCTCTACAAGATGTTCCACGTCTGGATGGGGCCGGTGAAGGGCGGGCTTGCCATCGGCACCATCGGGCTGATGGTGCTGATCTCGGCGATGAACGGGCTGAGCGTGGCCGGCATGGCCATCGGCGCCACCATCGCGCTGCCGGAGCTGCTGAAGCGCGGCTATGACAAGATCATGGTGACCGGCGTGATCCAGGCGGGCTCCTCGTTGGGCATCCTGGTGCCGCCTTCGGTGGTGCTGGTGCTTTACGCGATGATCGCGCGCCAGCCGGTCGGGCAGCTCTGGCTCGCGGGTGTGATCCCCGGGCTGATGATGGCGGCGCTCTTCATCATCTACATCTACGTCCGCTGCCGGATGCAGCCGCATCTGGGCCCGGCCCTGTCGGAGGAGGAGCGCGACGTCTCCATGGCCGAAAAGCTGCGGCTGCTGCGCGCCGGCATCCTGCCGCTGGTGATCTTCGCGGTGATGATGGTGCCCTTCGTCAACGGCTGGACCTCGCTGGTCGAAAGCTCGGCCATCGGCGCGATGGCGGCCTTCCTTGCCGCCGTGATCAAGGGGCGGATGACCAAAGAGGTGTTCGAGACCTCGGTGCGCGAAACGCTGGCGATCTCCTGCATGTTCATGTGGATCATCCTGGCGGCGCTGGCCTTTGGCGCGGTGTTCGACGGTCTGGGCGCGGTCAAGGCAATCGAGAACCTGTTCACCGATCAGCTTGGCCTCAGCCCCTGGATGATCCTGATCCTGATGCAGCTCAGCTTCATCGTCATGGGCACCTTTCTGGACGATACCGCGATGCTGGTCATCGTGGCGCCGCTCTACGTGCCGCTGGTCGGCGCGATGGGCTTCGACCTGATCTGGTACGGGGTGCTTTACACGATCACCTGCCAGATCGCCTATATGACGCCGCCGTTCGGCTATAACCTGTTCCTGATGCGTGCCATGGCCCCGCCCGAGATCGGCATGCGCGACATCTACATCTCGATCATCCCCTTCGTGATCGTGATGGCCTTTGCCCTGGCAATCGTGATGATTTTTCCGGAAATCGCGCTTTGGCTGCCGGATCTGGTCTATGACAAATAACCCACAGAACTCCGCCAATGGAGCATTTTACATAACCCTCAACAGGAGAGTGACATGACTTCCAGACGTTCTTTTCTAAGCGTTGCAGCCCTTGGCGGCGCAGCGACTCTGGCCTCGCCGGCCATCGTCAAGGCTCAGGCCCCGATCAAATGGCGGTTCCAGACCTATGCCGGCGCCGCGCTGGGTGAGTTCGTGACCAAGCCCGTGGTCGATTACATCAACACCGCCGCCAACGGCGAGATGGAGATCGAGCTCTACTATGCCGACCAGATCGTCCCCACCGGCGAGCTGTTCCAGGCCCTGCAGCGCGGCACCATCGACGCGGTGCATTCGGACGACGACTCGATGGCGTCGCCGACCCCGCTGCAGGTGTTCGGCGGTTACTTCCCGCTGGCCACCAAGCATTCGCTCGACGTGCCGGTGCTGTTCGAACAATACGGGCTGGCCGATATCTGGCGCAGCGAATACGAAAAGGTCGGCGTGACCTGGCTGTCGGCCGCCGGTCAGGACCCCTGCAACTTCAACACCAAGAAAGAGGTCACCTCGCTGGCCGATCTCGACGGTCTGAAGCTCTATACCTTCCCCACCGCAGGCCGGTTCCTGTCGCAGTTCGGCGTGGTGCCGGTGACCATTCCTTACGAGGATGCCGAAGTTGCCGTTCAGACCGGCGAGCTGGACGGCATGGCATGGTCGGGCATCACCGAAGACTACACCGTCGGCTGGGCCAACGTGACCGACTACTTCCTGACCAACAACATCTCCGGCGCGTGGATCGGGTCGTTCTTCGTCAACCAGCGGCAATGGGCGGACCTGCCGGAGCACCTCAAGGCCATCGTGATGGCGGGCATCGAGGCCGGCCACACCTATCGCAACCAGTGGTACTGGGGCGGCGAGGCACGGCTGCGGGCGCAGGGCGACAAGCTGAAGCTGCGTTCGATCCCGCAGGAAGAATGGAAGGCCGTTGAAGATGCGGCTGTGAAATTCTGGGATGAGATCGCGCAGGAAGGCGAAGTTCACGCCAAGATCGTCAAGATCTTCCGCGACTATAACGACGTGATCAGCAAAGCCGGTCCGCCGTACACCTTCGGCTGAGGCCGGTATAAACGCATGCAAAGGGCCCCGGCGGTTCCGCCGGGGTCAACCAATCGAAAACAGGATAGTTGCCGATGTCTGCACCAATGAGTTTCGAGGATCTGAAGGCCCGGGTCGAGGCCGGCGAGGTGGACACCGTTCTGGCCTGTCTGGTGGATATGCAGGGCCGGCTGATGGGCAAGCGGTTCCACGCCGAGCATTTCATCGCCAGCGCCTGGGAAGAGACCCATTGCTGCAATTACCTGCTGGCCACCGATCTGGCGATGGCCACGCCGGAGGGCTATGCCTCCACCTCCTGGAGCGCGGGCTACGGCGACTACGTGATGAAGCCGGATCTCTCCACCCTGCGGCCGATGCCCTGGCTGGAGGGCACGGTGATGGTGCTTTGCGATATACTCGATCACCACACCCATGAGGAAATCACCCATTCGCCCCGCGCGATCCTGAAGAAGCAGGTCAAACGGCTGGAGGCGATGGGCTATGACGCGATGATGGCCTCGGAGCTGGAATTCTTCCTGTTCGAGAAAAGCTTCGATGAGCTGCGCAAGGGTGGCTACCGCGAGCTGGAGCCGCTGTCGGGATTCAACGAGGATTACCACATCCTGCAGACCACCAAGGAAGAGCACGTGATGCGCCCGCTGCGCAATCACCTGTGGGATGCGGGCATCCCGGTGGAGAACACCAAGGGCGAGGCGGAGACCGGGCAGGAAGAGCTCAACATCAAGTACGCCCCCGCGATGGCGACGGCCGAGTATCACACCATCGCCAAGCACGCGACCAAGGAGATTGCCTGGCAACAGGGCCGCGCGGTGACCTTCCTGCCGAAATGGCATCACGACAAGGTCGGTTCGTCCAGCCACGTGCACCAGTCGCTGTGGAAGGACGGCAAGCCCGCCTTCTTTGACCCCGACGACAAACTCGGCATGTCGGCGCTGATGAAAAGCTATGTCGCGGGGCTGCTGAAATACGCCGCCGATTACACCTATTTCCTGGCGCCCTACATCAACAGCTACAAACGCTTTCAGAAAGGCAGCTTTGCCCCCACCCGCATCATCTGGTCGATCGACAACCGCACCGCCGGCTTCCGCCTGTGCGGTGATGGCACCAAGGCGGTGCGGATCGAATGCCGGGTGGGCGGCTCGGACATCAACCCCTACCTGGCGATGGCCGCGATGCTGGCCGCCGGGATCAAGGGCATCGAGGAAGGGCTGGAACTGGAGCCGCCATTCAGCGGTGACGCCTACGAGGGCGAAAGCGGCCACATCCCCCACACCCTGCGCGACGCGCGTGAGGCGCTGCTGGCCTCCGACATGCTGCGCGCGGCGCTGGGCGAGGATGTGGTGACCCATTACGCCCGCGCGGCGGAATGCGAGATCGAGGATTTCAACCGCGTGGTTACCGATTACGAGGTGGCGCGCGGGTTCGAACTGGTCTGAGGACAATAATGACCCAAACACTCACATGCATCTCGCCGATCGACGGATCGGTTTTTGCGACCCGGGAAACCCTCTCGCCCGAGGCCGCGCGCGCCGCGGCCGACCGGGCGCGGGCGGCGCAGGCCGACTGGGCCGCGCGACCGCTGCAGGAGCGGATCGACCTGGTGATGGCGGGCGTCGCCGCGGTGGGCGATCTGAACGAAGAGATCGTGCCGGAGTTGGCCCATATGATGGGCCGTCCCATCCGCTACGGCGGCGAATTCGGCGGGTTCGAGGAACGTGCCTCTTACATGGCCGCGATTGCCCGCGAGGGGCTGGCCCCCATCGCGGTGGGCGAGGACGACACCTTCAAACGCTATATCAAGCGGGTGCCGCTGGGCGTGGTGCTGGTGGTGGCGCCGTGGAACTATCCCTATATGACCGCGATCAACACGGTGGCGCCGGCGCTGATCGCCGGCAACACGGTGATGCTGAAACACGCCACCCAGACCCTGCTGGTGGGCGAGCGGATGGCGCAGGCCTTCCACTCCGTCGGCGTGCCGGAGGAGGTGTTCCAGAACGTCTTCCTCGATCACGACACCACCTCGGCGCTGATCGCCGGGCGCGCCTTCGACTTCGTCAATTTCACCGGCTCGGTCGGCGGCGGCAAGGCGATGGAACGCGCCGCTGCCGGCACCTTCACCGGTGTCGGTCTGGAGCTGGGCGGCAAGGACCCGGGCTATGTGATGGAAGACGCCGATCTGGACGCGGCGGTCGAGACCCTGATCGATGCGGCGATGTTCAACTCCGGCCAGTGCTGCTGCGGGATGGAGCGGCTCTATGTTCATGAAAGCCTGTTCGACGCCTTCGTGGAAAAGGCGGTGGCGATCGTGAAAGGCTACAAGCTCGGCAACCCGCTCGACCCGGAAACTTCCATCGGGCCGATGGCCAATATCCGCTTTGCCCGCGAAGTACGCGCCCAGATCGACGAGGCGCTGGCCGCTGGCGCCGTGGCGCATATCGAGACCATGGAGGCCGATGACGGCGGTGCCTATCTCACCCCGCAGATCCTGACCAATGTCACCCACGAGATGCGGGTGATGCGTGACGAAAGCTTCGGCCCCGTGGTGGGCATCATGCCGGTGAAAGACGACGAGGAAGCCATCGCGCTCATGAACGACAGCGACTTCGGCCTGACCGCCAGCCTCTGGACAAAGGATCTGGACCGCGCCGAACGGGTCGGCGACCGGATCGAGACCGGTACGGTGTTCATGAACCGCGCCGATTACCTCGACCCCGGCCTGTGCTGGACCGGCTGCAAGCAGACCGGGCGCGGCGGCGGGCTGTCGGTGATCGGCTATCACAACCTGACCCGGCCGAAATCCTATCACCTGAAAAAGGTGACCGGGTGACGATCATTCGCCTGCCGCTCGTCCCTGACGGCAGGAGCGCGACCGCCCGGGCCCACTGCGGCTCGGGCGGATTGTTTGTAACGCTTTGCCGGTGTTGACCGGCAGAAACCTGGAAAGGCAAACCCATGTCTCTCGTTGGAAACTGGTCCTACCCGACCGCAATCAAATTCGGCGCCGGCCGCATCAAGGAACTGCCCGAGGCTTGCGCCGCCGCCGGCATCAAGAAGCCGCTGCTGGTCACCGACCGCGGGCTGGCGGAGCTGCCGGTGACGCAATCCACGCTCGACGTGCTGGAGGCCGCGGGCCTCGGCCGTGGCCTCTTTGCCGATGTCGATCCCAACCCGAACGAGAAAAACCTCGGCGCCGGGGTCGCGGCCTATAACGCCGGCGGCCATGACGGCGTGATCGCCTTCGGCGGCGGCTCCGGGCTGGACCTGGGCAAGATGGTGGCTTTCATGGCGGGGCAAACCCGCCCGGTGTGGGATTTCGAGGATATCGGCGACTGGTGGACCCGCGCCGATGCCGATGTGATCGCGCCGATCATCGCCGTGCCGACCACCGCAGGCACCGGCTCCGAGGTGGGCCGCGCCAGCGTCATCACCAATTCCGAGACCCACGCGAAAAAGATCATCTTCCACCCCAAGGTGCTGCCGACCGTGGTGATCTGCGATCCCGAGCTGACCGTGGGCATGCCGAAGTTCATCACCGCCGGCACTGGCCTCGACGCCTTCGCCCATTGCGTCGAGGCGTTTTCCTCGCCGCACTACCACCCGATGAGCCAGGGCATCGCGCTGGAAGGCATGCGGCTGGTCAAGGACTACCTGCCGCGCGCCTATGCCGATGGCACCGATATCGAGGCGCGCGCCCAGATGATGAGCGCCGCGGCGATGGGGGCGACCGCCTTCCAGAAAGGGCTGGGCGCGATCCACGCCATGAGCCATCCCGTGGGCGCGCATTTCAATACCCACCACGGCACCACCAACGCGGTCTGCATGCCCGCCGTGCTGGAGTTCAACGCGCCGGTGATCGCCGCGCGGTTCGATCAGGCGGCGGCCTATCTGGGCATCGAGGGCGGCTTCGACGGCTTCCGCGCCTTCGTTCAGGACTTCAACGACAGCCTGGGCATCCCGCGCAAGCTGTCTGATCTGGGCGTGACGGCGGAAAGCATCCCGGAGCTGGTCAAGGGCGCCATCATCGATCCGTCCTGCGGCGGCAACCCGGTGGAACTGACCGAAGAGAACCTGACCCAGCTCTTCAACGCGGCGCTCTGAAGCCCGTCAATCCATCACGCCGCGGTCTGCCCCCGGGCGGGCCGCGGCGTTTGTCGTTTTGGGGTAGGGGGCAGGAGCGAGGCAGTGGTTCCGGCTACTGCGGCCCCAAGCAGGGGCATTGCCCATAAGCCTCTGGCGCCGTCAGTCGGTCGGGACAAATTCGAAACTCCGCCGATAGGGAGGACCGGCTTGTTGGATGAGGCTGGTCAGTCCCTGTCGTGATTGCACGATTTCCTTTGCCTGGGCGCAAAAGGTCCTGAACGCGTTCGCGGCCGAGCCTTCCGCCGGCGACCTTCGGGCGGGTCCGCCGGGAGGGGTGTCAAGCCAAACTGGCCGGGCGCTGGCGGCTAGACAGACGGCTCCTGAAGATCCAGCCATATCTTCCCGGACGCGTAACCACCACGGATCAGGTGGCCGGGCCGGTGCACCTCCGGATGCTGGTCGGCCCAGTCACGGAAACGATCATTCGTCACGATCTTTGCCCCCAGATCGCGCGCGGCGGCGAGGATCATCGGGTCTGCGGGAGTGCCCTTCGGAACCACCATTACGCGCTCTTTCGGCAGGCCCAGGGCTTTTGCAAAGGCTCCGTCATGCTGGTACTTCCCGGTCAGAAGATACCCGGCGTTGGCGTCGAACATGACGCCGGGCGTGTAGCCGAGCGCCGACAGATGGCCTATCGCGTCCTTCACGGTCTTGATCTGCGGCGTTCCTTCGCGCCAGTGCATGACATTCGATCCGTCGACGATGACCCATTGATCCTTCCGTTGTTTGGCGCGCCCTGTGACCGCGCGGACAAGCAGGAAAAGACTTGCCAGAAAGCAGGGGCCGGCAAAGATCAGGAAATCGGACCAGTCCGGAACGAGCAGGGTCGCCGCCACAGCAATGCTGGAAGCCAGGAACAAAACAATCTGAGTTATCATAAAGACTTCGTACCCTGCTTGCCGCGATACCGCTAGCGCTCTCCAGCGGGCCACCCCCAGCCCCCGTCAGCGGTTCAGTGCCGATCATTGAGCCCGCGGAACATACCTCAGAACGACAGCCGGGAATCGTGCTATCATCCGGTCAGCCAAGGGAGGCCCTCCCGTGCCTATCGTGTCCCGTCCTATCGGCCTCGTCCAGATCGTCGTCAATGCTGCTCGCCGCTGCTACCTGCAGTGCCGCCGGATGCAGCGCCGGGTGAACCGCCTCCACTAACCTCAGCATACGTCAGCGGCTGTCTCATGGTGCCGGCGGGTTCGGCGCCAGGGCGGTGAGCCATCCCGGGCACCTGGCTGAAGCCTCCTGCACCAGCGCGGTTCGGGTGGACGGCCGGATGATCGTCAAACCCCACGCGCGCGGCACAGGCATTCCGGCCTCCGCGAGGCCGTGGAATTGAGGGCCCATGGCCAGCAGGCCGTTGTGCGCGATCGCGGTCGTCAGGGGGAGGGCCAACAGAATTCGCCGTTGAGAACAACGCATGATGCAAATCAAGGTGATGTTAAGGTCATAGGCGCATCGTTGAGTCTGCGAGCCAGACGACGGAGGAGACGATGGCAGATTCAGTACTTTCAACGGCTGCCGCCAAAGGCGGCACCGGGGGCACCGGGGGCAGCGACGGTCACGGTGATCTTTACGGCGACCTGTGGGTCGTGGTGCGGGATCTCGACGCGTCCGATGGCAACGGCAACGGGGAACCGCTGCTGGACGACAATGGCCAGATCATACCGATCGGCTACAACGAAGAGACGGGCGAGACCTTCCCGATCTATCTCGTCGCGGGGGACGCAGTGGAAGGGGAGGAGCCGGACTATGAGGTTCCTGAAGACCTGCTGCCGTACGTTCAGGAGGTCGAACTCGAACGGGCGAATATCATTCGCGCGCCGGATCGTGTCATCGCCAATGCGCTGAAAGAGGCGCTGGGCAAGATTGAAGGCGGCACCGAACTGACGGTCGAGGCATCTGGTCGCATCATGGTCGACGGCGTGCTGATCGACTCCCCACGCGAGAACCTCGCGCTGTACGACCTGATCATGAAGGCCGGCGGCGCCACCAGTTGGTCCGAGGTGCAGGCCAACGCCGAGGCCGAACTGCCGCAGCCGCTCGCCGATCTGATCGCGGGGGGATGGGACCCGACGGGCCTGCTCGCCGGGGTCTTTTCCAAGTTCCACGAAATCAGCATGGACGCCGTGATCACCGCGCATACGCTGATGGATGTGAACACGGTGACCGGCTCGGGCGATACGCTGAACATCGACTACTTCGGCTTCACCGACGGCGGCGTTGAGACCTTTGATTACGACCGCGCGGCGACCTACGGCGATGTCTGGGTGCAGTGGTATCAGGACATGGACGGTGATCCGACCGACCTCGAGCGCGTGCAAGGCAGGATGCTGGACGTGATCTGGGGCCGGGACGTGAACGGTGACGGCGTCAACGACCCCGGCACTGGCGAAGGCTGGACCGACCAGTACAGGAAGCTGTCGGGCGACGGCATGGGGTTCGAGTGGGCCGGCGGGTCCAGCTCCGGCATCAATGACTGGGCGCAGTCGGTGGAGGATGCCCGCAAAGCGATCTACGTTCTGCACGAGTATATCGGCGCCTCGGAGATTTCGCCGCCGGTTGCCTCGGCCGATGTGCTCGACGGCAGTTCGGCATCGGACTACCTCGCCGCCTGGGCGGGCGATGACACGCTGACCGGCCGCCGGGGCGACGACATCCTGGACGGCGGCGAGGGCGATGATGTTCTCAAAGGCAACCTCGGCAACGACCGGCTGGACGGCGGTGCCGGCGACGACACGCTGCGCGGTGGCAACGGCAACGATGTGCTGATCCGGGGCGGTGGTGCCGACCGGCTGTTCGGCGGCGCGGACGATGACCGGCTGGCCGGCGGTGCGGGCGATGACCGGCTGTTCGGCGGCGATGGCGATGACCGGCTGAACGGGGGGCGCGGCGACGATACGCTGACCGGCGGCGACGGCGCCGACAGCTTCATCTTCGGGCCGGCAAGCCTGGGGGACGTCGACACGATCACCGACTTCTCCAGCGCCGAGGGCGACGTCATCAGACTCAACCGCATCGATGCCGGCGCGGCGACAGAGGAGGACGACGCATTCACCTTTGTTGGCTACGTCGACTTCTCCGGAACTGCCGGGGAACTGCGCGCCACCGACCTGGGTGACACGCAGCGGATCGAGGGCGACACAGATGGCGACGGCGTGGCCGATTTCACCATCGACGTCGTCGGGGCCACGCTGGCGGAGGCCGACTGGTTCGTTCTCTGAGGCTGAAAGACACCGGTCTTCCCCCACTGAAGTGATCCGCCGTTATGTCTGAACAACGGCGGATCACCTACGGGATTTACTCCGCAGGCAGCTCGGACGCGCAGAGGCGGTCGATCGTGGATCGGATAAGACTGCCGCTGCCGGGTAAACTGTTCCCGACATTGACGACTTCGGGGGGAGGGCCGCTATCGCTGAATAAGATGGCGGTCTTTCTCGTCGGGCGGCTGAAGATCTGGCGACCCGGTCACAGGGGTTCGACGATGCCGACGCCTACTGGCGCTGGCTGGCCGAATACGTGCTGACCCGGAAGATACCATGAACCTAACCTCGGCGGGCTCGCCGGGGCGTCTATTTTTCTTTTCTTATGCTGGCCTAGGTCAGCGTTGTACTGCCGAGGGCTCTTGCGAGCAGTAGAGCACGCTGAAGTTAGCCGTAAAGAAAATCGTCGCTCGTCAGGTCAGACGCGCTGATGCCGAGCAGGACAATCTCGCCACCCCAATATGTGTGGAACGTGGCGTCGGTGCCCCCTTCAATAGTAAGGTCATCGAAATGCAACCTTGTGGCAAGGAGGTCGACCCCCAGTTCGAAATCCGTGATCACATGGTGTCCGTCGGTCCTGAGGTGAAACACATCGCTTCCCGCTCCTCCGGTCAGCGTGCTGCCGTCATCGCCAATCTTGCCGACTATGAAAAGCTCGTCATCGCCATCGCCGCCTTCAAGGATGTCTCCCGCTCCATCGGTCCTTAGCTCGTCATTTCCGGCGCCGCCAACCAGCCTGTCTTCGCCGAAACGGCCGTCTAACGTGTCATTGCCAGCGCCACCGAACAGCTTGTCGTTGCCCTCTCCGCCATCGAGTTCGTCATTTCCCCGTCCGCCGAACAGCCTGTCATTGCCGTTGCTGGCGAATATCGTGTCGTCACCTCCGCCACCGAACAGCTTGTCGCGGCCAGCCAGGTCGTAGCCCAAAGCGTCAAATTCACGGATACGATCGTCACCTCCGCCACCGCGAACGATATCGTTTCCGTTGCCGCTCCGGATCTCGTCGTTTCCGGCACCGCCCAAGATGCGATCCCTGCCATTCCCACCATAGAGTTCGTCATCGCCGCCCCGACCGACGATCTCATCGCCTCCCTTGCCGCCGGTGATCACGTTCGCATCGTCGTTGCCAAAAAGGTGGCTGCCTTTGCGACCGCCGGTGAGGTTCTCGATCTCGACAAGCTTGTCCCTGCCGGCCCCGGTCGACTGGCGGACGGTCACGGCCAGATCGACGGTGACCGTGCCGTGAGAGGAGTAGTCGGCAAGGTCCTGCCCCTCGCCGCCATTGAGGATGTCGTTGCCCCGGCCACCGATCAATATGTCGTCCCCGACGCCGCCTTTCAGCTTGTCTGCGCCGCCGCCGCCGTCGAGCAGGTCATTGCCCTCCGATCCGGACAGGACATCTTTCCCTGCCTTGCCGTAGACTTCGTCGTCGCCAGCAAGCGCGTCGAACACATCGGCGCCAGGCGTCCCCGTAACGATATCCGCTGCGTAGCTAAACCGTTCGGGCACCAGCACCAATGGATCGACGCTGTTGATCAGACCTTCAACCGTGATCTCATAGGGGAAAAAGGTGGTGCCGAGATCGCCCTCTTCGTCAAGGAAAGTTGTGTGGTCCTGAAATAAGGAAAGGTCGGCATAAATCCCGATATCGATCAAGGCCGAGGCGAGTGCCGTGAGTATTTCTTTTTCCGATAATTCGACGACGTAAGCCGTCGGATAATCCGCTTCCACGTAGTCTAGGAAAGATGCGTCTGCCCCCAGCTTTTTTCCGGCAAACGCCGAGGCCGGATCTGCGCCGTCCAAGGCATCAAGAAAGGACAAGAAATAGTATCGCGACATTGGCTTCCCCTACTGAACTGGCTCATTCACCGGGGGGCGTGAACGAGCTATAGCGTTTCAAAACGTAATGCCTGCCTCCACAGGCTGCTCCACACTCTTTCTTCCGATCCCCCCGGGACCAAGTGGACCGTCAGCCAGGCAACCGGCAGCGGTCCAGCCCAACGACCAACGCTCCCTATGGAAAGGCACAGACCATTGGCTCTAGAACTCCAAGAAATCGATTGCTCCGGCCAGGGCGTCAGGGTCGACATCGCGCCCAAAGACAATTTCCAAATCATATTCCATGTCGAGCTTGACGACCAACCCGTGGCGAATGACCCCGTATTCCTCGACCAGTTCCTCGCCAGTCATTGAGCCGCCATCATGCACAGCCAACGTGAGCAGGAGCTTGTCGCCCTGCTCTGGCTTGAAATCCCTTATCTTGTCGCGCCCGAATTCCGGATAAAAGACGAAGGTATCGGCGCCCCTTCCGCCGACCAGCACATCGTTACCTTCGCGCCCGTCCAGCCGGTCAGCCCCTGCGCCGCCCTTCAATAGGTCGTTGCCAGCGGTGCTTTGGATAGAGTCGCGCCCTTTGCCCCCCATCGCCACGTTGCGCCCAATGCCATGTTGGGCAACATTGGCTGCGAGAAGGATTTCATCTGCACCGCCACCGCCCAATACGGTGTTGTCATAGCCCAGCGTCGAGATGTAATCGGCCCCGCGTCCTCCATCGAAATAGCCAGAGCCGTGAACCCCCATCCCCATCAGGGTGTCGTTGCCGGCGCCGCCATAGAGCTTGTCCGCGCCGGTATCGTGCCCTCGGCCCGAGGTGAGGATGTCCGCACCCCGACCGCCGTAGAGGATGTCGTCACCCTCTTCGCCGTCAAGCCCGTCGGCGCCAGCAAAGCCATAGATGACATCGTTGCCCAGATCACCGTATCCGATGTCGCCGAATTCGGTGCCTTTCAGAATATCGTCACCAGTCGTACTCGGTAAATTGGCCATCGAAAATCCTCACTATCCATACGGGCATCTCCCCATCGGACGGCCTGCATTGTAAGGCTACCGTCGGCATTTCTTCCCGATCAACCCCCCGATTCGAATGATCCACCATCCCTCTATTGGGCCCATTGGCGGCGGTCCGAGGCCCGTCTTAGGCCGGATTACCGGCTGTAGAAAACCATCCCGCACGCCCCGGGCGGTGGCTGCAACGGGCGCTCCGCATCGGGCTCGCCTGGCAGATCGTCTCCGGCGAAGATCTGCACCTCAGGCCTGTCGCCTCTGCGCATGAAACTCACGAAGCATGCCGGCATCTCGCTGCAGGTCAGTTGCCGCGCACCAGCCGAACGGCCAGCAACCCGGAACACCCGCCACCAACGCGAAGAGGCTCGATCGCGTATCGCCCGCCCGCTCCGAAGCCAGCGAGCCCTGCCGACCATGTGAACCCGCCGCGGCTGGCCGTATCGCTCAACTGGTTCCAGTGACCGGCCATGTAATCGAACACAGGCCCTGGACCCATCGGATCGGTAACGGGATCCCGCCAGCCCCCAGAAAGCGTGAGATCCGACAGGGGCACTAAACGGGGGCGTTTCTCCGCCGACGGGTGCCGCAGGCGCTTAGTCTACTGATCTTCAGGAAGATGGCTGGGGTGGTAGGAGACCTTGCCGCTCGATGGTCTTTATCGGCTTTTCCCGACCACTAGCAGAACTGGGGCAGAAGCTGGGGCGGTTTGGTGGGGCGGGGGGCTAGATACGAGCATCCTTGAACTCGTCTGTGGGGACGAGGAGGAGGAAGACGATCACCGCGAGGTTCACCGGGGGGACGAGGATCAGCAGGAACCACCACTGGTTCACACCGGTATCCCGGGTGCGCCGGACACCGAAGGCGAGGAGGGAGACGCCGCTCAGCAGGATCAGCAGCAGGGGCGTAAGAATCCACTCGTTCAACAAAAACACCAAGGCGATAACAAGAACGATCCCGGTCAGCACCTGACAGATCACATACTCCTTTCGGCTGGCGCGACCGGAGAAGTCGAACAGGTACTTGAGCCTGGGGCGGAGTGCCGTGCCTGCTTTGGCGGCGGTCTCTATGCCGACCCGCGACACCTCCTCCGACGCTTCCGCCGCCTGAGAGGCTGTCTTGGCCAGCTTGGCGGATACCGCCGGATCGTCAAGTTTGCGTTTCGCGCGCAACACGCCCGTGACGACCAACCCGATCACGGTCAGGGCTGCCGTCGAGACGCCAATGGCCTCCACCAGAGCGGTCACCGGCATCAGAACCGCGTACCAGAACCATGCGATGCAGCCGACCAGACCTGCCCAGAATATTCCCTTAAACGTGCTCTCCATAACATCCTCTTTCGATGGTGGTTTCTGGAGTAAACCTGCCCAGCTTCTCTCCGAATTGCCCCGCGTAGTTTTGAAGCGGCTACCGCTGTGTCTTCCTGCTCCGATCCCGAAATCCCTTGAATAAGGAGAAGGGACCGCGTCTGCTCTGGCCCGCGAATGTCTCTTAAAACCGGTAGAGCTAAAACCATCAGTGCGCAATAGCATTGCGGGTGAAGAGAACACCGAAAAGCCCCCTCAGAGATATCGTTGCTCGGAACATGCGGATGCTTCGGGCCGAGCGAGGTTGGTCTCAGGAGCGGTTGGCTGAAGAGGCGGGACTTAACCGAACCTACCTCAGCGCAGTCGAGCGTTCAGAGCAAAATATCTCGATAGATAACCTGTACCGCGTGGCTCAAGGACTCGGGGTTGAAAGCTGGCAGCTCTTACGTTCGGAAAACTAGGCGCGCTGGGATTGGCCAGCTAGTACAGCTCGCATCGAACTGCGTCAGTGGCGTCAAGCGAGGCTGAGGCAACCGAAAGGGTTCAAGCCTGATTGAATGCAGATATTGGTCAGATGCAATCTATGCTTGCGTGTATGCATCTGGAAACTCAGTGTATAGCCTGAAATGAACCACAGGCAGGCTTAGCCAATATGAGTATAGAAGAAACCCCCAAGGATATCCGTGTCGCTGACTTGTTCCACCACATCGACATGGGGTTTCTAAACAGACGACTGGCAATAAGTGCGCTGGGGCCTCTTCGCGAGGAATTTTTTAAGCGCCAGCAGCCTGGTACTGATCACATGACCGTACTGAGAAACGATCATCTGTTAGTCACGATGCTAATCGACATTCTCTCAGAAGTCGGAGTGCCGACTCTGGCAGACGCTCTTTCCATGGGAAAGCCTAAAGTCAGCTTCATGAGTACAGAGCGGCTGGAGCCTTGCCCTGAGATCTATTCTGGTGATCGAGTAAATCACAGTGTCCACTTGGAGTTCGACTACGGAAAGCCCGTAAACCTCGCTTACCATACTCGCCACTTAGTTAGTGATACCGGGACGATGACACTCTCCGAGGGGTATCAGGAAGGGTACTATCAAGCGATAATTGGAGTACTGCACGACAAGGAAGACCGCTACGAGATAGAGCCAATCGTTATAGGCACTCCCTGGCTTGATCACCCGCGAAACTATGAAACGCACGATCACAGGATCATGTGGTGTGGTCAGACTTATGGAGAGATACTTCCGGAGGACATTGAAGAGTTCTCTCAGCTTCAGAGTGTCAAGGCAGATAGTTCAGATGAATGGATGAAGGCCATGCGCGGTATTCCAGAGGAGCACGTCAAGAAAGCCATTGCCCAGCTCCTGACAGAGCCAACAAAAGCAGACTGGGGTGGCGAAGAAAATGATCATTATTCGGCGAATGCAACTGTCGGTGGGCGGCGAAGGACCGCCGCCTTCTTGCTCAAAGGACCAACTAACTTTCGAGAAATGACCCCTGCAATGTGCGGGAAAAATGGAGACCAGATCTACCGCTTGGTTGGGTCTGGGGCGGACATTTCGATTGTCCAGCACTCACACCTTATTGGCTCTGCGATTCGCGAGACTCTTAAAGCCATGGTTGTTTCTCCTGGTGGTGCTAGGAAGTTTTGCCTTATGGATGGGCAGGCGACCTATCGTTTGTTGAAGGCATATGATCTGCTTCCCAAAGGCGAAGACGGCATGTGCGACTAATCCGGGCAGCAGGCTGGGCGCAACATCCTGAAGGAGCAAGATAAGCTGACCTACGCAGCGTTAGTTGTGGACTCTTTTGCCGCCTAGATCAGAAAAAGAGCAAAGTAGGCTGACCTTGAATGAAAAAGGCCCACCGCCATCCTGAGGACAGAGGTGAGCCAGCAAGGTCATGCAGTAAAGGGCTTCAGTTTCCCTTCAGCTATCAGCTTTGCAGTCGAGCGACGGTGTAGTCGCGACCATCAGCGGGGATGAACACCGTGGTCTCGGTTCGATCTGCATGTTCGAGGTCAGCCAGGCTCAAGCCTGAGTGGGTCTCGAATTCCTCGAACGGGTCAGCCCCATCGTTGGTAGTGTTCAGATAGTACGCCTGGCTACCGTCGACGGCGATGACTTCGAATGCGGCATCAAGTTGAGTGGTCATGAAATATCCTTTCTTTGAACCCCGTAGCGATTGCCTCTGTGAGCGGATCACGAAGACAGACGGTGAAATCCAAGATCGATACGGGCTCCTTGTTATTGTTATCGTTGACCCTCCAAATACGGAGGGAGGCCCTCCTACCGTTAGCGCTATCGATTCGCAAGGGGGGGTGATGGCTGGCTTTGGTGAATTCGACTGCCTCTGATGAAAAAAGCAAAGTGATCCCCGGCCAGCACGAAGCCAGCCGGGGGGTAACTATGGTATCTTTCGGGTCAGCACGTATTCAGCCAGCCAGCGCCAGTAGGCGTCGGCATCGTCGAACCCCTGCGACCGGGCCGCCAGATCTTCAGCCGCCCTACGAGAAAGACCGCCATCGTATTCAGCGATAGCGGCCCTCTCCTCGAAGTCGTCGATGTCCGGTATCGTCATCCCGGCACCGGCAATCGTATCTGATCGACGATCGACCGCTTCTGTTGATCCGAGATGCCTGCGGAATAGATACCGTAGGTAATCCCGTTCTCCGAGCGCGCCGACTTATGGCCCACCAGAGATGCGGTGAAGTGCTCCGGCACGCCGGTCCGCTCGCACTGGGTGATGAACCACTTCCGAGTAGAGTGGAACACCAGCCCCGGACGCTCCAGCTTCAGCCGTCGTCGCAACCGGGCGAACCTCTTGGTGATCCAATCCACGGTCAGGTCAGGAAACAGCGGTCCTGAACCGGGCAGGTCACGGAATAACTCGTCCAGCACCGGGTGAACCGGCACCAGACGCTCCGCCGCATCGGTCTTCAGCAGTCGCAGATCATTGGGGCGAACATGGACGAAGGCCCCAAGATTGCCCTTGCTCACCAAGTCTTCCCGCAGCAGTCCGGCAGCTTCTCCCGCTCGCATTCCCGTCAGCAGGCAGGTCAGCAGGGCAGGATGTAACTCCGGGTCTTCTGCCCGCAGCAGTCGCACCACCTCGTCATCAGTGGGAACGGCATAAGGCGCCGGGCGAACCTTCTGATCGAACAGCACCGCTTTGAACGGGTTGGTCTCCAGGTGCCCTTCGTAGACGGACCAGTCGAGGAAGTGATTGACCTGCGACCAGATACGCCGCTGGGTCCGCACCGTGATCTTCACCGTCCCGTTGGCGGAATAGGCCAGCAGTTGGTCCAGGCTTAACCCTCTGGTCCTCTCCGACTTGCCGATTGTCGGGGAAAGCTGAGCGATCAGTCGAAGGAACTCCCGCCCATCCGCGCGGCTCAGGCTGCACAGCGAGCGGTCCCCGTAGCGGCTGGAGAACAGCCCCACCGAGTAACGCACCGACTTGAACCCACCGGGCCGAAGCTCATTGCTCCGCCTGTTGGTATAGACCCTGCTGGCATCGCCGATCAGGACTTTTTCCCGCGTGGTCAATCGATTGAAGGCAGGCCGCTCCAGAACGGTACCAGAGTGCTCCAGAGTGGTCCGCAGACGCTCCAGAGCAGTTTCCGGTTGGGTCGCCCATGCAGGAGCGCCAGTGGCTCTCTCCGGGGCAGACAGGGCGTCTTCCGCCTGTGACCGAACCTGCGCCACCAAGGTCTCATAGCGGGCGTTCAGCTCCGCTGCCCGGACGCGGGCGGTACTGGCATCGCCGGTCTTGAGGGACTGCTTCAGCGCCTGTTGGCCAAGCGCCAGAGCCACGTCCTTGGGGTAGTTGCGCCGATAGAGCCACGTATGGCCCTTCAGATAGGCATAGCGAATTTGAGCAGACATGATGTCTTCTCCTCTCTAGCTAGATTGTTGGGGGGATCAGACCGGGTAGACCTTCAGGATCAGGTCGTAAGCCGGTTCGCCGTAGACCCCGTTCAGAGGTCCGGTAATCGAGTAGCCGGTCACCAGGTCGTCATAGACCTCGGAGACGCGGAACAGGTGCTCGGGGTATTCATCGAACGCCCTGATAACGACGATATCGTCCTCTTTCACATCGCCCTCAGTCATCGCCGCGCCTCCAGGCAACGACCACGGCCAGCAGGACCAGCGCAGAGACAGCGGGGTGAGAGCGGGAGACGACCCAGAGAACCGTGGTCAACACGGCCTTGGGCGGCGGGGCCAAAAGAAAACCCCCGGCGAGGGCGCCGAGGGCAGATAGGTACTTCATGGAGTAAGCTCCTCTGGTTGCTTCTTTATTTAGATGCATCCAGGGGCTCGGTTTCGGGGGGGAGGAAAACGAGCTTTCGTGGCGATGTAGAACCGTCGGCGGAATAGCTCTTCCTCTTCTTCCGAGAACACTTATCTGCTAGTGAGGAAGGTCACTTCACTACTTTGAATTAAGCACGCTATGATTGATTTCAGCCAGTTGCGCACAGATCCCACCGCGCAGCGCGGGCCTTTTGAAGGTCTAATTTGCGGACTTGCTCGTCGGTTTCCGCCAGCCGCCAGCGCAACCTTCAATTGGATTGCAGGGGCCGGGGGTGATGGTGGCGTCGAAGCCTATTGGACGACCGTCGCGGGCGAAGAGATCGGCTATCAAGCAAAGTATCACCGTAACCATCCGGCGTAGGCCGCGGTCGCTGGCGTCTCTCAGATCGTAGGCTTGGGTTTGCGGGGCCGCGGGGCCCAT
>ENA-OWNT01001135-OWNT01001135.1-seawater-metagenome-genome-assembly--contig:-NODE-1135-length-37744-cov-13.095601_pt1 | contig 37744 bp, 27 predicted proteins | sample MGYA00238136_ERZ651165 | MGnify/ENA primary metagenome ERZ651165 (study PRJEB26861, sample SAMN08777766) | seawater metagenome | isolation source: coastal seawater | place: USA: Florida | collected...
CTTCTACGGATTGTTCGCGATCATGCTCGCCCTCACTGACCCGTATGTGTCGCGGCTCAGGTGGACATGGGTACGTCGCGCTGCTTATGGAGTGTTGTTAAATGAACCTCTTAGAGGATGATGTTGTTGTCGTTGCTGCGTTGGCACTGGTAACATCCGGAGACCAAAATCGGTTGGCGTCCACCACGCGTTGTGTGATAGGCCGCACCACGCTACTCGGACTCACAATGACTTCTTCTGCTGCCTGTTCGTCCGTTGTCACCTTCTTATCACCAACGTCATTGCTGTTGTTCCCGTCGATCAGCAAAATGTCGTTCTCCTCCTCCTTCTTCTTCACCCGACACCTGTACTTTACGGAACCGTTCTGGGGATCCACCTTGAGCCCCTCTATCGTCGCCGTGCGTTGCTGAGCTTGGTGTGTCGGGTCCACGTTCGTCACGCTGACCCCTTTTACTCCCTCTCCGATCTCCACTTCAGTCCCAATCCCCAGCACTCGGCGTAACAGCTGCGGAGCCACGGCCTGTACAACTGTTCTGGAATGCTTCAGCTTCACTGTGTACAACCCGGTAGTCGCATCCCTTGAGCTGACTGTTGCGTACTGCCACTGGACCTTCGATTGTCCTTCTTTCTCCGCTTCTGCTTTGTCCTTGCTCTGCTGTCTTTTCGAACCAGCTTTCGTTCTAGTTTTGCCTTTCCGATGTTGCGGCGACACCACTGGTGGTAACAGCAGCTCTTTCACTGTCGGTAACGGCTGTGGAATCAATACGGTCTCCTGAGCTTGGTATCCATCGAATCGGTAGCCCTTGTCCACGCACGCAGGGTTGATCACCGCTGATCGCATCACTGCTGCGACGCCGAAGCTGTCATATGACCCAGCAACCACCACGTTCAGCTCGTCGTCGTCGAAAACATCAGATACAATGCCTGGCCACCAGTGTCCTTCGGCGTCCATCACCTCAACAGGAAGGCCAGCGTGGCGACCGCCCCCACACCGGTGAGCAGAGTCGGGCCGCCTCGGACCGCGCCGGCGAGGGTGGCGAAGACCGCCAGCCCCACCCACACCATGCGGCCATCGACCGGAGCGCGGACATCCGGCGGCACCAGGAGTCCGCTGCGCAGCGCAGCCAGCCCCACCACGGGCAGACAGGAGAGCCCGAGGGCCAGCCGAGCCAGCCCCCAGGCGGGGGTGCGCACGAGGTAGGCCCGCTCGACCAGGTACAGCCAGTCGCCGGCCGGCACGGCGCAAACCGCGAGGGGGGGGAGGACCAGCAGAGCGGTCTCCACCCAGCCCACTGCGCCCGGGCGACGGCGGGTGGCCACCAGCAGCGGCACACCGAACAGCAGGCCCGCCACACCGCCGGCCAGCCAGTGGAAGAGCGGGCTGGTGCGGTGTGCGTAGTCTTCGGTGAGGAAGGCGTTGCCGTCGGTGTCGGTGACGGCCACGCTTTGCACCCGGACCTCTTCGCTGACGGCGGTGAGCTCGATGCTTCCGCCGGTGGCCGGGCCGAGGGTGATGGGGCCGTTCGTGGTGTGGAGAACCACGTTGCTACCGGCCACTTCGGCCGTCCAGGGCTGTCCGTCGGGGCGGTAGTAGACATCCGTGGCGCTGAAGGCGTTCATGGCGGTGTCGGGCCCCAGCACCGCGAAGGACACGCCGGTGGGCCCGGGCCAGTTGAGGCGGACCGAGCCTTCGGCCACCGCCACCTGCACGCGGCCCACGGCACGGGTGTCCTTGGGCGAGAGAATCTCGGCGCGGTGGAAGGCGTGCTGCCGCAAGGTGAGGGCGCCGTCCTCGACGTACACGCCACGGCCCAGGGCAGGGTCTTGGATGCGTTCGTCGAGGCCCGGCGACACCACGTGCCACAGGGTGCGGTCGATGGGCGTGGGCATCGCGAAGCGCGCCGCGAACAGCCCGCCCAGCATCACGCCCAGCACGACGGCTGCCATGACCCGGATCAGGTCGAGGAGTCCGAGGGGGTTCTGTGGCCGAGAACCGCGTCCTGAACGGCGTCGACGTCGGCGGCTCATGGCGGGTTGACCCTCGGCTTGCTGGAGGTGGGACTCTACCAGAGGCGGCGCGACCCCCTCCCAACCACCCCCGACCGCTTGGGAGCCCGGCCAACCCATGGTTAGACTCGCGGTGTCCCCTGGAGAACCGATGTCCACCCACGTCGACAACGGCCCCCCCGCCGAAGACTACGCCCCCGGTCGGCTCGAGACCTTCCTGCTCGGACTGGGCACGGTGGGCGAGCTCCTCGCACTGGTGGTGCGTGGGGGGCGGTGGTGGATGCTGCCGCTCATCCTCGTGCTGGTGTCGCTGGCCGGCATCATGCTCACGCTCCAGGCGGTCCAGTACGTGGCCCCGTTCATCTACATGGTGATTTGACGACCGCCGCGCCCACGCCCTCTCCGGTCCACACGGCGTTGTTGTGGACCTGGGAGCTGCCCCAGACGCTCCTGGGGGCCTCGCTCTACGGCTGGCTGCGCCTGCGTGGCCGGGTGTATGCGGTCGAGCACCTGGCCGACGGGCGACGCCTCATCGAGACCACCGGCCTGGGCATCTCGCTGGGCGGCTACGTGTACTGGTCGCGCGCCGACCTCTTCGGCAACCCCTTCGACGTCCCGCTCATTCGGGCCCACGAGCTGGGGCACTGTGTGCAGAGCCGTCGCCTGGGCTGGCTCTACCTGCCCACCGTGGGCATCGCGTCGAGCAGCCGGGCCATGTACGCGATGGCCTACTTCAAGCGCCGGGGGGAGGTGTGGGGCCACTACTTCGACGCCTGGCCCGAGTCGGCCGCCGACCACCACGGTGGCATCCGGCGCAATGCCAGCGGGAAGCGATGCTTGCCCCCCGAAGGCAGTCCGCTCGACCCTGCGCCGCTACGCCGCTGAGTGCGAGTTGGGCAGGCGCACGATGCCGGCGAGGAGGTCGTCGGGGTCGAGGGCCACGCCACCTTGGTCGCTGCCGTGGCTCAGGAGTGTCTGGGCGGCCTGGCGGGCGCGGTCGAACAGGGCGCCGCTGGTGCGCGACAGGCGCTCGAGGGTCCAGCGGTCTTGGACAGCCGGAGCTTGCGCGATCAGGCGCTTCTCGGCGTGTGGTCCCCAGGCGTGCAGGCCCACCACACGGTGCTCGGAGTCGGCCACGAGCTTGAGCCCGGCGGTCTCGTCGATCACGGTGGAGGTGATGCTGCCCACCAGGACCCCCTCGGCCATGCCCACACTGGCCAGCTCGGGCACACCGAGCACGGCGTCGACGAAGGGCTGGGTGGGGCCGGTGGCTGCGCTGCGAGGGGCGAGGGCCCAGCGCACGGCCTGGACGGCCTGGTAGCGCACCCGCTCGGGGCTGGAGCCGGCGCCGATGGCCGCGCCCACCGCACGGATGGTCGGTCGGAGGGTGCGGTACTGGCGGTCGACCGGGAGGTAGCCGAAGGTGTCGAGCTCCACGCCCAGTCGAGACAAGCCGAGGCCACGCACGCTGGCCTTGCGGTTGGTGGCCACCACCACCCGGTCGGGACGCAGGTCGATGGGGGCACCGCCCGTGGCGGGGGTGAGGCGACAGATGGCGCCGCCCTGGCCGTCTTTCTGGGCTCGCGTGAGGGCGTGGCGCCACAGGACGGTGCCGCCGGCCGCACGGAATGCCGTGAGGAAGGTCTCGCCCAGGATGGCGTCGCGGTCGGGCAGGAGGCGGTCGCCGGGCACAGCGAGGGTGGTCTCGCAGCCCATGTGGGCGAGCAGACCGGCCATCTCACATGCGCTGGCGCTGGCTCCGGCCACCACCACCGACCGTGGCAGGTAGACCGCGGAGAGCACGGAGCCGATGTCGAGCACGGCTTCATGGTCGATGCGGGCCCCGCGCAGCGAGCGCGGACGGTCGCCGGTGGCGAGGATGGTGACGTGGGCGTGGATGCGGTGCTGGGCACCGCGCACGGAGGTGAGGTCGATTTCAGTGGCGCTGACGATGTGGGCCCGAGCGTGGAGCCGAAGGGCTCCGCTCTCCTTGACCTCGTCGGCATACTGCGCAGCGCGTGCGCACCGGCGTGCTTCGAGGTCGGGGAGCAGGTGTGCGAGCTCCACACTCGACGGGTCGTCTGTCGCATGCCCCGCAGCGCGCCGTGCCTCCACGGCCGCCTGGAGCATGCGAGCGGGCAGTCGGCCCCGGTGCCAGGAGGCCCCACCAAGCAGGCGTTCCCGCTCGATGAGGGCGACCCGGGCGCCGAGCCTGGCGGCTTCCACCGCCGCTGCGCACCCCGCCGCGCCACCGCCGATGACGGCGATGTCGAAGGTGTGGCTCATGCGGACATTGCCCTGATTGCAGCGATGACCTTGGGGGTCTGCTCGAGGATGGCGATGACCTGGTCGGGGTAGAGGTCGAGGGCCTCGGAGTGCCGGAAGGGCACCAGCTCCTCGGGCGACTTCGGGATGAGCTCTTCGGCGTCGGTGGTGAGGGCCCGATGCGCCACTTCAGCACCGAACGCCACGGTGAACACCGCCGAGCGGTGGTCGGTGGCCCGGACCGGGTCGGCCACGTGTCCGATGACACTCTGGACCACGTCGGGCAGCTTCCACGACGACGCCAGCGCCATGCCCACCCGCTCGTGTCCGAGGTCGACCGCCGTGCGGACTGCGATGGGGGTGCAATTGAGGCGCTTCTTCTTGATCTGCCGCATCAGCTCCCAGAGCGCGACCGGGCGGCCGACCGAGTGGAGCAAGCCGCCGATGAAGGCCGACTCGACGTTGCGTCTTCGCAGGCGGGCGGTGGCTTTGGCAAACAGAGCGGTGCCGATGGCGTGGCGCCAGATGGAGGCCGCGAGGTCTTCGTGGCCCTTCACCTGGTAGACGCCCGCAATGGCCGCCGACAGCACAATCTCCTGCAGAGCACCGATGCCCAGGCGGGCCACGGCTTGCTGCAAGGTGACGATGCGGGCCCGACCCCGCCAGGCCGGCGAGTTGGCAACCCGAAGCACCTGTGCGGCCAGGGCGGGGTCGCCATGGACCAGGCGGGCCAGACGCTTGCTGTCGGCCCGCGGGTCCTGAAGCAACGTCATGACCTCCGCGACAACCTCGGGCCGTGGGGGCAACGACGGAGACGCGGCATTGATGCGTCCCAGGAGTGCCACCAACGAAGCCACTTCAGGGTCTTGCGTGTGCCGGTGGGTGGTGGTGGTGGCGCGCTCTTCGGCGACCGAGTTTTCGGCTTCGATGGGGGATTCGCAGATCACGTGTGGCTCCCAGTTCGATCTGGGAGTCGGACCGATGGGGGGGGCCTTGAACCCTTCATGGCCGAGAATGCTGAATCTGACCTGTTCGCGGGCGGTATCTCCCCTATGGATGGCCCATACCGGTCGGCCAGAGAGACCACGACGAAACGCCGCTGTCAGCCCCGGCGGAAGCGTGCATTGACCGCACAATGGTCGGAGATCTTCGGCTCCCGACCCGTGATGGTGCAGTCGGTGGCCAGGGCGGCCAGGGCGGGGCTGCACAGGATGTAGTCGATGCGCCAGCCGCGGTCTTTGGCCCGGGCCTGGCCCCGGTTGGACCACCAGCTCCAGGTCTTGTCGTCGGGGTGCATGGACCGGAAGAGGTCGACCCAGCCGTCGGAGAGCAGCGCGGTCATCCACTCGCGCTCATGGGGGAGGAAGCCCGAGTTCTTCTTGTTGCCGGATGGGTTGTGGATGTCTTGCCTGGTGTGGGCGGTGTTGACGTCGCCGCACACCGCCACCTTGTCGCCGGCCGCGAGGTGGGGGCGGATGTGGTCGCGGATGAAGGCGTTGAAGTCGTCTTTGATGGCCTGTCGCTCTTCGCCGGACGTGCCGCTCGGGAAGTAGATGCTGTAGATGCGCACCTTGTCGTCGCCGTCGAAGAGGTCGAGCCACGACACGCGCCCTTCGTGGTCGGCGATGGTGTGGCCGCACCCCTGGCCCTGGCCAGAGACGGGAAGGTGCGTCCAGACCGCGGTGCCCGAGTAGCCCTTCTTCTGGGCATCGGCGCGCGAGGAGGTCCAGCCCTCGGGGGCCACGTGCTTGCGGCTCTTGCCCTTCACCTGCTCGATGGACATGCGGACCTCCTGGAGGCACAGGACGTCGGGAGACTGGTCGTTGAACCAGTCCCAGAAGCCGTGGCGCACGCAGGCCCGGATGCCGTTGACGTTGAGGGTGGACAGAGACCAGGTGTCGGTCATGGTGGGGCTCGTGAGCGGGGGGTTGGGTCAGCGCTTGGGCGTGCGGGCCAGCTGGCTGCGCAGGGCATCGAGGGTGGGGCCGTCGTCGACCGCGGGGGGACCGGGGTGGGGGTCGGTGACGGTGAGCACCCGGAAGGTGTCGTCGTGCCACCAGTACAGGCTGTCGGAGAAGCGCTCGTGACCCGCGGGGGCGCCCACGGTGGCGAGGGCCGCGAACGTGGCCAGCACATCGCCGAGGTTGTCCATGGGGTCGAGGCGATGGACCACCACCATCGAGCGGCTGGGTGCGCTGATGAGCACGCCATGGGGGGCGGGACCCACGAATGTGCGGATGTCGGCGAGGGCGGCCACGGTGTCTCCGCCCGACCACAGCTCGGCGTCGATGGATGTGCCCGACAGCCCGGGGAGCTTCTGGCTGTAGCGCTCGAGGTCGGTGCGCAGGGTTGCGCGGGTGTGGGCCAGGGCGACCGCGTAGACCTCGGCTTCGGAGCGCTGCCAGCCCTCGACGGCGGAGGGCCCGACCAGCCCGACAGTCTCGGGGGTGTCGAGCACCACGGCGAAGCGAAGGCCCGGCGCGGCGGTGCGGCCCACCGAAGACGACAGCTGCCGGGCGGTGGCTTCGGGCGTGTGTTCCAGCGAGAACGGCCGGACCCGCAGATGGGGCGACAGCGTGGTCCAGTCGGCCTCGATGGTGACGGGCCGGGTGCTGGGGGTGGCCGGGCCGGCACCGGGAAGGTGGAGGGGGGGCAGGTCGGGCGACGCCACCGCGAGCAGCAGCCCCAGCGCAATCACAGCCGACCCGCGGCCATCTCGTCCTTGGCCCAGGAGATGGCGCGCTCCAGGCCGTCTTCGGGGCCCACCAGCGGCGCATACCCGAAGTCGGTGCGGGCGCCCGTGAGGTCGTACCAGTGGCTGGTGGCCATCTCGGCGGCCACGAAGCGGGTCATGGGGGGCTCGCCGGGCCGGTTGAACGTGCGCCACACCCACTCGAGCACGCCGCCCACGAACTTCGCGAAGCCGGCGGACACGCTGCGCTGGATGGGGGGCAGGCCCACGCCGGTGATGAAGCCGTTGATCCAGGGCCACAGCGAGACGGGGTCGAGGTCGGTGATGAAGTAGGCCTTGCCGGCGTTGGGGGCACCGGGGGCCAGCACGTCGGCGGCCTGGAGGTGGGCCACGGCTGCATTGTCGATGAAGGTGATGCCCACCTTGTTCTGGCCGGCGCCGATGCGCATGAGCCGCCCCTGCTTGTGGCGGGTGATGAGCCGCGGCAGGATGTGGGGGTCGCGGGGGCCCCAGATGAGGTGGGGGCGCAGGGCGGTGGTGGCGAAGTCGGCGGTGTTGGCCTCGAGCACGGCGCGTTCGGCGACGGCCTTGCTCTCGGGGTACGGCGCCTCGAAGTGGTCGGGGTAGGGCGCCTGGGCTTCGGTCTTGCCTTCTGCGTCTTTGCCGTCGAAGGTGGCGGACGGCGAGCTGGTGTAGACGAAGCGGGACACGCCGGCGGCCTTGGCGGCGGCCAGCAGGTTCTTGGTGCCGGTGACGTTGGCCGAGAAGAACGACTCGCGGGGGCCCCACACGCCGGTCTTCGAGGCCACGTGGAAGACGATGTCGACGTCGCGCAGGGTGTTCACGAGGGTGTCGCCCGGTGCGCTGAGGTCGCACTGCACGCCCTTGGCACCGAGGGCCTCCACCTCGGGGTAGCGGCCGCGGGACAGGATGGTGACGGTGTCGCCGCGAGCCAGGAGCTGTTCGGTGATGGCGCGGCCCAGGAAGCCGCCGCCACCGGTGACGAGTGCGTGCATGGAGACTCCGGAGGGGTCAGGCCGGGCTCTGGCCCCGGGCCCAGCGGCCGAGCTCGGGCCGGTGGATCTTGGCGTTGTGGCGGACGTCGACCGGGAAGCCCGTGTGGAACCACACCTTCTCGATGCGCCGGGTTTGTTCGTGGCCGCGGGCGATGTCGAGCAGGGCGTCGCGGATGGATGCGTGCTTGGAGGCGAAGACCTCGGGCTCGAGCTCCACCACCAGGCCGGGCACGCCGCCCACGTCGACCACAGCCGTGCGGTAGACGTCGGGGTGTTCGTTGAACAGGGCCTCGCAGGGCACCGGGAACACCATGGTGCCGTCGGTGCAGTGCACGATGTGGGACTTGCGGCCGCAGAACCAGATGCGGCCTTGGGGGTCGCGGTAGCCCACATCGCCCATGCGGTGCATCATCCGGTCGCCCTTGCGAATCTTCGCCTTGGCGGTGTGCTCGGGTTCGTCCTTGTATTCCTGCGTGACCACCGGGCCTTCCGCCACCAGCTCGCCCTTCTCGCCGTCGGGCACCAGGAGGTCGTCGGTCCAGTCCTCGATGATGTCGTCGGTGATGCGGATGAAGCGGATGGTCATGTCGGGGGCGACCCGGCCCACGCACACGCCCTTGCCAGCCCGGGTGAGGGCGGCGGTGTCGGCGAGCAGCTCATGGCTGGCGAAGCTGGCCACGGGCAGCGACTCGGTGGCGCCGTAGGGGGTGTGCAGCTCGGCCTTGCCGTCGAAGATGGTCTGGAAGGACTCGTGCAGCGACAGCGGGACCGGTGCGCCAGCCATGAGGATGCGCTTCATGGTGGGCAGCTTGAGGCCGGTCTTCACGCCCCAGGCGGCGAGGTTCTTCCAGATGGCCGGGCTGCCGAAGGCGCTGGTGCAGGCGTGCGACTCGATGGCCTCGACCAGCTTCTCGGGGTTGGCTTGGGCGGGCTTGGTGGGGTCCATGTCGGGGATCACGACGGTCATGCCCATCGCGATGCTGAAGAGCCCGAACAGGGGGAAGCAGGCCAGGTCGACCTCGCCGGGGGCGATGCCGTAGATGTCGCGGATGTGGTCGGTCTGGGCCTGGAAGATGCCGTGGGTGTAGGTGACGCCCTTGGCGGGGCCGGTGCTGCCCGACGTGAAGAGAATGGCCGCTTCATCGCTGTCTTCGCGGACGACGGTGGCGAAGGGCGCATCGCCCGGGACCTGGAGCTCGGGCAGGCTCACGCCACCCCAGAACCAGGTGCTGGCGCCGTTGGTGATGGTGTGCTGCACCGACGAGAACGCCGCGCGCTTGACCACCTTGAGCACCTGCGCCAGGGGCTCGCCCATGAGCACCTTGGGCTGGATGCGCTGGATGCAGGCCAGGAAGTTGTCGAGGCCCATGCCGGGGTCGATGAGCACGGGGATGGCGCCCACCTTGAACACCGCGAACACGAGCGGGATGAACTCGAGGCAGGGCTTCACCAGCAGGCTGACCCGGTCGCCCACGCCCACACCCAGCTTGGCGAGGCCGCGGGCGTAGTCGTCGGAGAGGCGGTGGGCCTGGCGGAAGGTGAGCTGGGTCCAGGTGGTGTTGCCGAAGCGGTCGGAGCCGTCGGGAAACACGATGGCGCGGGCAAAGGGACGCAGCTGTGCTTGCTCGTCGAGGCGCGCAGCGATGTTGCGGTTCACCTCAGACGGCATCGGCGACCTCGGCGTCTGCTTCGGCGGTGGTGCGCTCGAGGAAGGCATCCATCGCAGCGAGCAGGCGGTCGGGGGCGTCTTCCATCACGTAGTGGCCCACATCTTCCCAGTGGTGCACCTCGGCGGCGGGGAAGCGGCGCTGGAACTCTTCGCGGAAGGCCGGTGTGAAGCAGAAGTCGTCGTCGCCCCAGCAGATGAGCATGGGGAGGTGCGTGAACTGGCCGATGGACTCGTCGATCCGCGTGAGCTCGGGCCAGCTGGGGTGGCCGGGGTGCATGGGGATGTCCTGCACGAACCGCAGCGTGGCGATGCGGTTGGCCCACGAGTTGTACGGGGCGAGCAGGCCGTCTTTGGCGGCGGGCGACAGCGGGTTGTGGGCTGCGCGGAAGGTGGCCACGCGGGCAAAGCCGTTGAAGCCGCGCACCGCCACCTGGCCGTAGACCGGGATGCGAATCGTGGCGATGCTGAAGGGGATGAAGTCGGACCGGAACGCAGCCGTGTTGGTGACCACGATGCGCTGGATGCGGTCGGGGCGCTTGGTGGCCGCGCCCATGCCGATGGCACCGCCCCAGTCGTGCACCACGAGCGTGATGTTGCGGAGGTCGAGGGTGTCGATGAGCCGCACCAGGTTGTCGACGTGTGCGGCCAGCCGGTACGACCAGCCCTGGGGCTTGTCGGAGCGACCGCACCCGATGTGGTCGGGCACCACCACGCGGAAGTCGTCCTTGTACTGCGTGATGATGCGCCGCCAGTAGAAGCTCCACGTGGGGTTGCCGTGCACGCACAGCATCACCGGGGCATCGGGGTTGCCTTCGTCGATGTAGTGCAGGCGACCGCCGTTGACGTCGAGCACCGAGCTCTCGTACGGGAACTCGGCTTGGGCGGCGGGAGAGAGGGTCACATCGGCCATCTGGACCTCGCTGCGCCCTCCGGGGTCTGGTCTCGGGGGGCGGCCGTGGCTGCTAACACCGTGGTGGCGGGTGGGCGGTGTCAGGTTGGGGAAGGTCGCCCCTGTGGTGCCCTGACTGGCTCTGCGTCCACGGGGTAGGCTCCGACGCCCCTTTCGACCGGAGCCGCTGCAGTGCGCCCCTCGTCCCCCGTGCTCCTCGCAGCCCTGGCCGCTGTCGCGTGTGACCCGACGCCTCCCGAGCCCCTCGAGGTCGCGCCTCCCAGCGCCGCCGAGGCCCGCCAGCCCAGCTTTCTGGTCATCACGCTCGACACCACGCGTGCCGACGCACTCACGCCCTACGGCGCCCCCGACGGCCTCACGCCCACCGCCAGCCGCCTCGCCCGAGAAGGCTTCCGCTTCACCCGCGCCTACACCGTCACCCCGCTCACCATCCCGGCGCACTCCACGCTGCACACCGGGCTGTGGCCCACCCGCCACGGCGTCCGCGACAACGGCGACCACTTCCTGGCCGATGGGGCGGTCACGCTGGCCGAGCAGCTGAAGGACGCGGGCTACAGCACGATGGCATCGGTTGGGGCCGAGGTCACCAGCCGCCACTGGGGCTTTGCGCAGGGCTTCGACGCCTACTTCGACGACATGGGCGAAGCCGCCGACACCGAGCGCAGCCGCTGGCGCGTGGAACGGCCCGGCAAGGAGGTGGTGGACGACGCCTCCAAGTGGCTCGCCGAGCGGTCCACCGAGGCCCCCTTCTTCGCGTGGGTGCACCTCTTCGACGCCCACCATCCGTATGCTCCGGTCGAGCCCGGGCTGTCTCCGGGCAACCCCTACTTTGCCGAGGTGGGGCACGCCGACCGACAGATCGGTCGGCTGGTCGACCAGCTCGAAGCCAGCGGCCAGCTCGACCACACCTGGATCTTCATGCTCGCCGACCACGGCGAGGGCCTCGGCTCGCACGGTGAAGCCGCCCACGGCGTGCTGCTCTACGACGACACCACCTGGATCCCGTTCCTGGTGCGGCCCCCGAGCGGCAGCGGCGGGCACACGATGGACTTCCCCACCACCATCGCCGACGTGGCGCCCACGGTGCTGGGCCTGGCCGGCTTGCCCATGCCCGAAGCCGTCGACGGCGCCAACCTGGCCCCCTGGCTGCGCGACCCCACCACCGACGCCAAGGTGCTCTACACCCGCGCGGTCTACATGGAGAGCCTCTACGGGTGGCTGCACTACGGCTGGGCCCCCCAGCGGGCCATCGTCGACCCCCGCTACAAGCTCATCGACTCCACTCGGCCCGAGCTGTATGCGTCGGACGACCGCGGGGAACGGTCCAACATCGCCGCCACCCATGAGCCCGTGGTCGACGCCCTGCGCAGCCATGTCGACAAGATGGCCGAGCGCATGACCCCCGTGGTCGACGCCACCGGCGACACGCAGCTCGACCCTGCACAAGCCGCCCAGCTCGAAGCCCTCGGCTACATGACGGGCGGCACGGTCGACACCACCCACGTTCCCTTCCGGGGCGACCTCGAAGACCCCGTCAGCCGGATGCCCGTGCTGCGGCGCACCGAAGACATCCGCATGGCGCTGCAAGCCGACGACCTGCCCCGCGCGCGTGCGCTGGCGGAAGCTCTGCTCGAGCGCGAGCCGGGCTTCGACCAGGTGCGGTCTCAGCTCGTGACCATCCTCCAGCAGATGGGCGAGGCCGACGCTGCACTGGCCCTGGTGGAGGAGATGGACCGCCAGCAGCCGTCGTCGTCGTCGCGCTTTGCCCTCGCACGGGCCCACCTCGCCAGACGAGACGTCGATGGTGCCCTGGTGCTGCTACAAGAGGCCATCGACCGCGACCCCTTCCGGGCCGAGATCTGGACCGTCTACCTCCAGACCCTCTTCGCCAGCAAGCAGCCCGACCGCTTCCGGTCCGAGCTCGACCGGGCCGCCACGCACCTCGACGGTCATGCCCTCATCGAGGGCTTTCGCGGTGTGGCAGCCCTGGCGGATGGCGACCCCTCCACCGCCGAGCCTCTGCTGGAGTCGGCCCACGCCCGGTCGTCCGAGCTCCCCATGGTGCGCCACGCGCTGGCCACCATCCGCATCCAGCAAGGCCGCCTCACGGAAGCCGAGGAGCTGCTGAAGAGTGAGCTGGCCCACCATCCCGGCGCCGTCCCCGCGGAGCAGGCGCTCATCGCGGTGTACGGACAGCAGAGCCGGTGGACCGACCAGCTGCAGGTCATCGAGCGACTGGCGACGCGGCTCCCGGCCGAGCCCCGCCTGGTGACCACCCACGCCCACGCGCTGCTGCGGCTGGACCGTCCCGAAGAGGCGCTCGCCGTGACCCGGGTGTGCGAGGGCATGCAGCCTGTGTTCCCCGATTGTGTGGGCATGGCGGCCGAAGCGCTCGCAGCCCTGGGGCGCATGGATGAGGCCGATGCTGCAGCGAAGCGGGCCGCGGAGCTGCGCGCCAGTCGCTAGGGGTGCGAGACGGTGAGAACGGCGTCGTTGCCGGGGTGGTCGACCACCGTGGATGTGCCGTCGGGCCACGTGACGGTGACGCGGTCGAGGGTGTCGTCGGGGCCGAGGCCCACATGCACCACGGATGGGCCGGTGGAGCCGAGGCCTACATTGGTGGGCAGGTTCCAGCGGGTGAGCGAGCGGTCGCCTACGTCGAGAACCACCTTGGCGCCGATGGCCTGACGCCGTCCGGGTGCGCCCTGGAGGTGGACGGACACCCCGCGGTTGCAGCCGGCACGGCCCTTCATGAGCACGGTGGGGTCGCCGCGGTGGTCGCGCTTGAAGACATCGAGCCAGCCGTCGCCGTCGAGGTCGATGGCCAGGGTGCCGCGGCCCTCGAGGGTGTGGTCCATGCCCCACTCCACGGCCTTGTCGACGAAGGTGCCGTCGGGCCGCTGGCGCCAGGTGGCGTCGGGCTGGTGGAGCGCTTCGGGGGGCTCGTCGGGGGTGAGGGGCTCGACCGGACCGTATGGCACGAGGAGGTCGTCGAGGCCGTCGTTGTCGAGGTCTGCGAAGGTGACGCCCCAGCCGGTGAGCTGGGCACGGTCGGTGTCGGGGACCAGCCCGCGGCTCAGAGCGGCGTCGAACCAGGTGCCGCTGTCGCTGACGAGCAGGTGGAGGCGGTTGACGTCGGAGATGGCGACGTCGGGGATGCCGTCGTGGTTGAGGTCGGTGACGGCCAGGCCCATCGCCAGCGCGGTGATGGCGAGGCCCGAGGTGTCGCTCACGTCGACCAGCGCGATGGTGTCGGGGGTGGACCGGTTCTCGAAGACCTTGTTGGGCACGATGGTGTGGCCGAAGTCGTTGATCTGCAGGAGGTCGGGGTCGCGGTCGTTGTCGAGGTCGAGCCAGCCGCCGAGGAAGGTGACAGCGGAGCGGGCGTCGGCGGTGAGGGCGGTCTCGGTGATGTCGTGGAAGGTGCCCCGACGGTTGATGTAGAGCTGGTTGGCCGACTCGGCGCCGGTGCCACGGTGGATGTGGGTGGCGATGAAGAGGTCGAGGTCGCCGTCGTGGTCGATGTCGGCCAGGGATGCCGAGCGGGCGTGGACCGAGTCGGTGGACAGGCCGCTGCTGCGGGTGGCGTCTTTGAAGGTGCCGTCGCCCTGGTTGAGCCAGAGCTTGGAGGGGCCGTCCCAGCCGGTGAGAACGAGGTCGAGGTCGTCGTCGCCGTCGATGTCGGCGGCCCCCACGCCCCACACGCGGCAGGGGTCGTCGGGGTCGGGGAGGCTGGTGGTGGAGATGTCGACGAAGCGCCCATCGGCTTGTCCGGCGAGCAGCTGGCAGGCCGACCCATTGGGCAAGAAGACGTCGAGCAGGCCATCTCCGGTGAGGTCGACCACGGCCATGCCCGCGCCGCGCTCGATGTCTTCCCCGGCGACCGGTGCCTGTGCGGCCCAGTCCGGTCCGGCATTCCATGGGGAGAAGGCCCCCAGCTCGTGGCGGTCGACGTCGCAGGGTGCGGGTGGCGCAGGGCCGGTGTCGGACGCGGTGTCGACCGGAGCGGCAGGGGTGGTGCCGGGGGGGCTCGGGGCGGACTTGTCCGGCGAGGCGCAGGCGGCGATGAAGAGGAGGGGGAAGCGCACGGGGGGGCCTGTTGCAGCAGGAGTCAAGCTACCCCCCGGGGGGTGGCTCGGAGCCGGGCCGGTGTGTGCGCCGGGGGAACATGACCCAAATGTGTGGTGCAGGTCAGGTGGGGGAATGTGCGGGAGCGCCGTGCTTGCGGGGGTCTGGTGGTCGACGGGGTGGAAGCTGACCGGGCGCACCGTCACGTGGTCTTTACATCCGGTACACTTCCGTGTCTCCAACAAAGACCTCGGAGGGACACAATGACGTATCGCGAATCCATGTTCTCACTCCGCTCCGTCTTCCTGGCTGCCGCGTGTGCCGCCTCGTTTGCCGCTGTGGGCTGCTCCGACAAGGGCGGCGACTCTGGCGAAGGCGAGGGTGAAGGCGAAGGCGAAGGCGAAGGCGAAGGCGAAGGCGAGGGTGAAGGCGAGGGCGAAGGCGAAGGCGAGGGTGAAGGCGAAGGCGAAGGCGAAGGTGAGGGCGAAGGCGCCGCCATGACCGCCACCGTCTCGTACTACAGCGAAGTCGAAGGCGATGTCTGCGACTACACCATCGCTCTCACCGGCACCGAACCGGCCACGGCCTCCTGCCCGGACTGCACCTTCTTCTACGAAGTCACCGGCGAAGCCACCGACAACGGCAGCACCGAAGGCTGCGCCATCGACCCCATTCTCGCGTTCTACGATGAGAGTGGCTACTACGAGTCGATGTGGATGGGCTACACGTCCTTCGACATCTATGAGTACGACTCCTACTATGGGTCTCTGTACACCGCGACCGGTACTGGCTTCGGCTCCGCCTACCCCTACGGCGACGCTCCGAGCTTCAGCTACCTGTACCAAGAGGGGTACTACTACTACTCGGGCTACTGGGGCACCTTCTACGGTGACTTCACCAACCCGTACACCACGTGGTCCTTCGATGGCTCCAGCTTCAACTGGACGCTCGACTACTACACCTACGACTACGTGAACGAGTTCTACGGCGACTGCTCCCCGGCCGCCTACGCCTACGACTCGTACACGGTGGCCTCGGCCTACACGTCGGCCACCGAGACGCTCGACTGCTACTACGACAACCTGGTCGACGTCTGGGAGTTCTACGCAGCAGCCGGCGACACCGTCACCGTCACGGTCGACACGGTCTCCGAGACCACCGCGTTCGACCCCGCCGCGTGGATCAACGGCCCCGACGAATGCACGATGGGCTCCGCCGACGACTCGGTCGACTGCACCTTCCCGCCCCCCGACTGGCAGTGCCCGTCGATGGAGTTCACCGCAGACTCCTCCGGCACGCACCAGCTGGTCGTGCAGTTGGTGGGCAACTGCGCCGACGAGACCACGGGCGAGTACCACGTGGCCATCGACGCCGCGGGCGACCCCACCGCCACGCTCGTGCAGGACGACATCGACCCCGAAGTGGCCATGCCCTACGTGCTCGCAGTGGAAGTCAGCGGCAACATCGCCCCCTGACCTCCCCGCAAGACGCAAAGCGGCCGCGGAGTGCATGCTCCGCGGCCGTCGTGGTTCTTGGGAGGCGGCTGCCTCAGATGCGGCAGCTGATGCCGATGCGCAGGCCCGCTTCGGTGTGCTTGAGCTTGAGCTTGTCGTCGCTCTCGCCGCCCACGGTGGCCTTGCCGTTGCCCATGAGGGCTTCGCCGGCGACGTCGAAGGTGGTCTTCTTGTTGAGCTTGATGCGCAGGCCCACATCGGCGCCAGCCAGCAGGTAGCGGACCTGGCTCTCGGCGTCTTCGCCCACGTCGACGGTGGTCTGGTCGATGCCGGCGAGGGGCTGGATGAAGAGGCGGGTGCCGCCGCCCAGGCCGAGGTTGTAGGCGCCGGTGGCGATGAGGCGCACGTGGCGGTCGGTGGGGTCTTCGGTGTCGCCGATGGTGCCGCGTTCCTGGGTGAAGCCGAAGATGCCGCCCACCTCGATGCCGTCGCCCAGCATCTTGGTGGCTTCGAAGCGGCCGCCGGAGTCGAGGAGCGAGACGGTGGTGTACCGCTGCTCGGAGTTGTCGTCGACAGTGCCGTCGTATTCGACCTTGTCGATCCTCAGCTTCATGAGGTCGGTGCTGTACTTCAGGCGCACACCGGCGTCGCCCTTCTTGGCGTGGGCGGGACCGGCAACAACACCGAGGGCCAGCAGCATGGGCATCAACGTCATGGACACTCCTCGAGGGCTTCGGCACCCTCGCGCACGAGACACGGTCGCGTAGCGCGTCACTACGCAGTGCACCAAGTGTCGCACGTCACGAAGCGTCGCGCGCGCCCGGTGGAAGGCCCACGAAAAAGCGCTGGATGAGCACCTGTCTCCAGCGGTTGGAGCGGTTGGGGAGGGTCATGTGCGGCATCAGGCCGTGGTGGAAGGTGACGCCGCCGCGGGCGAGGGGGACGCTGACTACGTCTTCGGGCACCACCTCGCACGGACCCCGCCCACATGCGGCATCGTTGTCGAGCTCGAGGTGCGCCACTTCGCCGCCCTTGTGGCCGCCGTCGACAAAGTGCATGCAGCCCGAGTCGGCGTCGACGGTGTCGAGGGGCATCCAGCACGAGATGAGCTTGCTGCCGTCGCCGTGTCCCATGAGCGCGCCGTCTTGGTGCCAGTGGGTGGGCGCGCCGATGCGTGGGGGCTTGTCGAGCAGCTGGTTGTACCAGAGCCGCACCGGCTGACCCATGAGGGCGGAGGCGAAGTGGAGGGTCCAGCGGTGGAATTCGGAGGCCGTCCAGTCGAGCCAGTCGAGCTCCAGCATGCCCTGGAGCACCTGGTCTTCGGGGCGCTCGGAGCGCACGCCGTCGCGCATCGACCAGTCCATCGCGAGCTGTTGGTCGCGGATGCGGTCGACCCGCTGCTGCAGGTCGTCGAGGACGGTGTGGGGGATGGCATCGTCGACGGCGAGCCACCCCCGCTCGGAAAATGCGGCAGCCAGAGCCGGGGTGGGGGCGGGGTAGGTCATCCGTGGTCGCAGTGGCCGTGCCCGTGGGAGTGGGTGTGGCTGTGGGAGGCGTCGTCGCCGTGGTCGTGGCCGAGGTGGTTGGGGTGGACGCCGGGCGCGAGGCCGGTGGCGGCGCAGAAGTCGGTCCAGGCATCCCAGGCGGCTTGCCAGCCCGAGTACCGGAAGGGCTCGAGGTCGGAGCGCGCCCCGTCCATGTCGCCGGCGGCCTGGCGCTGGAGGCCTCGACCCACGCGAGCGACGGCCTGGTCGGGGTCGGCAGCGAGGGCGGTGGCGTAGTCGGCGGTGGCGGCGGCGGGGTGGGTGTCGCGGGTGAGCCAGCCGCGCAGGGCGTAGGCTTTTGGAGGGGGGCTGTCGCCGGCGATGAGTGCGTTCGCGGCTTCGAGGGCGTGGGTGGTGCGCTCGGCGGCGGCCAGGACCTCGACCCGGCGCAGGGCGAGGTCGGCGAGGCCGGGGTGTTCGGCGAGTCCTTGCTCGAAGGTGGCGATGGCGTCGTCGAGGCGACCGCCGGCCCAGTAGGCCAGGCCCAGGATCTCGAAATTCCACCAGGGGCGCTCGCCGGCGTCCATCACGGCGTTCATCTCGTCGGCGTAGCCATCCCAGTCGTTGCGCAGGATGGCGATGGACTGGCGGATGCGACGGGCGGCCACGGGGTCGAGGGTGCCGTCGGGGAGGTCGTGGAGCACGGCTTCGGCGCGGTCAGGGTCACGGGCCTGACGCACCAGCACCTCGAGGTGGAGCACGCGGGCGTCCATCCAGTCCGGAGCGATGGCCATCAGCTTTTCGGTGGCGGCGAGGGCGGCCTCGGCCTGGCCGGTGCTCAGGTTGGCGATGGCGGCGTCGCGGGCATCCATGGCCGCCCAGGGCACGCGGGCGACCGGGGCGAGGGCATCGGTGAGGCGGGTGAGGGTGGGGGTGTCGAGGGCCACCTGACTCTTGGGAGCGGGCACCTTGAAGCCGTGTTGGGCCAGCCAGGTGGCTTGTTCGGGCCGGCGGTAGCGACCCGATGCCCACGCCTGCAGCTCCAGGTGCCAGACCACGCGCTGGGGGTCGCCGGGGGCGGGGGTGTGGTGGGGGTCGGGGGTGGCGCGGAAGTCCCAGAAGAGGGGGCTTCCACCTTCGCGGCCGGGCAGGCCTTCGGTCTCGAGACGGCGGAACATGGTCCGGCCTCCGGGTCAGGTCCGGTCGTCGAGGGTGTCGGACGGACGCAGGACGAGGGAGAAATTGCCGTTGCCGTCGGGGCGCACGATGCTGGGGTTCACGCCGGCCCCGCGGAGCTTTCGGCGCAGGCGGGCGAGCACGGTGTCGAAGCGCTTGCGCAGCAGGTGGCGGTCTTCGATGTCGGTCCAGAGCTGCCGGGCGACGTGTTCCCAGGTGACGGCGGTGCCGATGGTGCCCAGCTCGCTGACCACGCGGGCGGGGTGGCCCGTGAGGGTGAGGGTGGGGTGGCCATCGCGGTGGAAGTGCACGGTGTCCCAGTGGGTCTCGATGCGGACCGGGGCATCCATGCGGCCCATGGCGCGGGTGGGGGACTGGCCCGCCTGGGCGAGCTTGAGGGCGACGGCACGGACATGGCCGCCGGGATGGCGCAGCGACCAGCCGGGCTCGAGGGGCTGCTCTTGACCGTCGACGCGCACCATCCAGCCGTCGCCGGTGCTCCAGAACACGGCCGCGGCACCATCGCGGGCGCCGGGGACGAGGGTGGGGTGGGGGGCCAGCCGAAGGGATGCGACGCCGGGGATGGGCTGGCGGGTGAGGCCGTCGCCTTCGAGGCCCAGGATGACGTCGGGGAGGCTGACCTCGACGACTTCCACGGTGAGGTCGCGGGCGAAGGCGATGCGCTGGCCTTCCGCCAGGACGAGGTCTTTGACCAGCTTGCTGTCGAGCGCGAAGACGCCCCGCAGAGCCAGCAGGTGCAGCTTGCCGCCCCGGAGGCTGATCAGCGCGTGGGCCTCGGAGATGTGGGGGCTCGACAGCTGGAGCGCCGCAGACCACAGGCGCCCGACGATGTCGCCGTTGCCCAGGGTGTGGAGGCAGCCATCGGGGGTGCGCAGAGTGGTGGTCGCGTGCATGCCAGCCACTATCCGGGTTGGCGGGAGTCCACCGAGAGTTTGTGCCGACACGCGGAGTGGCGAGACGGGAGAGTGGTGGATGCGCCCGGGCACGGTTGGGTGATGGGTTAGGCACGCGCGGCGCGCAGGAGGACTCGATGTCGGAACAGTCCACACCCGAGACGGTTGGTGGTGATGCAGGAAAGGTGCTCGTGGCGGGGTCGCTCCTCCCGTTTGGCGAGATTGTTCCAGCCGACCTGATCGCCGCTACCAGCGTTGTCTTGGCGGATGGAGAGGCGCTGCTCGCGCGGCTCGAGGGCGGCGCTCCCGAGTCCGCTCTCATGGACACCCTGGAGCAACACCACGACCGCATCGACCGTGTCTACAGCATTGGCCACCAGTACCAGGGAACCTGCGACAGCGATGCGTGGCGGGCTGCCTGGGCCGAGGTGCAGCCCAAGCTCACGGAATTCCTGTCCCGCTGGGGGCAGAGCCGCGCGGTGTTCGACGCCATCGACGCGTTGCGTGCAGCCGGAGGCCACAGCCCCGAGCGCGCCCGCCTGCTCGATGCGATGGTGCTCGAGATGCGCCTGTCGGGTGTGGCGCTCGAAGGCACCGACCGCGACCGCTTCCGCGCCATCCAGGCCGAGCTCGCACAGCGGTCCACAGGCTTCGCCCAGACCGCCCTCGACGCCCGCAAGAGCTGGTCGCGGATCCTCACGCAGGCCGCCGAGGTGGATGGCATGCCGGCCAACTGGCGCCGCATCACCGCCGCCGCCGCCCGAGCCCACGGCCACCCCGACGCCACCCCCGAAGATGGCCCGTGGCGCGTTTCTCTCGACCACCCCGTGGCCGGCCCTGTCCTGTCGCACGCCACCGACCGCGCCCTCCGCGAGCAGGTGCGGCGCCTCTGGCTCCGGGTGGGCGCCGACGACCCCCACAACAACAGCGACACCCTGGTGCGCATCCTCGAGCTCCGCCGAGAACAAGCGCAGCTGCTGGGCTTCGACACCTACATCGACCTCTCCATGGCCCGCAAGATGGCCGGGGGTCGGCACCGGGTGGAGGCGCTCATCGACCAGGTGGTCGACGCCGCACGTGCCGGCGGACAGGCCGACCTGGTGCACCTGAAGGCACTCGCTGCCGAGGCCGGCGCGCCCGAAGCCACCGACTGGCAGGTGTGGGACGACCGCTTCTGGGCCGAGCGCGACCGCGAGACCCGTGTGGGCCTCACCGACGACGACCTGCGGCCCTTCTTCGCCTTCGAGCCGGTGCTGGATGGTTTGTTCGCCCTCGTGGAGCGCCTGTTCGGGGTGCGCTTCGAGGCCCGGCCCGAGCTGTCGGTGTGGCACCCCGATGTCCGCGCCTTTGCGATGGTCGACGACACCTCCGCCGACGACCAGGCCTACCTGTACGTGGATGCGTTCGCCCGGCCCGAGACCAAGCGAGCCGGCGCGTGGATGATGCCGCTGGTCGGACGCAGCCGGCAGCTCGGCGGCGACTCTGCACGCCGGCCGGCCGCCGCCATCTGCTGCAACCAGGCCCCGCCGGTCGACGACACCCCCTCGCTCATGTCGTTTCGGCAGGTCACCACGCTGTTCCACGAGATGGGCCACGCCCTGCACCACCTGCTCTCCGAAGCCGACGACGTGCGGCAGGCCGGGGTGGCCGGTGTGGAGTGGGACGCCGTCGAGCTGCCCAGCATGTTCCTCGAGTGTTGGGTGTACCACCGCCCCACGCTCGGCAGGCTGGCCCGCCACTACCAGACCGGCGCACCGCTGTCCGACGACACCATCGACCGCCTCATCGCAGCCCGCGCGCACCTGGGCGCCTCGATGTTGCTGGCCCAGGCGTCGTACACCCGCCTCGACTTCGCGGTCCACGACTCCCTCGACGCATTCACGCCCGAGCACGTCCACGCGGTGGGGCTCGAGGCCATCCGCAGCACCCGCACCACGCCCCCGCTGGCCGAAGACCGCATGCTGTGCAGCTTCTCGCACCTCTTCGCGGGGGGCTATGCCGCGGGCTACTACAGCTACATGTGGGCCGGCGTGCTCGCGCGGGATGCGTTCGCCGCCTTCACCGAGCTGAACGGCGACGCCGATGCCGAGGCTGCACTGGGGCGTCGGTGGCGGTCTGAAGTGTTGGCCCCGGGCGGCAGCGTCCACCCCATGGACCTGTTCCAGAGCTTCCGCGGGCGCGGTCCCGACGTCCGGCCGCTGCTTGCGTGGTATGGCGTGGCACCCACCCAAGCGGAGGCCAAGTGACGTCCCAACCCACCCCCATCGAGCTGTTCTGGGGCTCGGGCAGCACGCCGGCATGGCGGGCCTTGCTCGGCTTCGCGTTCAAGGGCGTGCCCTACACCTCTCGGCGCCTGTCCTTCTCCGACCGCGAGACCCGCTCCGACTGGTACCGGGCCATCAACCCCCGCGGAAAGGTGCCGTGCGTGCGAGAAGGCGATGTGGTGGTGAGCGAGTCTCTCGCCATCCTGGCCTGGCTCGACCGGCGCTTCCCCGAGGGCCCATCGCTCTTTGGCACCGACCCCGCACGCGTGGGAGCGGTGTGGGCGGCGTGTCTGCAGTACGAAAGCTACGCCGAGCCTGCGTTTTCGTCGGTGGCCCGGCCGCTGCTGTTTGGCGGCGACCCCGAAGTGGGCGCACTCGAGCTTGCCGCCGAGCTTGTGGGCACCGAGCTCGACGGCCTGGTCGAGCGGGTGTCGGATGGCCACGCCATCGTCGGAAACACCCTCTCCGCCGCCGACATCGTCTGGTACTGCGCCCTGCGCTTCCTCGACCGCGGCCTGTCCCGTCCCCGCGCCGAAGCCCACGACCTCGGGCTGTGGCCCCTCGTCCAGGTCCGTCCCGGCCTCGCCACCTGGGTGCGCCGGGTGGAGGCCATCCAGGGCTTCGACGCCACCGTGCCGCCGCACTGGCTGGAGAGCACCCCGCCGTCCACCCTCCGCCTCGCCTGACTACCCGGCCGGAGCGCCCAGCAGGGCATCGGGGGTTCGGCCCCAGCGGTCGAGGGCGTCGGTGGCCAGCTGGTCTACCGGGGCCCGCAGCACGGAGAGGTCCCACAGGCGCACGGTCTCGTCCCATGAGCCTGTGAGGAGTGTGGTGCCGTCGGGGGCGAACCACACCCCGCTCACCCGCTCGGTGTGGCCCACCAGCATGCCGATGCGGGCGTGGCTGGTGCGGTCCCACACCCACACGGTGCCGTCGAGGAGGCCTGCGGCGATGGTCTGGCCGTCGGCGGCGATGGCCACGTCGACGACCACGGTGGGGGTGGGCCAGGTGTGTGTGGGCTCGGTGGCGCCACGGCCCCAGAGGGACACGCCGTCGCGACTGCCCACCACCACGGTGTCGTCGGTGGTTTGGGCGATGGCGACTGCGTGTCCGCCAACCTTGGGAACGAACGTGTGCAGAGTCGGTGGCGTGGACCACGAGAGGGTGAACACGCCGCCGGCGTCGTCGATGAGGACTGCGCCCTTGCGGTTGGCGGCGGGCTCGAGGTCGAGGTGGATGGCGGACGGACGGACCACCGTGGGGCTCTGCACGCCGGCGATGTCGGAGACGTAGGGACCGCTGTACGCGGGCATGACCGCCATCCCGAGGTCGTCGAGCCACACCACGCGGCGCCCACGGGGCTTGGGGAAGGCGGGCAGGGTGCCGTCGGACCACAGCCAGCTGCCGTCGGCTTCGAGGGCCAGAGACAGTGCGGCTACGGCACCGCTGCGGGCGACCGAGACGTCTTTCACGACGTTGGATGTGACGAACACCTCGCTGTCGCGTTGGCCCGTCTCGACATTCCAGCGGCGGACCGTGCCGTTGCCCAGTGCGGTGGCAATCCAGCTGCCATTCCAGTCCACCCCGGACACCCCGGACCGGGCGTCGAGCACGCCGGACAGCGCATCTTCGGGCAGGGTCCAGGTCTCTACGTGGTCGCCCACCGTGCGGACGCTCCGCGGCGAGGGGAATGTGATCTGTCCGACGCGACCGGGGAGCTGCACCCGCGCGACCCCCCGCTGTCGGGGCCACACCCAGGCCCGGCCCTGTTCGTCGACGGCGCCCACCCAGCCGCCATCGGGGGAGATGGCCAGGCTGCGCACCATGCCGTCGGTGAGCTGGGAGCGGTCGACCTCGGTGCCGGTGGAGGTGTCGAAGATGCGCACCATGCCGGCCAAGGAGCCTTCCGCGACCCACCGTCCGTCGGAGGAGCTCACCGCGACGTAGGGGTGGTCGGCCTCGCGGACAGGGGGGGAGCGGTCGCCCAGGTGGACGCGCTCGCCGGTGTCGGTCCAGCGGAAGACCTTGGACCTGCACACCCCGAGCACGGAGCGGTCGGCCTGCATCACCGCGGCGCAGTGGGGTTCGTCGCTGTGCAGGACGGTCTGTTCGCCGGAGACGGGGTTGAGCACGGTGGGGGCGTCGGCGACGTTGTTGACCACCATCCGGTCGAGGTGGGGCGACGGGTACATGCGGTCGATCTGGAGGTCGGCTTCGACTGCGGGAAGGGCGCCACCGGTGCGGGCGTCGACCATGCCCAGGCGTGTGCCGCCGCTGAGGGTGCCGAGGATGGCGGTGCCCACCCACACCACGGAGTCCATGCGGACGGGGGTGCGCCAGCGCTCGGTGCCGTCGGGGAGCTCGACGACAGACAGGTGGTCGGGGTGCAGGCAGGCCAGGGCGGTGCCGTCGGGGGAGGCGACCTGGCGGGGGCAGTCGGGAAGGGGGGCGCGGTGCTGGGAGCGGACGTCGACCGAGCGGGCTGCGAGAACGCCGCGGAACAGGGCGTTGTGGTGGGGGCCGGCGCGCAGGCCTGCGATGGCGGCGAGCTGCGCGAGGGACGGGTTGTGGGCGGTGGCGGCGTCGCGGGCGATGTGTGCGAGCGCGCCGGGCAAGACGGTGGGGGCGGGCTGGGGCTGGTGGAGCAGGACCGCGCCAGCACCGACCACCAGGCCACCGAGAGCACCCACGATGGCGACGGGGGCGCGTGAGCGAGGCGGCGGAGGGGCTTCGACCGGGCGGGGGGCCTCGGGGTCGAGCGCTGCCCGGAGCGCGCGGGCGAACGCGGAGCCATCGGGGGGGCGGTGGTCGGGGTTGCGGGCGAGGGTGCGCAGGGCGAGGGCACCCAGGGGGCCGTCGAGCGTGGGGACCTTGCCCTGGACGATGGCCCGGAGGGTGGCCTGGCTGTCGACCGCGCCGAATGGGGGGGCGCCTTCGATGATTTCCACGAGCACCACGCCGAGGCCCCAGACGTCGGAGCGGGCGTCGATGGGCTCGCCGAGGACCTGCTCGGGGCTCATGTAGGCCGGGGTGCCGAGCATTTCGTCGGCGGAGCTGCGGGTGCCCGTGACCAGGGCGTCCCAGGCGGTGCTGGCCGATTGTGGGCGGGCGATGCCCCAGTCGAGCACCACCACCTCGCCGGCGGCGCTCACCATGATGTTGTCGGGCTTGACGTCGCGGTGCACGATGCCGCAGTCGTGGGCGTAGCCGAGGATGTCGGCGGCCTTGGCCAGGGCGCGGAGGGCTTGGGTGGGAGTGACGCCGGTGGCCCGCAGCAGCGACCGCAAGGTGCGGCCGGGGGCGATGGACATGGCGAACCACGGGCAGCCGTGGGTGTCGGTGCCGGCGTCGAGGACCCGTGGGATGCCGGGGTGGCGGAGCGCGGCGGTGATGCGGGCTTCGCGCAGGAGCTGGCGGGCTTCGATGGAGTCGTCGCCGCGGCGGACCACCTTGAGGGCCACTTGCCGCCGCAGCAGGGTGTCTTCGGCGAGGTAGACCGAGCCCATGCCCCCTTCGGCGAGCTCGGTGCCCCGAATGTAGCGTTCTTTGCTGGCCTGTTGAGGCCACTCCCCACTCCAGTTGGGTGCGTCACTCCACGACCACGAGCCGTCCAGCGAGGAAAGCCCCGGTCGATCTTGGGAAACAGCGTCCCAGTCGATGGGATCGTGGGTCATGCGGGGGGAGTTCGCCTCGGAACGCGCCTCGAGCCGGGGTCAGCGGGAGGCGGTGATGTTGAAGGTGTAGCTTGTGCAGTCGAAGCAGGCGCCCCACCCCAGGGAGTCGGTGAAGGTGATGAGCAGAGTGCCTTCGAGGTCGTTTTCGCCGGTGAACTCGCCCGTGAGCTGGTAGTCCTCGGTGCAGGCGCCCGCGATGGTGTTGCCCACGAAGAACTCGGTCTCGGACGTGAAGTTGCCGTTCATCTCGCCGGGCTGCGAGGTGCCCATGCGCACGCGGATGGCCGGGTAGTAGTCCTCGACCGTGAGCGTGGAGGTGTTGATGTTGACCGCGCCCGTGGCGCAGTTCAGGTAGACGGTGGAGTCCATGGTCCACACGCCGGTGTAGTCGACCTGGCAGTCCTCATCGACTTCGGTGTCGCAGTCGTTGTCGATCTCGTCGCCACATTCCTCGTCGAAGTCGGGGGAGCGGGTGTCGTCGTTGTCGTCGCAGTCTTCGCACTCGCCCACCCCGTCGCCGTCGGCATCGGGGCTGTCCAGAGTGGCCTCGCTGCAGTCGTTGTCGATGCCGTCGCAGGGGACCTCGGTGTTCCCGGGGCTGATCTGGGCGGTGGTGTCGTCGCAGTCCACGCAGCTGCTGTAGCCGTCGCCGTCGATGTCGCCTTCATCGACCGTGGCGGGGTTGCAGTCGTCGTCGATGCCGTTGCACTCGATCTCGACGGCGTTGGGCCGAATCAGGCTGTCGTTGTCGTTGCAGTCGGTGCAGTTGTCGAAGCCGTCGCCGTCGAGGTCGGTGACATCGCCCGTGGAGGGGTCGCAGTCGTCGTCGACGCCGTTGCAGCTGGTCTCGAGCATGCCGGGGTTGACGTTGGGGTCGGCGTCGTTGCAGTCGAGGAACTCGGGGGGGTAGGTCTCGCGGCAGTCGGGGTTGGCGCCGTCGTAGAAGCCGTCGCCATCGGCATCGAAGATGTCGTCGACCGAGTCTTCGCCCTCTTGGAGCTGGCCGTCGCAGATGGACTTCTGGGTGACCTTGACGTCGGAGCCGCACGCCGAGAGCAGCCAGAGCGTGGTGACGCCCATGAGAGTGGTCCGCATCGATCCTCCGCAAGCTGTTGTGGGGGCCATTCTACGGGGCGGGGGGTGGTCCTGCCGGGGCATTCCTGCGGGGGGAGTTGCCCGCGGCGGCATCGATGGGGGCTCCCTTGTCGTCGATGTACCCGAGGGCTTCGAGCTGCTGCATGCGGCGGGGGTCGAAGAGGGCTTCGTTGGGCGGGGCGGGGGCGGCTTCGGCGCGGGTGTAGGTGTCGACCTTGGGAACGGCGGCAGGCAGGGCGAGGAGGTCGCCGCGCACCCGGCCGGGCATGTCGTGGGCGAGGGGCAGGCCGAGGCGCGTGTAGAGCGTGGGGATGACGTCGACGGCTTCGACGGGCTTGGGCTCGGTGGTGGCTGCGGGAACGCCCGCGCCCCATGCAAACAGGACGGCTGGCGACCGGTGTTCGCCGTACAGGCCGGGCGTGGGGTTGCGCGATGACTGGAAGCCGTGATCGGACATCACGAACACGGTGGTGTGGGCGGGGTCGATGCGGGTGAGCACCCGGGCGAGCATGGCGTCGAGGGCGTCGTAGTAGTCGGGCACCCAGGTGGCGCCGGCGGTGAGGATGGCTTCGGTGGTGGGGGTGTCGACCCAGGGGTAGGGCCGCTGGCCGCGCTGGCGGTTGCGGTCTTTGGCGGCGAGCGCGGGGCGGAGGGTGGGGTCGGCGCGCATGGCTGCGACCGCGGTGGGGTCGACGAAGGGCCAGAAGTGGTGGGCGATCTGGTCGACCCCTTGGAGGTAGAGCAACGCGACGTCGGGCTGGGCATCTTCGGCGAGGGCTTCCCAGGCACACACCACGGCGAGGTCGTGGCGGAGGGGGTGTGCGGGTGCGCCGTAGGCCTCGACCTGGTGGGCGAGCGGATGACGGGACAGCTCGGAGGTGGAGGGGATGCAGCCCCGGGCGGTGCGGGCGGCGCTGCGAGAGGACGCCAGGGTGTCGGCGCGGTCGGTGTCGAGGGGGTGGGGGGCGCCGTCGGTGGGGACCTCGGCGGTCATGGGCACGCCGCCGTCGAAGCCGTCTGCGAGCATCACGCCGGGGACATCGACCACAGGGGCGGTCACGAGCCAGCCGAGCACCAGAGAGCGCAGCCCGTTGCGGCCGGCCACATCCCAGATGCGGTCCACCGCGACGTCGTGGGTGCCGTAGAGCACGCCCGGGCGCTTCATCCAGCCGTGCACGCCGTGGGTGGTGCTGGGGTAGCCGCTGGCGAGGGTGGTCCAGATGCGGGGCGAGAGGAGGGGATCGGAGACCCGGAGGTCGGCGGCCACGCCTTCTCGCCACAGGCGGGCGAATGTGGGGAGCGCGCCGGCCTCGATCCGTTGGGCCATGTACGGCCGATCCAGTCCGTCGACGGCGATGACCACCACCTTTGCGGGGGTGGGGCCCGTGGAACTGCAGGCTGCCGCGCCGACGAGAGTGCAGGCGAGCAGGGCGGTTCGGACCATTTTGGGTGGCCTGGATCGGTGGAGTGTCTGAAGGTGATGCTTCAAGTGTGCCATTGGCATGTCAAGGGTGATAGGGTCGGGCCAACGCCCGTGGAATCTGCGGGCGGTCGCTGTTGCATGCGAGGACCCCATGGGCGCCGCCATCGATCCCTTCCATCCGTTCGTGCGGATGATCGAACGATACCGTCACGACGTACACGAGCTGTACCCCGCGGCGTCCACCGATGCGTTGGCAGCGGGTTCTGCGATGGTGGGGGCGGCCTTGCCTCCCACGCTGCACCGGTTCCTCGAGCGCTGGAATGGTGCCGTGCTGTTCCGGGGTGCGCTGCGGTTGCGTCCGGCTGCCGAGCTGGCTCCCGCTGCGGTGGGGGCCCCCGATGTGATTGTGTTTGCCGACGGGCCGGCCCACTCCGACCGCTGGGCCTTCGTGGCCGACCGGACCGGCGGTGCGGTGTTTGGAAAGTGGCGAGACGACGCCGATGGGGGTCGCTTCGAGCCTCTCCACGAGCGCTTCGACCGGTGGCTGGCAGGCACCATCAAGATCTTGGATGAAGGCTTGCGGGGTGCCGACGAGCTCCTCGACGCCCGGCTCGACGTCGACCCCGAGTCTGCGTACCTGCTGCTCGCCGACGCCCGGCGGGCTCTGGCCTTGGGACGTCGGCCCCGTGCCCGCCACCTCCTCGAGAAGGCCACGGCGCAGTCTCCCGACCTCATCGAAGGCTGGGTGGAGCTCGGCAACGTGCTGCTGGCCGACGACGCCGCGGGTGCACGCTTTGCCTGGCTGCACGCCCTCCGGTCGGTGCGGCTGCCCTGCGACCGCCTCACACACTGCCCCGACCCCACCTTCCTGAACTCGCTCGAAGGGCAGTTCGACGCCGGCGATGTGGCCTGGGAGCGGGAGCTGCATCGCTTCTGGACCGAAGGCATCCGCGAGGTGGCCACCGACGCCGAGAGCGCCCTGGTGGAGGCTGTTGCGCGTGCCCACACCCGCGTGCGCCTGGCCCGTGGTGAGCGGGTGGACGCCGCCGAGTGGCTGGGGCAGGCCATCGACCGCATGCTGGCCTTCGGACACCCGCCCGCTGCGGCCGAGGCCAGCCTGATGGTGGCCCGCATCCTCATCGACCTGGGCCTGCACGACGACGCCGAGCGCCGCCTCCGCCGGCTGCGCACCCACGGTCCGGTGGTCCAGGCCCGTGCGCTGCTGCTGGCGGCCCGCATCGCCGTCATCCGCCAGGAGCCCTGGGCCGAGACCATGCTCCAGGAAGTGCGTGCGGCGCTCACCCCCGCACGCCGTCGTCGCTCCGCTCCCGAGCCCGAGAACGCCCGCGACCTGTGCGAGGCGTGGATGCTGTCGGCCGAGCGGGCCCGCATGCTGGAGAAGGTGCAGGACGCCCGTGCGTGTGTGGAGAAGGCCCGGGTGTTCGCCGACGTGGTGGGCGACCCGAAGCTGCTGGCCGACCTCTCCATGCTCGACGGCGACGTGGCCCGGCAGTCGGGCGATGGTCCGGCGGCCGAGGATGCGTGGCGCCAGGCCCACCTGATGGCCGAGGGCGACCCCGAGCTGCTGTACCGGGTGCTCCTCCGCCGCGGCGACCTCTACGTCATGACCGGCGACCAGACGCAAGCCGCCGCCGACTATGGCCGTGCGGCCGATGGGTTTGCGCAGCTGCACCTGCCGGTCCGCGAAGCGTGGGCCCGCCTTCGACTCGGGCGCCTGGGTGCGATGCCCGCCGCCGAGAAGGCCCGCAGCCTCTTCCGAGCCGCCGACATGGCCGCCGGTGTGGCCGCTGCCGACGCCGCCTCTGGCGACCCCTCCCGCAGCGTGGGCTGGCACCTCGAACGGTCCGCCGAGCACGCCCGCGACCGCACCAACGCCCAGCGGGCCCGTCCGCCGCTCACCCGCGCCGACGCCGAGCGCCCGGAGCGACGCCTGGGGGCCCATCGCCTGGCCATCGCCAGCTGTGATGTGCGTGTGGTGCACACTCTGGCCACCCACCTCGACGCCACCGCCCGCAGCCTGGAGCGTGTCCGTCGGGGCAGCGGCGACCCTGCATTCGCCCGCTACGTGGCTGCGGTCGACCTCATCGCGGCCCACCGCTCCTACGATGCCGCCGAGGTGCTCCTGCGCCAGCTGCTCGAGGTGCGTCCGCAAGGGGCACCCGGTCGTGCGCTCGTGGGCGCGATGGCGCGGTCTCCCAATGCCGCGCTGGTGGACGGCTTGCTCGAAGCCCTCGACGGTGGCTTCGACCCGGAAGGCATGGCCGCCGCCGCTGAAGTGCTTGGCTGGCGTCGGGAAGCTGCTGCGGCACCGGTCTTGCGCAGGCTCGTGCACCCCGAGCAGCACCGCTCGGTGCGCAAGGCGGCCGTGGTGGCTCTGGGTCGGGTGGGCGATGCCGCCGCCATCGACGTGCTCCTGCCCCTCCTCGATGCGGCCGACCTCGCCGAAGAGACCAGCACTGCGCTGCTGCTCCTCGGTGAGTGGCGCGGGGTCGACGCGCGTGCCCAGGCGCTGGCCCGTCGCCGTCCGGATGCCCCCCGGTCTCTCGGCGAGATCGTCGGTCGGTACGGTGGTCCCAACTACCTGCTGCTGCTGTACCGTGCCGTGGATGCCGATGGCCCGTCGGGCATGGGCGCCATCCATGGCCTCGGCTACCTGGGCGACCCCCGCGCTGTGAACAAGCTCATCGACGTCCTGGCCGGCCGCGACCCCCTCCGGGCGCAGGTGGCCAGCGGGGCGCTGGAGCTCATCACCGGCCACCACGAAGACCCCGAGGAAAGCCTCCTCCGCAACCGCTGGATGACCTGGTGGGACCGCCACCGCCTCGACTTCCGCGAGGGGCATCGCTACCGCCACGGTCGGCTCTACGACCCCGGCCTGCTCATCGAGCGCCTGGGCCACAACGACCCCGCCGTGCGGCGCACCTCCTACGACGAGCTCGTCATCTCTACGAGCGCGGCCTTGCCCTTCGATGCCGAAGGCCCCTACCGTGTGCAGCAGGCGCATCGGCGGGCGTGGGGTCGGTGGTGGGACGACCAGCGCGAGCGGTACCCGAGCGGCGGGTGGTTCTTCCACGGCGACCGCATCGGCTGACCCCGGCCAATTTGTCCAAGAGGATCTGCTGTACCCCCTAATCGTCGCGTTCCCGCGTTCCGATCCAGGGGGTGATGCCCATCCGACCACCCGCTGCGCTGCTCCCGAGCTTCTACGCGCAACCGACCCTCATCCGCACGCCCGTGCGGACCGGTGCGGATGACCCCACGCTGCTGATGACCGATGGGTCGCTGGCGATGTCGCGGGACGCGCTCCAGGAGATGGAAGACCTCGCGGGCGACGACCGGTACACGTTCACCGGTCACATCGGCTCGGGCAGCTCGAGCGAGGTGTACCGGGTGCGCGACCTCCGGCTGGAGCGCTTCCTCGCGCTGAAGGTGCTGCGCCCCGAGTGTGCGCGTGACAACAACGTGCGGGAGCGCTTTCTGGCCGAAGCGCAGGCCATGGCGCGGCTGCAGCACCCGGGCATCCTGCCGGTCTACGACGTGGGCGAGCTGGAGGACGGTCGGCCGTTCTTCACGATGCAAGAGGTGTCGGGCGAGAACCTGGGCCAGCTGCTGCACCGCCGGCAGCAGGTGCCCGAGTTCGCCGACCAGTGGCCAATTTCGCGCCTGCTGACGGTGTTTCGGCAGGCGTGCTCCATCGTGGCCTTCGCCCATGGTCGCAACGTTCTCCACCTGGACATCAAGCCCGAGAACCTCCTCGTGGGGGAGCAGGACGCCATGTATGTGGTGGACTGGGGCCTCACGCAGGAGGTGGGGGTGCCCCGGCTGGAGCTGCTCGGCACGCCGGCCTACATGGCGCCCGAGCAGCTGCTGGCGCGAGACAAGCCCGCCGACGCCCGCACGGATGTGTACGCCCTGGGCGCGGTGCTCTACCAGCTCCTGGCGGGGTCTCCGCCCTATGCGGGGTCGCCGGAACAGGTGCTGCGGCAGGTGGAGCACGGTCCGCCGATGTCGTTGCTGTCGGTGGCGCCCCAGGCCCCTGCGCCGCTGGTTCGGCTGGTCGAGCGCGCGATGGCCCGCAAGTCCACCGCGCGGTTTCCGTCGGCCAAAGAGCTGGGCCAGGCCGTGGACGCCTGGCTGGACGGGACCCAGACCCGCCAGAGAGTGCATCGGCTCATCGAGCTGGCCGAGAGCCGGGTGGATGATGCGCGCCTGCTCCAGGGACAGGCCACCCAGCTGCGCTTCCGCGTGGCCCGCCTGCAGACCCAGACGGCCACGTGGTCGCCCGAAGAGCACAAGCACCGGCTGTGGGACCTCGAAGACCGCGCCGAGCTCCTCGAGCGGGAGGCCCGGTTCAAGCTGCTGGAGCGTCGACAGATCCTCCACGCCGCGTCGACACAGGCGCCCGACATGCCCCAGCCGCGGGCCCTGCTGGCTGCCTGCTTCCGCGAAGACCACGATGAGGCCGAGGCCCGCGGGGATGAAGCGACCCGACGCATGGCGGAAGAGCGCCTGCGTGAGCACCTGGCTGCCCTGCCGGAAGACCACGACATCCGCCGGGAATACCTCACCTGGCTCAAGGGCACCGGTGCGCTGACCATCGCCACCAGCAAGCCCGACGCCGAGATTCTGCTCGAGCGCTACGCCAACTTCCGCCGTCGGCTGCGGGTGGTGCCGGTGCGGGCACTGGGCGAAGGCAGCGTCGAAGACCTCGCCTTGCCGATGGGCAGCTACCGCCTGCGCATTCGCGCGCCTGGATGCGCAGAGGTGCTCCAGCCGGTGCGCATCGCGCGGGGCCACCACTGGCGTGCCCAGCGTGGCCCCCACGGACCCTCGGTGCCCACATACCTGCCGCCCGCCGCGGCGGTGGGCCCGGACGACCGCTACGTGCCGGCCGGTCGGGCGCTGATCTCGAACGGTGAAGGCGAGATGGTGCCCGTGTGGGTGGGGGGCTTCGTGCTGCGGACCCAGCCGGTCACGAACCGCGACTACCTGGCGTTTCTCAACGACCTGGTGGGGTCGGGACAGGCGCGCGAGGCCAGCCGCCTGGCGCCCCGACTCAACGGCCGAAGCTCCCACGGCGCGGTCACCTGGCAGCGCGACGACGACGGCCAGTTCCTGCTTCCGCCTGCCAGCCTCGAGCAGCAGTGGCGACCGAATGCCCCTGTGGTGGGGGTGTCCTGGCACGCGGCGATGGCGTACGCCCGGTGGGAGTCCCAGCGGACCGGCCAGAAGTGGCGCCTGCCCCACGAAGTGGAGTGGGAGAAGGCGGCCCGCGGGGTGGATGGACGACGCTTCCCCTGGGGCTCGGGACCGGACCCCGCCCGGGCCTGCATCTGGTCGTCGCGGGCCGAGCCCGATGGTCCGGTGGCGGTCGATACCTTCACCACCGACGAAAGCCCCTTCGGCTGCCGCCACCTGGCGGGCAACGTGCACGAGTGGTGCAGCAACGTGTACACCCGACAGGTGCCGCTACGCGATGGTCAGCTGGCGTGGCCGGAGGTGGGGGACACCGAGCTGCGGACCGCACGGGGCGCATCCTGGCGAAGCCGTGGCCTGCACGACGCCCTCAGCCAGCGCCAGGGGCTGGACCCCGAGAAGACGGAAGACCGCGTGGGCTTCCGGCTGGCGCGGACCCTCGGCCCGAACCGCTGACGCTCACATGAGGCGCAGCTTGTAGGGGTTGCGCTCGCGGGTGGCTTCGTCTTCGTCGCGGGCCTTCTTGGCCTTCTCGAGCCACTCCTTGAGCACTTCGTTGCCGGGCTCGAAGTTGAGCGCGAACTGGATGTTCATCACGCACGCCCGGAACGACTTGGACTCCCAGTCGTGCAGCGCCATCTTCCAGTACTTCTCGGCCTTGGGGTGCTTGACCGCGTTCATGGGGTCGTTCTTGCGCTTCTGGTCGGACGCACCGGAGCGGGCGTCGTCGGTCATGCGGATGACGCCATCGGCGAGGAGAACGTCGTACTGGCCGCGCTGTTCCGGGTCTTTGAGCACGCGGTAGGCCTCGTTGACCAGGCGGTAGATGTCGTTGGCGCGCTTCTGGGCATTGGCATCGCCGAGGCTGGCCATGCGGTCGGGGTGCAGGCGCCGGGACTCCTTGCGGAAGGCGTCGCCGATCTCGTGCGGGGCGCAGTCGGCGTCGACCAGGAGCACCCCGTAGTAGTCGAGGTCTTCCAGGATCTCGTGCAGCGCGTTGATCTCGGTCTTCAGGCGCAGGCTGGCTTCCATGGGGACACCTCGTGGGGGCTCAGAATCCGATCTCGTCGAAGCGCATCTCCTCGACCTCTTCGGAGGTGAGGTTGGAGCTGGCTTCGATGGTCATGTCGACGGCGTTTCCGGTCTCGCGGTCGCCGGCGGTGACGGTGACGATGCCGTCGGCGTCGAGGGCGAATGTGATGTCGACCTTCACCTCGCCGCGGGGGGCGGGCCGCAGGCCGGAGAGCACGAACTCGCCGAGCATGTCGTTGTCGGCGGACATGCGGCTCTCGCCCTGGAAGACCTGCACCCGCACTTCGGTCTGTTCGTCCTGGGCGGTGTGGAAGACCTTGGTGAGGGAGGTGGGGATGGGCGTGTTGCGCGCGATGACGGGCTCGACGAAGCCGCCGACGGTGCGGATGCCGAGGGTTTGTGGGGTGACGTCGAGGAGGACGGCGTCGGGGGCGTCGGAGAAGCTCGTGAGGTTCCACGCCTGGATGGCGGCACCCTGGGCCACGACCTGGTCGGGGTTGAGGTGGTCGAGCAGTTCCTTGCCGAAGTAGTGGCCCACGGCCTGCCGGATGAGCGGGAAGCGGGTCATGCCGCCCACGAGCAGCACGGCGTCGATCTGGTGCTGGGTGAGGTTGGCCTGTGTGAGGGCTTCGTCGACCACGGCGAAGGTGCGCTGGATGAGCGGCATCGCCAGCTTCTGGATGATGTTGTGGTCGAGGGTGGTGGACAGGCCCACCGCGTTGCCGTCGTCGTCGCGGGCGAGACCGGGCACCTTCACGGCCACGGCGGGCACCTTGGACAGGGCGCGCTTGGTGCGCTCGGAGGCGTCGAGGAGCTTGGCGCGGGCGGAGGGGTTCTGCGAGGCATCCACGCCGGTCTGGGCCTGGAACTCGGCCATCAGGTGGTCGCAGATGACCATGTCGAAGTCGTCGCCGCCGAGGAAGGTGTCGCCGGCGGTGCTCACGACCTCGAAGAGCTCGTCGTCGAGGCGCAGGATGGAGATGTCGAAGGTGCCGCCGCCGAGGTCGTACACGGCGATGTGCTGGCGGTGGCCCTGGCCGTAGCCGTAGGCGAGCGCTGCAGCGGTGGGCTCGTTGATGATGCGCAGGCAGTTGAGGCCGGCGATGTTGGCGGCATCGCGGGTGGCCTGGCGCTGTTGGTCGTTGAAGTACGCGGGAACGGTGATGACGGCGCCGTCGACGGTCTGGCCGGTGGCCTGTTCGGCGATGGTCTTCATGTGCGCGAGGATGTGCGCGCTGATTTCCTGGACGGCGTAGACCTTGCCCTGGACACGGATGCGGGCGTCGCCGCGGGGGCCTTCGGCCACACCCCAGCTGACCGACCGCCGGAGCCGGTCGACCTCTTCGGACTGGAAGCGCCGACCGATGAGCCGCTTGGCCGAGAACACCGTGTTGTCGGGGGCATAGGCGAGCTGCTGGCGAGCGGGGGCGCCCACGACCACCGAATTGCCGTAGCCGAATGCGATGACCGACGGGTGCACCGAGCGGCCCTCGGCATCGGCAAGCACGACGGCCTGGCCGTCCCAGACCGTGGCCACCACGGAGTTGGAGGTCCCGAGATCGATGCCGACGGAAATGCCCACCTGCTGTACTCCTCGGGGTCGCGCTGCCCCGGACTGTCCGGGTTTGGGTCCTGGACCGGCGGAGTGTATCAACCGCGCGGACTTCGTGACGGTGCGGCCGAGGGCGGGGGCGGCGTTCAGGCGGTGGGACCGGACCCGAGCAGCTCCAGCGCGGCGTCGTGGAGGCGGGCGTTGGTGGCGAGGATCTCCGGCTGTCCGACGTTCACACACGCTCCGGACAGGTCGGTGACCCGACCCCCGGCCTCTTCGACGAGCAGAATGCCCGCGGCGACGTCCCACGGGCCCAGGTTGAATTCCCAGTAGACGTCGGCGCGACCGATCGCGATGTGCAGGAAGTCGTGGGTGGCCGCGCCGCACCGTCGCAAGCCCTGGCCGGCCACAAGCGCCCGGCGCACGCGGTCGAGGTAGAAGTCGGGGCGCTCGCGGCGGTCGTAGGCGAAGCCGGTGAGAAAGAGCGCGGCGTCGAGGTCGGGGGTGTCGGAGACCTGGAGGCGCTGGCCGTCGAGGGTGGCCCCGAGCCCGCGTGCGGCCAGGGCGACGGCGCCTGTGCGGGGGTCGGCGATGCAGCCGGCCTGCAGCTGGCCATCGACCTCGAGGGCCACGGACACGGCGTAGTGGGGGAAGCCGTGCACGAAGTTGGTGGTGCCGTCGAGGGGGTCGATGATCCAGCGGGTGTGGGCGGACCGGGCCCCGCCGCGTTCTTCGGCGAGGATGGGCACACCGGGGCTGTCGCGCGCGAGCACGGCACAGATGGCGGCTTCTGCGGCGAGGTCGACCTGTGTGACGAGGTCGACGGCCCCCTTCTGGACCACGCTGTCGCCGGCGGACCGACGGAGCCCCCAGCCATCCCCCGCCGCTTCCTGGATGACGGCCATTCCCGCACGGGCAGCCCGTTCTGCGAGCGCGCGGGCGGTGGCCGGTGTGTGGGCCATCACGGCGACGAGCAGCGGACGCGGTCGCCGGAGATGGAGCAGGTGGACTTGCCGCCCTTGTTCACGACCACGGTGCCGCGCTTGCCGTCGGCCCGCACGAGGCAGGTGGTGACGGCGCTGAAGGTGAGGCGGGTGCTGCCCACGAAGGTGCGCTGCTGGCCGTCGCCGCACTGGAGGGTGGTCTCGACGCCCTGGTGGACGAACTGGACCGTGGCCGGGAAGCTGGCGCCACTGGAGGACGAGGAGCTGCTGGAGCCGGACTTGCTGGACGACGAGGAGCCGCGCCGGGACGACGAGGACGAGCCGCGCCGGGACGACGAGGACGAGCCACGCTTGGACGACGATGAAGACGACGAGGCGCTTCGGCGCTTGGACGACGACGAGCTGGTGGTCTTCTTCTTGGCGGCTTCGGCCTTCTTGGCTTCTTCGGCCTTCTTGGCTTCTTCAGCCTTCTTGGCCTCTTCGGCCTTCTTGGCTTCTTCGGCGCCCGCATCGCCGGTGTCGTCGGCGCCGGGGGCCTTTTCGTCGGAGGGGGCTTCTTTGGTGTCGTCGGGGGTGACGTCGACGTTCTCGACGGGGTCGTCGGCGCTTCCGCCTATCACGTACCAGACGATGCCGCCGACGGTGGGAATGCCGCCGCACAGCAGCACCAGGCCCACCACGAGGCCCACGATGAGGCCGGTGGACATGCCCTTCTTGCCTTCTGCTGGCGGGGCAGGAGCCGGGGTGGTGGGACCCGCTGCGACCACCGGGCCTGCCGCGATGGGCGACGGCGTGGGGGTGGGCGGCTGGGGGGCCGGGGGTTGGGGGGCCGGCGGCTGGGGGGCCGGTGGCTGGGGCGTGGGCGGCTGGGGCGCCGGGGGCTGCGGA
>ENA-OWNT01001137-OWNT01001137.1-seawater-metagenome-genome-assembly--contig:-NODE-1137-length-37706-cov-4.545324_pt1 | contig 37706 bp, 30 predicted proteins | sample MGYA00238136_ERZ651165 | MGnify/ENA primary metagenome ERZ651165 (study PRJEB26861, sample SAMN08777766) | seawater metagenome | isolation source: coastal seawater | place: USA: Florida | collected...
GGGCAGCCGGTCGACCACCACCGCCAGCTTGAAGGCCGCCACCGGACCGATCTTGTCGCGCACCAGCTTGACGCATTCAGCCGCCACATCCTCAGCCGCCTTCTGGGTGCCTGCATTCAGGCAGAGGAAGCCCATGGGCGCCTGCCCTTTCAGGGCATCCGTCACCCCAATCACGGCACATTCCGCAACATCGGGGTGACCGGCCAGAACCTCTTCCATCGCGCCCGTAGACAAGCGGTGGCCTGCGACGTTGATGACGTCATCGGTGCGCGCCATGATATAGAGGTAACCATCCTCATCCTTGTATCCCGCATCGCCGGTTTCGTAATATCCGGGGAAATGGGTCAGGTAGGATTTGCGGAACCTTGCTTCAGCGTTCCACAGCGTGGGCAGCGTGCCCGGCGGCAACGGCAGCCTGACCGCGATGGCCCCCAGATCGCCATCGGGCACCGGGTGGCCCCCTTCATCCAGGATCTGCACATCGTATCCGGGCAAGGGAACCGAGGGAGAGCCGATCTTGATCGGCAGTTTTTCGATCCCAAGTGGGTTGCCTGCAATGCACCAGCCGGTTTCGGTCTGCCACCAGTGATCGACCACCGGCACGCCAAGCTTGTCCTGTGCCCAGATAATCGTGTCGGGATCGGCCCGTTCCCCCGCCAGGAAAAGCGATTCAAGGCTTGAGATGTTGTAGTCGGCGATCAGCGCGCCTTGCGGGTCTTCGCGTTTGACCGCGCGCAGCGCCGTGGGGGCGGTGAACAGGCACTTGACCTTGTGGTCCTGAATGACCCGCCAGAAGGTGCCCGCGTCGGGGGTGCCCACGGGCTTGCCCTCGAACACGATGGTGGTGCAACCAAAGGTCAGCGGCGCATAGCAGATATAGCTGTGCCCCACGACCCAGCCCACGTCAGACGCGGCCCAAAAGACCTCGCCCGGGTTCATGTCATAGAGGTTCCGCATCGTCCAGTTCAGCGCAACCATATGGCCGCCGGTGTGGCGGATCACGCCCTTGGGCTGGCCCGTGGTGCCGGATGTGTAGAGGATATAATGCGGGTGGTTGCCCTCAACCGGGACACATTCCGCCGGGTCCACCCCATACTGGAACCCGTGCCAGTCAAAATCGCGGCCCTCTTCCAGATGCGCAACCTCTTGTTCACGCTGGAAAACCACACAAAAATCAGGCTTGTGGCTGGCCATTTCAATGGCCCCATCCAGCAGCGGTTTATAGTGGACCACGCGGCCCGGTTCCAACCCGCAGGAGGCGGCGATGATGCATTTGGGGGTGCAATCGTCGATGCGCACGGCCAGTTCATTGGCCGCAAAACCGCCGAACACCACCGAATGAATCGCGCCAAGGCGCGAACAGGCCAGCATCGCCTCCAGCGCCTCGGGCACCATCGGCATGTAGATGATCACCCGGTCGCCCTTTTCGACGCCCTTGGCGCGCAGGGCCCCGGCCAGGCTGGCCACACGGTCGCGCAGTTCGGCATAGGTGATTTCGTGCCGGGAATGGGTGATCGGGCTGTCATGAATAATGGCGATACGCTCGCCGTGGCCAGCCTCGACATGACGGTCAACCGCGTTCCAGCAGGCGTTCAGCGTACCGTCCGCGAACCATTCATATAACGGGGCGTTGTCGTCAAAGAGCGCCTTCGTGGGCGGGGTGATCCAGTCGATTGCCTCGGCGGCTTTCATCCAAAACCCGTCAGGGTCTGCCTTGGCTTCGGCATAGACATCCGAATATCCCATCTCGTCTCCTCCAAAGATGTCCTGCATTCCCCTGCGCAGGACCTACCGTTCCTTGCCCCTCCAGACAAAGGGTTTCATTGCCGCAGCCGCGAAAAAGCAACGGGGCGCCCTGCTGGACGCCCCGCCTGTGTCGCGATGCGATCACGGTATCAGAAGTGCACGTTCACCCCGACACGCACCTGCTGAACGGCATTGGTGGTGCTGGTGGAATAGACGCCGCCCACGGTCGAACGGAAGATCGTCTGGTCGTCCAGGTCGGTGTAACGGTATTCCACGCCAAGCGACGTCCGCTCACCCAGACGGGTTTCCATGCCAAGGCCGATGGTCGCGCCATCAACCTCGTAAGATCCCGAGGCGGTGCTGGCCAGACCGGCGAACACGCCGCCGCCATTGTAGTTATGCGTCTCGCCATAGCTGGCGCGCGACCAGCCGAGCATCCCGTAGAACTGGGTGTTGTCGTTGGCCAGAACGCCAACCCGGCCACCGATGGTCATCATGCTCTCGGGCGAGATGTCCTGATCGACAGTCACCTGCTGGCCGCCAACCAGATACTGGGTGTGCGACGTAGAGGTCACGTCGAAGATGGTATAGTCGAAGGTCGCGCCGACATAGGTGCGTTCGGACATGGCCACCATATAGCCAACCTGCAGCGAGGCCAGCCCGCCATGTTCGCCAAGGTCATGCGAAAACTCGAGCCGATCAACGGAATCGAAATTGCCGTTGAACTGGTTCTGGGCGATGCCGATACCAAGCGCGCCGCCGATGAACAGCCCCGACCAGAAGTCGTCGCTGGTCTGCTGAACAGGGGCGGGTTCGTAGACGGTGGGGGACACCAGTGGGGACGGCCCGTCTGCTGCCGCCGGCATGGCCGCAACAACAGTGGCCGTGACAGCGGATGCTGCCAAAGCAGAATAGAATCTGGGCATGGGAGTGCTTCTCCTCGTGAAACCTAATGTTGCCTCTGCCGGGACGGGTTTTTTATGATGCCCGGCTTTATTGTTAACGAACGCTTAACATAGGTTAACGCGTCATTAACCAGTGTTAACATACTGGAATCCAGAAATCTCCCAAAAATTTCCGGCGGTCCGGCGGGCGTTGCCCTCTTGCAATTTTGCCGCGACGGCCGGATCCGGAATAAAATCGGCCGACCCCGTCAAGGATCGGCCGAAATCTGGGCAGTGGGTTGAAATTTAATAAAAATTACCCGTAGTAATGCACCGGAGTCCCCGCCAGAGCCGAGATGTTCAGCAGCCCCCGCGCGGTGATCGATGGCGTGACAATATGGGCACGGTTGCCCATTCCCATCAGAATCGGCCCCACCTCTAACCCGCTCGCCTTCATTTTCAGAATGTTACGGGCCGCGCCTGCAGCATCGGTTGAAGCAAAGACAAGGGCGTTGGCGGCCCCGTCCAGACGGCAGCCCGGGAAAATCCGTTCGCGCAGGTCCGGGTCCAGCGCCGCATCGGCGTGCATCTCGCCCTCATAGGTAAAGTCCAGCCCCATCCCGTCGAGGATCTCCAGCGCCGCGCGCATCCGGCGGCCACTGTCACTGTCGAGATTGCCGAATTGCGAACCAGAGCACAGTGCGATCTTGGGTTCTGTCCCGAAACGGCGCACATGGCGGGCGGTGCCAATCACGGTTTCCGCAATCTGCTGCGGGGTGGGCAGCGCGTGGATATGGGTATCGGCGATGAACAGGGGGCCGTCTTCCAGGATGACCAGGCTCAGCGCCCCGACCGGATGCAGACCGCCATCGGCCAGCAGTTGCGTGACATAGTTCAGATGCCACAGATACTGACCGAAGGTGCCGCAGATCAGGCTGTCGGCCTCGCCCCGGTTCACCGACACAGCACCGATGGCCGTGGTATTGGTCCGCATGATTGCGCGGGCCAGATCGGGCGTGACACCGTTGCGCTGCATTTTGTCCAGATAAGTCTGCCAATAGTCGCGATAGCGGTGGTCGCTTTCGGGGTTGATCAGTTCAAAATCGCGATCGGGTCTGATCGTCAACCCGGCGCGTTCGATCCGCATCTGCACCACTTCAGGGCGGCCGATCAGGGTGGGCGTGTCGGTCATTTCTTCCAGCATCGCCTGCGCGGCGCGCAGCACCCGCTCATCCTCGCCCTCGGCAAAGACAATGCGGCGGCTGGTCGAGGCCGCGGCCTCAAACACCGGCCGCATGATCAGGGCCGAGCGGAAGACCGACTGGTTCAGCTTTTCGCGATACGCCACCAGATCATCCAGCGGGCGCACGGCGACGCCACTATCCATTGCCGCCTTGGCAACGGAACTGGCGACCACGCCAATCAGTCGTGGATCGAATGGTTTCGGAATCAGGTAATCGGCCCCGAAGGTCAGCTGCTCGCCCTTATAGGCCGCCGCCGCCTCGGCGCTGGTCGTGGCGCGCGCCAGCGCCGCGATGCCTTCAACGCAGCCAATCTGCATGGCGTCGTTGATCTCGGTCGCACCAACATCCAGCGCCCCCCGGAAGATAAAGGGGAAACACAGCACGTTATTGACCTGATTGGGAAAATCGCTGCGCCCCGTGGCGATGATCGCGTCCGGCGCAACGCTGCGCACCTCATCCGGCAGGATTTCGGGCGTGGGGTTGGCAAGCGCAAAGACGATCGGACGGTCGGCCATCTTCGCGACCATCGACGCCTTAAGAACACCAGGTCCGGACAGACCAAGGAACAGGTCAGCGCCGTCGATCACCTGGTCAAGCGTCCTTAAGTCACTGGCCTGCGCGTAGCAGGCTTTCTGCGGGTTCATATCCTCGGTCCGGCCCTCATAAACCAGCCCATGGATGTCACACAGCCAGACGTTTTCACGTTTGACCCCCAGCTTAAGCAGCATGTTGAGGCAGGCAATCCCCGCCGCACCGCCACCGGTGGACACGACCTTGATATCCTCAAAGCTCTTGCTCGCCAGATGCAGCGCATTGGTGGCAGCCGCGCCCACGACAATCGCCGTGCCGTGCTGGTCGTCGTGGAAGACCGGAATGCCCATCCGCTCGCGGCAAATCTTCTCGACGATAAAGCAATCGGGGGCCTTGATGTCTTCCAGATTGATGGCGCCAAAAGTGGGTTCCAGCGAACAGACGATATCGGCCAGCTTGTAGGGATCGGGTTCGTTCACCTCGATATCGAAGCAGTCCACATTGGCAAATTTCTTGAACAGAACCGCCTTGCCTTCCATCACCGGCTTTGACGCCAGCGCCCCGATATTGCCAAGCCCCAGAACCGCCGACCCGTTGGTGACCACCGCGACAAGGTTGCCGCGCGCGGTATACCGGGCGGCGTCGGCGGGGTTTTTCGCAATTTCGGTGCAGGCCTCGGCCACGCCGGGGCTGTAGGCGCGTGCCAGGTCGCGGCCATTGGCCAAAGGCTTCGTCGCCCGGATCTCCAGCTTACCGGGCTTTGGAAATTCGTGGTAATCCAGCGCGCCCTGGCGAAACGCGTCGTGTTTGTCATCGGTCATGAAACGGGCCCTCCGGAAACTTGTTTAACGTTAAACTATATATTGCAGCAAGCAGAAAGGCGGTTCAACGTCGCGGGGGGCTTTATGCAAATTGCTCGCGGATCAGCCGTTCTTCCAGCCCGTGGCCGGGGTCGAACAGGATGCGGTGCCCGATTTCAGGGTCGGAACGAATCTCGACAGAGACCACGTTTTCCACCGACCGGCTGTCGGCATCGGCCATCACCGGGCGCTTATCGTGATCCAGCACATCAAAACGCACCACCGCGTTCTTGGGCAGCAGCGCCCCGCGCCAACGTCGGGGGCGGAACGCCGCCATCGCCGTCAGCGCCAGCACATCAGAACCAATGGGCAGAATCGGACCATGCGCGGAATAGTTATAGGCGGTCGATCCCGCAGGCGTGCAAACCAGCGCCCCGTCGCAGACCAGTTCCCCCATCCGCATCCGGCCATCGACCCAGATCTGCAACCGCGCCGCCTGCGGACCTGCGCGCAGCAGGCTGACCTCGTTAATGGCCAGCGCCTCGGTCACTTTGCCATCGGCCCCCACGGCTTTCATATGCAGCGGGTTGATCACCGCCTCTTCCGCCGCTTCCAGACGTTCGATCAGCCCATCCTCGGCATATTCGTTCATCAGGAACCCGACCGTGCCCCGGTTCATGCCATAAACAGGTGCGTCCAGATCTTGGGTGCCATGCAGGGTGGACAGCATGAACCCGTCGCCGCCAAGCGCCACGATCACATCGGCCTCGGCCGGGTCGTGCTGACCATAGCGGGCAGACAGCCGCGCCTGAGCCTCCTGCGCGAGACCGGCATCCGAGGCGAGAAAGCTGATATTGCGGGCGGCGGGCATAGCGTCTCCGACGGTTCTGGTTCCCGCCAGTGTTCACCCGTGACGGGCGGAAACTCAATCCCGGATTCGGCCGTGATGACCGCGAAGTTTCCTATAGTGGACGTTCCTGAGACGAAATGCGCCGGTTTCCGGGCTTCCTTGCCGCGCCCGCATTGGGTAGATGCTGCCGGAACACTCTCATTGCCTTCACGAAAGGGAGACAGGCCATGACCGCGCCCCACCGCGACGCTGGTTTCTTCACCGAAACGCTTGCAGACCGTGACCCCGAAATCTTCGGCGCCATCACCAAGGAGCTTGGCCGTCAGCGCGACGAGATCGAGCTGATCGCGTCCGAAAACATCGTCAGCCGCGCCGTGATGGAGGCGCAGGGCTCGGTGATGACCAACAAATATGCAGAAGGCTATCCAGGCCGCCGCTACTATGGTGGCTGCCAGTATGTGGACATTGCCGAGGATCTGGCGATCGACCGCGCCAAGCAGCTGTTCGGCTGTGAATACGCCAATGTGCAGCCCAATTCCGGGTCGCAGGCCAACCAGGGCGTGTTCACCGCGCTGCTGCAGCCCGGTGACACGATCCTGGGCATGAGCCTCGACGCCGGTGGTCACCTGACCCATGGCGCCAAGCCCAACCAGTCGGGCAAGTGGTTCAACGCCATTCAATACGGCGTGCGCCAGCAGGATAACCTGATCGACTACGACCAGATTCAGGCACTGGCCACCGAACATCAGCCCAAGCTGATCATCGCCGGTGGCTCGGCCATTCCGCGCCAGATCGACTTTGCCAAGTTCCGCGAGATCGCGGATTCTGTCGGCGCTTATCTCATGGTCGACATGGCCCATTTCGCAGGCCTCGTGGCAGCAGGCGAACACCCCTCGCCTTTCCCCTATGCGGATGTCGCCACCACCACCACGCACAAGACCCTGCGCGGCCCGCGCGGCGGCATGATCCTCACCAATGACGAGGTCATCGCCAAAAAGGTCAATTCGGCCATCTTCCCCGGTATTCAGGGTGGCCCCCTGATGCATGTGATCGCAGGCAAGGCGGTGGCCTTCGGCGAGGCGCTGCGCCCCGAATTCAAAGCCTACCAGCAGCAGGTCCGCGCCAATGCCGTGGCGCTGGCCGATCAGCTGATGAAGGGCGGTCTGGATATCGTCACCGGCGGCACCGATACCCATGTGATGCTGGTGGACCTGCGCCCCAAAGGCGTCAAGGGCAACGCGACCGAAAAGGCTCTGGGTCGCGCCCATATCACCTGCAACAAGAACGGCATCCCCTTCGACCCGGAAAAGCCGATGGTGACCTCGGGCATCCGCCTTGGCACCCCGGCGGGCACCACCCGCGGCTTCGGCGAGGCAGAGTTCCGCCAGATCGCCGACTGGATCGTCGAAGTGGTCGACGGGCTGGCTGCCAACGGTGAAGACGGCAATGCCGAGATTGAGGAAAAGGTAAAAGCCGAAGTGGCCGCCCTCTGCGCCCGCTTCCCGCTCTACCCCGATCTCTGATCACCGCGATCCGCGTGATACGCTGGGCCGCCCCGCAATGGGCGGCCTTTTTCGTGCCCCCCTTCACCGCTTTCCCGCGGCAGCACGCAGCAAGGAGGGCCCCAAAGGGGCCTGACGCGCTGCGTTCCCCGGTCGATGCCGAAGGCAGCGAAACCGCTTGGCGATCCACTCGCCGCCCCCTACCCTCATGAAAAAGGAAACTCACCATGCTGACCATCTGGGGCCGCGCCACCTCGTCCAATGTTCAAGCCGTCATGTGGTGCGTGGGCGAACTGGGTCTCGATCACATCCGCCATGATATCGGCCATATCCATGGCGGACTCGATAGCGACGAGTTCGCCCATCTCAACCCCAACCGCCAGATCCCGGTGATCCGGGATCACGACAATCCCCCGATCTGGGAAACCGGCGCGATCCTGCGCTACCTCGCTGCCCGCTACGGATCAGAGGTTTTCTGGCCCTCCGATCCCGCACCCCGCGCGCAGGTCGACAAATGGACCGAATGGGGCAAACTCAACGCCGAAGACCGCTTTACAGGCCCCGTCTTCTGGCGCGTGGTGCGCACCCCGCCAGACCGGCAGGACCCCGCCGCCATCCGCGAAGCCGTGGACAGGCTGGAACGCTCCCTCGCCATCGCCGACACCCAACTGGCGCAGCACCCATTCCTCGCGGGCGATCACTTCACCCCCGCCGATATCCAGCTCGGCCATATCCTCTGGCGCTACTACGATATAGATATCGACCGCCGCCCCCTGCCCCATCTCGCCGCCTATCACGAAAGGCTCATGACCCGTCCCGCCTACCAGACCCATGTCATGATCGGCTACGAGATCCTGCGCGGCTCGCTTCTCTGATATCGGCCCTTTCTTCTTGGCCCAAATACTCCCGCCGGAGGCATCCAGACCATCCCGCGCGAACAACGCTCACTGAAGCAAACCGCCGCCTCCACGCATCCATGGCAATGCGGCCCAAGGAGGTCCCCGCGCAAGCGGGGGGTGACGTGGCCGCTCCTCGGGTCGGCGTGCCGAAGGCACGGCGAAACGGCTCAGGCATCAGCCTCCAGCCGCGCCAACAACCCCGCCCGGTCCGCCAGGTAAGGCAACCGCGCCCGCGCAGCCCGCACGGCCTCGCCATCCAGCTCTGTCAGGATCAGCTCCGGCTCCGCTCCGGCCACAGCCATGCTTTGCCCCACGGGGCCGACAATCCGGCTGCCGCCATAGTAGCACAACCCGTTCTCTTGCCCGGCATGGTTGGCATAGAGCAGCCACAGCCCGTTCTCAAAGGCCCGCGACGGCATCACTTCGCGCGAAACATTGCCCCACTGATCCGACAGCGCCGTCGGCACGAACAGCACCTCCGCCCCCGCCAGCGCCGCCGCGCGGGGGCCTTCGGGGAACTCGGCGTCATAACAGATCAGGATCGCGCAGCGCAGGCCCATAAAGTCGAACACAGCACATCCCTGCCCCTCGGCAAAGCGCCCGGTCTCTGGCCCCGGTGGGACCACCAGCTTGCGGTGATGGGCGATCCGGCCTTTCGGCCCAACCAACTGCGCCGCATTGAACACGGCCTCGCCGTCCCGCTCCGCATAGCCATACAACACCGCCGTCCCGGTGCGCGCTGCCAACGCCTGAACGGCCTGTGCAAAGGCCCCGTCCGCCGGTTCCGCCAGCCGCGCGGCGTCCGCCCCGATATGATACCCGCAGGCAAAGAGCTCCGGGCACAGCACCACGTCCAGACCCTGCCCGGTGATAGTAGCCTCCAGCCCGTCCAACCGCTCCGATACCGACAGCCCCGCCCCGTCGCTCTGCCAGATGCCCGCTTTCATGGCAGCTGCCCGGAATAAAGGATCTCGCGCGGATAGTCGGTCAGGTACTCGGCCCCTGTCTCTGTCACGACAATCGAATCCCCGATCCGCCCGCCGCATTGCCCGTCGAGTGAAATCCCGCCATCCACGGCAAAGGTCATGCCGGGCTGCAGCACGGTCCTGTCGCCCGCCTTCAGTTCCGGCGCCTCCAGATAGCTCATCCCGATGGATCGCCCGGTGCGATAGCCGGTCTCATAGCCTCGCGCCCGGTAGACCTCATTCGCCGCCTCCGCCACGCTTTGCGCCGTCACACCGGGCCTGATCGCCGCAATCGCCGCCTGCTGTGCATCAATGGCCGCCTGCTGCACCCGAATGGCCGCATCGCTGGCGTGCTCGATGAAGAACATCCGGTCAAAGCCGAGCTTGTAGAGCTTGAACTGCGCCATGTTGCAAAAGCAGAAATAGACCGGGTCGCCGGGGGTCAGCCGCTTGACGCTGGCGCGGCGGTGGACCATCGAGGTGTCGCTGCCCGACTGCATGATCTGCAAGCCCTGGATCATCGGCGACACGAAGGCCTCCCACCCTTTATCGGTCAGAAACCCCGCCGCCTTACGAGTGCCCGCGTCGATCACCGCCAGGGCCGCCTCATATTCCGGCACATCTGCGGCCAGCGCCCCATGCGCCGCCCCCATCATCGCGCCTGCGATCTGGCCTGCGGCCCGCATCACCTCGATCTCGGCGGGTGATTTGATCATCCGCATGGTGCCGAGGATTGAAGATACATCCGTCAGTTCCGTTCCCGGCATCTGGTCGTCGAACCAATTGCGCAAAGGCGCTGGCAGCGTGCCCTTTTCCACCGCCACACGCGGCGCGGACCCCAGGGCTTTCGGTAGCACATGCACCCAGTGGTTATTGCCCATATCCTCCCAGGTCACGATGTCCTTCACCCAGGTCATGGCGGCGACCATCTCGCTTTCCATCAGTGGTGTCACAACGACCGGGTCCGCATCCGGGCGCACGACCAACGCCGTGGGTCGCCCGAATTCCACCGACAGATAACCCCAGAACCCGGCGAGGTAACCGACCGAGGCCTCGTCGGTGATCAACGCCACCTCTATCCCGGCCTCTGCCAGTTTCTGCTGGAACCGCGCATGTCTGTCTCTGGCTTCGTCGAGCATCATCTTTTCTCCTGTCTGGCGACCAGACTGCGCCAAGACCCGCCCCGCGCATGTCCATTCGCGGCCTTCCCATGTCGCTGAGGAACAAGTCGCGCCGCGCCCGGCCCGCAGGGGCGGGCGCGGCGCCGGTCGACGTGCCGCAGGCACGGCGAAATCGCTTAGCCGGCCACCGCCTTGCGCACCATGTCCCAGTAGATGCCTTCCACATCGCCCCGGTCCAGCCGCCCGCCTTCCCGATACCAGGTATTCACCCCGGTCAGCATGGCGATGATCGCCATCGTCGCCAGTTTGCTATCGGCCAGGGCAAAATCGCCGCTGTCCTGCCCGCGCTGCAAGATCCCCTGCACCCGGTCTTCATACTGGCGCCGCAGCCCCTCGATCACGGCGAAATTCTCGGGCTCCAGGTTGCGCAGTTCCATATAGGCGATGAACACCAGTTCCGGCCGGTCCAGGTGATAGCGGATGTGGTTGCGGCAGAAATCCTCCAATTGCTCCAATGGCGGACCGTCCGGCACCTGCCAGTGGCTCAGCAGGTGTTCCATATGATCGCGCATCAACTCGAACAAAAGCGACTGTTTGTCGGGTGTGTAGAGATAAAGCGCCCCCGCCTGCACCCCCACTTCCTTGGCGATCTGGCGCATGGAAACGGCCGCGAAGCCATGCCGCGCGAACAGTTTCAGCGCGGCGTCGCGGACCTTGGGGCCGGTAGTTTCTGCGTGAGAGCCTTGTTTACGTGCCATGGGCGCAGGTTAGCGGCGCGCGCCGGATATGAACAGATGTTCAATTCATCAAAGTCGCTAGCCGCTGGACCTTTCCCATCTGCCCGCGTTATCACTTGGGGGCTCGTTCCTGCCTTGGGGGCCGCCATGCGCGCCATACCTGTCCTGACTTTCCTGCTGGTGCTGTCGGCCTGCTCAATCCGCGCGCCGGAACTTGATGCCTCGATCACCGAAACCAGCCGCGCCGCCCCATGGCCGGAACTGGTGCCGCTCGGGCCGCTTCTGGCCGGGGCCGAGGCGCTTGGCCCCCGTGCTGCCGATACCGAGGGCCGCACGCTGGAATGGCGCGCCGCCGACCTGCGCCGCCGGGCAGCCATTTTGCGCAGGATGTCTGTCAATTAAGCCCCGGGCCCACGTTGCGCCGCCGGGTCATTGCCGCTAACAGACAACAAAAACCTGACCAAACCTGACAGCCGGAGGATTTTCCATGACAGACCCGCTTCGCCTTGGCATCGCCGGGCTTGGGACCGTGGGCGTGGGCGTCGTGAAGATCGTCCAGCAAAAGGCCGATCTTCTGGCCGCGCGCAGCGGGCGTCCTGTGACGATCTCAGCCGTGTCTGCGCGCACCAAATCGAAGAATCGCGACGTCGATATCTCGGGCTATGCCTGGGAAGATGACCCCGTAGCGCTGGCCACCCGGGACGATGTGGATGTGTTCGTGGAACTGGTGGGCGGCGATGAAGGCCCTGCCAAAGACGCGACCGAGGCCGCGATTGCCGCTGGCAAGGACGTGGTCACCGCCAACAAGGCGATGCTGGCCCATCACGGGCAGGCGCTGGCCAGCGCCGCCGAGGCCGCTGGCCGGGTGATCCGGTTCGAGGCCGCCGTCGCGGGTGGCATCCCCGTCATCAAGGCCCTGACCGAGGGGCTGGCAGGCAACGAGATTTCCCGTGTCATGGGCGTCATGAACGGCACCTGCAACTATATCCTCACCCGGATGCAGTCGGCGGGCCTCAGCTATGACGAGGTCTTTGAGGAGGCCAATCAGCTTGGTTATCTGGAGGCCGACCCCAATCTTGACGTGGGCGGCATCGACGCGGGCCACAAGCTGGCGCTGCTGTCCTCCATCGCCTTTGGCACCGAAGTGGATTTCGACGGTGTCGCGCTGGAAGGCATCGGGCAGGTCACCATCGAGGATATCAATCAAGCCGCTGAACTGGGCTTTCGGATCAAACTGCTCGGCGTTGCCCGCATGACCGGCCGGGGGCTGGAACAGCGCATGACGCCGTGCCTTGTGCCGGAAAACAGCCCGCTCGGCCAGTTGGAAGGCGGCACCAATATGGTGGTGCTGGATGGCGATGCCGTAGGCCAGATCGTGCTGCGCGGGGCCGGGGCCGGGGAAGGCCCGACCGCGAGCGCCGTGATGGCAGATGTTCTGGACATCGCGCGCGGCACCCGTCTGTCCACCTTCGGCCAGCCCGCCGCGACGCTGGTCAAGGCCAACCGCGCCGCCGTGGCCACCGCCGCGCCTTATTACCTGCGGCTGACGCTCAAGGACAAACCCGGGGCGTTGGCCAAAGTGGCTGCTGTTCTGGGCGATTGCGGTATCTCCATCGACCGGATGCGCCAGCGCAGCCATGGCAGCACCGACGCACCGGTTCTGATCGTGACCCACAAGGTCGCCGCGCCCTCGTTGCAGGATGCGCTGGAGGCGCTGCCCAAGACAGACGTTGTGATCGGTCAGCCCGTCGCGCTGAGGATCGAGAACGTCTGAGGCACCGCAATTGTTCAGCCATGTCACGGTAGGGTGTAGCGATTTCGAACGAGCCATGCGGTTCTATGAACCGATTTTGGCGGCGCTCGGGCTGAAGCTCCGGTTTCGCGAAACAGATACCTGGGCCGGCTGGCAACCAGACGAGGGTGGCCGGCCGCTTTTCATCGTGCTCAAACCGCTAGACGGGGCTGCGGCGACTGTTGGAAACGGTGGCATGATCGCGTTCCAGGCCGCGGATCGGGCGCTGGTTGATACCTGCCATGCACTTGCGCTTGCCAACGGCGGCAGCGACGAGGGCACACCAGGTCTGCGCCCACACTACCACGACGCTTACTACGGTGCCTATGTTCGCGACCCGGACGGCAACAAACTGTGCATCGTGTGTCATTCGGCTGATACGCCGCAAGCGTAGGCCCGTAAATGGCGGCACTGTTACCTTGTATGCCGGGGGCGGTCCGCGATAGATACTCGAAACGGCCCAAGAAAAACTGGATTATCCCAAATGTCCCATCCCACCGATTTCAATGACCGCATGTTGTCCCTGGGCCTCGCCCGCGTGTCCGAGGCCGCTGCCATCGCCTCTGCCAAGCTCATTGGCCGCGGCGACGAAAAGGCGGCGGATCAGGCGGCGGTTAACGCCATGCGCGACCAGCTGAACATGCTGGATATCGCGGGCGTCGTGGTCATCGGCGAGGGCGAGCGGGACGAAGCCCCGATGCTTTATATCGGGGAAGAGGTCGGCAATGGCGACGGCCCCGCCGTGGACATCGCGCTTGACCCGCTGGAAGGCACGACGCTGACCGCCAAGGACATGCCGAACGCACTGACCGTCATCGCCATGGGCCCGCGCGGATCAATGCTGCACGCGCCCGACACCTATATGGAAAAGCTGGCGATCGGGCCGGGCTACCCCGACGGCATCGTGACGCTGGACATGGACCCGGCAACCCGCGTCTCGGCACTGGCCAATGCCAGGGGCTGCCTGCCCTCTGATATCACCGTCTGCATCCTGGAACGCCCGCGCCACGAACAGATGATCGAAGAGGTGCGCGGCACCGGTGCCGCCATTCGGCTGATCACCGATGGCGACGTCGCGGGCGTCATGCACTGCGCCGAACCTGATATCACGGGCATTGACATGTATATGGGCAGCGGCGGCGCACCCGAGGGCGTTCTGGCCGCCGCCGCGCTGAAATGCATGGGCGGGCAGATGTTCGGCAAGCTTCTCTTCCGCAACGACGACGAACGCGCCCGTGCCGCCAAGACCGGTATCACCGATCTGGACCGCATCTATTCGCGCGACGAAATGGTGACGCAGGACGTGATCTTCTCGGCCACCGGGGTGACCAACGGCTCCATCCTCAATGGCATCAAGCGAGAGGTCGGCTGGCTGACCGTGGAAACGCTGCTGATGCGGTCCAAGACCGGGTCGGTGCGCAAGATGATCTACCGCAACCCCTCTCGCTGAGGCATGGCGGCGGTTCTCATCCTGATTGATATCCAGCGGGGGTTCGATGCCCCCGTCTGGGGCGCGCGCAACAATTCGGATGCGGAACAAAACGCCGGCTGCCTGCTGGCCCACTGGCGTGATCATCAGGCCCCGGTGGTGCATATCCGGCATGTGAGCATCGAACCGGGCAGCCCCCTTGGCCCAGAGAGTGGCGGAACCGAATTCAAACCGGAAGTGGCCCCATTGGCGGGTGAAACCATCTTCGAGAAAACCGTGAACTCGGCTTTTATCGGAACGGGGCTTGAGGCGCACCTGCGCAACATCGGCGCGACGGATCTGGTGATCTGCGGCCTGACCACGCCCCATTGCGTATCGACCACGACGCGGATGGCCGCCAATCTGGGCTTCCGCGTGCGCCTTGCACATGACGCCTGCGCAGCCTTCGCTGCGAATGCTGACAGCGGCTGGTGCGAGGATATGGCCGCACTGTCGCCGGAAGACATCCACCGCACTGCCCTGTCGCATCTGCATGGCGAGTTCGCTCAGGTCGTGTCCTGCGCCAGCCTGCTGCGGTCCACCCCATGACCGCGTTTCTCGACGTCGAAAGCTCGATCACCGGCCGCCGGTGGCTCGGGCTGAGCACGGATGAGGAACGCCTGGCCGAGGCGCTGTCCCAGCAGGCAGATCTGCCGCCGCCGGTGGCGCGGGTGCTGGCCCGGCGGGGGGTTGCGCCCGAAGCGGCAAAGGGCTTTCTCGCCCCCGCCTTGCGTGACCTGCTGCCTGATCCGCGATCCCTGAAAGACATGGAAGCCGCCGCCGCGCGGTTCCTTCAGGCCGTCAAGGCGCGTGAACGGGTGGCGGTGTTTGCGGATTATGACGTGGATGGCGGCAGCTCTGCCGCGTTGCTGATCGACTGGCTGCGCCAGATGGGGCGTGCTGCGACGCTCTATGTTCCCGACCGGATCGACGAAGGGTACGGCCCCAATGAGGAGGCGATGGAAGCGCTGGCGCGCGACCATGATCTGATCATCTGCGTCGATTGCGGGACGCTGTCGCATGGGCCCATTGCCGCTGCCAAAGGCGCGGATGTGATCGTACTGGACCACCATCTGGGGGGCGCGGACCTGCCCGACTGCGTGGCCGTGGTGAACCCCAACCGACAGGACGAGGACGGGTCGCTTGGGCATCTTTGCGCCGCTGCCGTGGTCTTCCTGATGCTGGTCGAGGCCAATCGCCAGATGCGCAGCGACGGCGCGCCCGGCCCCGACCTGATGGCGATGCTCGACCTTGTGGCGCTGGCCACCGTCGCGGATGTGGCGCAGCTGACCGGCGTCAACCGTGCCTTCGTGCGGCAGGGGCTGACTGTGATGGCGCGCCGCAACCGGCCGGGCCTTGTGGCCCTGTCGGATGTCGGGCGGCTGGACCGCGCGCCTTCCGCTTATCACCTTGGCTATGTGCTTGGCCCCCGGATCAATGCGGGCGGGCGGATCGGCAAGGCCGATCTTGGTGCAAGGCTGCTGGCGACCGCTGATATGGGCGAGGCCATGAAACTGGCCAAGCTGCTAGACGACCTCAACACTGACCGGCGAGAAATTGAAACCCGTGTGCGCGATGCGGCCCTGGAACAGGCCGAGGCGCGCGGGCTGGACGCCCCGTTGGTCTGGGCCGCCGAAGACGGCTGGCACCCCGGCGTGGTCGGGATTGTCGCTAGTCGCCTGAAAGAGGCCACGAACCGCCCCGCCGTGGTGATCGGCTTTGACGGGGACGAGGGCAAGGGCTCTGGCCGGTCGATCGCGGGCGTGGATCTGGGCGCCTCGATCCAGAAACTGGCGGCCGAGGGGCTGATCACCAAGGGCGGCGGCCACCGGATGGCGGCGGGCCTGTCGCTGACCCTCGCGCAGCTGGCCCCTGCGATGGCGCGCCTGTCTGATCTGTTGGCCCGCCAGGGCGCTGGCGAAGCCGGCCCCGCCGATCTGCGCATTGACGGGCTTTTGATGCCCGGCGGCGCGACGCTCGACCTGATCGAGATGCTGGAGGCCGCCGGTCCCTATGGCGCCGGGGCCTCTGCCCCGCGCTTTGCCTTCCCCAGCCAGAACATCCGCTTCACCAAGCCCGTGGGCGACGGTCACCTGAAGCTGAGCTTTTCCGACGGCGGCCCCGTGGTGCTGGATGCGATCGCCTTCAACGCCCGCGCCACCGGGCTGGCGGACATGCTGCAAAACCACAATGGCCGCCCGTTTCACCTTGTCGGGCGCATTGAGGTCAACCATTGGAATGGCCGCCAGAGCGTGCAGTTAAAGCTGGAAGACGCAGCCCCCGCATGACCGCAAAAAAGTTGTGACGCGCATGTTTTTTCCCCTTGCGCGCCCCCCGGCGTTTTCATAAACACCGCCTCACGCCAGACATCATGCGGCCCTGTCCGCCCGCTGGCATTTAAGAGTGGCCCGTTCGTCTATCGGTTAGGACGCCAGGTTTTCAACCTGGAAAGAGGGGTTCGATTCCCCTACGGGCTGCCACTTTAGCTTTCCACTGTCTGAATGATCGCCCCTTTTGATGGCTTGACCACGTATCGTTCGCGGGCTGCGAATTCCACAGGCTGATCCAAGTCATTGCAGATACCGAACCGCTCTGGAATACATTTCAGCAAATCTGAAATCTGAGGGGCAAATGTCTATCAAGATCGAAATGCTGCGATGTTTCCGGGCTGTGGTCGATCACGGATCCCTGGCCGAGGCCGCGACCATGCTGGGGCGCACGCCCTCGGCTGTGTCGATGATGCTGAAGCAGTTCGAACGGCATGTTGGCGCGCCGCTGTTCGAGACCGCCCGCAAATCGCGCCTCACCCCGCTTGGCCAGCTGATCCACGCCGAGGCCCGGCGCGAGCTGGATCATTTCGACCGCACGATATCGGCCATCGAAGGGCTGTCGCGGGCGGAACTGGGCTTCGTCCGCCTGTCGGTTACGCCGTCGCTGGCGCAGTCGATCTTGCCGCCGATCCTAAAGCGGTATCTCAAGGATCACCCCAATGTACGGATCGACATGGCTGATATGGATTCCACTGCCGTGCATCAGGATTTGCAGGCGGAACGGGCCGATATCGGGCTGGCCAGCATTGGGGCCTTGCAGGGGTTCGACTGCCATCCGCTGTATTCCGATCCCTTCGGCGTGATCTGCCGCCGCGACCACCCGCTTGCGCAGGGTCGGGATCGTCTGACCTGGACGGACCTGGAGGGGGTGGATTTCATCGCCAACGGATTGTGCGGCCAGATCAGGAATGAAGGGTTTGCCCCGATCCTTGGCAGCGCCCGGCTGATGGTGCGCAACACAGCCTCGCTTCTGGGGTTGGTCAAGGCGGGGGTGGGCGTGACGCTACTGCCCCGTCTGGTGGTGTTACCGGAAGCAATCGACCTGGCCTTCCTGCCGCTGGCGGATGTGGATGCCCGCCGCGAGGTTTGGATGATCACCCAACCCCGGCAGATGCTGACCCCTGCCGCCCGGGCACTGGCCGACGCCATCCATATGGCGCGGATTACGGGGGAAGATCGCTGACTTCAGTATTTCTGAAGCAAATTCAATTTCTTTTCGTTTGATTGAATCTACGCACTATGGCCCTCTGCCGCAAAGACCGCGCGCTGGATTAGGACCGCCAAATGACCGAAACGAAGCTGAACTACATCGCCGGGGACTGGGTTCCCGGGGCGACTGAGATCGAGAACCGCAACCCCTCGGACCTGAGCGATCTGGTCGGCCTCTATACCCAGGCTAGCGCGACGCAGTTGGACGACGCACTTGAGGCCGCTGCCCAAGCACAGGCCGAATGGGCGGCCTACGGGATGGAACTCAAGCAGGCTGTCCTGATGAATATCGGCAACGAGTTGATGGCGCGGGCCGAGGAACTGGGCACGCTGCTGTCCCGCGAAGAGGGCAAGCCGCTGGCCGAAGGCAAGGGCGAAGTGTATCGCGCCGGACAATTCTTCACCTACTACGCCGCCGAGTGCCTGCGCCAGTTGGGCGAGAACGCAGACAGCGTCCGCGCGGGCGTGGAAATCGACGTACGCCGTGAACCTGTGGGCGTCGTGGCCGTGATCTCCCCGTGGAACTTCCCGATCGCCACCGCCAGTTGGAAGATCGCGCCGGCCCTGTGCTATGGCAACGCCGTGATCTGGAAGCCCGCCAATGCAACGCCCGCCAGCGCCGTGGCCCTGACCGAGATCATCAGCCGCCAGGACATCCCCAAGGGTCTGTTCAATCTGGTGATGGGCGCAGGTCGCGACGTGGGTCAGCGACTGGTGGAAAGCCCCCGAGTGAACGCAATCTCCTTTACCGGCTCGGTTCCTGTGGGCCGGGGCATCGCCGCCGCAGCCGTGCAGAACTTCACCAAGATCCAGGCCGAGATGGGATCGAAGAACGCGCTGGCCGTCATGGATGACGCCGATCTTGATTTGGCCGTGACGCTGGCCCTTGGCGGGGCCTTCGGCGGCACCGGGCAGAAGTGCACCGCGTCGTCGCGGCTGGTGGTGCACGAGGGCATTCATGACGCCTTCGTTGAAAAGCTGGTGGCCGGGACCAAGGCGATGAAAGTGGGCCATGCGCTGGCTGCGGGCACCCAGATGGGGCCGGTGGTCAGCCAGCAGCAGCTTGATGAAAACCTGGCTTACGTCGATCTCGGCAAATCCGAAGGCGCAGAGCTAGCCTGCGGCGGGCAGCGTCTGACCATGGAGACCGAGGGCTACTACATGTCGCCGGGTGTGTTTCTGAACACGCGCAACACCATGCGGATCAACCGCGAAGAGATGTTCGCGCCGCTGACCTCAGTCATCAAGGTGGGCAGCTATGACGAGGCGCTGGCGACGGTCAACGACACCAGTTTCGGCCTGACCTCGGGCATTGTCACCCGGTCGATTGCGCGGGCCACCCATTTCCGCCGCAACGCCCGCACCGGCGTTGTCACCGTGAATCTGCCGACGGCAGGCACCGATTACCACGTGCCCTTCGGCGGGCGTGGCGACAGCAGCTATGGCCCCCGCGAACAGGGCCGGACGGCGGCGGAGTTCTACACCACCGTCAAGACCGCCTATATCTCTGCAGGGGTGCCGGAATGACCTATCGGATCGACGGCCTGCAATACGCGAACTGGTCGGAAAAGATCTTTCGCCAGATGCGCGAAGGGGGCGTGGACGCGGTTCATGTCACCATCGCCTATCACGAAAACTTTCGCGAAACGGTTCTGAATGTCGAGAAGTGGAACCGCTGGTTCGAGCAGTTCCCCGATCTGATCTTTCACGGGGAATGGGCCAGCGACGTGGAAAAGGCGCGGGACACCGGGCGCACGGCGATTTTCTTTGGCTTCCAGAACCCCAGCCCCATCGAGGACGATATCGGGCTGGTGGAAGTCTGGCACAAGCTTGGCGCGCGGTTCATGCAGCTATCCTACAACAACCAGTCGCTGCTGGCGACGGGCTGTTACGAGGCCGAGGATCCGGGCCTGACCCGCATGGGCATGCAGGTGATCAAGGAAATGAACCGCGTTGGCATGGTGGTGGATATGAGCCACAGCGCCGACCGGTCCACCATCGAGGCGGCCGAGGTCAGCGAACGGCCGATCACGATCACCCACGCCAATCTGCACAGCTGGCAACCCGCCCTTCGGAACAAACGCGATGACGTGGTGCGCGCGGTGACGGAAAACGGTGGCATGATGGGCTTCTCGCTTTACCCCCATCACCTGAAAGACAAGTCCGCCTGCACGCTGGACAGTTTCTGTTCGATGATCGCCGAGGCCGCCGAGCGGTTCGGGGCAGACCATTTCGGCATTGGCAGCGACCTGTGTCAGGACCAGCCCGACAGCATCGTGGAATGGATGCGCGTGGGCCGCTGGACCAAAGAGATCGACTATGGCGAGGGCAGCGCGCAGGCCCCCGGCTTTCCGCCTATGCCCGACTGGTTCAACGACAACCGCGATTTTGCTACAATCGACGCGGGCCTGCGCGCCAAGGGCTTCAGCGACGCGGAGGTCGCAGGGCTGATGGGGGGCAACTGGCACCGGTTCTTCAAGGACAGCTTCACCCCGGCCTGAGCCGACGAACAGGAGGACGCCCATGACCCAGACCATCGCCCCGCGTGACCCGAACACGGTGATGACCCTGGCTCGGATGGGGTGCTTTCACCAGTCGCGGCTGTCCTTCATGCGGGTGTTGCTAAGGCGGCTCAGGGCGGAACGCTGGACCTTTACCCGTCCGGTTTTTGAGATAGACGGCAAGGGCGTTGGCCATGCGGTCTACACCGCCCATGGCCCCGATCACAGCTATTCTCTGGTCGCCTTCGCCAACGACCTGCCACCGGAAAAGCGATCCGACCGGGTCATTGCCACCGAATGGGACGCAACCTTTACCCTGTTTGACGGCGTCCCCAGCCAGGCCGATATCGACCGCCTGCGCGCCAATATCCCACTGCAAGAGGCCGGGCGCGTGACGGACACTTCCCTGTCGGTCAGCCGTGCCAACCGGTCGGTGCGACTGTGGGATCATGTGGTCGAGGCGCTGGCCGCAGGGTCGCAGCCCGACGGGGCCCGCGTGGCGGATGTGGGCTATCTGATGCGCACGACCGCCGTCTACGGCTCTGGCAAACTGGGTGCGGCAGATCGTGAAAAGACCGCCGACCGGCCAGAGTTTCAGGCCCCCTTCCAGATCGAGATGTTAAGCGTCTTCCTGACCCGTGCCTTCGTGATGGACCTTGTCGAACACATGGCCCGGATGCGCGCGCCCCAAACCGCCGTGCCCCTTGCCCCTGCCCTGCGTCGCCGCTTTGGCATCGGCAATTCCACCGGGCTTGGCATGGCCCCCTACCTGATCAACCATCCCGCCCTGCTGAACAACTGGATCGCCGCGCGGGAACAGGCGCTGGCGCGGGTCCGGTCGCTGCAGACGGCCTTGCCCGGCACCGTGGACGCCTTGCGCGACTACGCCCGCCGCGCGCAGATCAATGCACAGCAATGGCAATCGGACCACCCGATCCAGCAGGCCAAGCTGGCCGATCTGCGCCGCGATATGGATGCGCTCTGCACCCATCTGGCAGACACCGACCTGACTGGCGCGCAGCCGTGGAATGCGCTTTGGGAATGGGGCGAGGCCAACCTGTCGCTGGAAGGGCAGGAACAGCTCGTCTCGCTGCTGTTGGAACCCCATGGCGACCTGGTGGACCCGCTGGCCGGGTGCATGGCCGCCAATGAGACCGCCGCAATGCGGATCGACGGGGCCATGACGCTGGCGCAGTTCCGGGCGCTGGTCGAGGATATCTATGCCTGGGCGTTGACCATCGACTGGACCCTGCCGCAAGCGCAGGAAAATGTCTGGTATACGTCCGAGGAAAAGCTGGAACCGCGCCTTGGGAACCGCTTTGCCGAACCGATAGAGCCTTATGAACTGCCGCTCTGCCCCGGGCGCGATGCCGCCCGGATGCACGCGGATCTGCTGGCCAGCGATGCCAGCACGGTGGCCGGGTTCCTGATGGCGCATCCTGAACACCGCCACATCGCCCGCCGCGCCCAGATCGCCGCGCGCCTGCCCTATGCGGAAATCCGCGACAACACCATCGGCGAGGCTCTGCTGCCCATCGACTTGCTGCGCGCCAAGCTGGCGTTCTTTGGCGCGGGCCATTTCGATCCGCGGTCGGATCGGTGGGTCCGCATCAACATGTTCCAGAATGCCCCCTTCCCCGCCGATCTGGCGACGGGCGACGCCGACGACTGGACCTTTCCCTTGGCACAGGATGCCGCCCAATGACCTGGTCCCTGAACGAGATCGATGCCCTGGCCCGTAAGGCCGCCCGTGGCGCTGGCTATTCCTGGGGGTTGGCCGAGGATACCGGCAGGGCCGTCCGCTGGTTGGAGGCGCGAAACCTGTCCGGCGCGGCAGCACTGGCTGCGCATGTGCAGGCAATCGACGGACAGGGCCTCACTGCCATGGTCCCCCGCATGGGTCCGCACATCTGGATGGCCCCCGCCGGGGCGATCTGCCCGATCCTGGCAGGCACGATGCTGACCGACGGGCTGGCGGCGGATCAAACCGCCCCACTGACCCTGACCGATCTTCGCGCGCCGCTGCTGGTGCTGCCGTTTCTGGCCTGGATGGCCGAGGCAGAGCATCGCACCATCACGCTTGATCTGGCAGGCAGCCCCCTTACCCTGACGGCAGAGGGCGCGGCCCTGGCCTCCGGTCCGGTTTCCACGCCCGGTTTTGGCACTGTCACGCTTCACTTCAGCGGGCTGGCCAAGGGCATCCTGATCCCAGAGGGGCTGCGGTCAGGTTGTGACGTCAAGACCGTGGACCTGCTGAACCACTTTGCCGCGCGCACCTATGCCCCGGCGACCGAAGAAAGCCGGATGGCTGGTGCCGGTGCGGGGCTGTCGGACAACGACTAGCCCCCCTGCCAGCGTCGCCGGACACCGCCGCCCAACCAAGTGTGGGGGGAGAGGGCGGAACCGGCCAGGGTCACCTACCCCGGCCGGTCAGCGCATCATTCGCCAAGTGCGTTCTGCAACCGGGTCACGACCTCGGCCACGAATTGGGGATTGCCGCGCGCCTGTTCCACCGCAGCGGTCAGCGCGGCACGCGAGATCGGGCTTAGGTCCGCAGCATCAATGGCCAGAAGTGCGGCATCGGCGTCAAAGGGCTCTGGCTCTGACGCGCTGTGATCTTCGGTCATATCCTCGGCAGGTTCGGTCATATCCTCTTCGGTCATGGTTTCTTCGGCCATGTCTTCTTCGGCCATGTCCTCCTCCGGGGTCGCCATAGCGGCGGCAAGCGCAGCCTCCAGCTCGGCCACGCGGGCCTCGGCGGCGGCAAGGGTTTCCGCCATCTGCCTCTGCAAAACCCTATTTTCCGCCATTTCGGCGGCATTCGCGGTCGCTGCGGTTTCCAATTCCATGACCCGAGCTTCAGCGGCGCCCTGCGCGGCGGTGGCCGTTGCGACGGCCGTTTCCAGTTCGCTTGCGCGGGCTTCGGCCCCTTGTGCACGAGCCTGCAGAGCCGCTGCTTCGCTCAGCGCGGTTTGTGCGGCCGACGCGGCGGCGGCACTTGCGGCCTGCGCCTCATCGCGGGCGGCCAGCGCGGCATCCCGGCTCAGCACAGCTGCATCCCGGTCGCCATTCGCGGCATTCAGCGCGGCCTGCAGGTTTGTGATCTGCCCTTCCAGTTCCACGATCCGGGCCAGTTGGCTGGCATCCGGTCCGGGTGCGGGCGCAGGCGCTGCCGCCACGTTTTCAACGCAGGGCCATTTGCCCGCATCAACCCCCTGGTCGATCTGTACGCCGGTGGGGTCGATCAGGTAATTCACCCCGTTGCGCGATACGGCATAGACGCCTTCGGCCAGAACGGTCAGCGTCCCCGGCCCTTCGGCCAGGGCCCCGCCCGCGATCACGAACCGTTCGACCCGGCCAGCGATCTGGCAATCCAAAGCGGTGCGATCCCCACCGGCTGCGGCGGGTGCGGGGGCCGGGGTGGGGTCAACCGGAGGGCCCGCCAACGCAGGGCCGGCCAGCAGTGTCAGGGTCAGGGCGAAGGGCAGTCGGGAACGTAAGCGGGTCATGTTGGATCAAAGCTCCGTAAATGCGAGGTATGAAATGCACGCCCGGGAAATCGGACGCCTCCCGCCTTGCAGCCTACTCAATCGCCCCCGGTCTGCAAAGCCTCTGCCTTAGCGACCTGCGCCTTGACGGCGGCAAAGCTGTCGGGTGTGACCGATATGGAATCGATCCCCGCATCGACCAGCAGTTGCGCGAAGGCCGGGTTGTTCGAAGGCGCCTGACCGCACAGCCCGATCTTGCGCCCCGCCGCGCGGGCCTTTTCGATCACTGTGCGGATCATCCATAGGACCGACGGATCGCTTTCATCAAAGAGGCTGGCCAACCGATCGCTGTCGCGGTCCACGCCAAGGGTCAGCTGCGTCAGATCGTTCGATCCGATGGAGAACCCATCGAAGCGGTCGGCAAATTCCTCGGCCCGGATCACATTGGCAGGGATCTCGCACATCACGAACACCTCCAGCCCCGCGCGGCCCCGTTCCAACCCGGCGCGTCCCATGACCTCCAGCACTTTGTCCGCCTCCTCGGGTGTGCGGCAGAAGGGGATCATGATGGCGACATTGTCGAACCCCATGTCTTCGCGCAATTGCCGGATCGCCCGGCATTCCAGCTCGAACCCGGGGCTATAGGCCGGGTCGGTGTAACGTGACGCGCCCCGGAACCCGATCATCGGGTTTTCCTCTTCCGGTTCAAACGCACGCCCGCCCAGAAGTTCCGCATATTCATTGGTCTTGAAGTCGCTCATCCGCACGATGACCGGGTTCGGGTAGGCGAAAGCCGCAATCTGGGACAACCCGCGCGCGAGCTGATCGACGAAATATTCGGGCTTGTCGGGGTAGCCCGCTGTCAGCGTCTCGATCTCGGCACGCTCGTCCGCATCCGTCACCTTGTCGAACTCGATCAGCGCCATGGGGTGCACCTTCACGGCGTTGTTCACCACGAATTCCATCCGCGCCAGCCCCACCCCATCAACGGGAAGTCGCCACCAGCGGAACGCGGCAGAGGGGTTGGCCATGTTCAGCATGATCCTGGTGCGCGTTTCGGGCAAATCGGACAGGTCCAGCTCCTCGACCGTGACCTTGGCAATCCCCGCATGGATCAACCCGTCTTCCCCCGCCGCGCAGTTCACTGTCACGTCCTGCTGATCATGCAGCACATGGGTGGCATTGCCGGTGCCAACGATGGCCGGCACCCCCAGTTCGCGGCTGACAATGGCGGCATGGGACGTGCGCCCGCCATGGTCGGTGATGATCGCCGCCGCACGCTTCATGACCGGCACCCAGTCGGGATCAGTGTTCGAGGTCACGAGGATCGACCCATCCACGAACCGGTCGATATCGGCAACGCTTTCAATCAGGCAGATACGGCCTGTGGCCACCGCATTGCCAACGCTAAGCCCCTGCAACAGAACCTCGCCCGCGCCGTCCAGAGAGTAGCTGCGTAACGCGCCCGCCTTGCGCTGGCTTTCCACGGTTTCTGGCCGGGCCTGCACGATGAACAGCTCACCCGTATCGCCATCGCGCGCCCATTCCATGTCCATCGCGCAGCCATAGTGGCGTTCGATCGTAGCGGCCATGCGGGCGAGCGACAGGATCTCCCCGTCGCTCAGCACCCAGGCCGCGCGCTCGGCCTTGGACGTCGGCACGTTGCGCACCGGCGCTGGCCCCGCGCCGCCAAGGATCATCTTGATTTCCTTGGCACCGCGCCGCTTGCCGACAACCGGTGTCAAATCCGCATTGTCCAGGAACGGCTTGAACACCTGGTATTCATCTGGGTCCACCGCCCCCTGCACCACGTTTTCGCCAAGCCCCCAGGCCGCGTTGATCAGCACGATCTTGTCAAAGCCCGATTCCGTGTCGATGGAGAACATCACGCCCGACCCGCCGGTATCGGCCCGCACCATGCGTTGCACGCCCACGGACAGCGCCACCGCCATGTGATCGAACCCTTTGACTTCGCGATAGCTGATCGCCCGGTCGGTAAAGAGCGAGGCAAAGCAGCGGCGGCAGGCGGTCAGCAGGTCAGCCTCGCCCTCGATATTCAGAAAGGTCTCTTGCTGGCCTGCAAAACTGGCATCAGGCAGGTCTTCAGCGGTGGCCGACGACCGCACCGCGACCGCCACATCCGCCTTGCCCGCCGTTTCGCTGAGCGCCGCATAGGACGACAGGATGTCGGCGCGGATCTCCTCCGGCCAGTCGCCTGACACGATGGCCGCGCGGATTGAACTGCCCGCCTTGGCCAGCGTGATCTTACCTGTCTGCCAACGGCCCACGGTGTCGGCAATCATCGCCTCCAGCCCATTGGCGGACAGGAACGCGCGATAGGCGTCTGCAGTGGTAGCAAAGCCCCCCGGCACGGCAATCCCCTGCCCCGCCAGTTCCTGCACCATCTCACCCAGAGAGCTGTTCTTGCCACCCACAAGCGCCACATCGGCGCGGCGCAGGTCTTCAAATCCGATCACATAGCGTGCCATCTCATCTTCCTCCACGGGCCGGATCAGCCCCTTGAGGACAGGCTACGCCTCTCCTTGCCGTGGTTCCTTGATACAGGTCATGGTCGTTTGACATAGGTCGGGGCACAACCAAAGCGACAGTTGAAGGAGCGTCCAATGACCCAAGACCTGACCGCCCGCCTCGCCGCCGCCGAAACGCTGGATGGAGATATGCTGGCCGACATCTGTGCGTCTGCCGCCGCAACCTTTCCCGACGCCCCCGCGCATCCGGAGGTGCTGGCAGAACCGACCGAGGCCGTCATGCACCTGCTGGCCCACTGCCTGCCCGGCTGGCATATCCACCTGACGGGACAAGCCGCCGAACCCAACGGTCACTGGCGCTGTTCCTTGCGCAAATCCGACGTGGATGACGACGATCTGGTGGTGGGCACCGCCACTGGGCCGACCATCCCGCTCACCCTGGCGCGGGCGTTTTGGGATGTCGTGCAGAAGTTGGGGTGACGCGGCACCCCAATGCGCCCCGGAGCAGTTTTACCCGCAACCCGCCGATGCCGTCGCTTTGCGTCAATTGCGCGAACAAGGTCCGGAATGCGGACAAACCGGGCTCTCGCCGCGCTTGTTCGAACCACCGCTTTAGTGCACTCAGGATAGATCCCAGCTCTGCCGAGGTATTGCGCAAGTTGCCTGCAAAGCCGAAGGTGCGACCATGGCAACGGAATTAGAGTTCTCCATCGCTGCACTGACCGGGCCGGCGAGACGGCACATCCGGGTGTTTCAGGTCCATCAGTTTCTCGATCGTTTCGCGATGGGTTTGACGGTTGCCGTTGTTGCATTGGCGTTGACCGATCGAGGCATGGACCTCTTCCAAATTTCGCTACTTTTTGGATTCTACTCCATTACGACCATGGCGATGGAACTCCCGTTCGGCGGATTGGCCGACAACATTGGACGCAAGCCGGTCTTTCTGGCAGCGGTCATCGCCAGCGTGATCTCTCTCGCACTCTTTCTATCGACAAGCGATTTCTATGTTCTCGCGCTCTCATTTTCCTTCATCGGTTTTGGACGTGCACTACGGTCGGGGACGCTCGACGCCTGGTTCATTGAAACCTTCAAAGCCGCTGCGCCGAATGTGGACGTCCAACCTGCGCTTGCAAAAGCACAATGGGCCAATGCCATGGGCTTGGCTGTGGGGGCGGTTTTGGGGGGGCTTCTGCCCGATCTCTTAGGCTCGGCGGCAGAGAGACTGGGTTTCAGTGTCTATGATGTTTCTTACGCGGCGAGCTTGGCGGTAATGGTTGGAGTGTTCGTCTACACCCTGTTTTTCATTGTGGAAAAACCCCGCCCGCTGACCCCCCAAGCTCTGAAACAGGGTTTTGGGACTGTTCCACTTGTGATCAAAGAGGCAGGTCTTCTCGCCCTGAGACATCCGGCGTTGTCGGCGCTTTTGGCGGCGCTGGCGTTTTTCATAATGGCAACCAACCCAGTCGAGGTGATCTGGCCGACCCATGCAAAGCCAATGTTGGAGGAGGGCTATGCAAACACGGTCATTGGAGCCCTGACCGCTGCCTATTTCTTCTCAATCGCATTCGGCGCGTCGCTGTCTCCGTGTATCAGCCGGATTTTCAGACGGCGGCACGCGATCACACTTGCAGCGGCTTTTGCCTGCATGGCGGGTGTTCAGATCGCATTGGCTTTGCAAGGCAGCATCGTCGGCTTCGCCACGGTTTTCATCCTGTATTCTGTTGTTCTTGGTGTTGCTGAAACGCCCGCCAGCAGCATTCTGCATCGATACGTAGAAGACCGTCAGCGATCCACAATACTGTCTCTGAGGTCGCTGATACAGCAACTCGGAGCGGCCTTGGGCCTGATTTTGGCGGGAGCTATCGCTGAGGTCTACTCCACACCTACGGCTTGGATGGTCGGCGCTGTGTTTCTTGTCGTTGCCGTGATCCTGGTCGGCATCCTTGCCAAACGGCTTGCCCCACAGATTGAGTAGCGGCCATTCGTGTGACCTGCAGCATCGGTCACTTCGTGCTTAAAGCTGCCGCTGAGGAACTCATCTCAACCGCGTCGCTACCCTCGCCCCGCCGACTGGAACTTGTGCGGTGACACCCCGTATTTCTCTCGGAACCGGCGCGAAAAATGGTTGGTCGATTCAAACCCGCAGGAGCTAGCGATATCGGCCACCTTCATATCCGTTTCCGCCAGCAGCATCCGGCCCCGGCGCAGGCGTAGGTCAGTCAGGTATTGCTTGGGCGTGGCCTTTACATGGGTCAGGAACAAACGCTCGATCTGGCGGCGAGAGACCTTGAACTGGTCCGCCAGATCATCGAGCGAGAAGAGCTCCTCGATATTTTCTTCCATGTAGCGCAGGATTTGCAGCAGCTTGCGGTTGCGGGTGCCGATAGAGGCCGCGCGCGAGCTTTGCTGCGCCTCTTCCTCGGACCGATGCACCGGGTGCAGACACATGTTCAGCACCGAATGCGACATGACAGGACCGAAGCGTTCCGAGATCAGCCGCAGGAACAGGTCCGTCGCAGATGATCCGCCACCGCAGGTCACGATCCGGTCGTCGATGGCGTAAAGCTGGTCCAACGGCTCCAGATCGGGGAAGCTTTCGCGGAAGGGCGGCATATTTTCCCAATGCAGGGTGAAATCCTTACCCTTCAGGATGCCCGCCCGCGCCAGCGCATAAGCCCCGGTGCACAGCCCCCCCACCTGATGGCCCATCCGCCAATGCTTGCGCACCAGTCCGGCGACCTGATCGGTAACGACCGTATCGGGTTCCACCCCGGAACAGACGAACAAAGGCCCGGTGATCCTGGCATCCGCGATCGCGCAGGTCGCGCCGATCTCGATCCCGTTCGAGGCGCGCACAGGCTTGCCATCCTGGCTGATCGTCTGCCAGCCGTATAGCTTCTGACCCGTCAACTGGTTGGCAATGCGCAATGGCTCGATGGCCGACGTAAACGCCAGCATCGACAGTTTGGGCAGCAACAGGAAGCTGATGACTTCGGTTTTCTGCCCGGGGGGCAGGTCCACATGTGCCACCCCCTTGGGGATGAACTCGTCGTTCATAGGCCGAGCGCCCTCCGCCGTTCTTCTGCGAACCCCTGTACTATACGGTCAGCGATCAGGGCAAGGATGGCCATGGCCGCCCCTGCCGCGATGCCAAGCCCCACATCACCCGAGCCAAGCGCGATATAGATCGACTGACCCAACCCCGTTGTGCCGATCAGCGCCGCGATGACCAGCATGGCGAAGGCATAAAGGATCGTCTGATTGAGCCCCAACAGGATGGTCGGCGCCGCATAGGGCGCGCGCACCTCGCGCATGATCTGCCATTCGGTTGCGCCCGAGGATACCGCCGATTCCAGCATCTCGGGCGGGGTGGAGACCAGCCCGTGACGGGTGTAGCGGATCATCGGCACGATGGCGTAGGCGATGATCGCAAGGAAGGCCGAGAATTCGCCGATCTGAAAGAACATCAGCACCGGGATCAGGAAGACGAACAGCGGGATGGTTTGCAGCATGTCGCAGATGGGCCGGATCACCGCCCAAGCCGGTTTCGACACGGCAGACAGCAGGCCCAACAGCCCCCCCAGAACCGCGCAGGCAATGACCGCCGCGCCGCACAGGTAAAGCGACAGCATCGCGCGGGGCCAGAGCCCCGAAACGGCGATGGCCAACATCAGGATGACCACCAGCCGCGTCAGTTTCCATCCGCCCGCGACCCAGGCCACCGCGCCAAGCCCCACAAGGACGAACGGCCAAGGCAAATCGGAAATGCCGGTTTCCATCACCCCAGCCAAAATCGGCAGACACAGGCCAAAGGCCACGCGACCGGTCAGCGCCACGGCAACCCCAAGCGCCCCCGCCCCCGCAAACAGCGCATAAGACATGCCCGCCGTCCAGCTGAACCCCCATGTGAAGGGCAGCACCGCCCCATCCAGCCCGATACGCAAGGGCAGCAGCCCATAGAACATGGCGTTGTTCTTGATTGCGTCCAGCGTCGCGCCTGCATTGCGGGTAAAACTGCTCAGCCCGCTTTCAACGGCATCGACGGCGGGGGCCAGAACGGCCATGTCACCCGGCGCGGGCAGAAACGCCCAGGCCAGACCCGATGCAATAACTGCACCCCCAAGGATCAGCCACGATATGCGCAGGTCGAACCGGTCACGCGAGGTGGCCATGCGGGCCGAGATCCGGTCGATGATGATGGCGAAGACCACGATGACCAGCCCGGCCAGCAGGCTTTGGCCGAAATTGGCCTGCCGCATGGTCAGCAGAACCTCCCACCCGATATCGTCGAACCCGCCGATAACGGCCGCGATGATCACCATCGACAAGGCCGCCATAAGCGCCTGATTGACGCCGATCATGATCTGGGTGGCCGCGGCGGGGATTTCCACCTGCACAAGCTGTTGCAGCCGTGTCGCGCCCGACATGACGCCCGCCTCTTTCACTTCCGCCTCGACCCGCTGCAGGCCGAGAAGCGTGTTCCGCGCCATCGGTGGCGCCGCGTAGATGGCCGAGGCGATCAGGCCTACCACCGGACCAAAGCCAAAGAGCAATAGCAGCGGCGTCAGATAGGCAAAGGTCGGCACTGTCTGCATCAGATCCAGCGTCGCCTCGATCCAGGGCCGCGCGCGGGCGCTTTCATTGGACCAGATGCCAATCAGCAACCCAAGCGCCAGCGCCAGCGGCACCGATACGAAGACCAGCGCCAGCGTGTTCATCCCCTCGATCCAGTAGCCCGAGGCCAGCACGAAGCCGAGACCAATCGCGGACATCAGCGCCAAAGAAAGCCCGCCTGCGTACCAGCCAAGCGCCACCGTTGCGCCGATGATCAGCGGCCATGGCGTGTTCACCAGCAGCCAGTTCACCCAGACCATCGGGTATTCCAGCACGGCCGATATCAGGCGCATCGCAGGGCGGATGATGTCGAACACCCAATCAAGCGAGGCCCCGATCCATTCGGTAACCGGCAGGGTCCAGGCCTCTGGCCAGACCGGCAACAGGTCGGTGGCGGGTTCCAGCGCAAGGCACAGGGCGCCGACCAGCAACGTCAGCAGCGCCGCCCGCGTGCCGGGCGTCAAACGGTCAAGCACAGAGGCGGCAGGCAGGCTCGCGTCGCTCATGCCGGGTCAACCTGAAGGGCGGCGGCCAGGGCCGAGGGGTGAACGAAGCCCACCATCTTGCCCTCGCGGTCCCAGACCGGAACATGCTGATAGCAGGACATGCAACTGGCCAGTGCCTCGTCCAGTGTCATGTCGATGCGAAGTTTCGGGTCGTCGGGCATGTCTGGCAGCACATCGCTGGTTTCCACCACAGAATCCAGACAGGCGTGTTTGCCCTTGGCCACATCGCGGGAAAATTCGCGCACATAGTCATCAACCGGGGTCAGCACGATCTGCGCGGGCGTTCCGATCTGCACAATCTTGCCGTCACGCATGATAGCGATGCGGTCCGCCAGTTTCAGCGCCTCGGAAATGTCGTGGGTGATGAACACGATGGTCTTGTTCAGCGTCGACTGGATCTTCAGAAACTCATCCTGCAACTGCCGCCGGATCAGCGGGTCGAGCGCCGAGAAGGGCTCATCCAGAAACCAGATATCGGGGTTGGCTGCCAGCGACCGGGCGATGCCGACGCGCTGTTTCTGGCCACCAGACAGCTCTCTCGGATAGGCATCTTCGCGGCCCGTCAGCCCCACCATCTCGATCACTTCCAGCGCGCGGGCACGGCGTTCGGACTTGGATTTCCCCAGCATTTTCAGCGGGAAGGCCACATTGTCAGCCACGGTCATATGGGGGAACAGCCCAAAATGCTGGAACACCATGCCCAGTTTTCGGCGGCGCAGTTCGATCAGGCGTTTCGGGGGGGCGGACAGGATATCTTCACCGTCGATGCGCACCGACCCGGCGGTCGGTTCCACAAGGCGGGAAATACAGCGGATCATGGTCGATTTGCCGGACCCCGACAGGCCCATGATCACGAACAGCTCACCCTCGCGCACCTCGAAACTGGCGTCCTGAACGGCGGGGATCAGCCCCTCGTCGCGCAGGGCATCAGCGGCGTCGGGGGCGGAACCGGTCCGCCCCTGCGCCTCTTTCAATCGGGTTTCGGCATCAGTGCCGAAGACCTGCCACAACCCCTCGACAGCAATCGCCGGGGTGCCGGTCGGGGCTGAAGCGGTCATGTCCCCGATTACTCCGTCGCGGCCGCGATCATCGCTGCCACCGCATCGGCGTGATCAGCAAGATAGGCTGCTGCCACCTCTTCCACCGACATGCCGTCATTGTCGACCATGCCCATCATCGGCTGCTGGTCTTCGGTCATCAGCTGGTAGGCGCCGAGGATCTCAGCCGCAGCGGGCCACTGATCGGCAAAGCCCGACCAGGTGATCTTGAAGACGCGGGTCGGCAGGAAGTCACAGTCGGACGTCGCATCAGGGTTCGGACCGACCGAGGCATCTTCATAGCATTCCGGGGTGCCCGGCGGCAGATCGACAAAACGCACGTCATAGGCCGACACGGCCCAATGCGGCTGCCAGAACACCATCAGCAGCGGCGTGCCGCGTTCGGTCGAGGCGCGCAGTTCCGCGATCAGCGCCCCTTCGGACCCGGCAGGCACGGCGCGGAACGGCAATTCCAGACCAGCGGCGCGTTCGGCGCCGGGGGTGCCCCAGTCCGCCGGGTAATCAACCAGACGGCCCTGCGGCAAGGTTTCGGCAGTGGCGAACTGCATGGCGCAATCGTTCAGCGCCTCCCAGGCGGGCAGGCCGGGGCAGATCTCTTCGACATGGGCGGGGTAGGCAAAGCCTTCGCGCGCCACAAGCCCGAGATCACCGATATCCGTCACGCCGCCTTCTTCCAGCACTTCGTAGTACAGGTCCGGCACGTTCGAATCCCACACTTCCAGCGCGGCATGGATCTCACCCTCGCCAATGGCCGGATACATGTTGTAGTAGCCCGCAGTCACGTATTCGACGGTATAGCCCGCCTGTTCCAGGATCTGGCCCGCCACATGGGTGGACAGGTGTTGGCCCGTCCATTCGTTGATGGCCAGACGGATCGGGGTGTCGGTATCGCCCAGATCGGCGGCGGCGGCAGTGCCGGCAAGCGCCAGAACGGACAGGCCGGAAAGTAGCACGGATTTCATGAAGTCTCTCCCTGAGGTTATTCTTCTTGGTTGGTCACTAGACGTCTGCGCCCTTTTTCACATGGGCGGCGGCAGGATTTCTACCTTAATCTACAGTTTTTCGCCCCGCCGCGACCCGCCTGCGAAACAATCACCCTCCGGTCAACGGGCGTCCCGCTCTCGCAGCAGGTCGGTCAACCAATCGGGGTCCATTTCGGGGACCGAGGACAGCAACAGTTCCGTATAAGGATCGTGCGGCGGCTGGAACATCTCGGATTTCGGCCCCTGTTCGATCACCTTGCCCTCTTTCATCACCACCACCTCATCAGCGATGGCCTTCACCGTCGCAAGGTCGTGGGTGATGAACATATAGGCCAGGTCAAACTCGGTCTGCAGCTTGTCCAGCAGCTTCAGAATGCCCTCGGCCACCAGCTGATCAAGCGCCGAGGTCACTTCATCGCAGATGATGAACTTAGGCTCTGCCGCCAGCGCCCGGGCGATGCCGATCCGCTGTTTCTGCCCGCCCGACAGCTCTGATGGCAGCCGGTCGATATAATCGTCGGGCTCCAGTTCGATCAGCTCCAGCAGGTTGCGAATCCGCTCGGTCAGCGCCTTGCCCTGAAGGCCAAGATACATCTGCGCCGGGCGCCCGATCAGATCCCGGATGCGCAGTTTGGGGTTCAGCGCTGTATCCGCCATCTGATAGATCATCTGCGCCTGGCGCAGCTGGTCTCGTGTCCGCCTGCGATAGTCCGGCGGCAATGTGGCCCCATCGAACAGGATCTGCCCCTGCCGCGGCACCAACAGCCCGGTGATGACCCGCGCCGTTGTGGATTTACCGGACCCGGATTCACCCACCACGGCCACTGTACGGCGTTCATGGATGTCAAAGCTGACATCTTGCAGCACATCCACGCTGCCATAGCCCGCGGTGATGTTTTGCACGGACACCACCGGCACCTTGTCCGCGGCCACGGGCGGCTGTTCTGCCCTTGCGTGGCTGCGCACGGCCCAAAGCGACTTGGTGTAATCCTCTTTCGGGGCGGCCAGCATGGATCGCGTATCCGCCTCTTCCACCTCGTCGCCTTTCAGCAGCACCTTGATGCGATCCGCCATCTGCGCCACGACCGCAAGGTCATGGGTGATGTAGATCGCCGCCGTGTCGAACTGTTCCACGATGTTGCGGATTGCGGCCAGAACCTCGATCTGCGTGGTCACGTCCAGCGCTGTCGTGGGCTCATCGAAGATAATCAGGTCGGGGCGGCAAGCCATCGCCATCGCCGTCATAGCCCGCTGCAATTGCCCGCCCGACACCTGGTGCGGGTAGCGAAAGCCGATCACATCAGGTTCCGGCAGCTGCATCCTGCGATACAGATCCACCGCGTCCCGCTCGGCCTCGTCGCGGTTCATGACGCCGTGCTGCACGGGGGCTTCGCAATACTGATCCATCAGCTTGTGCGCCGGGTTGAAACTGGCCGCCGCCGATTGCGCCACATAGGCAATACGCTTGCCGCGCAACTCGCGCCTGGTGGCTTCGCTGGCCTGCATCAGGTCAATCCCGTCAAAGACGATTTCGCCCCCTGAAATGCGGCACCCATCACGGGTGAACCCCATGGCGGCCAGTCCGACCGTCGATTTGCCTGCACCGGATTCCCCGATCAGGCCCAGAACCTCGCCCTTATGCAGGGTCAGGTCGATACCATGGACGATCTCGGCCCAGGTTTCGTCGGCCCGGCCCTCGATACGCAGGTTCTTCATAGTCAGAAGAACGGGTTTGTCGGATGTGGACTCGGTCATTGGGTCACTCCTTCAGGCCGCTGGCGCGGTGCAGTTGCCAGTCGACAACGAAGTTCACAGAAACGGTCAGCAGCGCAATGGCGCCCGCCGGCAGCAGCGGTGTGATATCCCCGAAGGCGATCAGCGTTGCGTTTTCCTTCACCATCGATCCCCAGTCCGCCATGGGTGGTTGCAGGCCGAGCCCAAGGAAGCTGAGCGCCGAAATGGCCAGGAAGACGAAGCAGAAGCGCAGGCCAAACTCGGCCACCAGCGGCGCCATGGCATTGGGCAGGATTTCACGGGTGATCAGGCGCCACAGCCCCTCGCCCCGCAGCTTCGCGGCCTCGATATAATCCATCACCACGATATTCAGCGCCACCGACCGCGCCAGACGATAGACCCGCGTGGAATCGATGATGGCGATGACGATGATCAGGGTCAGGATCGAGGTGCCGAAGATGGTCAGCAACAACAGCGAAAAGATCAGCGCGGGGATCGCCATCAGCACGTCAACCGCCCGGCTGAGCGCCTGATCCAGCCAACCGCCCACGGTCGCCGCCAAGAGACCCAGGATAGACCCGATCAGAAAGGCCAGTGCGGTGGTGGCAAAGGCAATGCCCACGGTGTTGCGCGCCCCGAAGATCAGGCGCGACAGCATATCCCGGCCCAGATTGTCGGTGCCCAGAAGATGCACATCATCCCAGGGCAGATACTCCGCGCCAAGAACCGCCCGTTCCGGGAACGGGGCGATCAGCGGTGCGAAGACGGCCACGATGATGTAGATGATGATGACCAGCATCCCGAAGGAGGCAGTCAGCGGCGCGGTGCGCAGTTCCTTCTTCACGCCTTTCGGGGTGACGGCAATGGCAATGGTCCGAAACAGCCAGCCCGCCGCCATGCAGGCCGCGATAACGGCGACAAACCACAAGAACCCAATCAAAAATCCCATGATCAGCCCCCTTAACGACGATGCACAAGGCGCGGGTTGGACAAGGTCGCCAACACATCCGCCGTCAGGTTCAGCAGCACATAGGCTGCGGCAAAGATCAGCGCGACGGCCTGCACCACGGGCATGTCCCGCGCGGCCACGCTATCGACCATCAACTGGCCAAGACCGGGGAAGACGAAGACCACTTCGACCACGACCACACCGGTGATGAGGTACGCCAGATTCAGCGCGATCACGTTGATGATCGGAGCCAGCGCATTGGGCAACGCGTGGCGCACGATCACCCGCATCGGCTTCATCCCCTTCAGCCGCGCCATCTCGATATAGGGGCTGGCCAGAAGATTGATGATCGCCGCCCGCGTCATCCGCATCATATGGGCGGTTACGACCAGCGTCAGGGTCAACGCCGGCAGGAAGGTTCTGTACAGCATCTCTCCAAGGGAAGGATCGCCCCGGAAACTGGCCATCGAGGGGAACATGCCGCCCCGCCCGGCCAGCCAGAAGATCAGGATATAGGCCACGAAGAATTCCGGGAAAGAAATCGAGGTCAGTGCCGAAGCGTTGGAGAACCGGTCGAAAAAGCTGTTGCGAAAGAGGGCCGCCAGAATTCCCAGCATCAGCGACAATGGCACTGCGATGGCGGCGGCGTACAAGGCCAGGAACAGCGTGTTGCCAAGCCGGGTGCTGATCAGGTCGACCACCGGGCGGCGGTTGGACAGGGAATTGCCGAAATCGCCCTGCACCACCCCCGTCAGCCATTCGATGTAACGGGTGTGCATGGGCAGATCGAGCCCCAGTTCGCGGCGGATCGCGGCGACGGTTTCCGGCGTTGCAGCCTGACCAAGGAATTCTTCGGCGAAATCGCCGGGCAATAGCTCTGTCGCGCCGAAGATCAGCAGTGACACGATGAACAGCGTCAGCAGGCCAAGGGCCAGGCGCTTCGCGATCATGCTCCAGATATGTGACATGGGTCCCCCTTCAGGCGGCACTGCCCCCAGTGCGCCGTAAGTCACAGAAAAAGCCCCCGGGCTGTGTTGGCCCGGGGGGGATTTTGGCTAGATCAGGCGAACCACCAGCGTTCGGCGATCCGTTGCCCGTCATTGCGCCAGTTGGAGGCCACATCGCCATGCGCCAGCGCATCGCTGTGGGCCCCGACATAGGCCGCGAACATCGGGATCAGCGCGCCGCCTTCGTCCGAGCAAAGCTGCTGCATCTCGTAATACATCTCGCGACGCAGATCGTCGTTCAGTTCGGCCCGGGCGCTGAGCAGAAGCTCATTAAAGCGCTCATGCTCCCAGTAGGTTTC
>ENA-OWNT01001138-OWNT01001138.1-seawater-metagenome-genome-assembly--contig:-NODE-1138-length-37680-cov-5.496397_pt1 | contig 37680 bp, 25 predicted proteins | sample MGYA00238136_ERZ651165 | MGnify/ENA primary metagenome ERZ651165 (study PRJEB26861, sample SAMN08777766) | seawater metagenome | isolation source: coastal seawater | place: USA: Florida | collected...
CAGCAACCGGAGCAGGCTCGGGCTCCGGCTCCGGCTCGGGTTCTGGCTCGGGTTCCGGCTCCGGCTCAGGAACAGGCTCTGGCTCCGGAACAGGCTCGGGGGTTGGCTCGGGCGCTGGTGTCGGAGCGGCGGACCGATGCGCGCCGAGTTGCTCGAGGGACTCCAGGCCACGGTCCGACAAGAAGGTGTCGACGTTTCCGATGAGGGTGGACAGGTCCGACAGGCGAAGCAGGCCCTTCACGGCGGTCTGACCCAGCGGATTGTGGCACTCCACCACGGTGACGCGGCCGTCCGTCTCCGCGCTCAAATCCACCACCGGCGCGATGAACAGGTCGGACTCCACACGGCCGGGGCCCACGCTCACCACCGAGCGCCCTTGCACGGTGCCAACCTCGCTCATCGGCCCGGTCAGGCGGACGCTGTCGCCGCGAACGTGGCTCAAGCGGCTGGCGCCATGAAGCTCCACCGCCCCTGTGGCTTCGATGCGTCGGCCACGGGCGTCGCCATGGAGGACGACATCGGAGCCCGCCTTCAGGCCCTCGAACTCCGCGCTGCCGCGAACCACGACCCGTCCGCTGCCGGCTTCGAGTCGGGGCACGCGGACGTCGGAGTCGATCACGATGTCGCCGGCGTCGCTGGCCAGCGAGGTCGCGACGACCGCTCGACCACCGATGCGCACATCGCCACCGGTGGCATGCACGGTGTCGGCCACCACATCGCCGCCCACCCGGATGCGCTCGGCCTGCACCTCGCCGACGTCGAGATCGCCTTCCACCTCGACCACCTGCGCGACGATCGACGTGGCCTTGAGGCCGCTGGTACCGACCACCCGGCCCTTGGGAGCCGAGACCTGCTGCACGTCGATGTCGTGGCCGATGACCACGTTGCCGGAGCGCGACAGCACACGGGTGATCCGCTGGCCAAGCGAGGCCTCGAGGACGACATCGCCGTCGAAGTCGATGGCCACACCGCCGTCGTCGGGGGCAAGGCTCAGGCCCGCTGGAACGATGAATGCGGGACGTTTTTCGGACATGGGGACACGACCTCCCTGACGCGAACGCGGATGCTACCGGTCGGCGTGAGCGGGGCCGACGTCTAATCGGTGCGCAGCCCCATTGGGCCTGGGGCGGGCCGATACACCGACGTGGTCAGCCAATTCGCGCAGGACTCCGCAGTTGGCCACCGCACCGGGGTACGCCGACCCCGGCCTTGGTGACATTCCGCGACAAGTGCCGCGAGCAGCCGATCCACGGCTCCGTCGCCGAGGGTGTCCACCAGGCGTGCGTGGGGGTCGAGCTCCCGGGCGCCCCCCCGATCCGACACGATCGTTCGAAGCCCGGCGGCACAGGCCTCTCTGACGATCAGGGGACTGTTCTCGCGCCACACCGATGGCAGCACGAGCACGTCGTGCGCATGCAGCAGGTCCGGCACCTGGGCGTGGGCCACCGATCCCCTCAAGCGGGCTCCGGGCAGTCCGGACACCCGGGCCTTGAGGCGGGCCGCGAAGCCAGGGTCGGCGGGGAAGTGGGGGCGGGCGCCTGCCAGGGTGAGGGTGGCTCGGCCGGCGGGGAGGCGCGCGAAGGCCTCGACCAGCAGGTGCGGTCCCTTGGTCGGGATGAGGCTGCTGCAGAACAGGAGGCGCACTGGTCCATGGGGGGGGGGCGGTGCAGGGCGGATGTCCACCGTGGCGGGGAGTGGACACACCTGGACGGGGCCCGCGCCCATCCGCTCGATGCGTTGGGCGAGGTCTCGGGACGGCGCGAGGAGTCGGTCGGCGGCGGCGAGCGCCTGGCGGGCAAGGTGGAGGCGGCGCTGGACCGTTCGGTGCTCCTTGCGTGTGGGCCAGCCGAGTGCGCGTGCGCGAAGACCGAGAAAGGGGGCGAGGCAGCGGGTGCAGCGCTGGACGTCTGGTCCGCTGCACGGCGAGCCGCTGTGGTCGACGAGCTGTCCCCGCGCGCATGGGATGGCGTAGTCGTGCAAGGTGACAATGACGCGTGCTGCGTGATTCCGGGCGATTGAAGGCAGCGACAGAGGCCAGCCGGAGAGGTGATGGATGTCAACCACCTCGGGGGCCACGGCTGCCAGCAATGCCTCCACCTCGGCCACCCCCGCAGACCAACCTGCCACCCAGCCAAGTCCCCGCCGGATGCCGACACCCACCACTCGAACGCCGCGCCACCGGGTCTCGGCCGGGGGGCCGGGATGGGCGACGGTGACCGCATGCCCCCGGGCGGCGAGGGCTTCCGCCAACGCCCCCACCACCAGGCCGGTCCCACCCGCCGCTTCGGGGGGCCAGCCATGGACGAACAGCAACACCTTCATGGCGCACCTGCTGCGGCCTGGCGCAGAAGTTCGATCAGGCGGTCGGCTTGCGTGTCCCAGTCGGGCGGTGCAGCAGGTGTGGGTGGACTCTGCAGCAGCTCGCGGATGGCTGTGGACAAGGCCGCCACATCGCCCGGAGGCACCAGGCGGCCATCGCGTCCGTGCTGCAGGATCTCCCGAGTGCCGCCGATATCGGTGGCGACGACAGGACAGCCGCGCGCTCTGGCCTCCAGCACGATGAGTGGGGCGTTCTCCGGCCACTGGGACGGGGCCACCAACACCTGCGCGCGGTCCAGCGCATCGCGGACACCGGCATGGTCGAGTGGACCCGCCGCGGGGTGCCCCTGCAGCAGGTCGACATCCTGGACGGGGCCATGCACCCGCAGGGGCGGTCGACCTTCCGGGCAGGCGCGTCGCCAGGCCGAGACCGCTCGGTCAGGCCCTTTGTGGGCCGCCACTGTGCCGATGAACACCACGCCATGGCGGGATGCCTCGGACCGCGCCAGCCACGCCTTGTCGACGCCATGCCGGACCACGATGGGGCGGATCCCCGCGACGGCTTCGCAGCGGTCGGCCAGCCACTGGCTCGGGCTCACCACAGTGTGCGCCCGGTGGAGCAGGTCGAGCATCTTTCGGTTTCGCAAGACGGCCTGCTGCTCACCTTCCTCGTCGCCCACCCCGCGCTCGGGGCGGGGTCGCAGTCGGGTGGGGATGGCCTGCCAGGCCGCGTGCAGCCGCTGCGGAGGCACCACCCGTCCGAGGATGCCGGCAGTGCGGGCCAGCACGCGGGTGAGCCACCCGGGGCCGGGTCGCCAGGCCGCAGCGCAGGGCGCGCATCGTTCGGGCGCCGGGCCGGGGCAGACCGCCCCCTCTTGGGTGAGGCCCAGCCCACCGGCGGCACACCAGTGCCATTGGTCGTGCAGGGTCACCACCACGGGAGACTTGAACGGCAGCGTGCTCGAAAGGAACTGAATGTGGTGGATGTGCACCACATCCGGGCGGAAGGCAGCAGCGATGGCCCCCACCGCGCGGTCGATGCTCCGGTCGGACTCTCCCCAGGCCAGCGGGCGGGTGGGCACGTTCTGCACGATGCGGTGCACCCGGGCGCCATCCAGCAGGTCCGTGCGCACCGCGTATTGGCGGCGTGCCGGGTCTCGATCGGCGGCGATCACCTCGACCAGATGCCCCCGTGCCACGGCAGCTTGGACGAGCGCCTGCACATGTCGCTCGGTGCCGGCTGCCTGCCGTGGGGGATAGCCGTGGGCGACGAACAGGATGCGCATGGGCGCCTGGGAGCAGAGGTGCAGACGGGCGTGGCGGGTCGAGTCTCGGTATCCTGCGAGCGTCCCTGCGTGCGCCTGCTGCGGCGGGGAGGCCTGGAGTCCGCTTGTCCACCCTGTCCCCCGCCCCCGCTGCGAGCCCGCCCGACCGGGTGCGTGTGCTGGTGGTCGACGACGAGGAGGGCCTGCGACACCTGCTCCGACTGATCCTCGAACGCGGCGGCTTTGCCGTGACCGAGGCGCGCGATGGAGCCGAAGCACTCGACCTTCTCGTGGCCCATCCGGCCATCGGGGTGGTGCTCTGCGACATCCGAATGCCGCGCATGGACGGGCACGCGTTCTTGTCTGCCCTGCCGGCGCGCCTGGCCCCGCAACGCACCGTGCGGGTGGTGATGATGAGCGCCTACGGCGACTCGGACACCGCTGTGGATTGCCTGGCACGCGGTGCTTTCGACTATGTGGCCAAGCCTTTCCGGGCCCGGGAGATCCTGTCGTGCGTCGAGCGTGTGGTCGAGCGCGACCGCCTCGAGGCGGAGAACCGGTCGCTGCGCGCGGCAGTGACGCCTGACGACGCCCTGGGTGCGTTTGTCGGACGTTCGCCGGTGGTCACTGCGGTGATGGAGCTGGTTCGTCGAGCGGCCCGCTATCCGTCGACCGTGCTGCTCACGGGGGAGTCGGGAACAGGCAAGGAGCTGCTGGCACGCGCCCTTCACGACCATTCTCCCCGTGCTTCGGCGCCCTTCGTCCCCGTCAACTGTGCCGCCATCCCGGAGAGCCTGCTGGAGAGCGAGCTGTTCGGCCACGAGCGCGGCGCCTTCACCGGAGCCGACCGTGCGCGCCCCGGCCTCTTCGAGCGCGCCGACGGCGGCACGTTGCTGCTCGACGAGATCGGCGACATGCCGCCAGCACTGCAGACTCGCCTGCTGCGGGTCTTGGAGGACAGCCACATCCGGCGCATTGGCAGCCGCATTCCGAAGAAGGTCGACGTCCGCGTGGTGGCGGCGACTGCGCGCGACCTCGACCATGAGGTGCGGGACGGGCGCTTCCGAGACGACCTGTACTACCGACTCAATGTCGTGCGGGTGCGGGTACCACCGCTCCGCGACCGCCTCGACGACCTGCCGTTGCTGGCCGCCACCCTGGTTCGCCGCGCCGCGGTCCGCCTCGGGCGCGACATCCAAGGCGTGTCCGACGATGCGCTGCGCATGCTGGCCGCCCATCGTTGGCCCGGCAATGTGCGCGAGCTCGAAAACGTCCTGGAGCGGGCTGTGATCGCGGCACCGCCCTCGGCGTCTCGCATCGAGGTCGACCACCTCGCACTCGACCCCGTCCATGATGGAAGACCTGTGCAGCCGCCGCTCGTTGCGCCGGAGGTGGTGGCCCTGGGGCCCGACGACGGTGAAGGACCGCTGTCCATCAAGCTGCATGCTGCCCGGCTCGAGCGGCACCTCATCGAGCTGGCCCTTGCGCGAACCGACGGCCATCGCGGGCGCGCCGCCGGCCTTCTCGAGATCTCGTCCAAGGCGCTGGCCTACAAGATCCGCGACTATGGGATTCAGGCATGATCCCCCAGCACGCATCACTCTGGCGGGTCCTGCCGCTCGCGCTGCTGCTCGCATGCTCGGCCGACCACCATGCGGAGAAGGGGCGCGCCTCGCTGGAAGGACACAAGCTGGCCGACGCGGAGCAGTCCTTTCGAAAGGCCCTCGACCGGGACCCCGACCACCTCGACGCCCTGGCTGGCCTCGGCTGGACCTACCACCTGGCCGGGCAGCGAAATGCCGCCCGCAGCGCCTTCGCGCGCTGCGTCGATCTCGACTCCGAGGCGGCCGAGTGTCTTCGCGGACTCGGCAGCCTCGCGCTCGCCGACGGTCAGCTCTCCGTGGCCCGCGACATGCTGGGTCGTGCTCGCGCAGCCGCTCCTGACGATCCGAAGGTGTTGAGCAGCCTGGCCTTGATGGAGCTGTCCACCGGGGAGCCCGAGGCGGCGGAAAAGGCCTACCAGGAGCTGGTTGCGCGCTTCCCCGGGGATGCTGCCTACCGACTGGGGCTCGCCGAGTCGGTGCTGCGGGATGGACGACCCGAGGAGGCCCTCACCGTCGTCGAAGCCGCATTGAAGCTGACCGACACCCCGAAGCGCTACCAGGCGATGTTGTGGCAGCTCCAGGCCCGGGCGCTGGTGTTGGCGTCGGGCGGCCGCGAGGACCCAGAAGACTGTGCGGGCACCGCCCCGGCCGTGCGCGAGTGGCTCGACGCAGCGGATGGCGCAGTGGTTCATGCCGGCTCGTTCGGGGTCGACCTGCCCGACCTGCCCGCAGTTCGTCGGCAGGTGCTCCGGCGGCGTGCCGTGCTCGATGCCAACTGTCCGGTGGCGCCTCTCACCGCCGCAGAGGTGCTGGCCCCAGCGGAGAGCACACCATGAGGCCCGGCATCGGAACTTTTTTCCGATCGGCTGGAGCGAAGCGGAACTCTGTTCCACCCCCCCGCAGGTCCCCGGATGTCTCGGCAGGGTCAGGGCCCGCAGACAGCCCACTCTCGACCAGCAGGAGGTGGGGTGGACCGAGGCATGGCCTGGCGTGGAATTTGCAGGCGGGTGGCGCGATGCCTGCTCCAAGCGCCCTCGCCCGCCCCCGCGCCGGCTTTTCGCTCCTGGAGCTGGTGGTCGTCCTCGCCATCGTGCTCATCGCCGCCCTCATCGGGGCGGGCTCCATCCAGCCCTACCTCCCGCGCTTCCGAATGGTCTCCGTCGCCAAGCGCATGCAAGCGGACCTCCGAATGCTCCAGACCCTCGCCATGCAGACCGGACGCCAGACGCGCATGCGCCTGGTCGCGCCCGGCAGCGGGGACTGCAACGACTACGATGCGTGGGGCGGGGGCTGGATCAAGGAGGTGGGTGACCGCTCCGTGGGCTCCACCGAGTGGGACGTCCTTCCGGCGGATGCCCTCGCCGATGGCACGGACGACGACCAGAGCACCGGCATCTACGATTTCTCTGACGAAGGCTCCCACGCTGCCCGTGGGGTCTGCCTCAACGCCTGGGACACCATCGACGGCCCCGGTGTCGACAACGCCGATGCGCTCGTGTTCAGCCCCCGCGGCAACCTCGCAAACCCCGTCACCGACTTCCCCGACGGCACCATCCGCCTCACCTTGTCCAACCAGGCCGCCGCGCGGCAGGGCGTGACCGATCAGGTGCATGTGCTGGTGAGTGCTGCAGGCTGGACCGGCCTCGAGTCCACCCAGGGAGCCGCCGCCACCGACGGTGCTATCGGTGCCTCCACGTCGAGCGAGGCCGACTGAGATGTCTCGTCCCTCCCATCGTCTTCTTGACCAATCGCCGCGCTGCTGGCCCAATGACGCGAGTCTCGACCACTCTCGTCGCCCCCCCGCATCGCCGCTCCTGGGTGCCCAGGCCCTCGTCCCCCGCCTGTGCCCTTCGCCCCGCTCGGAATCGCCCGTGCCCCACGCCATTCCATCGCTGCCTCCCTCGCACGGTCCGGTCCATCGACCGCGGCGCGCGCAGGCCGGCTTCACTCTCATCGAAGCGCTCGTGGCGACCGCCCTTCTGGGCTTCTCGCTCATCGTCATGTTCGGCTTTCACAACCAGGCGGTGCGCTCCAACATGCACGCCCGGAAGATGACCGACTGCACCTACCTGGCCCAGGCGCAGATGGAGAAGCTCATGGCGCTGCCCTGGGATGCCTCCACCGGCACCCCGAGCGACCTGTCCGACGGCATGACCGATGCCATCGGCGAGTGGGACTACCTGGAGCACCCCAACGCCGGCTCGGTCCCCACCCAGATGAACTCGGCCATGGAGTACACCGACACCCTCGGCCAGCCCGACTACTACGTCACCTGGGACGTGGAGGACATGGACAGCTCGCCCACCTGGGTTCGCGTGCGGGTCCGCTGCCAGTACCGCGACCAGGCCTTCAACCGCTGGCACGGCACCACCGTGTCCTCCTACCGCTTCCGGGATTCCTGATGCTGCGCCCCACTCCCACTGCTGCGGGCAAGTCGGCGGGCAGCCTCCCGGCCCGGGTCGGTCGCCTCGCTCGCAAGGGCTTCACCCTCGTCGAGATGATGGTCGCCATCGCCATCGCCGGCTTCACCGTCGCCGCCCTCTACGCCCTGTTCTCCGTCCAATCCCGTCAGCTGGTCCACCAGGACCTCCAGATGGAGATGCACCAGAACCTTCGCTTCGCCACCGAGATGATTACGCGGAGCGCCCGTCTGGCTGGCTACGGAAGCAGCGGCTACATCTTCGGCTTGTTCGGTCCCAACGGCACTTCCGACAACGGCGACCCCCTGCCTGCGGTCATCCCCTGGAACGACCCCAACAGCACGGGGCCCGATGCCGTCACGCTGGTCTACGCTGAGCCTTCGCTGCTGATGGACACCCAGAACGACATCATCGAAGGCTTCGATACCACCCAGCTCACCTTCCGGCCGGGGATGCTCGACCACGCCACCAAGCTCGCGCAGTACCAGGCCGGCGACCTGCTCATCTGCACCGACTACGCCGACATCCGCGGCATGCGGTCCTACTTGTGGGACATCACGGCGGTCAACACCACCAACGGTGTCATCTCCGTCGGGGACAACAGCGGCTACGCCGACTTCGCCAACCTGTTCACCCAGAACACCAACCTCACGCCCGTGCTCACCTGCAGCAAGGGCAGCGTGGTCACCTTCTACGTGGACAACATCGACGACGGCATCGGCGCCGGCTCCTCCGACCACCCGGTGCTGATGCTCGACCTCAACATGTCGTGGCCGTCCAACGACGACGTGCCGCTGGTCGACAACATCGAAGACCTTCAGCTCGAGTATTGCGTCGACGACGGCACCGGTGCCACCGAGTGCACCGACTCCTCCGCCTGGGTCACCGCCGACTCCATCGACGCTGCCGCCGACGCCGACAACATGTGGATGATGCGCGTCCACCTGGTCGCCCGCTCCTCGCGCGACGACCCCCGCAACAAGTACCCGGGCTTCCGTCCCGCCTTGTCCGACCGGTCCGCCTCGGGCTCCCCGGGTGTCGACAACTACTACCGGAAGGTGCTCGTCACCGACGTCGCCTTCCGCAACCTGCGCAGCATCGCGTCGCTGTGATGGAAGGAGTCCCCATGTTCCGTCCCGCTTCGCGACTTCCCCGTCGCCTCCCGCCCGAACTCGGCGGCGAGCGCGGCTACATCATGCTTGTGGCGCTGCTGCTGATGGCCATTCTCGCGGTCATCGGCGCGTCCACTCTGCAGGTCGCTGGCATCGACCAGCGCATTGCGCACCAGAACCGCAAGCACGTCATGTCGGTCAACACCTCCCACGCCGGCACCGTGCATGCGCGCAACAAGCTCATGTACAACGACCCGCCCAACGAAGGCCTCGACAGCACGCCCGACACCTATGGCGACTTCGTCGGAGCCACCACGGCCGAGACCAGCTTCGACGGCCTCAGCTATGCCCACAACCTCGGTGTCTACTGGGTCACCGCGACCTACCACCGCTGCGGCAATCCGCCGCCGGGATATTCCACCGAGAAGGGCACCTCCAAGTTTCGCGCGGACTACTGGGAGATGGCGTCTACGGCGCGCATCCAGTCGTCTGCCACCTCTGATGACTCCGCGGCCATCAACGAGACCCAGGCCCGGTCCACGAGCTTGATCCGAAAGGTCAAGTTCGGCACCTGCAAGGTCCGATGATTCACCGTCCCCACCGTTCTTTCGCACGCGCGTACCGCGACCTCCCGATTTGTCGGGCATCGTGACCCCCACGCGCCGCATCGGGTCCTGTCTCGCAGGGCCCACCGTCCCCCCTCCGGAGGCCGGCTTGTCCACCAACCCCTCGCCCCGCTCTCTCATCCTCCCCCGCTCCTCGCTCCTGGCGTGCGCGGCGGCTGTTCTTGCGCTTCCGGGTGTCGCTTCTGCGGCCTCGTCGAGTGCAGGTGAGGAATTCCTGAGCACCACCGAAGCGGCCCCGCCGAACATCTTGTTCCTCATCGACATGAGCGACTCGATGGGCGACCCCTGCCCGGGGGGTGGCGCCGACACCGGCGACTCCGGAACCAGCACCAGCTCGTTCTCCGACCCCTGCATCGAAGATGTGGCGGCGGCCATCGACCTGGTCACCCAGCACTTCGACTTCGCGCAGTACGGCGTCATCGGCACCAGCGACGACAGCTCCTACGGCGACGAGTACTACCCCATCGTGCCGCTGGGCTCGACGCATGCCGAGGTCTCGGCGGCTCTGTCGGGCATCTCGGCCCACTCGGGCGTCGACACGAAGAACCTCGGAGAGGCGCTGGCCACGGCGGCCTCCGACTACTTCTCCAACACGAGCTCCGACGACCCTGACATCGACGACGACGGCGACGGCTACGGCTACGACTTCACCAAGGCGCCGATCGAGTACTACTGCCAGAACAACCACATCATCGTCATCACCAACCAGCGTCCCGAAGAAGACGACGGTGTGGCGAGCTCCTACCAGTCGTCCATCTCCACCGACGTCACCTGCACCGCCGCCGGCCGCACCACGTCCACCGACACCCAGTGCGACTACGACAACGTCGTCTCCAAGCTCTACAACACCGACTTCCGCTCCGACCTCTCGGGCACGCAGAACGTGACGGTCCACACCATCGGCCTGGGCATCGACGGCTCCTCGGTGGCAGAGGAGCTCTACGGCAACGCGTCCAACGTCACCAGCGGCGACGGCGTCTACGCGGTGGCCGGCGACCCCGACCAGATCCTGTCCTACATCCTGTACATCATGAAGGACATCCGGGCGGGCACCTACTCGCGGTCCACCCCGGTCGTGTCGGCCGACGGCAGCTACCTCATCTACACCTTCTACGAGCTGGCCGGTGACACCGACGTCGGCACGCAGGAGGGCCTCGCGCTCGGTCAAGGCCACATCCGCGCCTACGAGATCGACGACGACCCCACCAGCTCCACCTACGGTCAGGTGGTCTACGACACCACCAACTGCGGCGGCGACCTCAGCTACTCTTGTGGCGGCGCGCTCTGGGACGGTGGCGACCTCCTCGTGAGCCGTGTCGTCACCAGCTACGACCGCCAGTGGGACGAAAACGACGGTGTCGGCTACCGCGACATCTACACCTGGTTCGAGCCGGCGGTCGCGCTCACCTACAACTCCTTCGGCTCCGATGCCGAGTCCGACCGCTTCATGCCCTTCGACCGGCGGTTCGTCGAGGCGGTGGGCTCCGACAACACCGTGCTCGACCTCATTGTCGACCTCGACACCGACTCCACCACCGGTTGTTCGACCGACGACGCGAAGACCTACGACTTCGACAAGTCCGGTGGCTGCTCCGCGGTCGACCAGGACGACGTGAAGTCTCTTGTGGCCTTCGCCCGTGGCTACACCGATGCCGAGTTCCGGTATCTCAACGAGACCCGCGGTCGCTGGCGTCTGGGCGACTCGCCCCACTCCGTGCCGGTCGTCGTGCAGGCGGACAATGACGCCTACGCCATCGACCCCACCTACCGCCGCTTCCTCGCGGGCATGCGGCAGGGTGAAGAAGACGGCGACATCCCGCCCATCGTTCTTGTGGCGGCCAACGACGGCATGCTCCACGCCTTCGCACTTGAAGGCTTCGACTCCACCACCGACACCGAGCAGGGTGAGGAGCTGTGGGCCTGGATTCCCGGTCACCTGCTGTACCGCGAGCAGGACACCGAATGGTCGGGCACTCTGCACGACCTCGCCCTCTACGGTCGCACCTTCCTGTTCGACGGCTCGCCGGTGGTCGAAGACGTCTGGATCGACGCTGACGGCGACGGCACCAAGAGCTGCGACTCTGTGCCCGATGACTGCGAGTGGCGCCGAGTCGTGGTGGTCCAGCAGGGCAAGGGTGGTCCGGTCACCCTCGCGCTCGACATCACCGACACCGACTCACCCACCTTCCTGTGGGAGCAGACCGACGAGACCGACACCAACGCCATGGGCTACACCACGGGCCGGCCGGTCATCGGCAACATCTACGACACCTCGGGCTCCGACCCCGTCGACAGGTGGGTCGCCTTCTGGGGCTCGGGTCGCGGTGTGCCCTACTCCTCGTCCACCTCGTACTACGAGAACCACGAGGCCAACATCTACCTCTGGGCGATGGGTGACACCGACTTCGCCACGTCGCTCACCGGCTACCAGGCTCCCTCCAGCAGCGCCGACTACGCACGCGGTGACAACTACCACCCCGAGGCCAGCCTCGGCTCGACCCTGCAGGCCGACTCCGACGCCGCCGGCCACTACGAGTACGCCTACATCTCGGCCGCCCTGTCGGTGGTGGATGTCGACTCCGATGGCGACGTCGACACTCTGTACTTCCCGGTCACCACCTCCTACACCCCCACGGATGAGGGTGGCACCGGTCCCGGGGATGTCGAAGACCCCGGCAGCACCTGGATGTACAAAGCCTGCATCGACTCCGACGACCCCGGCGAGCTCGAGTGGGTGGAGTTCTACGACCCGGTCGACGACGGCAACATCACCAACAGCTCCGGCGATGATGACCGCCCTGAGGTGTACTACGCCGCCACCACCTCGTGGCTGGCCGACGGCTCCCTCGGCGTCTACTGGGGCACCGGCACGCCCTACAACCGTTTGAGCTCCGACCCCGGCTACTTCTTCGCAATGAAGGACTCCGCCCCGGGTCTGTGCGACGACGACTACATGGCCGAGATGAGCGACTGCGGCGCCGATGGCATCGTCACCCTCGACGATGGCGAAGGCCTCACCGGTGAGCCCATCGTCTACGCGGGCGTCGTCTACTTCTCCACCTGGGTTCCCGAGTCCAACCGGTGTGACGGTGGTGAAGGCCGCCTCTACGGCATCGACTTCGAAGACTGCACCCAGGGGCTCGACACCGATGGGGATGGCGCGGTCGACACCAACGACGACCTCTACGTCGCCCACGAAGACAGCTACATCTCCGGCATCTCGGTCACCAGCCAGGGCACGCTGTTCTACGGTGTGTCCGGTGCCGACACCGAAGGTGCGAGCGACCCTGTCGGGCAGATCTCGTCCGCCACCGACCCCTTCCTCGGCACTCAGACTCTTGCCTGGATGGAAGTCTTCTAGGCTTGGGACTGCTGAGTGGGGCGCCCGGTCCGCTGTGTTGGTGATGCCAACCGGAAGGCCCGGGCGTCTGCCGTCTTGGAGACGTTGTTCAGGCGCCGTACCTCCGGCGCAGCTCGTCTTCGAGATCGTTGAGCTGGTCGCCCTTTCGCTGGAGTCGGCCGGCGTCCCCCTGCAGGGCCATCAGGGCGTTGATGTCGTTGCTCGCGATGCCGTCGCGCAAGCGGGTCATCACGCTGAGGCCGTCTCTACCAAGGGCCATGAGGTTGGTGTGGTGGGTCTCACATGCCCGCGGCACCGGCAGCTTGCCAATCTGGTTCATCCGGCTTCTGTGTTGGGCGATGAGCTGGTCGATGCCGCTCGTGTCGCCACTCAGGGCCTGTTGGACCAGGGCCTGTGGGTCGAGGCCATCCATGATGCTGCCTTGGAGACCATCGAGGCTGCGAAAGTAGGACCGGACCTGCTTGCGTTGGTCGTCGTCGGAAGGTGGCGTGGTAGAGGCTGTCTTGGGGGTCTGGGGGCTGGCTGCGGCTGGCTGTGTGTCCAATGCAAGGCCGGTCGGGTCGTCGTGGGCCCTGGGGGACGTTGGTTGGAGTTGCGCCGAAGGTCCACCATCGCTGCTGGGAGCCTGGACCACTATGTTGGGTGACGGGGCGGTCGCTCGACCCAACAGAAATGCGCTCAGGGTGAGCGAGGCCACCAATACGAGACCGCCGGCCGTGAGCAGCGCGCGAGAAACCGGGACGTTGTCCGACATCCACCACCTCCCGCTGGAGGATAGCCTGTGGATGAACCTCGTCCTGGTCCGCGGAGCCTGAATGCCGTCCCTTGCTCGTCCCTTCTTCGTGGGGATGCTCGCCTGCACGATGCCGATGGTCGCTGGAGCTGCCGAGGAAGAACCGAAGGGGCGCCTGGGCCTTCGGTATCAGTCCCTCGAAGAAGGCCTGCTGGTGACCGCCGTGTCGCCGAACATGGGTGCGGAGGCTGCGGGCATTCGGCCGGGCGCGCTCATCGTCTCCGCCGAGGACACCCCGCTCACCGGCTCGCCAGAGAGCCCCAGGGCCGCGCTGGTCGGTGCTCCCGGTTCGTCGGTGTCGCTGAAGGTCATCGACCCTCTCGCCACGGATGCCCGTGATGTCGACGTGGAGCGCCGGCTGCCCGTTGCGCGTGCCGGTCGCGAGGTGCCCCATCGACCGGCCAGCGTGCGGGCCTACCGAAAGGCGGTGCGGGACAAAGGACGGCGCAAGGCCATCGCAGCCGCTCAAGGGATGGTCGACTCGGACTTCGGTGGACTGCCCCCCCGCGAGGCAGTCGGAGGGTCGCTGGCATCCTTGATGCGGCGCGGCGACCGCTTTGCCCGCGACGTCGCTCGGGTGCTGGCCACCGGGGCTCAGGACGACGCCGCCCTGCTGCAAGGACTGGCCAGAGTGCTGCTTCAGACTGGCGCTGCCGACGAAGCGGTGGCGCTGCTGGAGCGCAGGACCCAGCTGGTGGAGGCGGAGCTTCGGTTGGTGGACGGCGCCGCGGTGGATGTTGGTGGCAGCTTCCAGGCGCGGGCACTGCACATCGATGCCCTTGGCAAGACGGGCGACGCCGCCGGTGCCGAGGCCAAGGCACGCAGCCTGCTGTCCACACACCGCGATGACGGTGTGGCCGCGCTTGTGGCAGCTCCCGCGCCCGGGGTCCAGGCTGAGTGGCGGGCAAGGCTGCCCCCATTGGCTGGATTCGAAGTCCCCCTGCTCGATGGCTCCACCTGGGCGTCCTCCGACCACAGCAGCCAGGTGGTGGTGGTGAACTTCTGGGCGACCTGGTGTGGGCCATGCAAGCAGGAGCTCCCCGAGCTGGCCGAGCTGTACGAGCGGCGCAAGAGCGATGGCGTCGAGGTGGTGGCGGTCAGTGTCGACACCGGCCCCAAAGAGAAGGTGGAGGAGATGGCCAGGCGATTGGAGCTGCCATTCGCCGTGGGCATCGACCCGCACCTCACCCAGGCCTTCCAGGTGTCGGCCTTTCCCGCCATCCGCGTCATCGGCGCAGACGGCGCCCTGCACTACAGCGCGCGTGGCTACAGTCCTGCTGCCATGGAGAAGCTCGACCAGGCCATCGATCAGGCGATGGAAGGGGCCGCATCGGGCGGGGCTCCGGTCGCCACGGTGTGGGGGCCCTCCGCCGAGCAGGCCGCGCTCACCCGCTTCTTTCCGGTGGCGGGTGCGGCCGGTGTGGATGCCACCCCCGACGGCATCGTGGTGGGGGTGCTCGGAGCCGCCCCGGTGAGGCTCGACCCTGAGACGGCGGAGCCGGGCGAGGCTTCGGTGGCCGCCAGTCGCGGGATGCCGGGCCAGCGGGTGGGATGGCTGGAAGGTGCGGTGGCCGCCGATCCGGGCGGTCTGCTGGTGCGCAAGTGGGACACCGACGGCGAGCTCGAGTGGCTTCATCGGCTGCCCGAGCCTGTGAGCGACCTCGTGGTGCACAACGGCGTAGTCTGGGTGTCCGCCCGTGACCACCTCTATGCCTTCGGTCCCGACGGCGGACAATTGGCTGTGATCGACGCAGCACTCACCGATCTCGACCACTCCGAGGACCAGCTGGTGGGCGCGGGTCCGGGCCTTGGCTTCACCGCGACGGTCACCCGCAAGCAGGTAGAAGCGGAAGGGGAGGGGACTGCCGAGGGCGAGTTGCCGGCCGATCCGGTCCCGCCGGTGGAGCTCGTCGAGGTCGCCTGGGACACCACCGAGCAAGACGACAGCTTGTTCCTGACGTCGGGGGCTGGCGACCGGGCGGGGGGCGTGGTGCGGCAGGTGGTGCGGGGCCGCTTCGGACCAGCGGGTGCGGAGCGGGTGGCCGTCGTGCGGGCGGATGACCGCTTGCTGGTGTTCGACGGTCAAGGCCAGCCCGCCCTCGTGGTGGAGCTGCGGCGGGCAGGCGACCTCGTGGCGGTCGACTTCGACGGCGATGGTCAGGACTCTCTCGTGGTGGGCATCCCTGACCATGGCGTGGCTTGGATCGACCTGTCGGTGCCCTAGGTGCACTGGCCTGCAGGTCCTCGCCTGTGCGACCGATTGAAGGACGCCCACCACCTCTGAAGTCGCGCGTCGACCGACGAGTGGTTGGTAGACCCGGCTTGCGGTGCGCTGGCGGTTGATCAACCAGCCGCGCACCATAGGTGGGAGCCATCCCCGGTGGACCGCTGCGTTCCCCGGCTCAGAGCAGGAGTACCCGTGGCCGACATCGAGCTCGAGACGCCCGATCCCATCGCCGCTCTCGACGACAAGAGCATCTCGGTGCGAGCGGCGGCCTGCCGCGACCTGAGCAAGGCCGGCACTCTGGCCGATCTGCCTCGACTGGCGAAGTCGGCCCAGCACGACAAGTCACCGGCCGTTCGGCTGGGAACGTCTGCAGCCGCGGCTGACATCCTGTCCCGGCATCGCCTGTCGCCGGGGCGCGAGACCCTCGACGCCGACGGACGCAAGGGGGTCCTGGAGCTGTTCAAGCGGGTCGACCCGCGGATGAACCCGGGCGTATTCTCGGTCTTCGCCTGCCTCGACATTGCGCCGGGCCTGTCCCGCGTGCGCATCGGCCTGCGAGACCCCCGCGGCGAGGTCCGGATGGGCGCAGCAGTGGGCTTGATGCGACTGTGCACCTCCTGGGCGCGCGCTGAAGATACCGAGCTACACGCGGCAGTGGTGGAGACCCTCGGCGACCGACGGCTGCGTCCCGACGCCCTGGCCGAGGTGGCCCGTGTGTGCATGGCATCAGGGCTCACGGTGGCCCTGCCGGCTCTGGAGCGCCTCGACATCGGTGGCGTCCACCAGGAGCTTGTGGACGAAGCCATCACCAGGCTGGAATCCGCAGCCAGCCGGCCAGTCGGGGTGTGGCTGTCCGACGGCCGGGATGCCGGTGAGGTGCGTCCCACCGCGCTGGCGGGGCCGCGAATGCTCGTTGTGAATGAAGGCGCAGCCGCTGTTCTCGATGGTGGTGTGTGGTCCCCGGTCGACCTGTCCACCCAGACCTGGCGCGCCATGCACTACCGCCGGGCGGGCACCCAGACGCCGGGTCCCGCCCTGCAGGTTGCGGGCACCACCTACTACGCCGTGCCCGAGGACAAGCTGGTAGAGGCCATCGACACCGTGCTTCCCGCCGAGTCCCTCGCGTTTGGCGCGGCACCCGGAGTGGCCCTGCAGCGTGAAGTGCGAAGCCTCGCCGAGAAGCTGGCGGACACCCCGGCAGATGTGCGGGCGTGCGGGCTCCTCTGGGCTTCGATCGGCGATGCAGACAGTGCGCGCGACGCCTTCGGAGCCGCCGTGGGCAAGCGCAAGGCCCCGGCTGATTTGCGCTACCTGCATGGCGCGGCCCTCGCGGCAGCCGGTGACACCGAGGGTGCGAAGGCAGCCTTCACCGAGTGCGTGGCCAAGGCCCGGCGCAAGAAGGACTGGTTCGTGGTGGCTGCCAAGGCGGCGCTCGAGGGCTGACCGACATCGGCCGCGCGCGGCCTGGAGCTGGGGTGCTACAGAGGGGCCCACCGGAGGCCAACCGTGCCGAACCACGTTCTGATCACTGGAGCCGCCGGCTTCATCGGGAGCACGCTGTCCCGCCGGCTGCTTGAAGACGGCCACCGGGTGACCGGTCTGGACGCATTTGTGGAGCCCTATCCGCGGGCCCGCAAAGAGCGGAATGTCGCCGGCCTGACGGCGCATCCGGCCTTCCGTCTCGTGCGGGGGGACATCCGGGATGTGGCCGCCCTCGATGCCGCAATGCAGGGTGACCCGCCTGATGTGGTGGTCCACCTCGCCGCACTGGCCGGCGTGCGGGCGTCGCTTCAGCGTCCCGACGACTACACCGACGTCAACATCACCGGCACGACACGCTTGTTGGAGGCCATGCGTCGCTACGGTGTGGGCCGGATGGTGTTCGCCAGCTCATCGTCGGTCTATGGGGCCCGCCGCGACCCGCCCTTCCGCGAAGACGACAACGTGGAGCTGGCCGCCAGCCCCTACGCCGCGACCAAGCGGGCGGGCGAGCAGCTCTGCGCCACCTGGCACTACCTCTACGGCATCCAGTCCACCTGCCTGCGATTCTTCACGGTGTACGGTCCCCGCCAGCGACCGGACATGGCCATCCACAAGTTCGCGCGCTGCATCAGCGAAGGACGCCCGGTCCCCATGTTCGGACAGGGCGACACCATGCGCGACTACACCTATGTGGACGACATCGTGGCGGGAATGGTCGCCGCCATCGAGCGACCGCTGGGACATCGGGTGCTCAACCTCGGCGGAGGGCGGGCCATCCAGCTTCGGGCGCTGGTGGAGGCCATCGGTGCAGCCCTCGACCTTCCCGTGGAGATCGAGCACCTCCCCCCGCAGCCGGGGGACGTGCCGCTCACTTCGGCCGACATCTCCGAAGCCCGCATCGCCCTCGGCTACGTCCCCCAGGTCGACCTGGAGGAGGGTCTGCGTCGCTTCGTCGCATGGAGACGCGCCGGCGAGCCCTGATGGCGGCCCGCTTCGGCGCTACCGCCAGTTGACCTCGGCCGACCAGCCTTGTGGACGAATCCGGAGCACCGCGTCGGAGTTGGTGACGGGCAGGAGGATGTGCGCCTTGGTGCGGTCTTCGTCCCAGCCACCGCCCGATGGGCCCATGTCCATGGTGAAGGCGAGGGGCGGACCCGGCAGGTTGAAGGTCATGACATCGGTGGTGGACACCGTGATCTCCGTCATCTCCAGCACGCCGTCTTCGATGGTGAAGGTGAAGGTGTCGCCGTCGGTGGTGGGCCAGGTGCCGGCGAGGATGACCCAGGACAGGCCGCCGTCGTCTGTGGTGTAGCGCTCGTCTTCGTAGACGAGGCCCTCCTGCTCACCCGACAAGGTGCCGGTGGCCCGCCAGGCGCCTTCGACGCCGTCGTAGATCAGGCGCCAGGCCTCGTCGCGCGCGATGCCACCGCAGGCGCTCGAGACGACCTGCCGGGAGGTGGCGGGGTCGGTGACCAGCACGGGATTGGAGATGTCACCGAGGTCGCTGAAGGCCACAAGCTCGGTGTTCACGTCGGCGATGAGCCGCGCGCCCTGCACGTCGATGGCGAGGCAGCCAGTGGGGCCTTCGATGAGTCGGAGTGCGCCGTCGAAGGTGGTGACCGCCACCACATGCTCGCGGCGCCGGGTGCCGTCGTTGGTCTCTTCGAGCAGCTTGATGGCCATGGGGACGGTGCTCATGCCCACGACCGGACTGCGGAGGTCGAGGCCACCGACGATGCCATCGCGTGGGTTGACGTCGACCCACTCTCCGGTGGTGAGGTCGTAGAGGTCGACGCGGGTGTCGTCGACGGGCGCCACGAAGAGGTGGTTGTAGAACTCGCGGTGGGCGAGGGTGTCCGCTTCCTGGCTCACTACGGCAAGGGCCTCGATGGGGGCCGGGGTGGCGATCTCCTCGACCACCGATGCTGCGGGGGCGTCTTCGTCGAGAGCGATGATGTAGACGGCGCTTCGGCGGGCATCGCCCACGAAGAGGGTGCCGGTCTGGTCCCAGGTGAGGCGCCAGGGCTGGGAGCTCTCGGGCAGCGCGATGCGGCCCACCTCCGACGCGGTGAGGCGGTCCCACACCAGCAGGTCGCCGAGGTCTGCCTCGCGGTCCCACAGTCCAACGAGCATGAGGTCGGTGCCGGGAACCTCCAGCAGGGACAGCGGCACCCCACCGAGGTCGTGCTCCACCACACCCACATCGGTGGACAGCTCGAAGCGGTCGCCGGCGGAGGCTGTGCCGCTGATCTTGAAGGTCAGCTCGCGGTTGTCGGAGGTCCACTGCTTGCCGAAGCGCGGGCTGCGGGTCTGGCGGCCCGATGCGCTGCCGGTGACGAACCACTCGCTCCCGTCGTACTCGACCACCCAGTCTTCGGTGGTGGTGAAGCCGTGACGCAGCTCGATGCCGCTCATCGACGCGCTGTCGCCCGAGCCGTCGTCGTCGACGAAGACAGGGTCGGTGTTGATGAGGTCGGGGACGATGGGCTCGCCCGCCTCGGACACGCCGAGAACGTAGGGTGCTTGCACCATCAGGGCGTGTGTGTGGTCGATGGCGAAGACGTCGACGCTCTCGTCGCCGGGGGACCAGGCCACCACCTGTCCGAGCTGTCGCTCATCGCCGAAGGCCACCTTGCGGGGCGCGAGGAACGGGCCGCCGAACTGGTCGGACACTGCGGTGCGGTGACGGAGGTCGAGGGGGACGACCGAGCCATCACGGGAGTTCGCCACGAAGCCGATGTCGGTCCAGAACGGTCCGCCTTCGATGGGTGTGAGGATGTCGGACCAGATGGGACCGTCGAAGGTGGGGCGCAGGGCGGGGTCGGGCCCACAGGCAGACAGCGCCAGTGCGGCCAGGCCAAGGCGGGACATGGCAGCGCGAGAAGGTGCAGTGCGGGGGCTCATTGGTTGGTCACCCAGGTGCGGACCTCGAGGTAGGTCGGGCTGGTCTCGTCGACGTCGATCACCGCGAGGGTGGACTGGGCGAGCCCCTCGTTGGACACCTCGCCCGCCAGGTTGGCCACCACAAGGTGCTTGCCATCCGGGGTGAGCACCATGCCCGATGGGCCTTCGCCGACCATGCCGACCTCGCCCACTTGTTGGCCCCAGGTGCCGATATCGAGGTCGTAGACGGAGACGGAGTTGCCGTTGTAGTTGGCGACGAACATGCGGTAGCCGTCGGGGTGGAGCACCATCGACGAGGGGCCGACGTCGGTGAGCGTGAACACACCCTCGTCGCGGGCCATGCCGCGCCGGGCGGGGAGGAAGCCCACGGCCACATCGCTCACAAGCTCGGCGCCGCCGTTGTCCTCGATGCCTGAGATGTCGACGACCACGATGGCTTCGGGGTCGTCCTGCAGGGCGTAGAGGCGGTCGCCCGAGGGGTCGGCCACGATCTTGCGGAAGCCGGCGTCGATGGCGCCCGAGGGGATGGAGACGATGGCTTCGACGTCGAGGTAGTTCAGGTCTCGGAAGGTGCCGCTCGAGTCGTCGCGGATGTCGATGATGTAGAAGTAGCTGGTGAGCTTGCTGGCGGCGTAGAGCCAGCCGCGCTCGGAGTCGACCGTGAGGCCCGTGAGGCCGAGGCCCGACAGCGCGATGCCGTTGGGCAAGGTGAGGTCGAGGGGGATGGCCAGGGCGTCGGGGTCGCCACGCTCGGTGGAGAAGGTGAGGGCATCGCCCACGGTCGGCATGGCCAGCACGCGGTGCAGGGCGTCGGGGCTGGCGCCGGAGATGCCCCCCACACGGTCGGTGCTGGAGGTTCGGCCGCCGTAGAAGCCGTGCCAGCCCACGTCGCTCTCGGCGAGCACCGGGCGAAGGGCGCCATCGGTGGAGAACTGGCCGCCACCGGCGAGGAGCACGGGACGGGCGATTCCGGTGACCTCGTCTTCGGCCCGCTCGAACAGGTCGGTCTCGTCGGGACGGAAGGCGTAGCCGCCTCGCCAGGTGGCGCCGTCGAAGCCCGAGTACCAGAGGTGGGTGCCCGAGCGGCCTTCGTCGTCGACGCCGCGCATGGCGAAGGGGTGGCGCACACCGCTGTCGTCCCAGTCGCCGGGAACACCGGGTGGGAAGACGTAGCCACGGCTGCTGGCCGTCTCGCGGGAGAAGGTCGTGCCGTCGGAGGTGGTGGCCGAGCCGATGCGCCACAGCTCGCCGTCGGTGCCGGCGAACCACAACCGCAGGCGGCCGTCGGCGAGCACCTCGATGCCACCGGGCTCCACGCGCCGGCGGTCCCAGTCGTTTCCGGGAGCGATGACCCGACCTTGGCGGGTCCAGCTGCGGCCATCGGGGCTGGTGGCGTGTCCGATGCTCGTGCTACGCCCGCGGTGGGCCCGGTAGAACATGTGGTATTCGCCGTTGAACCACTGCACCACGGGCATGTCGGCGCCGTCTCGGTCGAAGCCGGAGGAGCCCGAGAAGATGGCGCCCGCTTCCACATCGAGCTGGAGGTCGTCGTCGATGGTGGCGATGCCCACCCGGGGCACATTGCCGGCGCTCTGGATGGACAGCCACGCGAGGCCGGCGTCTTTGTCGAAGCTGGAGACGCGCACCCCGCCTTCGCTCTCTGCCCCCGCATCGCCCGCATCGACCAGAAAGCCGCTGACCGGGCGAGCGACCCAGCCATAGTTGGCGGCCAGGAAGCTCACCCCGGGCACGATGGGGACTGCGAGGTTGCCGGCGTACTCGCCGTAGGCGCGGAAGCGGTTCTCCGCGAGGCCGCTGAGGGCCGCGCCGGGCGGCTCGGACTGGGTGGCGACCACCTCGTCGAGCTCGGTGACGAGGCCCACTTCAGTCCAGCTCAGGCCGTCGGCGGACTCAGCCTCCCAGGTCTCCCAGAGGCCGGTGTCGAGGCTGCGCTTGCTGTAGACCATGCGCCAGCGGCCCACGCTCGCCGAGACCACCGGGGCGGCCACATCATCGCCGTCGCCGTCGAGGATGGGAAGCAGCTCGCGGGTCCAGTTGAGGCGGTCGAAGCTGGATGCGCGGCCGATGCGCCAGGCTGTGCCGTCGAAGGCACTGTAGTAGACGATGAGCTCACCATTCTCGGGGTCGAGCACCGGGGCAGGGTCGGCGATGCCGCCCGCTTCCCAGTCGAGCTCGGGCTCCAGCACGGGGGACTCGCCGCGCTCGAAGGCGAGGCCGTCGGGGGACCAGGCCGAGCCGATGCTGCGGGCTGTGGTGAGGTCGGTGGAGGTGGCGTCGTAGAAAAGGGTGATGCCACCGTCTTCGGCCAACACCCCTGGACCGCCGAGCTCGCCGTCGTCCCACCCGGTCTCGCTCGGGGTGAGCAGCGCGAAGCCCATGTAGCGCCAGAAGCCCGCGGCGTTGCCGATGGAGCGGGCTGCACGGATGGCACCGTCGGACGCGAAGTACATCGTGCCCAGCACAGTGAACTCGGGGTCGGCCACCCGGTCGATGGTGCTGTAGGCCTCGGCGAAGGTCATCTCCAGGCCGATGGCCGTGGGCGTCCAGTCGTGGTCGCCGACGTCCTGCACCCGCAGCACCCCGCCGTCTGCCTCGCTCCACACCCGCCAGGTGCCCGAGATCCAGTCGAGCGACCAATTGTCGTCGGACACGAAGCTGTCCTCGAGGACCTCCATGTCGGTGAGGGCTGCCCGCGAGCCGCTGTTGTCGGCGTCGTCGAACTCGGCGGCGGTCATCACGGCTTCGGGCCAGGGGCGCACCACGGAGACGGTGTCGCCACTGCCGTCGAGGATGGACACGGAGTGGGTGGTGCGGTTGGCGACGTAGGTGTAGCCGCTGGTGGGGTCGACCTCGACGTCGTTGGGGTCGGACTGCACCTTCACGGTGTTGCCGCCGTTGGTGCCGCGGCTGGCCAGCTTGGGGGCGAGGGGGTCTGTGAGGTCGACCAGCCACACGTCGTCCCAGTGCTGGCGGACCCGGGCGCCTTCGCTCAGGCGAACCGCCACCATCGCGAGGTCGCCGCGCACGCCCAGTCCTCCGGCGAAGTCGGGAAGGCCGACCGCCGCCGCGCCGGTGTTGTGCACCTCGTTGCGGGTGACCGACAGATCGATGCCAGACCACGGAATCGCCAGCAGCGAGCCGCCGGTGAAGTTCTGGTAGGTGTTGGCGTTGGTGACCAGCAGAACAGGCTCACCATCGGCATCATCGGTGAACATCAGCTCGGTGGAGCCCGACAGGCAGGTGCCGATGCCGATCTCTCCGAACTCATAGACGCCATCGGGGTAGACCGCGCAGTCGCCCACGAAGGGCAGGGGGGCGGGCTGCTTGCAGGCGCCGAGAATGCCGGCCAGGGCGAGCAGGGCCAACAGCGGTCGCCGAGGGGCGGACGCGCCAGGATGCTGGAGCCGGCTGGGCTCGGAAGGTGGGGTGTGGCTCACCAGGCGCTGCTCCACGAATGCTCGTCTTCGACGGCGGGGGGCCCGTCATGTCGGGTTGTCTGCGACGCCGCCGCGTAGCCCATGACCACGCCCAATTCAACCGGACCGGTTCAACGGTCTCAATCGGCCCCGTGGGCCTGCAGAGCGCGCTCGCGGGGCGGCGGACCCACCACCGACCTCAAAAAGTCCCGCATCGGCGAAATGACTGCATCTTTGTCGGTGCGTACGAACTCGCTCAGCAGCACATGGGTGCCGTCTGCGATGCGCACGAAGCGTGAGGCGGGGTGGGGCTGGCCATCGTGGAAGCGTCCGAAGGCCTCCTCGGCGGCCTCGACCGAGATGGTGCGGTCCTGGTGGTCGGCGTCCCGGTCGTACACGAGCATGAGGGTCGGCTGGTCCACCTGGGCCTGAAGTGCGGGATCAGCGGTGACCCTGCGGACGTCCTCCAGGTTCACCAGAGCACGGGTGGGGTAGCGCCAGGTCCAGCGGTCGTCGTAGCCGCGCACCTTGCGGCCTTCAGGGTCGTCCACCCACTGCACGTCACGGGTCTCGCCCAGGATCTGGTGTCCGATCCACTCGGCCTGGTGGCTGCCCAGCAACAGCGAGGTGGTGAAGTCCGCGTAGTCCACGAGCGGGCTCGCCAGGATGAGGGCGTCGATGTGCTCGGCGTGGTTGGCGGCGGCCCAGATGGCGAGGGCGCCGCCTGTGCTGGTGGCGATCACGACGGTCTTGTCGCCGAGGCGGTCGGCCATGCCGAGGGCCTGGGTGACGGTGTCGAAGTAGGCCTGGGCGCGGGCGTCGGCGAGTCCGTCTCCGGGGCCACCGTGGCCGGGAAGGCGCAGATACCAGGTGTTTGCGCTCCACTCGGTGGCGAGGGCGTCGACCACCCACTCCCCTTCTCCCCGCGATGCCGAAAAGCCGTGGATATAGAGGAAGACGACCTCACTGCCACCGCTTCGGTGGAGCAGCAGCTTCTCGGTGTTGCTCGCGGGCACGCCGGCTTCCCGGCTTTCGGCCAGTCGCGCATCTCGGAACGCCAGCGCATTCGAGACATGGGGGACGGCCGACGCCTGGACCTCCACCGGGTCCCGCGGCCACAGCAGGCCGACGAGTCCGACGCCCACCACACCAGACAGGACGGCCGTGGCTTGGGCGATGCGGCTCAGGATGCGGCGCATGGGAGTCGGGCTCCGTGGGGGTGGCAGGGGATAGGCGACCGCAACTCCAGCAAGGACCCGGGACGTGCGGCATGGACAGCCTAATGCGAGCGGACGACACCAAGGCGACGGTGGGCACCGAGCCCGAGACCGGGGTGCTGTATGTGGTGCCCACCCCCCTCGGTCACCTCGGTGACCTGTCCCCACGAGCCGCGCACATCTTGCGCGAGACCGACGTGCTGCTCGCGGAAGACACCCGGGTGAGCCGGAAGCTCCTGTCCCGAATCGAGGCGCGGCCGCGGCTGGTGTCCTGCCACGACCACAACGAACGGGCCCGGGTGAGCGAGGTGGTGCGCTGGCTGGAGGACGGCCAGAAGGTCGCGCTGGTGAGTGATGCGGGCACGCCCTTGGTGTCGGACCCCGGCTTCGCGGTGGTGCAGGGGGTGGTTGCCGCGGGACTGCGGGTGGTCGCCCTGCCCGGTCCCGTGGCGGCACTGACGGCCTTGTCGGGGAGTGGGCTGGCCCCAGACCGCTTCAGCTTCGTGGGCTTTCTGCCGCGCAAGAAGAAGGCGGTCACGGAGCTGTTGGACGAGGTGGCGGACCGGTCGGACACCTTGCTCTTCTACTGCTCCTGCCATCGGCTGGTTGCCGATCTTGGGCTGCTGGAAGGTGTCTTGGGGGACAGGCAGGCCGTGGCTGCGCGAGACCTCACCAAGCGCGGGGAGCTGTACCTGCGGGGAGCCCTGACCGAGCTTCAGGCTGAGCTGCGCGGCTGGGGCAAGGTGACGGGGGAGTGGACGGTGTGCGTGGTCGGTGCCGAGCGAGAGGAGGCCAGCACGGGGCTGTCGGACGAGGTGCTGGCCCTCATCGAGGCGATGGTGGCGGCAGGCATCGAGCCACGGCGGGTGCGAGACCTCGTGCAATCGGCCACGGGGATTCCGAAGAAGCTCGCGTACAAGGCGGTTCTCGACGCGGCCGGCTGAGGCGGTCGGGCTGCCGGAGATCAGGGGCAGGCTCGGGCCGTGGAACCCGTGCTGTGGAACACGGGCGAGTTTGATAGTGTGCGCGGCAATCTGCCCTGGAGCCCGTCATGAGCGCCCTGTCCCGCCTGCTTCTCGCTGCCGCCCTGCTCGCGCCCCTCTCGGTCGTGCCCTCCGATGCCGAGGCCGCCGAATACCTCAAGTGCGCGAAGAAGGACGACCCCAAGAAGAAGGCCAAGTGCAACAAGAACTACGGCAAGTGGCTCGCCAAGGAAAAGGGCCGCACCCAGCCCTACAAGCCCTCGATGCTCAATGACAAGCTCGCGGACTGGGATGCCGACGACAAGAACCCCTTCGCCACCGACGACTGGTACATGGGCACCCGCGAGATCGGCCTCGCCTCCCTCGATGAGCTGCTGGCCGAGGTGTGGAAGGCCCAGGGCCTCATCAAGATGGCCAAGTACGTGGGCCACATCCACAAGGAAGGCAACAAGGACGACGCCAAGCACATCGCCGGCATCATCCTGCCCGACCTCGTCAAGCTCAAGGACATCCTGCCCACGCTTCAGGAGAAGCTCGCCGCGGTCCAGGCCGACCTGCCCAACATCGCCAAGGACAACCCGGCACTCATCATTCCCGCCGGCAAGGCCATCACGCAGACCATCGCCAACCTCGGCAAGCTGCCCGCCGACCTCCCTGGTGCGCTCGCCGCCGTGGTGCCGCTCGTGAAGGGCGCGCCCGCAGCCGCCAAGACGATGGCCGTCGACGCGGTCGAGGACGCAGTCACCGGCAAGGCCAAGGGCAAGAAGCGCTGAGCTGCTGAGAGTGCTGCGTGCTGGGGCGTCCTCGCAGAGTGGGACGCCCCTTTGCCGTCTTGGGGCTCGGCGATGGTGCCTGAGGGCGCGGCCCCAGGTCGGGGAGGGTCAGACCTCGACACCCAGGGCTGCGTGGGCAGCCGCCAGCCGTGCGACGGGCACTCGGAAGGGCGACACGCTGACGTAGTCGAGGCCCACCTTGTGGAAGAAGCGGATGCCGTGGGGGTCGCCGCCGTGCTCGCCGCACACGCCCACCTTGAGGCGCGCGTTGGAGTGACGTCCGCGGTCGGTGCCAATCTTGACCAGCTGGCCCACGCCTTCGACGTCGAAGCGGGTGAGCGGCGAGTCGGGAAGCACGCCGCGCTGCAGGTACTGGGGCAGGAAGCTGCCGATGTCGTCGCGCGAAAAGCCGTAGGTCATCTGCGTGAGGTCGTTGGTGCCGAAGCTGAAGAAGTCGGCGTGCCGGGCAATCTGCTTGGCCATCAGCGCAGCGCGGGGCAGCTCGATCATCGTGCCGACCTTGTAGTCGAGGTCGAGTCCGCGCTCGCCACAGACCCGCTCGGCCTCCTCCACCACGCTGCGGCGCACGAGCTCCAGCTCACGGGCGGCGCCGACGAGCGGAATCATGATCTCGAGAACGACCTCGTGTCCCTTTTTCTCCGCGATGGCCGCAGCCTCGATGAGGGCGCGCACCTGGGTGGTGTAGACCTCGGGGGTGGTGACCCCGATGCGGCAGCCGCGGTGGCCGAGCATGGGGTTGGCTTCGTGCAACTGGCGAAGGCGTTCCTGGAGCACCTCGGTGCGCACTCCCAGATCGTCGGCCACCACGCCGATGTCGTCGGGACGCTCAGGCAAGAACTCGTGCAGAGGCGGGTCGAGCAGGCGCACGGTGACGGGCAGGCCGTCCATTGCGGCGAAGATCTCGACGAAGGCCTCGCGCTGGATGGGGAGCACCTGGGCGAGGGCGCGGGCCCGGGAGCGGCTGTCCTGAGCGATGATCATTTGCCGCATGGCGCGCAGGGCGTCGGGCTGGAAGAACATGTGCTCGGTTCGGCACAGGCCGATGCCGACGGCGCCGAGGGCGCGGGCGCGGGCGGCGTCGGGTCCGTTGTCGGCATTCCCGCGCACGGCAAGCTCGGCGCGGGCGTCGGCCCAGTTGAGCAGCTCGGCCATGGCGCCGGAGTCGGTGGGAGGGGCAAGAGTGGGGACTTCGCCTTCCATCACCTCGCCGGTGGCGCCGTCGATGGTGATCCAGTCGAGGCGGCGGACCACGGTGTCGCCAGCGTAGAACAGCCGCCGGGCGTAGTCGACGACGATGTCGGTGCAACCCACCACGCAGGGACGTCCCATTCCCCGGGCGACGACGGCGGCGTGGCTGGTCTGGCCACCGCGGCTCGTGAGGATGCCGGCGGCCACGGTCATGCCCTGGATGTCTTCGGGGCTGGTCTCGTTGCGCACGAGGATGACGCGCTCGCCGCGCTCCACGAGCTCCTGGGCCTCGTCGGAGTGGAAGACCACGAGGCCCGAGGCAGCGCCGGGGCTGGCGTTGAGCCCCTTGGCGATGACCTTGCGAGGGGCTGCGGGGTCGAGCACCGGACGAAGCACCATCTCCAGGGTGGCGGGGTCGATGCGCTTGAGGGCGGTGTCTTCGTCGATGCGGCCCTCGTGCACCATGTCGACCGCAATCTGCACGGCGGCGGCGGGGGTGCGCTTGCCGGTGCGGGTCTGGAGCAGCCACAGGCGGCCATCTTCGATGGTGAACTCGATGTCCTGCATGTCGCGGAAGTGGGTCTCGAGCACAGCCTGGATGCGGTTGAGCTCGCCGAAGACCGCGGGCATCGCCTCCTGGAGGGACTGGCCCTTGCCTTCCTCGGGGGTGATGGGCAGGGGCGTGTGGGTGCCTGCGACGACGTCCTCGCCCTGGGCGTTGGGCAGCCACTCGCCGAAGAAGCGCTTGTCACCGGTGCTGGGGTCGCGCGTGAAGCACACGCCGGTGGCGCTGTTGTCGCCGGAGTTGCCGAACACCATGGCCTGCACGTTGACCGCGGTGCCCATGTCGTCGCCGAGTCCGTTGGACTTGCGGTAGTAGCGGGCGCGTGGCGTGTTGAAGCTGCGGAAGACGGCGTTGATGGCGAGGCGGAGCTGGTCGAAGGGGTCGGACGGGAATTCGCCGTAGTTGTCGGCGATGACGCCCTTGAGGTCGGTCACCAGAGCCTTGAGCTCGTCGACGGACAGGTCGCTTTCCTCGCGGTTGCCGCGGTGGCGGTCGAGCACCCGGGCGAAGCGGGTGTAGTGGATGCCCAGCACCACGTCGCCGAACATGCCGATGAAGCGGCGGTAGCTGTCCCAGGCGAAGCGCGGGTTGCCCGACTTGCGGGCGAGGCCCTCGGCGGTGGCGTCGTTGAGACCGAGGTTGAGCACGGTGTCCATCATGCCGGGCATCGAGACCGCAGCCCCCGAGCGCACGCTGAACAGGAGCGGGTTGGCGGGGTCGCCGTAGGACTTGCCGGTCTGCTCCTCGACCACCGAGATGCTGGCCACCACGTCGTCCCAGAGGGTGTCGGGCCAGTCGCCGCCGTGCTTGAAGAACCAGGCACAGGCCTCGGTGGTGATGGTGAAGCCCGGGGGCACCGGCAGTCCGAGGTTGGTCATCTCGGCGAGGCCAGCGCCCTTGCCGCCGAGCAGGGGCTTCATGTCGACGCGGCCGTCGGCCTCGCCGCCGCCGAAGCGGTACACGTAGCGGGTGGTCATGGGAGTCTCCGGCGTGTGTTCTGGGGCATTGTGGGTCTGCCTGGGAGCGCACGGCTAACCGACGGAGGTCGGTCGGACGCGGTCGTCGCGGAATCGGGCTACGCCGAGTGCGGAGGTGTGGTCTGTCGGCTGTCATGCGGTGTGGTGCAGGCTTGTCGTCGAGCGGGTGGCTGCGTGCGTCGCTGCTTGCCGGGGCGCTGCTTGCGGTGGGCTGCCGCTGCCCGTCGTTCTCTCGCATGATCGTCACCGACCCTGATGGGGTGGCCACTTCCACCGACTTCGCCCAGTTCTCCCGAGCGATCGCACACTTCGAGCGGTGGACGGGCTGGCGCACGGTGTGTGTGCCGGAGCTGCAGGTGCGTCCGGAGCTGCGCGAGGGCGCCATCATCGGGCTGTACCAGGGTCCCCACCAGCCGATTCAGCTCGCGTCGCTGTCGGGCCACGACACCGCGGTCCACGAGATGTGCCACGCCGCAGACGACCGCCTGGGCTGGCTGTCCCACGAGCATCCCGAGCTGTTTCCGGTCACCCACATCGACTCGGTGACCTACAGCACCCGCCGAGCGCAGATTCGCGAGTCCTTCGCACGCACCTGTGAGCAGGGGCCCGAGGGCATGGCGCTCATGCGTGCCGTGGAGCAGATCTGCGGGGTGCCGCTGGAGCATCCAGGTCACCAGCTGGTCGTCGATCTGGTCTATGAACAGGCGCAGCCTGTGAGCCGCGCTGCCGATGTGAATGCCCTCGGAGTGAGCGATCTCGGGGTGGAGCACCTCATCGGGGACGGCCGCCTTCTCGACGTGGCCAGCGGGGGCCGCCTGTTGTGGTTGGTGGTGCGCGACCCCACCCCCTTGCGTGAGGCGGGCAACCCGACCGACCGGCTGGTGCGTGAACAGTGGCGGCTGGTGGGGCTGAGGCCCGACACCGGAATGGTGGAGCAGGAGCATGTGCTGCTGCGCAATCCCGTCAACACCCTGGAGCGCGCGCGCACCTTGCGTGTCCTCGACAGCGCCGACGACCCCATCTTCGTGGAAGGCACCGCTGTGCCGCCCACCCATGTGTGGATGGCCGACGAACAGACCGGCGAGCTGGTGCGCCTGCCCGACCTTCCGGTCGCCCTCGGGGTCGGGATGACGGAGCTCGAGGTCTCCGGAGTGGTGGAGGGCGAGGTGGCCCTCATGCGGGTGGTGGAGCCGCCCGTGGAGCTGCTGCCCCAGTCGGCCCAGGTGGTGGATGCTGTCACCGATGTGCCCAACCGACTGGCCGGCGCCGGCTGGGTGGCCTTCGAGACCCAGACGGGCGAAATTGTCGACGATCACGCCGTCTACACGGGCATCTTCGACGATGGGCTGCCCGGCCCGGGGCTCACACTCACCGCCACCGAGGAGGGCCTGGTCGCGGTCGGTCTGGAGACGGGGGTGGTGCCCTTCTGGCCCTACCGGGCGATGCGCCTGGGGCCCGACGGCCGGGTGGAGTCGCTGAACCTGTCGTCTGCAGCGGTGTCTTCGCCCCTCGGTGTGTTCCCGGACGGCACGCTGCTCGGCATGTGGTCCGACCTCGAGGTCTGGCACACCATCGACCAGCGGCGCTTCTTCGTGGCCTCGGGCGACGACCCCTCCCAGTGGTGGGCCCCCGACGACCTGTGCGCCCCGAGAGAGGTGGGCTTCGGGGTGCAGCGGGTGATGCATGTCGACGGTCGGATGCTGCTCTTTGGCGCCTCGCTGAACGACTCGCGCCGGTTGTTCCGCGAGCTCACGCTGGAGTAGCGGTGGTGCGGCTGCGGCGATTGGCAGGACGGGGCTGGTCTCGGCGTCCGAGACTCGGGCTTCGTCCACCTGCGACCACAGCGGAGCCCCTGCCGCCGGGCCTGCGACTGGGACACCGGGGTGGACGCGCCCACGCGCCCGACAACAGCCTCGAAGCCATCGCGTGTGCAGCGGAGCTGGGAGCCGATGGTGTGGAGCTGGACGTGCGCCAGTCGTCGAGCGGGCTGGTGTGTGCCCACGACCGGGGGCAGCCGGGTCCCCTGCTCGAAGATGCCCTGGCACTCGTTGATCAGCTCGATCTCTGGCTGGAGGTCGATCTCAAGAGCGACGGCACCGATGGCGCGGTGGAACCCTTGGTGGAGCTGCTGGGACACCGGACCCGCACCTGGGTGAGCAGCTTTCACCCTCTGGCTGCCTGGCAGCTGCGTCAGGCCGACCCGTCGCTCGCGGTGGGGTGGGCCATCCTGCCCAATCGACGCGCCCGGCCGCTGTTGTGGACGCCCTGGATTCGATGGCTCGGCGTGCAGATAGTGGAGCCCCATGTGAGCCTGCTCAGCCCTGCGCGCCTCGCGACCTGGAAGGCGATGGGGCTGCGGGTGGTGAGCTGGGGAGTGCTGCCCGAGGAAGAAGACCACTGGCGCTCGCTGGGGGTAGGCGTTGTGGTGGACCGACTCACGGGAGGACCGTCATGTTCGGGCAGCTGAGCGTGGTGCTGGGTGAAGCGGAGTCCGAGGCGCAGGTGCTCGCGCGGGTTCGTCGCTTTGCGCGGACCGGCGGACAGGTTCATGTGCGCGACGACGCCCGACCGCTCGACGAGATGCGCCGGCTGTTCGGCATGACCACTCCAGTTCGGGTGGACCGCTCCGCTGTGGTGTCGGCTCTGCAGGCGGCCGGGCATGCGCCATCGGGGCCGTCGGGACCGGTGCTGATGTGTCGAGATTCGCCCGTGCTGGCGGTTCTTGCAGAGCTTCGGCGCGGGGAGTCGGTGGTGTGGTCCGATGGGGGGACGCCCGCACAGTCCGTTGGATTGTGGGTGCCCGATGCCTCCTTGACCGGTCGCTCCGCCGTCGCCTGGCTCGGACGCAGCCTGCCGGGCCAGCGGGTCAGCGTGTTCGCGGCCCCGGATGTGGTCGACGACTTCGATGGTGCCGACGACATCCTGGGCGGTTCCCTCCAGCTGGAGCCCGTCGCCTTGACCGACCCGGGGCACGGGTTGCTGGGGGGCCTGTCCATTGCCTTGACCCACCACCCGGTCGACCTGCTGGCCGTGGCCGTGCCGCCTTCGGGTGTGGTGGCGCCCATGCTCGCTGCGCTGCGTGGCTTGGAGGTGGACCTGCTGTTGGTTCCCCGCGCCGCAGCCTTCGATTCCCTTCCGGGCAGGCTGGAGAGCTACGACGCGGTGGTGGTGGACGGGCGGGTGCGGGTGCGCTTGTTGCGGGCCCTCGGCAGCCTCGCCTGGACGCCGGAAGACCGGCGGCTGTTCCCCGTGCGTGGGGGTTCTGCGGGCGGGCCGGTGGACTGTGTGGGGGGCATGCTCGACCTGCCACCCGACACCCGCGGCTGGGTGGGCCTGTGTTCGGATCCCAACGAGCCGGTGGCCTCCCTCGAAGCGCAGGTGGAGGTGCTGGTTCCGGAAGGGCTGCCCATTGCGTTGGTCCCCACGGTGTTGTCGCCAGAGCTTCGGGCCCGGCTGGACGGACACCGGCTGTGGGTGGTCGCTGTCGACGCCCTGAACCCCGAGCTGCTGCGGGACACCGAGGACATCCACGCGGTGCTCGACCCAGACGCCATCCTGGACCGCGGCGATGCATCGGATGTGCCCGAGGCGGCGGCCTCCTGCACGGTCGACCGGGTGCGCCGTCTGCTGCTCATGGCGGGCTACCCGGTGGCTGCCGTCGTGTGGCCGAACGATGGACGTCTGGAGCGCTTCGAGCCCGTCTCTGGACGGGGGGGCAGCCTTGGCGACCGGCTCGTCGACCGCTGTGGTGCGGTGCCGACCCGGGTGGATGCAGCGGGCCTGCAGCTCGACAACCGGCTCGCCCGAACCCGTCTCATCGAGCTGCTGGACTCTGCGACCCGCGAGATCGACCTGCAGGTCTACATCTACGAGGTGGATGGTGTGGGCGCCGAGGTGCGCGACGCGCTGGTGCGGGCGGCTCGCCGAGGTGTGCGCGTGCGGGTGCTGGTGGACGCCCTCTGGAGTGGCCACGGCACGCTGTCCAGGCAGAACCCCCACCTCTCGGCGGTCGAGTCCGAGGCGGGGGCGGAGGTGCGCACCTGCCGTCCGCTGGAGCAGCTCACCTCCCTGAAGGCCCGCAACCATCGCAAGCTGGTGGTGGTCGACCAGCAGGTGCTCGTCCTCGCCGGCCGCAACATCGGCGACCACTACTACCTGTCCTTTTCGGAGGTGCAGCTCGGTCCCGGTTCCGACCAACGTGCGGTGCCCTGGTTCGACCTGTCCGTGGAGCTTCGCGGGCCGGTGGTCGGACAGGCGCGGGACTCCTTCGACCGCGAGTGGGCCCAGGCCGCTGGGGAGCGGGTCGACAATGCGCCAGCACGCGTCGTCAAGCACAACGCGTGGTGGGTGGAGCACGACGCTCTGCGCGACGCCCGCGGCCTGGACACCCTGCGGGAGGTGTTTCAAAGTGCCGTGCATGAGGTGGTTCTCGTCAACACCTTCGCCCTGGCCCACGAGCTGCGTCACGCGCTGCTTGCCTGTCTCGGGCGTGGGGTGTCGGTGCGCATCTACACAGGCCATGTCCGGCCCCGCTACTTCGGTGGTGCCACGCCCTTCCAGGGCTCCCCGGAACGGGACCTGGCAACGGGGGTGGTCCACGGCCGCTTCGACCCCCTCGTGGCGGCAGGTGCGCAGGCCTGGGCTCTGGGCGTGCGAGAGTCCGGCTGGGATGCCAGCCTCGGCCTGGTGCTGCCCCATGTCCACAGCAAGCTCGTGGTGGTGGACCGCCGGCTCACTGTGCTGGGCAGCCACAACCTCGACATCGCCTCCTGCTACTGGGAGTCGGAGCTGATGCTGGTTCTCGAGGACGGCGCCACAGCAGGGCGCCTGCTGGACTGGCTCCAGGTGCAGCAGGACACCGCGGTGGCCTTCCACGCCGAGGTGCCGGCCTGGCGGCAGTCGACCCGGCAGCCAGACTGGGTGAGTCGGAATTGGCCGTCGCTACTCACCTGAGCGGGCGCGGTCGAGTGCATCGAGAAAGCGCGCCACAGCGGCATCGTCGACGTGGTCCATCACCACGACCTTTCGCCAGGTGGGGCTGTGGTGGTCGTCGGCTACGAGCATGAAGCGCTCGCTGATGGCCGCCGGGATGTCGGCATCGCGCATCACAACCAGATTCATTCCCGGGGTGTGGTGCGTGGGAATGCCGCGTGCTTGGAGTTCTTCGGCCAGTCGTCTTGCCCGCTCCGCGAGGCCACACACAAAGGCCCGTCCGCCCTCGGCGCCCCAGGTCTGCAGAATCATCCACACGGCGACGGCATTGGCGCCCGCCCGGCTGCCCGACAGCGTGCAGTCGAGTCCGGGCACGTAGGAGGCGGCGGCGGTGGTGGTGTGTCCGATGAGGCCCTTTCGGATGAGGTGAATGCCGGTGCCATAGGGCGCTTGCAGCATCTTGTGGGCATCGAGGGTGACGGACTGGACCTGGGGATGGTGGAAGCCGAGGGGCTGGTCCGGGCGGGTGAAGGGGTAGATGAAGCCGCCGAAAGCAGCGTCTACATGGACCTTCACAGGAACTCCTCGGCGGGCGAGGGCGTCGAGCAGCGGTGCGGGAGCGTCGATGCTGCCGAACATCGTGGTGCCCATCGTGAACACGACGACGGCGTGGGTGTGTCCAGCGGCCTCGAAGCGGTCGAGGGCGGCCTCGATGCCGGCCGGGGTCATCTGGCGCGACCAGGTGTCGACCGCGATGGTCTGGATGCCCATGCTCAACAGGTCGGCGGCCTTGTGCATGGAGTAGTGGGTGTCCTCGGAGCACAAGATGCCGATGTGGGCGGTGTTCACGCCTTGTGCGCGCCAGGCGTTGCGAAAGGCCCACGCCGCCTGGATGTTGGACTCGGTGCCCCCTGTGGCGATGTAGCCATCGATGGTGCCGGGCTCTGCGCGGAGGATGTGCTCGGCGCACAGGGCGATGACCTCTCGCTCCAGGCTGTGGGTGCCTTCGAAGGCGGGCTCGGAGTCGCCGAGGGTGTGACAGCCGATGTGGTTGGGGTTCTCGACCGCGGTGCGCAGCCATGGACGGGCGAGCACGGCGGGGGTGGCGGGGAAGACCTTTGGGTCGAGCAGAGTGCCTGGCAGGCCGAGGATGTCGTGGTCGAGGTAGGACCGGTTGTGGTCAAGGGCGGCGTGGACGCGCTCGCGGACTTGTCGGGCGGACAGTGCGGGCCAGCTCATTCGGGTGCCTCCGACGGTGCGTCTACGGGGTGGGGACCGGGGGCGGTAGGGCGAGCGCCGGTCTTCTGCGTTGGATCAACCGGTCCGATCGGAGTCCGGACCCTACAGTGTCGCAAACATCTGCCAGGATGGGGGCGGAGGTGCAGGATGTCCCGAGTGACGGTTGGGCTCGTGTTGACCGGTGGGGTGTTGCTGGCGGTCCCGCAGGAGGCTCTGGCGCAGGTCCGTCCCATGTCGCTGCACACGGAGCTGCGGGCATCGTGGACCCAGGGGCGCGGCTTCGGGCTGGGCGTGTCGGCGAATCCGCTTGTCCACATGACCTACGGCACGGGGCTCGCGCCAGCCATCGGCGCCTCTGCCACCGGCACCTTGGTGTTTGGCGAAGGCCTCGACCTGGAGCTGCTGGGTCAGGCGGGCGCGGGGCTGAATGGACAGGGTTGCTCGCAGCCCTACTGGTATCTGCCGGTTGCCGCGGTGATGGCCCAGGCGGGCATCCGTGGTGGGCAGGATGGCACGCAGACCGTGGTCGGTGGCCAGCTCACCGCGAGCCCGGTGTTGCGGGGCGACGCCACCTGGACCCTCGGCGACGCGGGGCGCCGCCGGCTGGCGGTCGGGGCGGGCTTTCCGCTGCCGGTGGGTGGGAGTGAGTGCACCGTCGTCACCGTCGGACGGCCGCTGCGGGAGGCGAGCGGGGGCATTCGACGGGCGCCCGTGTGGTGTTCGGGCGCGCCCTCGGCTCGGGCGCGTTCCTGGATGGAGGATGCTTCAGACGAGCTGGGGGCGGTGCAGGCCTTCATCGAGCTGGCGCGGGCACTGGAGGTTCGGGGAGCTCCAGGCGCATTGGTGCGTCGGGCCCGGAATGCCGCCCGCGAAGAGGTGCTGCACGGCATCGATTGCCTGCGGGTGGCCGCACGCCTGCACGGCGGGACCGTCGGAGCGCGGCTGCCTGCGGCCACCTCCCGACCGGCACCTGAGCTGGGTGTGCTGGCGGCGGAGTCCCACGCCGACGGCTGGGTGAACGAAGGCGAAGCGGCTGCCCTGGCCCGCGCCCGCGCTGACCGCTCCTCCGACCCCGTCATCCGAGCGGTCCAGGAGCGCATCGCTCGGGAGGAAGCGGGGCATGCCGTGCTGGGGCGCGACATCGACCGGTGGGCCTGCTGGCTGGGGGGCCAGACGGCGCGACGCCAGCGGGCCGAGGTGCTGGAGCGGATGGCGGTGGGCTGAGGTGCTGCGGCAAGGGGGCAATGCGCCGGGTCCGAGCGCTGCGAGGACGAAAGAGGCGCTGCGGCAGGGATCAACTGGAGGCGGCCACAGGCCGGTCTGAGCGCAGCGAAGACGGAGCGGCCCTGGGGCGCCGGCACGGCGCGCCAGGTTCTCGGCCGCGACCCGGAGGGCGAGCCCGACCCGACCGAAGGGAGGGAGCCGCCCAGAGGGGGAATCAGCTCAGGTGCTTGAAGTCGGCGACCTGGCGGAAGGCCCCCGCGATGGCGTTGAGAAGGCCCTGGCGGGCGGCACGGAGGGCGTCGTCGTCGACCATGACCATGACGTCGTCGAAGAAGCGGTCGACGGCGGGCTTGAGGCCGCGGAGGTCGGACAGCGCACCGGTGTAGTCGGCCTTCTGGACGCGCATGCGGGCCCCGTCGCGGACCGCGACAAAGGCCTCGTGGAGCTTGATCTCGGAGTCTTCGGACAGGGCGAGGGCGTCGTAGGTGACGGCGTTCGGGGCGAGGTCCTTCGTGATGTTGGCGACGCGCTTGAAGGTCTGCTTCAGGGCGTCGTACTCCGGCTCGCCGGCCAGCTCGGACATCGCGGCGCAGCGGGCGTCGAGGGACACCAGCTCGAGGTCGCCCGTGGCCAGCACGGCGTCGACGATGTCGCATCGGGGCGTAGTAGCTCGCCCCCTTGAACTCCCCCGACAGCTCCAGGGTGAGCACACCGGGCGCCACCATGTCACCGAAGTCGAAGTCGGCGGACAAGGTGACCGACTTGCCGTGCTCGGCGAAGCCGGTGGAGAGCTGCCCGCGGCGGTCGAGGCCCGAGACCACGAACTGGCGGAACACCTCGTCGGGGGAGACCGCGCCGTCGGGGTCCTTTCTGTGGGCGCGCACCCGGTCGGCGAGCAGGCTGTGGAGGCTGTCGAGGCGGGCGGACTTCTTCTTTCCGGTCCAAGGCATGGAACCGTCCAGGGCGTGGTCAGGCGGGCCGCGGGTGTACCACAAACGGGGCATCCCTGGT
>ENA-OWNT01001139-OWNT01001139.1-seawater-metagenome-genome-assembly--contig:-NODE-1139-length-37666-cov-6.177259_pt1 | contig 37666 bp, 29 predicted proteins | sample MGYA00238136_ERZ651165 | MGnify/ENA primary metagenome ERZ651165 (study PRJEB26861, sample SAMN08777766) | seawater metagenome | isolation source: coastal seawater | place: USA: Florida | collected...
CTACGGTAATACCCTGCATACTCATAAAATCCATAGCCTGGAATACTTCTACAAGGCTACCATTGTCAGTAAGGCATACAGGAGCAGCGATCATCTCAGGCTTATCCTGTTCATACTTATCTGCTATAAAACTGAGCCAGCTTATACCTGCGGTGCAATCAGCATCTGTCGTCACTATCAATTCACCTTTGCTCTTGCCGATACCAACAGCAAGGGCTCGTTTTTTATAGGCGTTCACAACAGGCCCTTCCGGCAAATGCTCTTCAAGGTTTACATATTGTATACCCTGCTCTGCATATGATCGTATGATATCAGCAGTCTTATCTGTAGAATGGTCATCTACCACAATGACCTCCAACAACTCTTTCGGGTAGTCCTGTGATAATATAGAGCGGATGCATGCTTCAATATTCTTTTCTTCATTACGGGCGGGCACTATCACCGATATTTTAGTAGAAGACACAGACATGCCCCCCCTGAAAGGACGCTGTTTTTGCCACCCCACCCTGTACACTACCATTAAAACGGCGTAGCAAAAAGTAAATAATAATGATATGAAGACGATAACATTCATAAACCACGGGAAAGTTCCCTGAAACAAAGGGCAAAAGTAACAATCACAAAAGTATTGGCCTGCAATAATTTAACAACTAATAATTCGCAATTTCAGTAACTTCATACAAAGCGATATTAAGATGGAAAATACAGAGATAAAAACGCAGGCAGGTGGTAGTTTTTTGATAACAGAAGCGGCACCGGAACATACTTTCACCCCTGAAGATTTCAGTGATGAACAACGCATGGTAGCGGATACCTGCAATGAATTTCTTGACAAAGAAGTAATTCCCAACTTAATAGATATAGATCTGCAAAAGGAAGGCCTGATGGTTTCACTGCTGGACAAGGCTGGTGAACTTGGATTATTAGGTGCCGCATTCCCTGAAAAGTATGGCGGACTTGGTGAAGACTTTGTAACATCTACACTAATTAACGAATGCCTGGGTGGCGGCCACTCCTTTGCTGTAGCTATGGCGGCTCATAACGGCATAGGTTCTCTGCCTATACTATACTTCGGCACAGAAGAGCAGAAACAGAAATACATGCCTAAACTGGCTACGGGAGAATACAAAGGAGCATATGCCCTTACAGAGCCTAACTCCGGTTCTGACGCGCTGAGTGGCAAAACCACTGCTACCCTTACTGACGATGGTCAACACTACCTGCTCAACGGGCAGAAGATCTGGATCACCAACTCGGGTTTCGCGCATATATTTACCGTATTCGCGAAGGTTAATGACCAGTTCAGTGCATTTATAGTAGAGCGTGGCACGGAGGGTATGAGCTTTGGTGAAGAGGAACATAAAATGGGCATCAAAGGTTCCAGCACGAGACAGGTGTATTTTGAGAACTGCAAGATACCTGCTGCCAACCTGCTGGGCGAAATAGGCAGGGGACATATAATAGCATTCAACATACTCAACATAGGCCGTTTAAAATTATGTGCGGCTGCATTAGGCGGCGCCAAGCGTGCTTTGAACATCAGCTTGAAATATGCCACTACACGTGAACAGTTCAAAACACCCATCGCACAATTTGGTGCCATACAACACAAACTAGCCGAAATGGCGATACGTGTATATGCAACGGATAGTGCTTTGTACAGAACTGCTAAATGGATAGCAGACAAAGAACACGAACTGGATGCTGCAGGCAAAACCGAAGCTGAAGCGCAACTTGGCGCTGCTGAGGAATATGCTATTGAATGTGCTATGCTGAAGGTATTAGGTTCTGAAGCGCTGGACTATGTGGTAGATGAAGGCGTGCAGATACATGGAGGCAATGGCTTTTCAGATGAATATGCCATATCACGCTCTTACAGAGATAGCCGTATCAACAGGATATTTGAAGGTACTAATGAGATAAACAGGCTGCTGGTACTGGATATGTACTTGAAACGTGCAATGAAAGGCCGTATAGACCTGATGAAGCCGGCTATGGCTATACAAAAAGAACTGATGGGCATACCGGACTTCAGCGAAGATGACACACCGTATGCGGCAGAGCGTAAAGCAATAGCCAACTTCAAGAAGGCTATACTCATGTGTGCAGGTGCTGCTGTGCAGAAACTCATGATGAAGATCGACAAAGAACAGGAGTTGCTCATGTACCTGGCCGATATGCTGATAGATACTTTTATGGCGGAAAGCATGTTGCTGCGTACCATGAAGTTGGAAGGCGACAAACAAGCCATCGCATACGATGCTACACGCGTATTCATTGCAGATGCGGCCGACCGTATCAATCATGCCGGTAAAAATGCGATCAATGCTTTTGCAACAGGTGATGAGCAAAGGATGATGTTATTGGGGATAAAACGCTTCACGAAAGTAGCGGCATTCAACACTAAAGACGCGCGCAGAAACATAGCTAAACAGCTGATAGACAAGGGCGAATACCTGTTTTAAGTACTCCGCCATATTATGGGGAGAAAATTTATAATATTATTTTGTTTAATGGAAATAATCTCCATACCTTTGCGCCGCCAAAAGGAAGGCGTTTAACCTTAATATAAGATTAACAGGGGGAGAATGCCGGAACAAGAGAAGTTCCTCACCTTTGCGGTGTAAAAGCAATTTTAAGCAAAAAAATTTATAAAAACAATAACATGGCTAACAAAGACAGCAAGAATTTTGTTGACACTATCGTAGAAGCGCAGAAACAAATGATGGACAATGTTACTGAGCAAACTAAGAAGTTCGCTAACGGCAACAACATCGTTAAAGAAACTGTAGAAAAAGGAAGCGAGTGGTACAAGAACTGGTTGGAAGGCCAGAACAACATATATACTTCTGCTAAAGAAAAAGCTGCTGACATGACAGGTAAAACTCAGGAAAACACTGATAAAATGACTGAATTCTACCAGAACTGGATGAACAACCAGATGGAAATGGCTAAGCAAATGTGGGAAATGAATATGAACCACATGAAGAACAGCACGCAGAACACTACTGTTAACAATGATCCGATGGCAGCGTGGAATAACACGATGACCAACTGGAACAACTGGATGAACAATATGAACCAGGCTGCTCAGTGGAAAGACATGATGAACAAATTCCAGTCTGCTAATCCTTTCGCAAACGCTAACAACTTTTTCAGCGCTGATGCATGGAAAAAAGCGAGCGAAGATTGGACAGGCATGTTCAACCAATATTATGAAATGCTGAACAGCAGCTTTTCTAACATGCAGAAAGATATCCAGAACGGTACTACTCAAGACGCTTTCCGTAACATGGTAAACGTTTCTGAAGCGTTCACACGTTTCTCTGAAATGTGGACTCCGTTCATGAAGTCTATACAGGATAAAACTTTCAATACTGAAATGTTCAAGCAATACGCTAATCCTGCTATATACAAAGACCTGATGGATAAATACTTCGGTTTCATGCCTGAGCAGGGCCGCGAGTACATGCAAAACATGACCAACATGATGCAACAGAACTTTGCAGCAATGAACCAGAACAACGTTGCAGGTTACAACCAGATGCGCGATATGATGGGCAACATGATGCCTGCACAGTCTGACATCTTCGGCACTATGCTGAACAACTACAACTCATTTGCAAAAATGATGACAGAAGCATCTTCTCCTTTCATGAAGATGATGGGTTCTGACAAGAACGCTAAAGTAATGGCTGAGTGGAACGATATCGCAAACCGCATGGCTATCTACAATATCAAGAATGCTGAGCTGCAGTACATGGTGTACACACAAGGTGCTAAAGTGATGGACAACCTGGCTGACTACATCGCTAAGAAAGTAGAAAGCGGTGAAGAGATCAACAGCATGATGACTGTTTACCAGGACTGGTTGAACATTGGCGATAAAACTTTCGTTGAGTTATTTGAAAGCGAAGAGTACAGCAAAATTATGGCTGAAGTAAACGCTATGCAACTGACACTGCGCAAAGACGTTGAGAAGCAACTAGAAAAAGCAATGGTAGGTATTCCTGTAGCTACACGCAGCGAAATGGATGAGCTGTACAAAACCATCTACGACCTGAAAAAGCAGGTTCGTGAGCTGGAAAAAGTAACTGTAGCTAAAATAGACGAGGAAACTCCTGCTGAAAAAACAGCAACAAAAACAACTGCTGCTAAATCAACTACAGCCAGCAGGTCTAAGAAGTAATCAATCATAGATTCGTGTAAATAATAAGCGGGGCTGATATTCAGTCCCGCTTTATTTTTGTGCTTTCAGCATCCGGTTATTACCGTGCATATCCTGCCGCAGCTCCGTAAAGCTATACCCTGCTTCTTTAAACAGCTCCTGTGTTGCTGTTGCATGGTCTACATGCAACTCACAATACACCGCCCCACCCTCATTAAGGTGTACCAAACCAAATTCAGCAATATGCCTGTAGAATAATTGCGCATCGTCACCCGGTACAAACAAGGCCTGCCCCGGTTCAAAGTCTTTTACATTGGTGTGCATGGTATGCTGCTCCGTTTCCGGTATATACGGCGGATTAGAAACTATTACATCATACTTTGGCAGCTCATTCCAATCAGACGTGTCAAGAAAATCAAACAGGAAGAGATCAACATCAGACTGGTGTCTCTTTGCATTCTCTTTAGCCACACCAAGCGCACCCATACTTATATCCATAGCTGAGACTTCAGCATGCGGAATTGAGAGCTTTAAAGAAATCGGTATACAACCACTCCCTGTTCCAATATCTAACAACTTAACATTAGCTCCCTTACTATCGTCTTCTATCCACTTCACCAGTTCTTCAGTTTCAGGGCGCGGTATCAATACATGTTCATTCACCATAAACTGCCTGCCGGCAAACCATGCCTTGCCCAAAGCATACTGCATAGGCATACCCGTTACCAACAGCGACTTTAAACGCTCATACTCCTCCCCTTCTGTTACGGTCAGCAACTTGTCCTTATCCGTAACCCTTTGCAGTCTTGTTGCACCCGTAATATGTTCCATCACCTCATGCGCAATAGCAGCCGCTTCACGTCCATCATAAACAGCCTCTAAGGCCACAGCAAGTTCTTTATATGCAGAAGAATATGTAAGCATAGTGTAAAGATAGAGCAGGATTTACAGGATTAAAGGATATATCAGGATGTTATTTACGTGTTTATCAATTCTATTCCTTAATTTATCAATTAGATTAATAATCTGAATGAATAATACGGACATCACATACAGAGTTATCGGTTGTGCAATGAAAGTGCATAATACGATTGGCAATGGCTTCCCTGAAGTAATATATCAACGATGTTTAGCTATTGAATTAGAAAAAGAAGGTCTGATCTTCTCCAGGGAAGTTAACCACGATATTTTTTACGGTGGCATTAAAGTTGGTACACGACGCGCCGATTTCATTATTGACGACTCAATCGTTGTCGAACTAAAAGCCCTGATCAATATTGAAGATGCACATATTGTTCAGGCAAAAAACTATCTTGTAGCATATGATATGAAAGAAGGTTTGCTAATCAATTTTGGAAACACAAGCTTGCAATACAAGAAAATATATAATCCTAAATACAATAACCCTTAATTTGTTTTTTGTTATTAAACGCAGGATAAATGCAATAACAATCCTGCAAATTCTAAGAATCCTGTAAATCCTGCTCTATTTTTGCAATTATGAACCACTCCAAATACATACAACACTGTCTTGAACTGGCAGTAAAAGGTAAAGGCCATGTAAGCCCCAACCCGATGGTAGGTGCTGTACTGGTACATAACGAACGCATTATAGGCGAAGGCTGGCACGAAAGGTACGGGCATGCACATGCAGAAGTCAACTGCCTGGCCAGCGTACACCCCGCCGATAAACACCTCATACCCGAAAGCACCATGTATGTATCACTGGAGCCATGTGCGCACCAGGGCAACACCCCGCCTTGTGCCAACAGGATAGTAGCGGAAGGCATAAAAAAAGTAGTTATCTGCAATACCGACCCCAACGATAAAGTAGCCGGCAATGGCATACAGATTTTGAAAGATGCGGGAATAGAAGTAACAACAGGCATATTGGAAGAAGCCGGTCTATGGCTCAACCGCAGGTTTTTTTGTTTTCATGAGCGTAAACGCCCGTACATCATTCTAAAATGGGCGCAAACACAGGATGGTTTCATAGCACCGCCTGACAGCTCAAGGTTTGCCATTACAAATACCAAAAGCAACAGGCTGGTGCACAAATGGCGTACAGAAGAAGATGCTATTGTTATCGGCTTCAACACCGCAAAGAACGATAACCCGCAACTGACTGCAAGGCTCTGGAAAGGAGAAAACCCTTTGAGGATAGTACTGGATAAAGATCTTGTATTACCTAAAAACTATAACATTTTCAATAAAGACGCTGAAACATGGATATTGAACAGTAGCAAACAAGCTATTGAAGATAATATCAGGTATATACAAATGGACTTCAGCACAGACATCAGGGAACAGCTTTTACAAGCCCTATATGAAGATGGCACTCAATCGCTGATAGTAGAAGGCGGCGCAGTACTGCTCAACAGTTTTATACAGTCAGGCGATTGGGACGAAGCAAGAGTTTTTACAGGTAACAAACTGCTGGTATCAGGCATTGAAGCACCTGTTCTCAGCAATGCAACTCAAGCAGAAAAAACTATGCTGGATGCCGACGAACTGAACATCTATGTTCATACAGACTCAAAGTATCCGTTTGTAAAAGATATGGGGCTATAATCGTGTATGCAGTTACTCATTATTGTCATACTACTCAACACATTTATTTTCACGGCCTTCAAGCTGTTTGGTAATTTCCGGATCAACTCGCTGCAAGCCATTGCTGTAAACTACTGGACATGTGTAGTAACAGGCTTCTTTACACATAGCTACCACCCTTTCACAACATCATTATTACAGGAAAGCTGGGCTACACATGCACTGATATTAGGAGCCTACTTTATCTTCCTCTTCAACTTTCTCTCTTACAGCACTGCAAAACTGGGCATGACGGCAACCACCATTCCCAACAAACTATCGCTGGTCATACCCGTGCTCTTTTCGTGGTGGTTGTATAATGACGATATGGGCTGGGTAAAAGTCATCGGTTTGCTACTCGCCATACCTGCTGTTTACCTCGCCAACAAAAAAGATCACAGCACACAACCTGCTAACCTCTGGCTACCGTTCACTGTATTCATCACCAGTGGCTTGCTGGATACATACATCAAATACGTTCAGCACCACAACCTCAGCAGCGCAGACGATCAGTCTCACTTTACCATCACTACCTTTATGATAGCTGCAGCTTTGGGCAGCACAGTAGCGATAGTGCGCATCATCAACAGGAGGGATAGCTTCGCGATGAAGAATGTATGGGCAGGCATATTCCTCGGCATACCTAATTATTTTTCTATCTACTATCTTATCCGTCTGCTCGATTCTGATCTCATGCAGAGTTCGTCTATTATCCCCGTCAACAATATTGGCATTGTAGTAAGTACTACCTTAGTGGCCGTATTCCTGTTCAGGGAACAGGCAGGCAGGCAACGCCTGGCGGGTGTGGCACTCGCCATCATCTCTATCATCCTTATCGCACTAGCAGGACAATAATGGAAGAACAATACACATACAAGACGATTACAGCACCCACCACATCCGACTTTCGTGACCGCGGCAGCAAATTCTTCGGGTTTGCCTACCCGGTCACTGATGTGGATGAAGTAAAAGAGAAAGTAAAAGCATTAAAGAAAGAACACCCCAAGGCGGTACACTTTTGTCTTGGTTTTAGGATAGGTACAGACGGCACACTATTCCGTGCCAATGACGATGGAGAACCATCCGGCTCAGCCGGAAAGCCAATACTCGGGCAAATAGACAGCGCCGGACTGACTGATGTAATGGTAGTAGTAGTTAGATATTTCGGCGGCTCGTTACTGGGTGTTCCGGGGCTTATCAATGCATACAAAACCGCTACCGAACAAGCACTGGCACAGGCTGAGGTAATTGAAAAACAAATTGAGCAACGGGTAACCATTAACTTTGACTACCCTGCAATGAATGATGTCATGCAACTGCTCAAGCAATCAGATGCTACCATATACAAACAAGACCTGCAACTGTTTTGCGAAGTAATAGCCGGCATACCTGTAAAGCATAGTGAACAATACATTGCAAAACTGGAAGAAATAAAAGGGGTAACATTGAAGAAATAATAAACTAGTTCTCCCCTTTAGGGGAGTTAGAGGGGTCGCACATTGAACACCACACAACATACCACACTAATAAAAGCCGAGGCCGCACGCCTGGGCTTCGATGCATGCGGTATAGCCAAAGCCGAGCAACTGGATGATGACGCACGGCGTTTAGAGCAATGGCTGAACAAAGGTTACCAGGGCACCATGCACTATATGGAGCGCAACTTCGACCTGCGAACCGATCCGCGCAAACTGGTACCGGGGGCGAAGTCGGTTATCACGATGATACTGAACTACTACCCTGAAACGCAACAACACGAAGAAGCACCTAAAGTAGCCAAATACGCATGGGGTACCGACTATCATTTTGTGATACGCGAAAAGCTGAACACCTTATTACAATACATACGCGACAACATAGGCGAAGTAGATGGCCGTGGATTTGTAGACAGCGCCCCCGTACTGGAAAGAACATGGGCACAAAAAAGCGGGCTGGGATGGGTAGGCAAAAATGCCAACCTCCTCACCAAACATTCAGGCTCTTTCTTTTTCATTGCTACACTTATATGCGACCTGGAACTGGATTACGACAACCCGTTTGCGACAGACCACTGCGGCACCTGCACACGCTGTATTGACGCCTGCCCTACCGATGCCATTGTAGGCCCGACAGTAGTAGACGGCAGCAAATGTATTTCCTACTTCACTATTGAATTAAAAGACGCACTGATACCTACAGAATTTCATGACAAGATGGAAGACTGGATGTTCGGCTGCGATATATGCCAGGATGTTTGTCCATGGAACCGTTTTTCAAAGCCACACAGCGAACCACACTTCTCCCCTATACCAGAGATACTCAACCTCTCCCGCGGCGAATGGGAAGCCATGAGCGAAGACGCATTCAAAAAGACCTTCAAGAACTCACCCCTTGCCCGCGCCAAGTGGAAAGGGATACAGAGGAATTTAAATATTAACCCCAACCCCTAAAGGGGCTTATCATAGCGTCATTTCGACAACGAGGTACGAGGAGGAGAAATCCCCTCAGCATATGCAGAATGCTATATCAAAGCAACCCAACCTAGCCTGTCATTTCGAGCGAAGCACAGCAAAGTGAACAATCTCACTGACTACGACACCAAAAGTGCAAATCCCATTCATAAAGTTTATTTTTACTAATTAATTTATCTATTAAACCGTCCGGATTTAATATGACATTCAAGCTAATAATTGCGTGTGTGCTTCTATTGACAATTATTGCATCATGCGGCAATATTAACGCATCATATTATCAATATGTAAAACCAGGGATGACAGTTAAAGCAGTTGATAGCATAATGGGACCATTTGACTACATAACATATGGAGGCAGAGCTGACACCACAGTCACATTTTCATACCGTTACAATAACCCAATTGGTGCATCTGACGATGTATATATTGACTTTAATGTTGACAGCTTTGTTGTAGACTCTTATTGTGGATGTGAATAAACATGCTACCACCCACTTTGCCTTCCTTACAAACTTAACAACTAGTACATCCTTCCATTAGGTAAGATAGCATGATAACTGTTCACAACAGCACCATAAACATTGTCATAAAAGGTTAACAATTAGATTAATAGATTAAAAATACCCCTACCTGGTCATCGTTTGCAACGAGGATCAAAAGGAACAGCGTTTGCAACGCCAGTATTCAGCAAACACGCTGCCACTAGTTGGGACATTGCCCCCCTAATGGGCAAGCATATTTTATTTTAAAAAATGACAATAATTACGTATTTTTGAAATAGATAAAACACCCGGCACCTCACCAAAACCAACCTGCCATGAAAACAATTACACATCTCAATTGTCAACAAGTATCACCCGCTTTTCAGGAGCAATGGAGGGTTCAAACCCTAATGCATTATAAAACAGGCATTTGTAAAAGCACTGCTTTAATACCCTGTCCTGAATTCTGCAACAAACTACAACAAACCTGGTTGCAGTAAATATTCTGACAATATATAACTACGCAAAAGGAGGTGTTACAGAAAAAACACCTGTTTACTTAACAACTGAGCTTGCGAACTCGTTAAGGCCAAAAAATATCATCAATTACTTAACAAAACTTAACAATTATAATTTCTACGCAAGTGTTATCAGCTTATATTCAGATGCTCAACACAAAAGATCATGTCTCGCTAGGGGTTTGGGGTCTGAAGAAGAACAAATAATAAACAGCCAGCACCGCAAGCCCGATAAGAAACAGCACCACGGCATAAGGGCGGGTCTCCCGCTCAAAGAATTCGCCTATCATCCATATGCTGTTGGCCAATATCCAGATACATACGGCTATGTTATGAAAAAGCTCGGTCATACTACCTCGGGAGCGCCACAACAGGTAAAAGGCCATACCCAGCGTGGGTACTATCATAGTTATACCCCCTGCCCTGAATTCCAGCGCCCAGCAGGTGTCTTTTATCAGCCACAGCAGTATATGCCCGTTTTCCAGCATACGGTAGCGGGGCGATTGGAACAATTCCTGTGTATTATCACTCATGATCAGCAAAATAGGGGCGGAAACTACACAATACTTATCAACAAATTGTTATTTACACCATTAACATGACCCATAATATTTATACGACTTTGGATTTTATCAGCCCGACTCGTACCTTTGCGGCACGTTTAAGTAAATCATATTAAATAATTCCATAGAATGAGTACAGTAAAAGTTGCCATTAATGGTTTCGGTCGCATAGGCCGCCTGGCTTACCGCCAGATTTACAACATGGAAGGTATAGATGTTGTAGCTATCAACGACCTTACCAGTCCTAAGTTTCTTGCCCACCTGCTGAAGTATGACACAGCGCAGGGCCGTTTCGATGCTGCTGTTTCCAGCGGCGACGACTCAATTACCGTTAACGGCGATGAAATAAAAATATACGCGCAGAAAGACCCTTCACAAATTCCATGGGGCGCACACGAAGTAGATGTGGTACTGGAGTGTACAGGTTTTTTTGCAGACCGTGATAAAGCTGCTGCACACATCACAGCAGGCGCTAAGCGTGTAGTTATATCTGCACCTGCTACCGGCGACCTGAAAACTGTTGTTTACAACGTAAACCACGAAATACTGGATGGTAGCGAAACTGTTATCAGTTGCGCATCATGTACTACAAACTGCCTGGCGCCAATGGCACAGGTACTGAACGACAAGTTCGGTATCGTTTCAGGTATCATGAGCACTATCCACGCTTATACTAACGACCAGAACACACTGGACGCACCTCACCCGAAAGGCGATTTCCGTCGTGCGCGTGCTGCTGCGGCTAACATCATACCTAACTCAACAGGTGCTGCAAAGGCTATCGGCCTGGTACTGCCAGACCTGAAAGGTAAACTGGATGGTGGTGCACAACGTGTTCCTACCATCACAGGTTCGCTGACTGAGCTGGTGAGTGTACTGAACGCTAAGGTTACTGCTGAAGAGATCAACGCTGCTATGAAAGCTGCTGCTAACGAGAGCTTCGGTTACACTGAAGACGAGATCGTTTCCAGCGACGTGATCGGTACTTCTTACGGTTCTCTGTTTGATGCAACGCAAACTAAAGTAATGACCGTAGGTGATACACAACTGGTAAAAACAGCAAGCTGGTACGATAACGAGATGAGCTATGTTTCTCAGCTGGTACGTACTGTTAAGCACTTCGCTGGTTTGATCAGCAAATAAGACATATAAAATAACATAAGAAACGTCACCTAAGGGTGGCGTTTCTTTCTCTAAATAACTTCCGACATGAGCAAATTCAGCAATTTCGATTTCAGCGGCAAAAGAGCATTGGTACGTGTTGACTTTAACGTGCCTATCAAAGACGGTAAGATCACAGACGATACCCGTATGCGTGCCGCTATCCCTACCATCAAAAAGATATTGACAGATGGCGGTAGTGTAGTAGTAATGAGCCACTGGGGCCGCCCGTTGAAGGACATCAAAAAAGACCCTTCTAAAACATTTGCTGACTTCACATTGAAGCGCATACAGGAACACCTGGCAGAGTTGCTGGAAACAGAAGTGGAGTTTGCTACGGAACCTGCCGGTGAAGAGGCACAGCTGAAAGCCGTAGAACTGCAAACAGGACAAGTACTGTTATTAGAGAACCTGCGCTTCACTGCTCACGAAGAAGGGGGCGATGCAGATTTTGCGGAAAAACTGTCAAAGCTGGGTGATGTATATGTAAATGACGCATTTGGTACAGCACACCGTGCACACGCCTCTACAGCTGTTGTAGCAGATTATTTTGCTCCTGAGAACAAGATGTATGGCCTGTTGATGGAAGCGGAGATAATAGCAGCCAACAAGGTGATGAATGAAGCACAAAAGCCATTCACGGCTATCATTGGCGGTGCAAAGGTTTCTGATAAGATACTCATCATTGAGAACCTGCTGGACAGGGCTACAGACATCATCATCGGTGGTGGTATGGCATATACTTTCTTCAAGGCAAATGGCGGCAAAATAGGCAGCTCTCTTTGCGAAGACGACCGCCTGGATATGGCTAAAGAACTGCTGGCTAAAGCAGAGGCTAAAGGCGTTCGCATACACCTGCCTTCAGACAGTATCATAGCAGATAAGTTTGCAGCTGATGCTGATACATCAACTTCTACCAATACTGAAATACCTGATGGCTGGATGGGACTGGATATAGGGCCTGCTGCCTGCGAAACTTTCAGTAAAGTGATCAAAGATTCAAAAACCATACTGTGGAACGGCCCGATGGGTGTGTTTGAAATGGAGAAATTCCAGCACGGTACTAAAGCTATTGCAGAGGCTGTAGTAGCAGCTACAAAAAACGGTGCTTACTCTCTCGTTGGCGGCGGTGATAGTGTTGCTGCTGTAAACAAATTCGGCTTTGCAAATGATGTAAGCTACGTATCAACAGGTGGTGGTGCTATGCTGGAGTTCTTTGAAGGTAAAGAGCTTCCTGGTATCGCTGCAATCAATAAATAAAATGCATTAACCATGCCCTGCAAATGCAGGGCATGGTTAAAATAAATAAAAATATCACCGTTCTACATGAAAACATTTATGCATAGTGACTAAACACAAAAGCATTTACATCCTTGGCACCGGCTTATCGCACGACGGCTCTACCTGCATACTGAAAGACGGTAAGATATTAGTTGCAATAGAAAAAGAGCGAATCACCAGAATAAAGCACGATGGCGGTAACGACCATGCAACGGTACAATATTGCCTGGATGCTGCAGGTATTACTGTCAATGACCTTTCGTTAGTAGTGCAATGCTCTAACTTCGAAAAAGACATTCAAAAATCATCATACGCAGGGAAACGTTACTTTGCTGAAGAAATTGACGTGCCATTTGTGACGATATCTCATCACCTGGCACACGCTTATAGCGCCATTGGCACAAGCCCTTTTAACGAAAGTAATGTACTTATAATAGATGGTTGTGGGAGCCCTTACCAGCAGTGTGATGACCTGGAGGGAGCAGTTTGTCACGTTCCGCAATCTGACATGTTGGTAGCCGAAAAGGATAGTTATTACAACTATAACAAGGGTTTCGTCACACCACTCATTAAAGATTTTTCGGAATTCGGCACACCTGAACCCGGAGGCATTAAGCTACCTACGACAAAGCATTCCATCGGAGGGCTATACAGCGTTTTCAGCAACTATGTTTTTGGCAACATGGATGATGCCGGTAAACTTATGGGGCTTGCTCCGTATGGTGACAGAAGTAAATACAATGTGCCACTGTTTGACCTCACTGACGGGAGGGTATTTGTGAATGAGGAGGCTTTTGAAGTATTAACGCACCCCTCTGTTGGATACGACGATTTCAAAGCACGTTTCAACTACTTTGCTGACATTGCAGCCTGGGCGCAGAAAGAAGTAGAAAAGGCCGTATTGCATACCATCACGTCAAGACTGGAGCACCACTACCACCCTAACCTTTGTTATGCGGGAGGTGTAGCTTTAAACGCCGTAGCTAATGCCAAAATACTCAAAGAAGGCATAGTAGAGAACCTGTATATACAACCCGCAGCAGCTGACAATGGTCTTGCAATAGGCTGCGCCTACTATGGGTGGCTGGAAGTGCTGAAAAAAGAAAAACAACTGCATGATGGCAAAACATACTTCGGGAGAACTTACTATGAAACAGACATACTGAATGACCTGTCTACATTCAAAAATGAAAACCCGGGGATTAATATACACTACGAAAAAGCTGATGATGTAGCCTACTCTACAGCTAACTACTTAGCTAATGGCAAGATCGTTGCATGGTATCAGAATGGTGCTGAGTTCGGCCCACGAGCGCTGGGCAACAGGAGTATTCTTGCCAATCCACGTCTACCCGAAGTGCAGGCTTTTATCAACAGGGAAATAAAATTCAGGGAAGATTTCAGGCCCTTTGCTCCATCTGTAATATTGGATGATGTAAAGCAATATTTCAGCCATGGATTTGAAAGCCCGTACATGATATTGGTAGACGAAGTGCTGCCGGACTACAGAGGTAAACTGCCGGGTATTACACATGCCGATAACAGTGCAAGAGTGCAAACTGTGACCGAGCGTATGAATGGCGGGTATTACGCTTTGTTACAGGCCTTCAAAAAACAAACAGGACTAAGTGTTTTACTGAATACTTCGTTCAACAAAAGAGGTATGCCGATTGTAGAAACACCGTATGAAGCTATGAGTTTGTTTTACGAGACAGCCCTGGATGTGCTGGTTATAGGAGACTATGTATTTACAAAAGACAATAATTAATTCGCCTTATGAATCACGGCATCACTACTAAAGTAAGTTGATCGATATAGTAACATATAACCACCAACTATGAGCAGCGTAAGTATTTCCGCCAAAGAGCGCGACAGCCAAACACCATCAACACCTAAGTTGAAATAGCCCGGCAACAGCAAAAGTAATATGGCAATCAAAACAAACCCTTTAAGGACATTGATAATTACTGACAGTGTTGTTTTGCCAATGCTTTGCAGGTATGCTCCCAGTATATAATTAGGCCCTGCGGCAAGAAATAACAGGAAGTATAAGCCCATTGCATTTACAGCCACATCGTTATATTCCGATGATACTTCTCCTGAAAACAAGGCAACTAAGATACCGGGCATTATAAACCCGAAAGCTGATGTACAAATACCCAATATGAAAGTAAACAGCAAAGCAAACCTGACGGTATCTAATACCCTGGAGGGCAGCTTAGCGCCAATATTGTACGACATAACCGGCAGTGATGCTATCATGGCTGAGGTAAACAACCTGATAAAAATAAAGCTGATATAATTAACCAAACCAAAAGCAGCAACAGCCGATGGACCATATGGCAATACACTTCTGTTTATAAGTACAAGCCCGGTTGCAAATGCCACTTCAGATGCAAAACTAGGGAGACCGTACTGAAGCAGTTCTTTAATGAACGGAAGTCTTAAGCTGAATGAGAAGTTACCAAAACCAAAATTATTATTGCCTTTCAGTATATACGTAAACTGGTAAAGTACGGCACCTGCTATTGCAATTGCAGTAGCAACAGACGCACCTTCAACTCCCATATCCAACCCTATAATAAAAACTATGTCTAAAAGAATATTGAGCACCACAGCCAATACTGATGCGTTTCTTGATATCTTCTGGCTACTGTCATTGCTCAGGTAGTTTCCCCAGAACATCCTGGTAAAAAACAAAGGAAGGGTAAGCAGTTGCCAAAACATATAGTCAGAGGCATTACCAACAAATTCAAGGCTTTCGTCACCCGCAAGAAAACCTGATAACGGCTGTATATATAGTGGCGTTGCTAAAGCTATGATCCCTCCGAATACTACTGCCGTAGTAGTTGCAAACTGAAATACCTGCTGTGCTTTGGCATAGTTCTTTTCTCCTATGCTTTTTGAAATGATTATCCCCCCACCAATCATAACAGGCAGCGCCAACGCTATGAACGCTAATAATACTGAGCCATACAACCCAACTGCTGCCAGGCCGTTCTCGCCAACATACCGACCCAGTATAATACCGTTAATCAACTGGTGCATAGTGACTGATAAAATACTGACCAGCGCGGGGAAATAATACTTAAAGAATAATGGCCGGATAGCATCTGTACCCAGGTTTGCCTTCCGGCTCATTGTTTTATTGTTTTAGATAAAAATGGCAACAAATCTACACTTTTAAATAAAGATCCCGTTACTGCATGCAGTAACGGGATCAAAAAATAGAATGGTAACAATTAGTGTCCTGCTTCTGTAACCGGAACAGTTGTACTGTAATAAGTGTACAGATAGTCGTTCGTAATAGTCACGGGTATTCCTCCTGAAACATCTTTCCCGATAGTAGTATCGTAGCCATCTGCATAGATGTAATACCTTCCGGGTAGCTTGTTAGGGAAAATAGCAACAGGACCATCCTCTGTCATTTCTACAACAGCTGACTGATCGTACGAACCCGGTTTATCGGTAGCATCGTACTTCAGGTAAACTTTCCCTGTACTGATAACCCTGTCGTGGTGTTTAAGCCCGACAATGATCTCCATATCAGTACATGATTTACAGTTGGTAGTAATGATGCCGTCTTTAGAGCAGGACGCGAAAACAAAAAGTAGAGCTGTGGTAATGAGCAATCTGAATTTCATACAAAAGAATTAAGTTTATGTATAATTACAGCAGATTTATAATATTACAAAAAATATTCCCATTTTTTTTATTTAAGGTCATGTATAGCCTTTAGGGCAGCATCCAGTATTGCGTCACGGGTGTTATCGGCGGGGTCCATATCCACCCTTAAGAAGGGAGGTACCCCCTCTTCAAGGTTACGATCATCTGTTGTTGTAAAGTATGATCCCGGGAAAGTTATCTGCCAACCATTTACCAACTCAGCACCCACTACCATACCTACCTCTCCACCCGTGGTATCGCCATATACTTTGACGTTATGGTAGCCTTTAGCTCCGGCTGCAAACAAAGCAGCATTACCCATAGTTCCACGATTGGTCAACAAGATAAACTGCTTTGGGAATTTGGTCTTTTCCACCTGCTCAATATAACTGGTTTGGGCATCGGCGAACTCATCATGTCCCGGCCCTTGTTTATAGTATGCTTTCCACAACTGGGCGGTTATGGTATAGCTGGTATCTACCCCCATTCTTTGCAGCAGCTTGTATGCATTCTTTATGTCCCCTCCCCTATTATTCCTAATATCGAAAACAATCCCTTGTATGCTATCATTATTCAAACGTAGTTTTTCTATTATGATATCCAGTTGTTCATCACGCACCTCTTCATCAAAACTCTCATAATACACATAGCCAATTGAATCGATAACAGTATGAATGAACGGCCCGGTCTTTTCGTGATTTTGCCAGTAATAGCGCTCCAGTATTTTACGGTTAAAATTGGCTTTATAATCTTTAAAACTGATATAATGATACTCGGCAAAATGCGTTTTCATACTTACCGAAGGATCATATAGCCTGTTCAACATTTTCACACATGTGTCATACAGAGCACGGTCTTCCATTGTATCGACTATCTTCTTCTTGTACTCTTTGTGAATGGAGTCCCAGTTGATTCCTTTGTATTTAAAATATACATAACCCTCATCCAGCGTTGTCCACAGGTTCTCAAATACTTCTGTAGGGGTTTTAGTAGACGGTTTTGGCATGATCAGTCGCTCGCAGGATAACAGAGCAAATGACAGCAACAATAAAACATATAACTTCTTCATATCAACACAAGTCCAGGTTAGTAATTAAACATAAATAATATTGAAACAATATGCTCTGCAAAATAAGCCTTGTTAAAAGTTTTCATACGTGTATAATCCCACTGGTAGGAGAATTGAACCATATTACCATTATCCAGCCTGAACAAAAGTGCCGCGCGGCTGTTGATCCTCCAATACTTTCCAATACTGCCAGTAGATGCATTGCTGAAGAAATCTCCTATTATTTTGTTCTCCGGATCTGCAAGCTCTTGCCTGTTCAGGTAGTATGGCCTTGACATATTAGCCAGCAACGGAATAGCCAGATCCCATGTCAGGAAACTTGTTTTACCTGCGAAGGTCACCTCTTTGGTCACTTTACCGCAAAGCCCAAGGCTTACAGCATATTCATAAACCTGAGCAGCATCCTGCAGCAGTGGTGCGTTTTTAGATGCAAACGATGCAGAAAGCATACCACCTGCCCTGATATCAAAATAGCGCATCTCCAGAGGCATTCTAATCAGGAACCTATAGTCCATAATAGCCCTTTGTGTTTTTACAAAAGGCTGTAGTTGTTTATTCACATTATGCGTCAACTTCAGGGATGAAGCCCTGAGTGAAAATTCAGAATAGCTGGTCTGGTTTACTTTAATATGTGTGAGCATGGGCAATGCACTTACCCTGCTATAAATGATAGGAGAAATGGCTTCATCGTTCATAACCTGGTAGGTGGCTCCTGCTCCAAGGCCTAAATAACGCAGGTGCCCGTTCTTCGTCTCAATGCCTCCGTCATCTTCTGTGTACTGGGCGTGTACACCACAACTAATTAATACCGAGAGTAATAACAATAATACCCTCCTGCTGAAATTCATACTTAAATATTTACGGAAAAATATCAATAAATATATGAATGGCAAAGCATTAAATCACATTTCAACCCATTCATATACAAGGGTCAGCCATTCCTCCATAGGTTTATACAGGTATCCGTTTTTGAGGCCTGTGTTCAGTTCTACCTCTTTATACTTGTAAACATCTTTTGAGGCTTCTTTTATTGCGTCACAGCTTACCCAAAATTCATCCGTTTTTTCATGCACAGACAGTATAGTGCCGAAAAGCTCAATATGGAAATACTGGGCTACCAGCTCATTACAACCACTCAACACAACATATTTCACCTCATTGGTGCGTATATGTGCCGATGTCAGCATAGTGATCAATGCCCCTTTGCCGGAGCCTACAACACTGATACTTTCAGGAGCTATCCCCTCTTTCAGCAGGCTGTCAACCTGTTTGGCTATCAGCCATGAATATTGGTCTGGATCAGTACCATAAGGACGTTCATCAGAGTATAACACGTAGCCCCTTGACCTGAAAGCTTCTTTTATTGCCTCATACTCATAACTACCGTACTGGTGGTTAAAAGCACTGTCAGGCATGTCCTCCAGTATCTTATTATGCAGAAAAAAGACATGGTGTGTATTATCCCCTGCCCGTGCCGGCAACATACTATAAACAAGTAATATGATCGTGATAAGCTGTTTCATGCACATACGGAAACTGATAACAAGTTACCAAGATAAAAAATCATATACATTTTTTCTGTTAACCGATGGTTATCAAATATTATAAACAATAAAAAAGCCTGCGTTTGCAGGCTTTTTTAATATTATTAAACATATACGGAACTATTGTACCCTGTATACCCAACCACGGGTATCTGGCTTGCGACCGTAACGTATGTCGTTCAACTCAGCTTTCAGCCATGGGGCCAGCTTCCAGGTAGATTGCTCGGGCAATTCCATCCTTTCGCCCATATAAGTAAAGTCTGCTATTGGCGCAATAGATGCAGCAGTACCCGTACCAAATGCCTCATGCAATATACCTGCCTTACTTGCCTCTATTATCTCATCAATATGCAGCGGGCGTTCCTCAACTACGTAGCCGTTTTCTTTCAGTATCTCAATTACACTATCGCGTGTAATACCTTCCAGTATTGTTTCGCTTAAGTCAGGCGTAACTACTTTATCACCGATGACAAAGAACACATTCATGGTACCGATCTCCTGCACATATTTGTGCTCAAAACCATCCATCCATAATATCTGGTCAAAGCCTTTCTTACGTACTTCGGTCATAGGATACATACTGGCGCCATAGTTACCGGCTGCTTTAGTGTAACCAATACCTCCGGGGAATGCACGAACATATGTTTCGTCAACATAAATAGATACAGGCTTGGCATAGTAAGGCCCTGCAGGGCTTGATATGATCATGAACCTGAACTTAGTGGTAGGTTTAATACCAATAAACTCATCCATAGCCATCATGAATGGGCGGATGTATAATGAAGTACCATTTGCAGATGGCACCCACTCTTTATCAAGCTCAATAAGCTGCCTCAAACCCTCCATAAAAACATCTTCGGGCACATATGGCATACCTAAACGCTCGGCAGAACGGTTAAAACGCTTCCAGTTATCGTGCGGCCTGAATATTATCGGGTTGCCTTCGGGGTCTTTATACGCTTTAATACCTTCAAAAATCGCTTGGCCGTAATGTATGAAAGAAGTAGCGGGGCTCATGCTCATATTACCATATGGTATTATCTCAGGTTGCTTCCAATCTCCGTTCTCATAATCTGCAACAAGCATATGGTCAGAATAAAGTCTTCCGAATTCTATATTGTCTTTGTCCAGCTGGTGAAGTCTGCTCAATTCGGTTTTATTTACTTTTATGTCAAATGTGGATACATTCATGTGCAAAAATTTAAAAGAGCCAAAAATTCTAAAGGAGTACAAAGAAACAAAAAAAATTGGAATAGATTTGCTAAAATTATGTGACAAAAGGCTGAAACACTTGATATGACTGATTTTCCGAGGATATTAAATACAGAAATAATTGATACTGAAACAGATATATTTTGGGATAATAAACCCGATATAACGGGCGATATGCAGCCTAAAGAAGTACTGATAGTATCTGTTATTTTCGACGAAGGATCAGCACAGGAAACACAACTCAACAAAATACTGGAAGCCTGTAAATTAAATCAGGATAAGTATAATATTATTCAATTACCCGAAAATGCAAAGGTTGCCTGGCATCAATTAAAAAACACTTTACAACCTGAAGTGGTGCTGGTATTTGGTGTTCATCCGAGAGATCTTGGCATATCAGCCCTGTTCAGGTTAAATAGTGTCAACAATTTTGATGGCATTACTGTAGTACCTACCTTATCGTTGCACAACCTGGAGCAAGAACCGCAAGCCAAAAAAGACCTTTGGGTCAATGCACTAAAACCATTATTTGCAGACAAATAACAATTTGCCGACACCTGCAGCAATATTAAAAAGATATTGGGGTTTTGACCACTTCAGGCCATTACAAGAGGAGATTATCGATGCTGTACTACAGCAACAAAACACACTGGCTTTACTACCCACAGGAGGCGGAAAATCCTTATGCTATCAGCTGCCATCATTAATGCACAATGGAGTAACATTGGTTGTTACTCCGCTCATTGCCCTGATGCAGGAGCAGGTTGAAAAATTACAAAGCCTAGGTATTTCCGCTGCACATATCAGCGCAGGCATGAGCAGGTCTGATGTGTACAGGATACTTAATAATACAGCAGAGGGGGGCTATAAACTATTATATGTGTCGCCTGAGCGTATACAAACCAGCCTTTTTAATGAATTCCTTCCGGTCCTGAACTTAAAACTGATAGCTATAGACGAGGCACACTGTATCTCTCAGTGGGGTCATGATTTCAGGCCTGACTACCTGAAAATTGCAGAGTTGCGCAGGATATTCAAAAAAGTGCCTGTACTTGCTGTAACTGCTTCGGCAACCGTTGATGTAGTGCAGGATATAATAACGCAACTGCAAATAAAAGACGTGACTGTATTCAGGCAGAGCTTTGAACGTACGAACCTGCATTATACAGTAGTATACAGTGAACAAAAATACAAGGATATAGCAGCACTGCTTGAAAAGCATAGCGGCAGTACTATTATTTACTGTCGCAGCAGGAAACAAACGGAACAACTATCAAGGCAATTGCAGCATTACGGCATTGACGCACTACCCTATCATGCAGGTATGAATAGTGAAAAAAGAACTGAAAACAGGCAGTTGTGGACGAATAACCAGGTGCGGGTAATAGTAGCGACGACGGCTTTCGGCATGGGCATAGATAAGCCTGATGTTCAATCCGTATTACACTACGACGTACCTGAGCACCTGGAAGCATATTACCAGGAATCAGGCCGGGCCGGTCGGGATGGTAAGCATGCATACTCTATTGTGCTGTACAACCAGCAAGACATCAACAGGCTGGAAGAAAGCACCGATACTCAATTCCCTCCATTTGACTTCATAAGAAAAGTATACCAGTCGGTTGCCGAATATTTACAGATACCTATTGGGGCAGAACCATATCGCTATTACGATTTTGACCTTGCAGATTTTTGCACAAAATTCAAACTGCATGCACCATCAGCGGCCAGAGCATTGAAGCTATTGGAGCAGGAAGGATTGTGGACATTAAGCGAAGCAGTTTTCAAACCAGCTGCAGTACAGATACTTGCAGACAGGCATGAGCTGGACAATTTAGGCAGAATCTACAACGACCTGAACCTGCTTATTACAACAATGCTCAGGTTGTATGGCACTCTGTTTTATCACCCAACAGCTATTAACATAAAAGTAATAGCCAAGCATCTGAAAATAAAACCATCTGTAGTTACTAAGCTATTGGTACAGTTAGACAAGATGGAAGTAATACAATTCAACCAGCCCAAAGAAGGCCCTCAACTGTTTTTTCATCATTACAGGGTTGACAGTAAAAGCCTGATAATAGACACCGCTAGAATAAAGGCTTTGAAAAAAGCACATGACGCAAGGACCAAAGCGATCATACACTTCATTACTGACAAGAATACCTGCAGAACAATTAATATTCTTCGCTATTTCGGGCAGGAGTACATACATAACTGCGGGCATTGTGATATATGTGCAGGGAATGCAAAAGCGGCAACCAACACAAGAGATGTAAGGGCTGCAATATTAGCTTTGTTGCCCCATGAGAAAGAAATGATTATTGCTTCTATAACCGACCTGCTGCCACAGTACGACAAACAAGATGTTACTGACACCCTCAGGCAGATGATAGATGATGGTGTACTAAAGCTAAGCGGTAATGGTATTATTGGCAGGGGTTAACAATCCAACTTTTCCGGGAACAGTTTTAGGAACTGCGTCATAAACAACGCTTTACACAAACAACTATTAATCAATTATTTACATGACATTTTGTTTCCTTTTGTTGCCAGATTTCAGGAAAAAACAAACTGAAATTGTTGTGTTTTGTTGTGCTTTTCATAGTCTCTACCGCAAAATAACCAAAGCCGGCGAGCAGACGAATTGTTTGATTTGGGGCTAAAGCCGGTTTATTTCAGCATATGATTCCTCCAACTGAAGTTGGAGGCAATTGATACATGTGTCAATATCTATTTCAAAGAACTTAAACAGCGGCACTAATACGCTACTATTACATACCAAATATACTCAAATTCAACGTATTAATCAAATTAAATTCCCCTCCTTCGCGAGGCGGGCGAGTCCCTAAACAGGAGACTCTCCCAGGAATGAGAATTAAACTTCCCTCCTTCGCGAGGCGGGCGAGTCCCTAAACAGGAGACTCTCCCAGGAATGAATATTTTAAGAATGAGCCGTTTTCGCAAACGCAAGTGGACACTTGCTTTATCTTAGGTCTAAGGAAATCCTTAGACCAGTGGCATTTATTATCTAAGAAAGATACTTCCCCACTATCGGTACCCTACGCCCTACTCCGAATGCTTTTGGCGACACCCTGATTATAGGGCAAAACTGGTTACGCTTGTACTCGTTCACATTCACCATTTTCAGTATTCTTGCTACCAGCGCCTCATCAAAACCCATTGCGACTATTTCTTTCGGGCCTTGCCTGCGCTCAATGTATTGGTACAATATGGGATCAAGAATATCATATTCGGGCAGGCTGTCACTGTCTTTCTGATCAGGACGCAATTCAGCCGAAGGAGCTTTTTCAATTATATGGATGGGAATAACTTCCTCGTGCCTGTTGATGTACTTTGCAAGGGCATATACCTGGAGCTTATACAAATCGCCCAGTATACCCAGCCCACCAGCCATATCTCCGTATAGGGTACCATAGCCGGTAGACAATTCACTCTTGTTTGAAGTATTAAGCAGTATGGTACCGAACTTATTAGACATTGCCATAACAAGAGCACCCCTTATGCGCGATTGCAGGTTTTCTTCTGCTACATTGAATGGCAGGTCGTTGAACACAGGTTTTAAAGTCTGCCTGAATTGGTCAAAAATATCTTTGATGGGCAGTATATTATAAGGATTGTCCAGGTTCTCTGATAATTGTACAGCATCGTCAACAGAGTGTCCTGTTGAGAATTCTGATGGCATCAGCAAAGCATCAACGTTCTCACTCCCTAATGCATGGCAAGCTAATACAAGTGTTACAGCACTGTCTATTCCACCTGAAGATGCGACAGTAGCTTTTTTAAAGCCCATCTTGCTGAAATAGTCCCTGATACCCATAACAAGGGCATCGTATATTTCGTGTATATCCAACCAGCTATCCAGCTCTTTTGGCATAGGATCAACATAAGGAATATCACCCGCCTGCCTGATCACAGGCTGCTGAAAGCTATTATCATCCTCCAGGTCTACTGCAACCAATGCCTCTTTAAAATAAGGGAGCTCAGCAATGAGGTTCTCATTTGCATCCATGACCACTGAACCACCATCAAATACAATTTCAGTTTGTGAGCCAACAGTATTGCAATACACTATCGGGGTTTTATACTTGGCTACATTTCGCTTCACGATTCCCAGCCTTTCTTCTGCCTGCGCGTAATCAAAAGGTGACGCGCTGATATTGATGACCACATCAGGAGCTTGCTGTATCAATGAGTCCATCGGGCATATCTTATACAAAGGATTGTCTCCTAAATTCCAGATATCCTCGCAGATAGTAATAGCAAGGCGCTTACCCTTAAACTCAACTACATTCCACTCATGTCCGGGCTCAAAATATCGGTACTCGTCAAATATATCGTAGGTAGGCAGTAGCGTTTTATGTACAATACCTTTCACCTGTTTATCATACAATAAATACGCACTATTAAACAGATCTTTACCTTCAACCAGCGGATTCCTGCTTGGCGCCCCCACTATCACCCCTATAGTATCCGCTTCCTGAGCAATCAGATTGACCGCATCAAGGCTTTGCTGTACAAAATCATTAAACTCAAGAAAATCCCTGGGAGGGTAACCACACACACACAGTTCTGAAAAAACCACCAGGTCGCCACCTTGCTTTTTCGCATCTCTTATTGCGTCTATTATCTTAGACGTATTAGCTTCAAAGTTGCCTATGTGGTAGTTCTGCTGTGCAAGAAATATCTTCATATGAGGTGTAAAATTACAATTTATGTACGGGTATCTGTATCAAAAAGCCCATACAAAATGTACGGGCTTTCTCATATAACTTTTCAAATACGTTAGAAGTACATACCTAATTTCAGTGCCATATTGTTCAGCCTGACATTACCGTCAGAGAAATTGCCTTTATACTCCATGTCCAGCTCTTTTGGGTTGGTAGCATCAGGTGCAAAGCCGTTATTAAAGAACAGACCTATGTACATGCTCATTTTTTGAGAAACACTGTATTCTATACCTGCTCCCAGGTTCATCTGGAAAAGCACAGGTGTGATACTTAACCCACCACGCAGCCTTTCGTTCTCGCCGGTAATAGTCATATCTGTAGCTACACCTGCAACAGTATCAGTATACACTACTTTATAGGTGGCTTTGCGCGCAATATTTATAGCGGCTGTTATTCCAAGATTACCAAATACACGAACCCCACCCTGAAGTTCATCACTTAGTAGCTTCAACCCGAAAGGTATTTCAAAATATTGCAGGCGGTAATCAAAATTGGCTGACTTCACCAGGTTTACCGGTGCGGGGGATGGCAATTTCGTAATATCATACAGTGCATTCATTTTTCCACCTGTAGTATTCAGTTGCACACCTGTTGCGATACCGTAGTTTTCCGTAAAAAACTGGTCGATCATCAGTCCCCATGTGTAACCAATCTTGGCACCTTCACTATTCACCTGGTACAATCCATCATTACTTTTGGAGGCTGTAGGTTTCATCCAGGAGTTATTGGGTGCTATAAATAAGCCGAAACGGGTTTTCTTATAGGTACCATTACTACTACTCCTTTTAGTTTCAACAGGTTCACCATAAGTGTATTGTGCTGAAACAGAAACGGAAAACATGCAGCACAGCATGAACGTAAGCATCTTATTCATCTATATGTATTATACCGGTTTAAAAGAATATTTAGGCAAATAACATAGTAATCTTATTTTTGCCGACGTAAAAATAACAGCATTTAACGGGATGTAAAGTTTTTTGGGTATGAATAATAACAAAATGAGACACATTGTTACAATACTAATATTAACACTTGGCATTTCATTTATTACTGCCTGCGGAGATACAAGCGCACCTGATGTCAGCAACATAACTGTCAATATAACTACTCAAAGGCTTGATAAAGATCTTTATGCGCTGGACACCAACAATCTGCCTGCTGAGTTGGTAAAACTAAAAAGCAAATATCCTGAGTTCCTTGATTTTTACCTGGATGACATAATGGGATTCAGCATAAATGGTGATTATTCTGATACGAGCATGGGGGTACAAAAAGGCTTAGCTACCTTCCTGACCCATAAAGACTATCGTGGAGTATTTGATACTGTACAGGCACACTACCCGGATGAAAAGGTTGTAAACGAAGTGCTGATAAAAGGCTTTAAGTATTTAAAACATTATTTCCCGGGATATAAAGACCCGCATATAATTTACCTCGTTACAGGCCTTAACAACTACGGAGCACTTACCTATGGAGCAAATACAATAGGAATAGGCCTGGATATGTTCCTGGGCGCTGACTATCCATTCTATAAATCTGTAGGTATACCTGAATATTTTTCAAGACAATTGACAAAGGAATATATTCCGGTGGCTGTTATGAGAACTGTATACAGGCAGACCAATCCATTTGAAGTGGATGGCAAACCTTTGCTGGACATGATGATACAAAGCGGAAAGGAAATGTACTTCCTGACTAAGGTATTACCTTTTGTAGATGCTCATACCCTGCTCGCCTATTCTCCCGAGCAACTGGCATGGTGCAAGGAAAATGAAGCTATGGTTTACGACTTTTTTGTAAAGCAGGAGTTACTGTACGAAAAGAACCTGCAAAAAGTAGTGAGATACGTGATGGATGGACCCAGCGCCACAGGTATGCCGGGAGAAAGCCCAGGCAATATTGGTGCATGGACAGGGCTAAGGATCGTGCAGGCATATATGGAGCATCATCCGGAACTTTCGCTGAAAGAACTGATGGAAGAACCTATCGACGCCCAAAGATTTTTACTGGAATCAAAATACAAACCAAAATAAATACGATTTATGAAGAGACTATTACTCATTACATTATTGATCGCTAGTATTTCAGCAAATGCACAACTGGATAAAACAGATTCAGTACGTGCCGGTTTTGCTATGAAGAACAAGGATACAGTGGCATGGGTGTATAACGGAACATTGAATATAGGTATAAATGAAGGTTTCCTGCACAACTGGGCTGCAGGTGGCGAGGTAGCTTCGGCTACAGTAAACGGCCTATTCAGCGGTGTTTTGAACAGGTTATACCACAGGCATGTATGGAGCAACAACCTGGACATGACCTACAGCCTGTTTTATGCTTACTCCAACAGCTTTACACCAAGGAAGATGGATGACCGTATAGATTATACTTCCAAATATGGTTACAGACTGGATAAAGAAAAGGATTTTTACCTGACTACTTTATTCAACTTCAAATCGCAATTCACCAAGGGTTATGACTATGAAGCAGACAACTGGGATACATTCTCTACTTCAAAATTCCTGTCACCGGCATACTTCATATTAGCACCCGGTATTGAGTACAGGAAAGGTACCAACCTCAGCCTGTTCATATCACCCGTTGCCGCACGAATGACTGCTGCCAGCCTGGAGTACACCAACAGGGCTCCTGAAGGTGCATTTGGTGTTGAAAACGGCAAAACAACCCGCTTTGAGCTTGGCGCTTACTTCTCAGGAAGGTACACTGTAAACATTACAGAAAACCTGACGTACAAAACAAGGCTTGACCTCTACTCCAACTACCTGGCTAAAGATTACACAGACAGCACAGGAGCTGTTGTTAAAGAAGATAACCCCGGGAATATAGATGTATTATGGGATAACCTCTTTACATGGAAAGTAGCAAAATATTTCAGCCTGACACTTGGGGGGACATTTATATATGACAATGACATCCCTTATGAAACCATGAAGATCGACTCTGCTACAGGTACGGAAGTACCTAAAGACGAGCCGGGTACCGGCCTGGGCTGGTGGCAGATAAAGCAGGCATTCAGCATCGGATTCCAATACAAGTTTTAATATTAAAGGGTATATTTGATAGCAAGCAGCATAAATACAGCAGAATAACAGGATGTCAGAAACTTACCAGATAAAGTTAGCCCAGTTTGAAGGACCTTTCGACCTGCTACTATTCTTTATAGAGCGGGATGAACTGGATATTTATAATATCCCCATTCATACGATCACAAAGGACTTCCTGGACTATATACATACACTTGAGTCGTTGAACATAGAACTGGCAAGCGAATTCATTCTGTTCATTTCTACCCTGATGCGTATCAAGGCCAAAATGCTGCTGCCTCGCAAAGAGGTTGATGAGCAGGGAAATGAAATTGACCCGAGACAAGAGCTGGTAGATAAGATACTGGAATACAAGCGTTTCAAAGAGGCATCTGAACAAATGATCGTATTAGAGGCTGAACGTTTGCTGCAACAAAAAAGAGGGAATATCAAGAAAGAGCTGGATGCCCTGGGTGAGGAATACAGTGAGGGAACGGAAATTCAGACGATCACGATGTACAAACTCATGCAGGCTTTTGAGCGTGTCATGAACCGGTACAAAGACCGTACTGACAAGCCCCAGCACGTAGTTGTAAAATACAATTATAGCCTTGACGGGCAAAGGAAATACCTCCTGAATCACATTAAGAGCAACACAAGGGTAGCCTTTGAAACCATATTTTCAGAATGTGAAAACCGCATCCATGCTATTTTTACATTCCTTGCTTTGCTGGAGTTGGTACAGATGAAATATATGGGCTTGATGATCGGTAGCGGAAGAAACAATTTTATTATAGAATGGAATGCGGACGCACCTGAGGTTTCACCTGAAGAATTAAATAAAGAAAACACAGAGGAAGACGATAATTCGGCACAATAATTGATTTATACCTGTCAGATACAGGTTGCTAAAAGTGGTTCCTGCGTAACATATTGTTACCTGGAACCATTTTCCTTTTTCACCATCCCCATTATGTAAATATCAGAATCCATATCAACCGGTGTACTTTCACCTGTAATATTCATATCGCCTGATAATTGCTGTTTTATTTTACCACTCTCCACAAGTCCGGTATTTACAGCAACATCCATTGAACCACTTTGCGTACCATTCAGGGTCATACTACTGTTTTGTGTTTGTTCTGAATGTTCTGAGCTGATACGTCCCTGTAATTCAATATGCGCTAGCCCATCTGATATAGAAACTAACTGGTACTTGTTTTTGATGCGGACATTTGCAAATCCTACTGATGTTGAAAACGTTTTTTCCCAGATATCCCCGATCTGCACTTCCCTTCCGGGGTAAACTGCTAATGAATGCAGCATTATCTTCCTGATAGAACTATCGCTGAAATTGTATGCAGCCCTACCCTCATTTTTACCTTTAATAACAGGCTCAGATGATAAAATATCGCCGTTGTCGGACACGGTGATCTTAAAATTCTTATCTATCAGGTTCCTGAGATCTTCGTACATCACATCAGTACCGTTATCATTTTCAGAATCATAGTCCAAAGAAAATAACTGATTACCTGAACTCATCATGATACGCTCATATGTAACGGATACTGTCTTGTCATTGGGCGTTACAGATACGACCTTATATGAGGTTGTTAACGTCATATTCTGGTTGATCACTATCGATTTATCCGTTTCAATATCCTGGGTAAGTGCTATATTGTTTTTTATAGAATATATATAAGTGCTATCTGCAAAAAAATTAAACTTGAGCTCAACCGGTCCGTTCGTTGCAGCATTATCTACTACATCGCCACACCCTACTAAAAAGGATGCAATAGCGATCAAGATATAACAAAACGGTTTTTTCACAATAATTATCTACTCTGATAAATTGATATCAACTGCTGCCATATTGCAACTGAATTACCCACGACAAAATAGGGCATCAACTACTACTATGCAACAAAAAGCGGGCACTTTTTCAAGAGCCCGCTTTCTTTTTATCGATCATATTTAGTTTACCTGATCAAGGTTGTTTCTCCTTTATAAGTCTCTACAAAACCATCAGGATAAGCAACACGTATCAGGTAAGTATAAGTACCCATATCCTGGGGTTTACCTTCATAAGTTCCATCCCAACCGCGACGGCTGTCGTTGGTACTGAATACCTCCTGGCCCCAGCGGTTGAACACACGGAACTCCATGATACGCTGGAACGTCAGGTTAGTAACGCGGAAAACATCGTTCTTACCATCTCCGTTAGGACTGAACGCACTTGGCACAAACAGGTTGTCTTTCTTATCTACAATCACATGCAGTGTATCAAATGCTCGGCAACCATTAGCTGCAATACCACCTACTATGTACTTAGTGTCATCTGTAGGACGTGCCATAGGATAAGCGATATTCGGATTGTTCAGTGACGATACAGGACTCCAGTTATACATCCTTGCACCACTTGCAAGCAGTTGGAACTGTTGACCATATTTGATAGTAGTATCGTCTTTATTCAGGATACGTACATCTGGCAGTGGTAATATCTTGATCTTAGTAGCCAATGTATCAAAACACCAAACGCTGTCTGAAACTACGATACGGTAGTCTGTAGTTCTCTGCGGAGAGATAAATGTGTGGCCTTTGAAAGGATCAACCACACTTGCAGGTGCCATAAAGCTATCAGTTGCTGCATCATATTCATACCACCTGAAGAAGTTACCGCCAAACACCACGAACGGTGCCCTGTCACCAAGGCAGAATGCTGTATCTACAGGCTCAACTCTCATATCATGCTCAGGAACGTATATCTCAAGTGTATCCCTCATGATACAATTACTACGTCCTACAGTCTGTACCACGTATCTTGTACTTTTCGGCACATAAGCCAGCGGCTGCGTAATTGTAGAGTCTGACAAAGATTCGCCGGGCAACCATGTTATTGTAAAATCTAAAGGATCAGCTTCACAATATTTGAATGTGAATACCGGTCTGCCTAAAACAGCCTCAATTGACGGGTCTTTATCAATACCACATACACTTGTTACATTAGCATCCGGCGCACGCAACATCAGGCCTGAAACATATGTTGTTGGGGCATAGCTTACAACAGCCGGTGTTGAAGTCACGCCACAGCCTGCTTCTACTGTAGGGTTGTCGCTGTAACATATCTGTATAAGTATATTCTTTGTCGTATCCCAGCTATAAGGTGTGTTGAATGTAAAAGAATGTATCCCATCTTCGAAAGTAACAGACTCATTAAAATAAACCTGGGTCAAACCGAAGTTTTCAAAACCGTCACCTTGATTGAAGGAATTCTTTTCCGTACACTTGATAAAGATGCGGAAGTTTGAATATACATATCCTGGGTTGGATGTACCTTTTGTTTCAAATGAAAGACTACGTATGGTTGATGAATAGATCTTTGACTCTTCCATTTCATCCCTGCGGATCAGGTATTGCATCCTGTTTGAACGCAAAGAGTTAAACATAATAGGCGTAACACGACCTACACTATCATATACTATATCGCCATACAAAGGAGAACCATATACTACTCCACTATCTTGTTTTGAACAAAGCGTCGGGCTACCTATTCCACATGATACATTGTTCTTAGGTGGCTTTCCTGTAAGCAAGGCCTCCATTTGTATATATCCCGGACGGCATAATACCAATGCGTCTTTAGGATTGCCCGGATTCTTAGGCGTGATCTCTACTTTATTAGATTCATCGATATACACCTGTACTGTATCCTTGCTTTTACATTTATCTACCAGGTCCGGGCTATATACAACATAGTCTGTTGTTTTGGGAGGCATAGCCTTAGGATTATGAATTGTCGGATCACTTATGTTCGTAGCAGGAGCACCATTTACCTGCCATGCTATTTCAAGGAAGTCAGCCCCTCTGACAAATAATTGTACTGAATCAGGATTCACTTCACATATTGGAATATCAGGTCCTGCATTTAATCCTTCTACAACACGGATCAGTATCACCCTGTAGTTGGTCAACACGATAGGTTGCCAGAGAGTACATGTTGAATCTTTTGACTGAATAACTAATGAATGATCTCCTATGTGAGAACTTGTCGGTGTCCAGGTAAACGTACCTGTGACGTTATTAGAGCCCTGACCTGCTACTGTAAAGTTTGAAGTAGGCAGCAGGCTTGTATTAGCGTACATATACACATTATGAGAAGCACTGTCTGTAGCTGAATTTATTGAAAATTCCAGATCATTACCGGGACATACATATAGTACATCACCCTGGTTAGGTGTCTTCACAAACTTACCATTTTTGATAGATGTGATTACCTGGTCAACAGAGTCAATACCCGGAGGCGGTGCAGTACAAGGTAATACAGTCACCTGTACATCCCTGTATACATAACTCAACAACTCTCCGGAACCACGTTCATAATCTTCAGCCCTGAAGGCCAACACAAAGAAACCTGTTGCTGTAGGTGTAAATGTTGCACTACCGGTAAGCGGGTTAAGCTTATAATTAGCTGTAGCATTCATACCTATCGGATCATTCACACTCCACCCCGGAGAATATGGAATAATAGCTTTATTAGAATTATTGTTCCTAACTCCTGTATATGGCACTTGCTGATATACATATATTGAGTCCCCGTTAGGATCATATGGTGCATTCAGATAGGTGGTAGGCTGGTTTACGCATATGTATGGTAAAGGGTTACTTAAAAACCTTGGTGTACTGTTGTTGTATTTAGTAACATTATTCAATCCTGCCTCAACATATATGTTTGTTTGAGAGCTCAGGTTACTTGCGTTACGGCCACCATTAGCCCAGTGGAATACCCAGTCGGTCTGAGCTGACGGTAGTGTAATAGTACCTACATAAGTCCTTACCCTGAACGCCGGGAAGTTTTTAGCCCTTGATGGCAAGGGTGAGTTGTTCGGGCTATTACAACTGTTACTATCAGCAAACTGTGCACACAGCTGGTGCGAAGTATCAGGAGCATTCGTCAAACTGGTAACAGGAATGGTACCCTCAGCTCCGGGTCCACCTGCGTTTAGCAGTGTTGCCGAACGATACCACACAGTCTCATTTACACCTGCATCCAGGAAACAGGTCTGGCATGCGTAATAAACTTTTAACGTCACCTCATATTGATAGTCAGGTGTACCACAGCCGTCTACACCAGCACCTATATATGTCACAAAAATATCAGCGGCAGCATAGTGGCACGCTTCAGACACCTTTGGTATTATTACCGACAGGACAGTAATAATAGCCGCAAACAGCAATTGTTTAAATGTTTTGGATATCATGATTGAATTTTTAAGGGGATTATTACTAAAACATTATAGTACACTTATACAGACATATTGTTTGATACCCTACGTTGGGTTTGCCTTTTAGTATTTTAAATTATTACTTGTTGTTAAATCTACTTGAACAAATAATAACATATAGTTTAATACCAGTAACTATAAATAGCCTATAAATGCAATAAGCCGGAACTTTCGTTCCGGCTTATAATTAAATGAACTAACTGTAAATTAAACTTATCGTATCAAGGTCGTTTCCCCTTTATATGTTTCTACAAAACCATCAGGGTAAGCAACACGTATCAGGTAGCTGTATGTACCCATATCCTGTGGTTTACCTTCGTAGGTTCCATCCCAACCCCTGCGGCTGTCATTGGTACTGAATACCTCCTGGCCCCAACGGTTGAACACGCGGAACTCCATGATACGTTGGAAACTCAGGTTCGTAACACGGAACACATCGTTCTTACCATCTCCATTCGGGCTGAACGCTCCCGGTACAAACAGGTTATCTTTCTTATCTACAATTACATGCAGTGTGTCAAATGCACGGCAACCATTAGCTGCTATACCTCCTACTATGTACTTCGTATCATCTGTAGGACGTGCCATAGGATAAGAGATGTTCGGGTTGTTCAGCGAAGACACAGGGCTCCAGTTATACAACCTTGCACCGCTTGCAAGTAGTTGGAACTGCTGGCCATACTTAATAGTAGTATCATCTTTATTCAGGATACGTACATCAGGTAAAGGCAATATCTTGATCTTTGTTGCCAATGTATCGAAACACCAAACACTATCAGAAACTACGATACGGTAATCTGTTGTTCTTTGAGGTCCGATAAATGTGTGTCCTTTGAAAGGATCAACAACACTTGCAGGAGCCATGAAGCTGTCAGTTGCTGCATCGTACTCATACCATCTGAAGAAGTTACCGCCAAACACTACGAACGGTGCCCTGTCACCAAGACAGAATGCAGTATCTACAGGTTCTACCCTCATATCATGCTCCGGCACATATACCTCAAGTGTATCACGCATGATACAGTTGCTACGACCAATTGTTTGTACCGTAAATCTTGATGATTTAGGAACATAAGCAAGTGGCTGTGCAATTGTAGTATCTGAAAGATATTCGCCCTCGAACCAGTTTATCACAAAGTCTATAGGATCAGCTTCGCAATAGCTGAATGTGAATACAGGCCTACCTAAAACTGCTTCTGTTTTAGGATCCTTATCCACACCACAAACACTTGTAACAGTTGCATCAGCACCTTTCAGTACAAGGCCGGAAATGTATGTAGTAGGAACGTAGTCTATCACAGCAGGTGATGATGTTACACCGCACCCAGCTTCAACTGTTGCGTTATCACTGTAACACATCTGTATAATCATATTCTTGGTAGTATCCCAACTATATGGTGTGCTGAATGTGAATGTATGTGTTCCGTCTTCAAAAGTAACTTTCGGAGCATAATATACCTGGGTCATACCGAAGTTCTCGAAACCATCACCTTCCTTAAATGCTGTCTTCTCAGTACACTTAATAAAGATGCGGAAGTTTGAATACTCATAACCAGGATTAGAGGTTCCTTTAGCATCTATAGAAATACTGCGGATCGTAGAAGAGTATATCTGCGACTTTTCCATCTCTTCTTTCCTTATCAGGTATTGCATCCTGCTTGTACGCAGTGAGTTATACATAATTGGCGTAACACGACCTACAGAGTCATATACTATATCTCCGTAAAGAGGAGAACCGTAAAGCGTAGCAGTTGTTTGTTGCGAACATATCGTAGGGTTACCAACACCGCATGCTACGTTATTTTTAGGAGGCTTACCATTGAGCAATGCTTCCAGCTGAATATAACCAGGACGACATAATACCAATGCATCCTTTGGATCACCCGGATTCTTAGGTGTGATCTCAACTTTATTAGATTCGTCTATATACACCCTAACAGTATCCTTGTCTTTACATGTAGCAATAAGGTCTGGAGTGCTGATTACATAATCAGTAGTATTAGAAGGCATTGCCTTAGGATTGTGGATCTCATCATTGCTGATGCCTACAGCAGGACCACCATTCACATTCCACTTCAAGCGCAGGAAATCTCCACCCCTGGTAAACAACTGAACAGAGTCAGGATTAACCTGGCAAATTGGTAAGTCCGGACCTGCATTAAGACCGTCTACAACCCTTATTAATATCACACGGTAGTTAGTCAGTACAATTGGCTGCCATAAAGTACAAGTAGAATCTTTTGACTCGATAACCAATGAGTGATCTCCTATGTGAGAACCTGTAGGAGTCCATTCGAATGTACCTGTAACACTGTTGGAGCCTTGCCCTGCAACTGTAAAGTTTGAACCCGGTAACAAACTAGTGTTAGCGTACATATATACATTATGGGTAGTACTGTCTGTAGTTGAGTTCACAGAGAATTCCATTTCACTACCCGGACATACATACACCACTTCGCCCTGGTTTGGAGTCTTTACAAGTGTAGCGTTTTTAATTGAAGTGATCACCTGCTCAACAGAGTCGATATCCGGTGGTGGAGCTGTACAAGGTAATACAGTCACCTGTACATCCCTGTATACATAACTTAACAATTGTCCTGAACCACGCTCATAGTCTTCACCCCTGAATGCTAATACAAAGAAACCCGTTGTCATTGGAGTAAACGTAGCACTACCTGTCAATGGATTTAGTTTATAACCGGTTGAAGAACCAATAGGATCATTCACACTCCAACCTGCGTTGTATGCACAAACCTGGCCATAACCATTCACTCCGCCACCTGCAGGAGTGTATGGTATTTTCTGGTAAACATATATGGAGTCGCCATTAGGATCGTACTGAGCATTTAGGTAAGTAGTTGGCTGACCGACACAGATGTACGGTAGCGGATTACTTAAGAACCTTGGTGTGCTGTTGTTATACTTAGTAACGTTATTCAAACCAGCTTCTACATATATACTACCACAACTATTCAGGTTACTAGCATTACGTCCACCATTAGACCAGAAAAAGCGCCAATCTGTCTGTGCAGAAGGTAATGTAACAGTACCCTTGTAAGTCCTTACCCTAAAGGCCGGGAACCTGTCTCTTGTAGACAATTGTTTACAACTGTTGCTATCCGCAAACTGTGCACATAACTGGTGTGAGGTATCCGGTGCAGTAGTAAGGCTGGTGACTGTAACAGTACCTGATGAGTCAGGACTACCTGTTGCCGCGAGGTTTGCAGACTTGTAATACACAGGTGCTGTCTGGCCGGCATCAAGGTAGCATGTTTGGCATGCATGATAAACTATTAAGGTAATTTCATATTGATAATCCGGTGTACCACAACCATCTACACCAGCACCTACGTACGTAACATAGATATCAGCCGCTGCAAAGTGGCAAGCTTTTGCTTTGGTTGCATTAAGTGAGGTTATCAGTACCAATAAGACTGCAAACTGCCAAAATCTACTTTTTAGGAACAGGGACACCATTTTTATGATTTTTTAATATAAACTACGCTAAATTAATTAATATTACCATATAACCAACACTTAAAATTGGCTATTATACCCTATGACACCACACGACATAAAATAGTTGGGTTATCAATCAGCTATTTTTCAACAATGAGCCAAAATAAAGAAAAAAGCCTGTTTTTAACAACAGGCTTTTTTAATATTTAAGTTTATTTATAATTGACTATCGTATCAAAGTAACCTCTCCCTTGTAGGTCTCTACGAAACCATCAGGGTAAGCAACACGGATCAGGTAGCTGTATGTACCCATATCCTGTGGTTTACCTTCGTAGGTTCCATCCCAGCCCCTGCGGCTGTCATTGGTACTGAATACCTCCTGGCCCCAACGGTTGAACACGCGGAACTCCATGATACGTTGGAA
>ENA-OWNT01001141-OWNT01001141.1-seawater-metagenome-genome-assembly--contig:-NODE-1141-length-37545-cov-10.706736_pt1 | contig 37545 bp, 32 predicted proteins | sample MGYA00238136_ERZ651165 | MGnify/ENA primary metagenome ERZ651165 (study PRJEB26861, sample SAMN08777766) | seawater metagenome | isolation source: coastal seawater | place: USA: Florida | collected...
ATCGCCATGGGCATCTCGGGCGCCATCCAGCACCTCGCTGGCATGCGCACCTCGAAGATCATCGTGGCCGTGAACACGGATCCGGAAGCACCCATCTTCCAGCACGCCACCTACGGCCTTGTCGCCGACATGTTCGAGGTGGGCCCGCTCCTGAAGCAGGAACTGGAAGCCGCGCTCAGCTGAGTGCGTTTGCCTTCACCCCCGGTACCGCCCCGCGTGGTACCGGGGGTTTTGTCTTCTTGTGTTGCTGGATGCTCGGGACGTGGGCCGGTCGGACAGAGGCTGACCGCCAGTGGGCCCGGACACCCCGTAGACCGAAGCGGCCATCCGGCGGGTGATATAGTCGCCGGGTCGTCACGCACCCCTCCCAGATTCGGCCCGCTGCCGAAGGGGGGGGAGGCCCGTCCATCTGGTCCCGAGACTCGAGAGCCCATGGCCACGCTCATGTCCCACACCCCGGGCGGACGCCTTCCCGAAGATGGCCCCCTCGAGCGCCTGGTCGCACGGCTGGAGTCGGTCGGCAGCGCTGTGGGCGTCATCCGGCTGGTCGAGCGGTGGTCCGAGGTGCGGCCGCCCACGCGGCTTGCGCTGTTGGCGGAGAGTCGGGCGTTCATCAACCTGCGCCTGATGGATCGGGCGTGGGTGCGCCTGCGGGAGCTGTCCGAAGCGGATGGGTCCGATGTCGAGGTGCATGCCCTCACAGCCGAGATGTTCATCGCCCGTGGCTGGCCAGCGCGTGCCGGTCGCCTGGTGGAGAAGCTGCAGTCGCTGGGGCTGGGTACCGAGCGCCTGCGCCGAATTGAAGAAGGGGTGGGGGCCGCGCCGTTGCGTCCGCCGTCCAATGCGCGCGAGCTGGAGCGCAATGGCTCCATCGAACAGCAGGTCAGCCTGGCCGAGACCTTCCTCGCCACGGGCAGTGTGCTCCGTGCGCGCGGGCTGCTCGAGCGGTTGAGTCGCACCCACGGGGCCCATGCGCGCGTGCAACAGCTCCTGTGGGGGCTGCGCGGAGAATTCACGCCCGGGCAGCAGCACCTGTCCGCATTGGTCACCGAGCTTCAGGCCGGTCTGTCGTCCGATGGTGGCTGGGAGGCCTCCGAGCCCACGGCCAGCCTCGACCACGGCGACCCCGAGACCGCCGAGGCCAGCAAGGTGATGCGGGGCTGGCAGCCGGCCAATGGGGAGCGTGGCGCGGCATTCTCCAGCCTCTTCCGCCTCGATGGTTCGGAGCTCGACGACGGCGACGACATCGAAGACGACGTCACGGTGGCGGCGGTGATGGCCAGCCACGAGGAGATGGCCGACCCCCCCACCTTCGAGCACTCCGACCCCGACGGCGTGATTGCCAGCAGCTCCGGCGACACCCAGATCATGCAGGTCATCGGGTCGGGTGAGAACCGTCGGCTGGCGCCGGTCTCGGGGAATGTGCACACGCAGCGTCCCAAGCGCACGGGCCCGGTCGACCTCCGGCAGTGGCGGGCCGAGCACGGCGTGGTGCCTCCGCAGGGTCTGCTCGACTCCCCCACGATGGATGGGCTGGGCGACTACGACGAAGAGGGCTTCCTGGAAGAGGAAGACGAAGACGTGGTGGTCATGACCCGTCACGAAGAGCCGGCCCACGACCCCCGCACGCCGGCGGTCCGTCGCTCGCCCATCTCGGTCATCGAGAAGGTGCCGGTCCCGCCACCGCCGATTCCCAACCTGCCCGGTCAGGATGAGGACACCCCCACGGTGGGGCCTGCGCCAGCCATCGAGCCGGAGCCGGAGCCTGCGCCCGAGCCCCCACGCCCCGACCCCACCTCATTCGAGGCAGCGCCGCTCCCCGAGCCCAACACCTCGCGGTCCAGCTTGTTCACGCTGCTGGCGGTGGGCGCTGCGCTGGTGCTCGTGGTGGGCGTGCTCATCGGAGTGATGGGCGTGCGGGCCATGGCGGGAGCGGCCCAGTCCACCGCCGTCCGCCAGGCCGTGCTCGACAGCCATCCCGAAGAGCTGCTGGCGCTGCGCTCCGAGCTGAAGACCATCTTCGACGAAGATGGCCTGCTGGCCCCCTCTCACACGCATGTGGCGGCCCGGCTGGTGCTGGTGGACCTGGCGCTGTGGGAAGTGGTGACGGGCGACCCCGCCGTGCTCGACGAAGCCCGGGTGCTCGCGCAAGAAGGGCTGGGTGGTCCCGAAGCGAAGGTGGCGGTGGCCTGGCTCGACCGGGTGGCCGACACCCCGGGCACGATGCCCAACCCGAAGAACGACCCCCTCGTGGCGCTGCTGCTCGCCGAGAACGCGCTCGACGCCAAGCAGTACGACATGGCTGCGAAGGCGCTCGCCAACACCTCGGTGGATGCCGGTGTGCGCGTGGCCATGGCCGACATCCGCATCCGGGATGAGCAGGGCACGGTGTCTGCCGAAGCCCTCCCAGCGTCGGTCCGCAACCACCCCCTCGGTCAGATCTGGCTGTACTCGGGGGGCGACCCGGCTCTCGGTGAAAAAGACCGCCTCGGGTACCTCACGTCGTTGCGGAAGGCGCTGCCCGCTGAAGCGGCTCGGCTGATCGCCCAGACCCACGTGGTCGAGGCGGAAATCCACGCCATGGCGGGTCGGTCCGAGGCCGCGAGCGCGTCGTGGGATGAGGCTCTGAAGGCCAACCCGAACGACCCCGCGGTGCTCTCTCATGTGGCCGCTGGCCAGCGTTCCGCGGGGTCGTCCATCAAGATGCTGCGACGGTGTCTGCAGCTGATGGCCACCAGCCCCACCTGCCAGCGCGGCATCGTCCAGGTGCATGTCGAAGAGGGCAATGTGGAGCGGGCCCGTGCGCTGGTCGACAGCTGGCGTGAGGCCGGGCTGGGTGTGGGCTTGCTGGCCGACTGGGTGGGCCTCGAAGCCGGCGACCTCTCCATCCGACCCGGCGCGCCCGAAGCCGCCGACCCGGATCGGGCGGGCCGTGGACTCACCCGGTACCTCGATGCTTTGAGTCAGAAAGGGCGTGGCGCTCGACAGAGTGGTCTGGAAGCGGCCATCGGTGAGCTCGAGGCCTCGGCGTCGGCCTGGGACCACCGGCTCGCGGCCCATGTAGAGCGCGAAAAGGAACGCCTGGTGGTGCCTCCCGGCAAGTGACGGGGGCGGCTGGTTGACGGAGCGCGGGGCGACGGGTATCGTGCGCCGTCCAGCTGCGATGCGCCTGTTTGGTCAGGTCTGCTCGCCGCCCGCCGCAATCGAATGAACTGCTCGGTCGCTCGAGGTTGCCCGTGAACGAAGGGCTGTCTCGACCGCACCGGCGAAGTCCACCGGCCACTGGTCGCCGGTCGACGCAGGAGACGCAGATGGTGCCTTCGACCTCCTCCAAGCTCTGGCTCACCATGGCCCTCATGGGCGGGCTGTCCGTGGCATGCACGCCCAAGGAAGACGGGTCTGACTCCTCCTCCGAAGAAGAGGCCGACGCCGACACGGACGCCGACACCGACGCCGACACGGATGCCGACACCGACGCCGACACGGATGCCGACACCGATGCCGACACGGATGCCGATGCCGACTTCGTCATCGACTCGGCGCAGATCACCGCGTCGTTTGTCGTCCAGGACGGCGTGATCACCACGCTTCCCAGCCTCACGTCCGAGATGACCATCCACCTGTACGAAGACGGCTACTGGGGCGGCGACTACGACTCCGCCCGCGACCAGTGTGGCGTCACGGTCGACCTCACCGGCGGCGCTCCCGCCGACTGGACAGGCGACTACCCCGGCCTGTTCGGCGCCTGGGACCTCGGCGAGCTGGGCGACTCCGTCACGGGCACCAAGTTCCGCTGCACCGCCGCCGACGCCACCCCCCTCGGCGGCGACCCCGTCGAGTACGTGCGGGGCCTGGCGTTTGGCTTCGGCCTGTCCGCCCTCGATGAGTCCCACCGCACCGCCTTCGCGTCCGATGTGGAAGGCTGGGCGGATGTGGAAGCCGGCGCCACCTTCGGCGTGGTGTCGTCCGACCTGGGCGGCTCGGTGTCGATGAACGACGACTACGTGGTCATCGGGTATGCCCTCAACGGCGACAACCTCGCGGTCGAAGGCGGCAACCCGGTCCTGCTCGACATGACCACCGCCTTCTTCCTCCCCGACGGCTACTACCAGGTGATGCCCGTCGACAACGCCTACTCGTTCTGACACGGGCGACCTCGATGAAGGCCCTCCAAAGCCCCGGTGCCGCACTGCTGGCACTGGGGCTCTGTGCGTGTGGCCACAACCGCCACGACCTGTGGGGGGTGCTGCACGGCGACGTCACCGTCAGCGAGACTGGCGATGTGCACGGCGTCTTGGTGTGGGAGTTCTTCGAGGGCGCGTGGGAGCGCTCCACGTCCGCCGACGACCACCGGTGCGGACGGGTGCTCGAAGTGGACGGCACGGCCGACCCTTCTTGCGAAGACTGTGCAGCGGCGGCCACCTTGGTCGTGACCAACGTGGAGCACGACTGTCCGGCTGGTGAAGGCACCCATGCCGCGCTCGCTGCGATGGACCGCCTGTGGATCCAGCCGTCGGGCCACACACCCGCCGGAAGCTGGCCCGACACCGCCTGGTCGTGGGCGCTGGGGTGGTCGGGTGGGAGCCCGGTGGAAGAAGGCGTGGCCTGGGACGAAGGCATGGAGTTCGGAGACCCCCCTCCCGACCCCACCTCGGTGGTCGGGCGTCGTGTGCGCCTGGCACCCACCACCGCGCGCGGGTTTGGCCACGCCGAGCTGACCGATTGACCCCTGCAGTCCCTCGAAGCGGCCGCTACAGTACGCTCGTTGGGTGAAGGAGGCTGACATGTCGGCATGGCGGTGGATGTCCGCAGCAGCATGTGGCATGGCCCTGGTGGGCTGTGGCGCAGACACGTCTCTCGACAAGGCGTTCGACACCGGTGGGTCTGTGGCCTCCGACTCCGAAGGCGGAGAGTTCGACAGCGGCGTGTCCGTGACGCCCACCTGGTGGCGCCTCGACGCCGAGCTCATGGTGTCGGCCGGCCAGCTGAGCGCGTCGAGCTCGGAGCTGGTGGTGTGGGTGCTGGGTGCCGACGGCGAAGTGCTGTGCCAGGAGCCCATGCGCATCGCCGAGACCGACACCGAGCCCTCCCGCCCCGACCCCTCCATCCTCACGTGGTGGGCCATCGAGCGGGGAGACAGCACGGGCACGTGTCCCCAGCGCTACGACCTCACCGGCATCCCGGAGAGCTTCCACCTGGGCGTGGGGGAAATGCATCCCGAGCTCGAGGCGGTGGCGGGCCAGGTGTCTGACGACCTCCCCGACACCGGCGTGCTCACGCTCAACGGTGCGTACGCCCGCGTCGACGACTCCGTGGACGACACCTGGGTGTTCGGCTTTGCGGGGGATGCGGCCGCATGGTCGGGGACGTCGGGTCCCGCCACGGTCGCCCCTCTGAGCGATGGCCTGTGGTCCCTCAAGGGTGTCTACGGCTTCCCGCTGCCCTGAGGCACGATGGGCCAGGCCGGGCTGTTGGTGAGGCCGCCCGCACGCAGGGTGCCGTCGCGGCTGCAGACCAGCCAGTCGGGTGATGGGGTGGGGACGGGTTGGTCGGGGCAGCCCGCCCACGCCCAGGCCACATTTGGCGCGAGGGGGTTGTCTGGCAGACCGCTGGCGAGCCAGGGCTTACCTGTGGGATCCGCGCGTTCGTACGCCTCGACTGGGAGGGGCGCTCCGTTGCGAACATGTGCATCGCGGAGGGCGTGTGCGAGGTCGGCGCCCATCTGTTCGACCTCGGCCCGTTCTTCGGGGGTGGGCGGACGGTCGATGGGGGCTGGCGGGGGGCCGACCGGGGAGGGCGTGGGGCCTTGGGCCATCTGCACGGTGAGGAGGGCAGACACCAAGACGGCGACGGCCCACCCGACGACCGCACGGATGCGGTGAGGGGTGGGCCGGTGTGGGTCAGGCGCCATGGCCTGTCGTCAAAGGAGGAAGACGAAGGTGACGACGACGAACACGGGGATGAGGACCACGGCGGCCCAGCCGATGTAGCCGAAGAACGACGGCATCTTGTACCCATTCTCTTCGGCGATGGCCCGGACCATGAAGTTGGGCCCGTTGCCGATGTAGCTGTTGGCACCCATGAACACCGCGCCCAGCGAGATGGCGATGAGGAGCGGTGCGCCCTCGGCCCCGGTGGCGAGTGTGCCGAGCTGTTCGGGGCCTGCACATTCGGCGGGGAGGCTGCCACAGGCCAAGGCGGCGAAGGTGACGTAGGTGGGGGCGTTGTCGAGGAAGCTCGACAGCAAGCCCGTGGCCCAGAAGTACTGCCAGGGCTGGTTGAGGCCGAGGGCCGCGCCGTGGGACTGGAGGAGCATGGTGGCCGGAATCATCGTGATGAAGATGCCGCAGAACAGCGCGGCCACTTCGAGGATGGGACCGAAGGTGAAGCCGTTTTCTTCGCGCAGCTTCTTCGAGGTGCGCCACATGCTGAGGCCAGCCAGGCCGAACATCGCGATTTCGCGGACGTAGTACATCCGGAAGTCGGGGTTTTCTTTGTCGGGGCTGAGCAGGAGGACCGCCGCGACCACGCCACCGAGGAGGAGGAAGTTCCAGCCACCGGACACGCTCATGGGCTCGACCTCGGCTTTGTCGCGGGCGATGCTCTTCTGGTCTTCCTTCTTGTAGAAGTAGCTGTCGACGATGAAGAACATCACCAGCAGCACAATCACGACCGCCAGCCACGGCACCCAGAGGTTGTGGAGGGTCCAGAAGAAGTCGACGCCGCGGAGGTACCCGAGGAACAGCGGGGGGTCGCCGATGGGGGTGAGCGCACCACCGATGTTTGACACGAGGAAGATGAAGAACAGCGGGATGTGCTTGACGTATTCGCGCTCGCTGTTGGTCTTCAGCATCGGCCGGATGAGCAGCATCGACGCGCCGGTGGTGCCGATGAGGTTGGCAATCAGCGCGCCGATGGCCAGGAAGGCCGTGTTGGTGAGCGGCTTGCCCTCGAGGTCGCCCTTGAGGAGGATGCCGCCGGAGATGATGAACAGCGACCCCAGCAGCGCGATGAAGGAGACGTACTCCTCGACGGCGTGGGCGAGGCCGTGGATGGCCTCCCCGGCGTGGTGGTCGGTGGCGATGAGGTAGCCGAGGTACCCGAGAATCGGGGCGGACCACAGGCCCGACACCAGGAACTGGTTGCGGTGCTCTTCCCACCAGTGGTGGGCGACCATGGGCAGGACGGCGATGCAGAGCAGCATCCCGGCAAAGGGCACCACCCAGATGGGCGAGATTTCAGCGCCCAGGCCGCCTGCTCCACCACCCGCATGGGCGGCGGTCGCCAAGAGCGACAACCACACTCCGATCCCTGTCATGTGAACTCCCCAGAAAACGGACCGCGACGCTACCACACCCGGGTGGGGTGGGGTTGCCCGGTCGGAGGCCGCCCACGGATGGTTGGGGTGGACGGCGCAAGTCATCACGCGACCTCAGGAGGAGGCCGATCCGCGACGGCCCAAATGGGCCAAGGTACGGGCTCCGAACGGCGCGAAATTGGTCCGGATTGAGGACAATTTTTGTCCATGTTGTGAGGGGGGACAGGGGTACAGTGTCGGTGTTGGCCAAGGAGGCACCATGCCCACCCGAAAGCTCCATGTACCCGCGTTCCGCGACGAATCCACCCAGCTCGACGGCACCGCTGCGCCGGGTGTCGCCACTGTCGAGGAGTTCAACTCCGTGGTGGTGGTGCGCTGGGGTCGTGTGGCCGGCTTCACCTTCCGGGCCGGCGACCGGCTCGTGCTTCGGTACGGTGAAAGGGCCGATGGGCTCCTGCTTCTCCGGCCTCGCGGCTATGGGTGGCCGATGCTCGGTCGGATGGTGGGCACCCGCCTCATCGCGGAGCCGGGCGGTGTGCGTGCGGCCCCGCAGCGGTGGCGGGTGGCTGCACGGGTGGTGGGTGTGGAGCGTCGGCTGGGGCGCTCGGTGACCGACCACGGGCGCTGGTATGTGGCGGTGGCCCCCCGCGGCACCACCACCGACTCCGCGCTGTCCGAGGCCGGGTTCACGAGTGGGTGGCTGTCTGCTCCGGAGGTCGACGCCCTGTGCCATCGGGCGGCACGGTGGATGGACGAGGGGCGGGGTGCGCTGGCGGTGGGTGTGGGGCTCACTGCGGATGCGTCGCAGCGCCTGGTGGCGGACTGCTCGGCGGGCCGCTTGCGCACCGAAGCGAAGGTGCCCGAAGCCACAGACACCCCCGCCACGGGCCAGGCCGAGGTGTTGGTGGGGCCGTGGGTGCCTGCGCCCCGTCCGGTCGAGGGGCCCGCCGCCTTCACCACCGCCGACGGAGTGCGCTACGACGCGCCGCAGCCTCTGCGGCCCGAGGTCGAGCCGGCCGCACAGCTGTCCCTGTTCCATGCCAAGCGGAGTCACCGTGCCAGCTGACACGTCCCCCACACTCATCGGCGTCCTCCACCTCCTGCCCTTGCCGGGGGCACCGTCGTCCAGTCCGGGCCTCGCCGCTGTGGAAGCTCGGGCGGTGGCGGATGCCCGGGCGCTTCAGGAGGGGGGTGTTCGGCACGCCATCCTGGAGAACATGGGCGACGCCCCCTTCACCGGCGGGCGGGTGGGACCGGAGGTGGTGGCGGCCATGACCCGCATCGCCCTGGCCGTTCGTGCGGCGGCTCCGCACCTCGACCTGGGCATCAACGTGCTGCGCAACGACGGCCTGGCGGCGCTGTCGATTGCGGCGGCGGTCGGGGCGTCGTTTGTGCGGGTGAATGTGCTGTCTGGAGCGAGCTGGACCGACCAGGGCCTCATCCAGGGCACCGCCCGCGACCTCCTGCTGCTCCGCCGGCGCCTGGCCATGGACGGTGGGGGTCCCATCCGGATTGCGGCCGACATCTGCGTCAAGCATGGGGTGCCCGCCGGAGAGTCCAACCCCGTGCAGGCGGCGCGCGACACCGCTGGACGGGGTGGCGCCGACGTTCTCATCGTCACGGGTGCGGCCACGGGTGCGTCGACCGACCTCACCGGCCTGGAGCAGGTTCGCGCAGCCGCCCGCGTGCCCGTGTGGGTGGGCAGTGGGGTGACTCTGGAGACGGCCGCGGCCACCGCTCGGGTGGCGGACGGTGCCATCGTGGGCACGGCGCTTCATGCCGACGCACGCATCGACCAGCCGCTGTGCGTGGACCGCGTGCGCGCCATGGTGGCGGCCTTCTGCTGAGCGCACCGCTGGCGGTCGACCCGGTTCCATCTGGCGATGGACACCCTTCGAGAGAAGGGGGGCCGGCGACGCCCGACAAGTCGAGTCTCCCATGGGCCAGGGAGTGGACAGGTTCGACTTGTCGGACGCCACCGAGGGGACACGTCGGGGTCGTCTCCGCGGACGGCAGGCGACTCCGAGAGGCAGGGCGGGCGGGCTTGGCGGGGTGACTCCGCTGGACAGGTGGAGTCGTCGGAGAGCCTTGGGGGCTCACCGATAGATGTCGGCGTGGAACGCACAGAATGTGAGTCTGCGGGGCCCGAACGCATCGGACAAAACGGACACCGGTAGCCGACAATGTCGACTACGCCGGCCGTTGGGCCCGGTTGGCTGCACGCCCCGCAGCGCGCCCAATGGTTGTACTGGGTCGTTCCTCACGGGTCAACCCCGGGTCTCGCAATGTCGGACTCGCAAAACGGGGCTGTGTTGAAAGTGCCCTTGGTCAGGCTGGTCTCGCGTGCGGCTTGAGTGGGGTGTCCCCGATCGATCCCCGTGGAACACTGCGCGGCCACTGGCTCGAGCAGGTCGGTGGGCGGCGCCGTGGTTGCCTGGAGATCAGAGCGCGTCGGGAGGGGGGGACGACGCGAAAGTGGGGCTGCTTGGAGGAGGGCGGGAAGCATCCTGGCGGTCGAGTCGGCTGGTGTGGGCCCTGCTGGTAGGTGGCGTTCTGGGGGGGACTGTGGAGGTGACGCGGGGCCCCCTCCGACCGCTTCGCGGCCACCTCCCCCTGAAGGGGGAGGACATCGTTGTCCTCACAGTCCTCCCCCTTCAGGGGGAGGTGGCCCGAAGGGCCGGAGGGGGCCCACGACCTGGAGGCTGGGGCGCACCCGAGAACGACGACGCCCTCCAGGAGAGGAGGGCGCGGCGGCTGCGAACCGGAGGGGGGTGGGGTCAGTTCTCCGAAGAGGACAGCGGCGTGCCACCAACAGCGGTGCCGTACTGGGTGTTGGCCGAGGTATCGACGCGGGTCATGCCCGCGCGCGAGACGCTCACGGTGTAGTCCTCGGTGCGACCATCGGCGCGGGCCATCTTGTTGACGAAGGTGAGGCTGATGTTGCCTGCGCTGTCGAAGTCGCCCACGGGGTTGATGACAAAGCCGCGGGGGTCGATCACGATGCGGTTGGCGTTGGTGGTGCCCGGGCCGGACAGGCCGGCGCCCCAGGTGTGGATGCCCACGTGGCGGGCGTAGTAGGCGTTGGTGTCGTCGCCGAGGTCGACCAGGCCCTCGGAGGCGTCGTCGTCGGTGCCGTCGGCGAGGCTGTCGGGGGGGAGGTAGTCCCAGGTGGTGCTGCCGTCGCTCTTGTCGCCGATGCCCACCCAGTAGGCGCCCGCGTTGCTGGAGAGGTCGGACAGCGAGGAGTCGTAGTCCAGCAGCCAGATGGAGCACTCGCGGTTGGTCTGGATGGCGAGGGCGCGGCACTGGTTGACGTGCGACGCGAAGGTGAGGGCCGCTCGGCGTGTGCGGAACCGCGGCACCATGTCTTGCGACTGGACGATGCCGATCGCTGTGAGGATGAGCACGATGGCCACCACGACCACCAGCTCGAGGATGGTGAAGCCCCGGGAGCGGTGGTGGGGGAGGGCGGCTCGAAGACCGGTGCCGCCAAGGCCTGCCCGTGCCGGGAAGCCCGCGCGGATGGGGGCTGCTGGGGACCGGCCGGAGCCGGTGGGGGAGGGGGGCAGAGACATCGTGTTCACCCGGTGTGTGCGCGACGGGCCGCGTGCTGTACAGGATACTCCGTCCAGGCCGGGAGGAACAAGGCGGAACGTTCGGCGTTCTGCGCGTTGACGGGTGGGCGATGTGGCGATACGCGCGGGCGTCGCTCGGTATGAGCCGACGTCCTGCAGGTTGGGATGCACTTGAACACGCTTCAAGTGCCCCCGGAGCCAACGAACCCACAGCGACCTCCTCGCTGTGCTCCCGCTCCTCCCTCCGCAGCGCGATGCCCCGCTTCCTCTCCGAGGAGCACGGTCACCGCGCCGCATCCGAGGCAGTCCTGCTGGGCGCCGTCCTCTCCCCGAATCTACTTTTTCCGATTTCATCGGTGCCCGGACATCTTCGGGTGCTGCTTCGACCCCCTCCGTCAGGAAACGACTCGATGGCTCGCTACACCGGACCTCGCCTCAAGCGCTGCCGGGCCCTCGGCACCATTCTCCCCGGGCTGACCACCAAGGCCACGCTCGACCGCCCCTACCCCCCGGGCCAGCACGGCACCCGCCGTCGTCGGAAGGACTCCGACTACAAGATGCGCCTCATGGAGAAGCAGAAGCTCCGCTTCCACTTCGGCGTCATGGAAAAGCAGTTCCAGCGCTACGTGAGCACCGCCTCTCGTCTTCGCGGCCCCACCGGCGAGCTGCTCATCCAGCTCCTCGAGTCCCGCCTCGACAACATCGTCTGGCGCCTCGGCCTCGCCCCCACCATCCCGGCTGCACGCCAGATCGTGGTCCACGGGCACATCCAGATCAACGGCAAGCGGGTCGACCGTCCCAGCTTCCGCGTGCTTCCCGGCATGGAGATCTCGGTGAAGGAGAAGAGCCGTCAGAAGTCCTTCATCCTTGAAGCCCTCGAGGCCTCCACCGCTCGGATCCGTCCGGCATACCTCGAGTTCGACCCGGCGAAGGCTACCGGCAAGATGGTGGCTCCGCCCGCCCGCGCCGACCTCCCCTTCGACGTGAACACCCAGGCCGTCGTCGAGTTCTACAGCCAGAAGCTGTAGTCCTTGCGGTTGCCACGAAGCCCCCGGCTGGCCAGTCCAGTCGGGGGTTTTCTGCGTCTTGGGTACTCTGCTGCTTGGGACCGTGTCCTGCTGAGCCGAGCGCTCCAAGAACCCGGGCTCCGAGAACGACGACGCCCCGCGGAGGGCGGGGCGCTTCAAGTGGGACGGAAGCCGTGCTTCCGACCGATCACTTCACTTCGCGGTGCACCGTGACGCGGCGAAGGAACTTGTTGTACTTCTTCAGCTCGAGGCGCCCGGGGGTGTTCTTCTTGTTCTTCATCGTGGTGTAGCGGCTGACACCCGGAACTTCCGGGATGTTGCGGCTTTCGGTGCACTCGAGATGAATGACCTGGCGAGCGACGTTCTTCTTCTTGGCCATGGGATGCCTCGTCTGGCGATTTCTGGGCGTATCGCCGGGCGCGTGGCGCAGTCGGCATTCGCCCGGGGTTCGGGAGCGGAAAAGCGAGGGCAGGGAGGGAAGACCGGGGGAGGGCCGACGTGCGGGCTCCAGTGGCTTCCTGTGGGGGGGACCGGCTTCGAGTCGGTCGCCTCACGCGTGCGAGACGCCACCTGCCGTGAGACCGTCGCGGGCTAACCGTCGTGCGCGGGGCATGTCAACGCCTCCGGGTCGACAAATGCGTCTCTCTGCGGTTTCCCTTCCAGGGCGCATTGGATATGGTCGGGCGGAACGGACCGTCCATGCTCCCCGCTGTATTTCGCTGTTTCCTGCTGGTCCTCCCGCTCCTGATGGTCGCGTGCGGCCGTCGGGGCAAGGTGCGTCCGCCCCCTCCGCCGCCGGATGCCCAGGCGGTGAAGTCGATCAAATTCGACGGGAACGGGCGCGTGGGCTCGGGTCGCAGCGACTACAACCTGCGCTCGGCGATGGATCAGAAGACCAACATGCGCTTCTGGTGGCTCAAGCCGCGGGAACGGCGCGCGTACCTCGACCGCGACACCATCGAGCTCGACGCCTGGCGCCTCGAGACCTGGTACGCCCACCAGGGCTACTTCGACGCCACCTTCCGCGGCTGGGACGTCTCGAAGGTGAGCGACGGCAAGCGCTACATGATGTTCTGGCGCGACCCCCGCCCCGAAGCCGTGCGCATCCGCGGTCTCGTCGAAGAGCGCGAGCCCAGCACGGTCCGCAAGCTCAAGTACAAGGGGATGAAGGCCATCGGTGGTCCGCTGCTGATGAGCATCCAGAGGTCGGCTCCCCTCCAGGAGGGGGCCGTCTTCAACCTCGACGCCATGAAGTCGTCCGAGGCCATGGCCCTCGACCAGCTCCAGGAGCGTTCGTTCGCCCACGCCACCGTGCGCACCGAAGTCGATGTCTACCCGGCCGAACGAGCCGTGGACGTGGCTTTCCTCGCCGAGCTCGGGCCGTCGTGCACCTTCGGCGAGGTCACCATCCAGTACGTGGGCAGCGCGGCCAAGTCCCAGACCCTCGTGGCCGAGCGCCTCATCCGCGACGAAGTCACCATCAAGAAGGGCCAGCCCTACCGGGTGAGCGAGCTGTCCTCCACGCAGCGGCGGCTGTTCGGGCTCGGTGTCTTCAGCATCGTCAACGTCATCCCCGACCTCTCCGACCCCTCCTCGGATGTGGTGCCCGTCACCATCTCGCTGGCACCCGCGAAGTACCAGCAGCTCAAGGTCGGTGGCGGCGTGCTGCTCGAGTCGGGCAAGCAGGATGTGCACGTCTCGGCCGACTACGGCCACGTCAACCTCTTCAACAGCCTGGTGCGGGCCAACTTCGACAACCGGGTGGGCTACGCCGCGCTCATCCAGATCGACGAGCTGGCCGAAGAGGGCCTGGAGAACGCGTCCCGCACGGCCGGCCCCACGGTCGACAGCACGCTCACGTTCACGGTCCCGCGGGTGCCCAAGCGCGGCTGGGACGTCAACAACGAGTTCAACTTCGAGCTGGGCGTGGAGCAGGGCTACCGCTTCATGTCGCCCACCTGGTCGCCGTCGCTGCGGGGCCAGCTGTCGCAGAAGTTCGCCGTCGAGTTCGGCTACAGCCTCAGCTACTTCGAGTACATCGAGCTCGAGATCGACCCCTCCGACTTCGACAGCCCTCTGGCCAGCCTCGACTTCCGCGAGAAGTACCTGCTGGCGTTCGTTCGGCAGCAGATCACGTACGACGGCCGCAACGACTTCTTCGCGCCCACGCGTGGCCAGTACGCCATCTACACACTCGCCGAGGCCAGCGAGTACCTGGGCAGTGACTTCAACTACCTGAAGGCCACGGCCGACCACCGCTTCTACAAGTCGCTCAACAAGGTGCTTCCCGACACCCTGCGGGGCGCGATTGCCTTCCGGCTGGGCGGCGGCATCGTCGAGACCTACGGCGGTGGCGTCGAGGCTTCGGTGCCCTACCAGGAGCGCCTGTACCTGGGCGGTGCCAACGATGTGCGTGGCTGGACCCAAGACCAGCTCGGCCCCTACATCTGCGACCCCGCCGCCGACGCCGAATGTACCGGCGAGCTCGGCGTGAGCCAGGTGGCCGACGAAATCATCCCCATCGGCGGCCTGGTGTCGGCCCACACCACCCTCGAGTCGCGCATCTACACCACCGACGGCTACGGCTTCGTGCTCTTCTACGACACCGGCATGGTGTGGACCAACCGCGGCCAGGTCTGGGACACCTCCCGCGACGGCCTCCCCCTCGCACTGCAGCCCAGCGCGGGCGCAGGCGTGCGGTACTTGCTCGACTTTGCCGCAGTCCGCCTCGACGTCGCCAAGCGCCTCGGCGATGAGCCCATGTTCAACAAGCTCCCGCAGTGGAACTTCCACTTCTCGCTCTCGGAGGCGTTCTGATGACCGACGTACCGCCTCCCCCCGAGAATGAAGCCACACCGCCCGTCTCCGGCGACGACGAGGTCACGGAGGTCACCGAAGTCACGGCCGAGCCGGTGGCCCCTCGGCGCAGCATCGGTCGTCGCATCGCTCGGTTCACCCTCATCACCGGCGGGCTGGGGCTCGGGGTGGTGGGGCTGGTGCTGGTGGGTGTGGGCGGTGGGGTCTTCTGGCTCACCACCGAGGGGGGCAACGAGTTCATCCGCGGGCAGGTGCTCGAACAAGCCAAGCCCTTCATCCCCGAAGGCTCCCTCGACATCCAGAAGGTCGACACCAGCCTCTTCGGTCACCTGGTCCTCGAAGGGGTCACGCTCGCCAGCCCGTCGGGCAAGCCCATGGTGGCGGCCGACCAGGTGGTGCTCCGCTACGACCTCTCCCACGCCCTCGACACCCGCTTCGACGTCACCGAAGTCGCGCTCATCCGGCCCAACATCGACGTCGAGGTGCTCCCCGACGGCAACCTCGACCTCGCCGCCGCATTCGGTCCGTCCGCTCCCGAGCCCGACGAACCCGCACCCCCGGCCGCCTGGATCGACGTCCCGGCCGACATTCGCGTGGCCAGGCTGCACATCGACGGCGGCACCCTCCGCTACCGCGATGCCTCCGACCCCAAGGCGCCGATGGACGTCAAGGTGGAGGGCCTGGAGCTGTCCGCCGGCGCCACCGTGAACAACCGCAAGGCGGCGCTGAAGGATGTGCACCTGGGCGTGGCGAAGGTCGACGGCCTCGACCTCGACCTGCCCCTGCCCCTGTCGGTCGACCTGGGCGCACGGTACGACGACAGCACCCTCCACCTCGACAAGCTCGACATCTCTGCGCGGCGCACGAAGGTGGGCATCACCGGCCGCATCGACCGCGTGGACTTCGACGACCGGGTGCTCGACCTGAAGGTGGACCGCATCGCGCTCGACGAGGGCGACATCGAAGCACTGGCCGGCGACGACGTCCTGCTGGGCAACCTCGCGCTCGGCGGCACCATCAAGGGCCCGCTCTCCGACCTCTCCACCGCCCTCGACGCCCAGACCCCCGGCGGCCCGCTCTCGCTCACCGCTTGGGTGAATGCCGATGCCCAGCCGCTCGAGTGGAAAGTGGGTCTGGCCACGCCCGGCCTCGACGTCGAGCAGGTCACCCCGATGGTGCCCGAGCCCACGCACCTCAACATGGAGCTGGGCGCGGAAGGGCAGGGGACCGACCCCAACACCGACCTCCGCGGCTCGTTCGAGCTCACCGCCCGCGACCAGGTGGTGTTCAACGAGGTGCTGCCCGAGCTGCGGCTGGGCGGCCGCATCGACGAAGGCGTGGTGCGCATCCAGGAGTTCGGGGCCGTGCACTCGGCAGCGCGGGTCTCGGCCACCGGCAGCATCGACCTCAACAACGAAATCGTGCAGCTCGACACCGTCGACGCCCGCGTGCCCAGCCTCGCCGCGCTCGGAAAGTACGGTGTGCGGGGGCTTCGCGGCAGCTTCGGCTACAACGGTCGCGTACGGGTCGAAGGCTTCGGCGAAGGTGGCATCGTGCTCGCCGAAGGTGGGCTCGACCTCAAGGGCTTCGCTGCCGAAGATGCGGTGGCCCTCCAGTCGGTCACCGGTCCGGTTCAGGCGCGGGTCGAGCTGGACACCACCGCCGTGCAAGCCTCCGGAAAGACCCACGTGGTGGGCATCGAGGCGCCGGGTGCGTCCGTGGGCACGGTCGACCTCGGGTGGTCGGCGAAGGTGAACGGCGGCGTGGTGATGGCCGAGACCTCCCTCGACCTCGCGAAGCTGTCCGTGGGCGACGGTGCGGTCAGCATCGACCGCATCTCCACCCCCGAGGGCAAGCGCTTCCGGGCCGGCGTCGACCACACCGGCGAGCCGTGGGCTGTGGGCCGCTTGTTCATGAACGAGATGGGCTTTGGCACCGCTGGCTACAAAGCCGACGGCGGCGAAATCATCCTGGGCTTCCGCGACCCCGACGGCGACTCCGGCCCCGAGTCGGCACGCCTGAACGTCAATTTCGACCTCGACCGCCAAGGCGACGCCTCGTTCTTCGAAGGTCAGGTGGTGGGCGACCTCGTGTCGGGTGAGTGGGAAATCCGCGACCTCGTCATCGCACCGGCCGACGAAAACCCGTTGGTGGCCGATGGTCCGGTCACGTTCAAGCTGGCCGACGGCGGAGCCCGCGACATCCAGGCAGCTCTGCGGTCCGACGCCGGTTCCATCATGGCGATGGGCAACTGGGTCCCCGACTCCGAGGACGCCTCCACCCTCGAGCTGGTTGTCGACAAGGTCGACCTCGCGCACGTGGCCAAGATGGCGCAGCTGTTCGTGGCGCCGGAAAAAGAAGGCGACCCCAAGCTGCTCGAAGGTCTCGCCGGGGTGGCCAGCCTCTCGGTGAAGCTCGACGACGCCCCCGACCGCGACCTCCAGGTCGATGCGGTCGCCGACCTCGACGGCATCGTGTACCCCGAGATGGTCGAGAAGCTGTTCCTCGACGCCGAAGTCCACGGCCCCATCACCCTGCCCAAGCTCCACGCCGAGCTCGCCGGCGCCGACGAGAAGCTGCTGTTCGCGCTCACCGGCACGGTCCCCCTGGCCATCGTGGAAGGGGCCCCGCAGCTCGACTGCAGCCGCACCGCCGACATCGACGCCATCGTGGCGCCCGGCAACATCCAGCGCTTCTCCGCCACTCTCCCGGTCGCGGGTGAGCTGCCCGAGGTGCAAGCCAGCGCCGCGGTTCTCGTGGGCGGACGCGCCTGCGACCCCGACCTCTCCCTGGTCGCATCGGCCTCGGTTCCCGCCGGCCTGCAAGGTGAGCGGGTGCGGCTCGACCTCGACGTCCACCGCAAAGAGGGCATGGTCGACATCGAAGGCGGCGTCGACATCGGCCTCCGGCGGCGCCTGTCCATCGAGGGCTCGGCGGCCACCAACCTCACCAAGGTGTTCGAAGGGGCCTTCGGTGGCGGCGAGATGCCCCCCACCGACCAGATGTCCACCTTCGCGTCGGCCATCGACCTCTCCATCGTGCCCCTGGGCCTGCCCATCCAAGACCTCTCGGCCTTCGCCGAGCTGCCCCGTGGCGTCCAGGGTCGCATCGCTGGCGGCATCAACGTCTCCGGCAAGCCCTCCGACCCCATCATCACGGGTGGCCTGCTGTGGACCGAAGGCGCGCTGGGCGATGTGGGCCTCGACCAGGCAGGCTTCATGCTCCTGCCGGCCGATGGGGGCTACACGCTCGACGGCGACCTGGTCTTCTCCACGGGCGGCTCGCTGTACCTCGACGGCTACGTGCCGCTGGAAGTCGACCTGGATGCGGGCGGCGACATCGACCTGGAGCGCCCGGGCTTCGAGGTGTCGCTGGCGGGCGACGGGGTGCCACTCCAGGCTCTGGAAGGCGTGGTCGAGGGCATTTCCGACGCCGGTGGTCAGCTGTCGCTGCAGGGCAAGGTGGACGGCACGCTGGCCACACCGGTGCCCACGCTGGCGGTGGGGATTGAGGGGGGCACGTTCGCGCTGCAGGACACGCGGCTGCTGTACCGCGACATGAAGCTCGACGCCGAGCTGTCCGAGCACGTGTTCAAGCTCAACAAGTTCCAGGTGGTGACGGAGCCGTGGGGCACCACAGTCGGCAGCGTCCAGACGGGGCCCCTCACGGTGAAGGGGGAGGTCGGCCTCTCCGAGACCTACGAACCCACCGAGCTCGACTTCAAGATCACGGCCGACCACTTCTGGGTGGCCGACCGGAAAGACCTCCGGTTGATGATCTCGAACAAGCGCGCCATCAAGGTGAGGGGCACCTACCCAAACATCAAGGTGACCGGCGGCATCGACATCGAGGAAGGCAAGCTTCGTCTCGACGAGTCGGCCTTCGAGTCGGTGAGCAGCCTCGCCCTCGACCCTCTGCTGGTCATCCACCGCAAAGACGAACAGTACATCCAGGGTGAGCCCCAGCTCAACGACGACGCCGACGACATCACCAAGCACCTCGACGTGCTGGTCAACATCGACATGTCGCGGGGCTTCGGTCTCGACGTCACCATGCCCATGGACTCCAGCATGGGCAGTGTGGGCGCAAGCCTGTCCACGGCCACGGTCGACCTCGAGGTCTCGAGTCCCACCCTCAAAGTGGGCATGAAGGGCGGCAACCCCAGCCTCGTGGGCGATGTGGAGATGGGGCGGGGTGACCTCGACTTCTTCGGCAAGTCGTTCGACATCGGCGGCGGAAAGCTCACCTTCACAGGCGCCAACTACGCCGACCCGGTCCTCGACCTCGAAGCCGTCCACCACACCGGTCGCTACGGCGATGTGGGTGTCGCCATCTCGGGCACCGCCAACGACTTCGGCATCGAGTTCAAGTCCGAGGACTACCCCGACCAGACCGACATCCTCAGCATCCTGCTCTTCGGCAAGCCCGCGAGCGAGCTGGGCGACTCCGAAGGCCAGTCGGGCGGCTCTCAGCTGAGTGCGGCGCTGCAGATGGCAGCGGGCTCGTCGGTCAACCGGGCTCTGGGCTCCACGCTCGGTGGGCAGGTCGAGTTTGACCAGGGTGCCGTCAAGTTCGGCATTCCCGTCAACGACAAGACCTTCGTGAGCATCGAGCGAAACGCCAACGCCGAAGAAGACGAAAACGTCATGTCCATCTCGCTCGAGCGCCTCATCAGTCGGCAGGCGTACGCCGAGATGGTCACGGGCGATGCCGGCCAGTCCTCCGCCGACCTCTACATGCGCTGGCGCTTCTGACCCCGCTCGCCTAAGGGGCCGGCTCTTCGAACAGGAGCGCCCCGTGGACTCTCTCGCTGTGGTCGGCTGTGGCACGATGGGCCGCGCCATCGTCACCGGACTGCTGGAAGGGGGCGTGCTGCGTCCCGAGCAGGTGGTTGGCACCGTTCCCTCCACCGACGAAGCCGCCCATGCCGCCGATGCCCTGGGCATCCGCGTTCTCACCGACAACGTAGAAGCTGTGCGCCGCTCCGATGTGGTCGTGCTCGCCGTGAAGCCGCAGGTGGCCCACCAGGTCCTCTCCGACCCGGCCCTCCAGGAAGCGCTGTCCGGCCGCCTGTTGATCAGCATCGCTGCCGGCATCCGCCTCGAACAGCTCGCCGCCTGGGCCCCCGACGCCGCCGTCATCCGGGCCATGCCCAACACGCCGTGCACCATCCGCGAGGGCATGACCGTCCTCTCGCCGCACGCCAGCGCCGAGCCGCACCACATCCAGGTGGCCAAGGACATCTTCAGCTCGGTGGGTCGGTGTCGGGTGCTCCGCGAGAAGTACCTCGACGCCGTCACTGCGCTGGGTGGCTCCGGTCCCGCCTTCGCCTGCGTGCTCCTCGAAGCCATGGCCGACGGTGGCGTGATGATGGGCCTTCCCCGCGACGTCGCCATCGAAGTCGCCGCCCAGTCCATGCAAGGTGCTGCCCGGATGGTCCTCCAGACCGGTGCTCACCCCGCCGCCCTCAAAGACGCCGTCACCACCCCGGCCGGCTGCACCATCGCCGGCCTGCTCACCATGGAAGACGGCCGCATCCGGTCCACGCTCGCCCGCACCATCCAGGAAGCCACCCGCGTGGCCGGTGGTCTCGGGCAGTGTGAGTAGCGCTGACGGGGGTGTTCTGGTTGCTGCAATCGCACTGTCACCCGGCGCATCGGCGGGAGGGGTAGCCTCGGGGCACTGGAGATTGTGATGTCCCTGCGCCCCCTCGCTTTCATCGTCCCGCTCATGGTCTGGTCGACCGCCTGTCGCACCGAAGCCGACAAGGAAGGCGCGCTCGACGGCCTGCTCGGCACCACCGACGTCAACCAGGACGACGATGGGGACGGTGTGAGCGGCGATGCCGACTGCGACGACAACGACGCCAGCATCGGCCCCGACGCCACCGAGGTGTGCGACGGCGTGGACAACGACTGCGACGGCGAGATCGACGAAGGCGTGATGCTCGAGTGGTACGCCGATGCCGACGCCGACGGCTTTGGCGACCCCTCCGTGATGGTGGAGGCCTGTGAAGCCCCCGAGGGCACCGTGCCGGGCGCCACCGACTGCGACGACACCGATGCGGCGGTCTACCCGGACGCCCCCGAGGTGTGCGACGGCGTGGACAACGACTGCGACAGCGTGGTCGACGAAGACACCGGCGACGTCTACTACACCGACGCCGATGGTGATGGATACGGCGACCCCGAGACCGAAGCCTTCGCCTGCGAGCCGGCCGCCGACCAGGTGTCCGACAACACCGACTGTGACGACGGCGACGCCGCCAACTACCCGGGCGGCGTGGAAGTGTGCGACGAGCTGGACAACAACTGCGACGGCCTGGTGGACGAGGGCACGCTGTCCACGTTCTACGCCGACGTCGACAACGATGGGTGGGGCGACCTGGGCTCGGTGACCGAAGGCTGCGTGCTCCCGCCGGGCTACGCCGAGGTGCCGGGCGACTGCGAGCCCACCGACGGTTCCATCTACCCGGGGGCGCCCGAGGTCTGCGATGGCCTCGACCAGGACTGCGATGGTGTGGCCGACAACGGCGTGCTGGTCACGTTCTACGCCGACACCGACGGCGACGGCTTCGGCGATGCCGGCACCACCATCGAGGCTTGCTCCGCTCCGTCTGGCTACGCCAACAACGACGCGGACTGCGACGACACTGCTGGGGCCGTGTTCCCCGGTGCCACCGAGGTCTGCAACAGCATCGACGACGACTGCGACGGTGCCACCGACGACGACGACGCCCGCCTCGACCTCTCCACCGCCACCACCTGGTACGACGACACCGACGGCGATGGCTTCGGCGACGGCTCGGCCTCCACCGCAGCCTGCATCGCACCCTCGGGCACGGTCACCGACGCCACGGACTGCGACGACACCGACGCCACGGTCAACCCCGACGCCCCCGAGATCTGCGACGGCCAGGACAACGACTGCGACGGCTCGGGCGACCTGATGGACGGCAGCGACGCCGCCTGCCCCGCGGCCGACTGCCTCGACGTGCTGGCCTACGCCTCCACCGACGGCACCTACTGGATCGAGCCCGGCAGCTCGGGCGCCTACGAGGTGTGGTGCGACCTGAACACGGAAGGCGGCGGCTGGACGCTGGCATGGGTGGTGAGCGACGACGGCACGGCCACCTGGACTTGGGACGACCGCGAGCTGATGTCCACCGACAGCAGCACATTTGGTTCTGTCTCGGACCGGTCGAGCGACATGAAGTCGATGGCCGCCCACGAAGTGGTGTTCGAGGACATGCTCTTCGTGCACAACCCCTCGGGCGTCACGGCCGAGTACGACGCCGTGGGCGACGGCACGATGGACCTCGGCAGCCACATCGACAGCCTGGCGGCGCCCAACTGCGACTACGCGATGGCAGGCAACGGCCACGCGCTCACGGGCGGCACGCTCACGCTGGGCGGCAACATGTGCGACACCGACCTCTACTTCAACCTGGGCGACCACGAGAGCAGCCTGTCGTACTGCCTCGACCTGTCATCCGCCTGGAACCACGCCACCTTCGGCCCGGCCTGGAGCCACGGCAACAACAATGGGTGTCCGTTCGACGACCCGTCGAGCCACGCGCTGGGTCCGGCCAATGAGTGCGGCAGCTGTGGGAGCGGCACGGACACCTCGGAGTCGCGGGGCCTGGGCTTTGCGTCGACGTTGGGGCTGAACACGGGGTCGGCGGGGTCGGGGACGAACCATATGTGGGTGTATGTGCGGTAGGGGCCCGTCTGCCTGGAAGCGGGAGGACCGTGAGAATGACGATGTCCTCCCCCTTCAGGGGTTGTGTGAGGTGGGCCCCCTCCGCCTGCTTCGCAGGCACCTCCCCCTGGAAGGGGGAGGACCGTGAGAATGACGATGTCCTCCCCCTCTCAGGGGTTGTGTGAGGTGGGCCCCCTCCGCCTGCTTCGCAGGCACCTCCCCCTGGGAGGGGGAGGACTGTGAGAACGACGAAGTCCTCCCCCTGACGGCGAGAGGACTGTGAGAACGACGAAGTCCTCCCCCTTCAGGGGGAGGTGGCGCCGAAGGCGACGGAGGGGGCCCCCACTACCACCGCTCATCGGGCGGTCGCTCCGCCTCGCTGCGCATGAACCAGCCGGCCACCCCCGTGCCCACCAGAATCGCCAGGAACGCGGGCAGCTGGGTGCCAATCTCTCGCGGCGCGTCCAGCTCGTCGGCTGCCCACACGATGAGCGCCAGCAGCAGCGCCACCATCACGATGGATGCCTGCAGGCGCAGGGAGGGCCCCTCTTTGGGCTCTTCGGTATTCTGGCCGAAGCGGCGGGCCATGGGCACCTCGGGGAGACGTCTTTCAGTTTAGCGGGACTGCCCTGGCGCGGTAGACCCCTGGACTGCGTTCGGGTCGGTAGTGGAGGATGTGATGCGCTGTCCCATGGGTGTGCAACTGGTGGCTTGGATCGGGCTGGTGGGGTGCGGCGGGAAGGCGGTCGACTCGGCCAGCCCCTCCGACGACACCATCGACCTCCCCACCTCCACCTGTGGCGGAACCTACGACTGGCTGGGCCGCTCCGAGGTGGGCAGCATCGTGGCCTACGAACCGCTCCCCGACTTCTCCATCGACCAGGCCGCCGTGCAAGGGCTCATGGCCGTCGCCGGCGCCACCGACACCTCCGAGGCCCGCTTCGGCGTGCAGGTGGGTCGGGTTCGCTACACCACCCAGGACCGCGGCGTTCTCACCGAAGCCACCGCACTGGTGGCCTGGCCCGACACCACCGGTCCGGTCGACAGCTTGCTCTACCTGCACCCCACCACCGGCCTCGAAGACTTCTGCGCCCCCTCCGGCCGCGACCTCATCTGGGCCGGCGTGCCCATCGTGCTCGCCAGCATGGGCTACGCCGTCGCCGCCCCCGACTACCTGGGGCAGAACGGCTTTGGCGACGAAGCCGCCGAGCTCCACCCCTACCTCACGGCCGAGCCCACCGCGGTCGCGTCGCTCGATGCTCTGCGCGCCCTCTGGGCCTTGTCTCCCGACGACACCAGCGCCGGCGTCACACCGGGCACCCGCACCCTCATCCTGGGTGCCTCACAGGGCGGCGGCGCGGCCTTCTGGGCTGAGCGCTACGCCCAGGAGTACCTGCCCGAGGCCAACCTCATCGGCACAGTGTCCACCGTCCCGCTGATGGACGTCTACGCTTGGGCCGTGGAGAGCGCCGCCGCCTTGACCGTGGGGTCGGTGGGCGTGCCCATCATGCTCGAGACGTCGGCCCAGTGGTACGGCCTCGACGCCGACATCTCCGAGGTCATCCCGTCGTCCGAGGTGGACCGCCTCTACACCGCGTTCGAGACCGAGTGTCCCGAGGCCGCGCTTCCCGACGACGTCACCACCCTCGACGACGTCTACACCACCGACTGGCAGACCGCTCTGGCCGCCGGCACCGCACCCGAGCCCTGGGACTGCATGCTGCGGGAGAACAGCCCGGCCACGGCACCGGTCGGACGTGGGGCCGAGGTGCCAGCGTTCGTCATCATCGGTGGGGCCGACGACGTGGCGCTCACCAGCCAGTCGCGGGCCACGGTGGATGCGTTGTGTGCCGATGGACACCCAGTGGTGGCGGTGGAGTGCAACGGGCTGGGCCACGAAGACACGGTCCAGGCCACCCTCGACCTCACCCTCGACGCCCTTCGGCTCTTCGAGGTGGGGGAGCAGCCGGAGGGCGAGGTGTGCGGCACCATCCAGACCATGGACTGCGGCTAGCCCGCCTTCTCGAGCGGCACCTGCGTGAGCGCGGGCAGGTGATGGGCCAGCTGCCGACGCCACCACACCCACTCGTGGCTGACGTCGTGGCCCCACACATCCACTCGGGTGGAGATGCCCCGCTCCTTCAGCACTCTGCCCATCTCGAGGGTCTCGGGGATGCACTTGCCTTCATGGGCGCCCTGGCCCACGACCATGGTGACGTCGAGGTTCGAGCGGACCCTCTGGAGGGCGTCGCCGACGAGGTTGGGCACGTAGGCGAGCGGCTGCTGGAGGTAGGCGTCGGCGCCCCGTGATGGGGGGAGTCCGTCGAGGAAGGGCCACACCCGGAACCGACCGCTCAGGGTGAGCACCTTCGGGAAGCGCTCAGGGTGACGGAGCGCCAGGTTGAGGGCGAGGAAGCCGCCGAAGCTCAGGCCACACGCGACCATGGGGATGCCGTGGGTCTGGCAGTCGCGGTCGATCCAGGGGGCGAGCTCGTCGATGAGAAAGGCTTCGTAGGCGGCGTGGCGGTCGAGCTTGACGGCCGGCGGTGCATCCGAGAGCCAGCTGCGGCTGACGTTGCTTTCCACACAGTAGAGCTTCAGGGCACCGGCTTCGAGCCAGGGTTGGAGGGCGTCGATGGCGCCGCCCAGCTGCCACTCATGGGCCATGCCCGACGCCGAGGGGAGCACGAGCACGGGGATGCCGAACCAGCCGTGGGTCCAGAGGTGGACGGGACGGCCGAGGTGACGGCTCTGGAGGCGACGAAGGCGGGACGACATCGTGTGGCTCACAGGTCCAACACAAAGGCGCGTCGGAAGTCGCGCTGGGCATCCCCGGTGCGGCCTTGGGCACACACGGCGAGGAGGGCGGTGCCGTCGCGGGTGACGCCGACGGCCACATCCGCGTTGCCGACGGTGCCGGTGGGGATGACGGAGGCGGCTCCGGTGCGGGCGTCGATGCGGGCGACGGGGTCGAAGCGGGTGGCGTCGTCGAGCACGGCGATGATGGCGGTGCCGTCGGGGGTCCAGGCGGGGCCGTGGGCGTCGGCGAGCACCCCTTCGGCGAGCTTGCGGACGCCGCCTTGGGGGGTGGCCACCATGAGGTCGACGCGGTCGAGGGTGTCGGCCTGGCCGCGGGCGTACTGGTAGAAGGCGATGCGCGGGGCGCCGGCCGGGGCCCAGGTGGGTCGGACTTGTGTGGCGGCTTCTTTGGTGAGGCGGCGGGGGCTGGCGCCGTGGATGTTGTCGAGCACCCACACATTGTCGCCGGCGGTGGAGTGCGCCACGTAGGCGAGGCTCTGGCCGTCGGGGGACCAGCTGACGTCGACCTCGGCCGACCCATCCAATGCGGTGAGCCGTGTGGGTGCATCGGGGGCGCGGAAGTCGAGGAGGTAGAGGTCGCCTTCGCCGGTGCGGCCGCTGCTCCAGACGAGGAGGGATTCGTCGGCGGGATTCCAGGCGGCGTCGCCGTCGTGGCCGGGTGCGGGGGTGAGGGGGGTGCCCGACTGGGACGAGTAGATCTCGAAGTTGCCGCCGCCGTCGGATGCGCTGACGACGTACTGGCCCTGGAAGGTGAGGGCGGTGGGCGGGGCCCAGGTGAGGCCGTGGACGACGGATGCGCTGCGGGACCCGAAGGCGGCGGGTGCACCGGGACCGCCGCCGCTGACGGTGACGGGCTCGGGCTGGCCGCCATCGAGCTGGACGGTCCAGGTCTCGACCCGGCGGGACTCGTGGTGGTTGAGGCTGTAGGCGAGGCGCTCGGCATCGGGGCCGAAGGAGGGGGCTTCGCAGTGCCCGCCGGAGACGCGGTCGGCGGTCCAGCGCTCGGCGGCGTGGGCGGGGAGCGCCATGAGTGCGGCTGCGGCGACGATGTGGGGGCGCATCTTGGCCATGGGAGGGCTCGCTCCGGTGGGGACCCGTGGGCGGTGGGCGCCCTTCCTACCCGCTTCTGGGTGGGTGTGCGTGTGGCGTTCATTGGGGTTGGGGCCCCCTCCGCCTGCTTCGCAGGCACCTCCCCCTGTGAGGGGGAGGACTCTGGCGGCGTGCTCCGGCTTCGTTCATCGAGCCTGGTGGTCGGCCTTGATAGTGGGAGGACTTTGGAGAGGTGGGGCCCCCTCCGACCGCTTCGCGGCCACCTCCCCCTGAAGGGGAAGGACATCGTTGTTCTCACAGTCCTGAAGTCGTCCGGCTGGGTGCCTTGACAGGCCGCTGCTGAGCGCTTCGCGGGCACCTCTCCCTGAAGGGGGAGGACATCGTCGTTCTCACAGTCCTCCCCCCTCGGGGGGGAGGTGCCTGCGCAGCAGGCGGAGGGGGCCCTCGGACCTGAAGTCGTCCGGCTGGGTGCCTCGACAGACCGCGTTCTCGGACGCTGTGGCCACTTCTTACAGACAGCGTGTTCGCCGGCGCGCCCCGACTTCGTCCATCGAGCCAGGAGGTCGCGAGCCCGGTGGTCGGCCCTGAAGGGGGCCCCCTCCGACCGCTTCGCGGGCACCTCTCCCTGAAGGGGGAGGACTCTGGTGGCGTGCTCCGGCTTCGTTCATCGAGCCTGGAGGTCGGCCTTGATAGTGGGAAGACTTTGGAGAGGTGGGGCCCCCTCCGACCGCTTCGCGGCCACCTCCCCCTGAAGGGGGAGGACATCGTTGTTCTCACAGTCCTGAAGTCGTCCGGCTGGGTGCCTCGACAGGCCGCTGCTGAGCGCTTCGCGGACACCTCTCCCTGAAGGGGGAGGACATCGTCGTTCTCACAGTCCTCCCCCCTCGGGGGGAGGTGCCTGCGCAGCAGGCGGAGGGGGCCCACGGACCTGAAGTCGTCCGGCTGGGTGCCTCGACAGACCGCGTGCTCGGACGCTGTGGCCACTTCTTGCAGACAGCGTGTTCGCCGGTCGGCCCTGAAGGGGGCCCCCTCCGACCGCTTCGCGGCCACCTCCCCCTGAAGGTGGAGGACTGCTGTGCCCACGAGCTCGGTCCGCCTCGACCGAGTCGTTCGGAGCGTGAGCGCCAGCGAACAATGCGACGAATCTGGCACCCGCCCATCGATTCGTCGTCCCCCGAGCCCATCGGCTCCCCACCCCGAAGGACGACTGCATGGGTGGACCCCTTGTGGAGTGCCCTGCGAATTCGGTAGAACCCGGTCGTGGTGTTCCGCCGCAATCCAACCACCCATCCGTCCGGGGGCTCCTGTGTCCAACATCTCCAGCCGCGTGTCGGCCGCACTCCGCAACGCCAGCGCCGTCACCTCAGCCGCCACCACCCACCGCGCGGCCATCCTGCCTGCAGCTGCCCGCGCGTGGCGCGTGCCCGTCGAGTCGGCCGCCACCATCTACGACGGCGTGGTGCAGAACCTGGTCGATGCTGCCGCGGCTTTCCAGGAAGCCGACCGGGCGCGGATGGCGGAAGTGGCCGACGACGACTCGCTCCGTCGAGACCGGGACGCGGCCGAGGAGGCACTGCGCGATGCGCTGCGGCAGGTGCGGAGTGCGGTGCAGCTCGGGTTTGCCGACCATCCCGAGGTCCAGGTGGCGGCCCTGCCCGGCAACCGCGCCGACCTGCTGCACTTTGCCCACGCGGTGCATGCCCAGCTGGTCCTGGTCGACCGCCGGGCCCACCTTCCATTCGGGTCGGGCGAGCTGTCGACGTTGGCGCTGGCGGACGCCTTGGCCGGTCCGATGGAAGCGCTCGGGACAGGTCTGGAGCGGGTGTCTCATGAGGCGCAGCAGCTTGTGGCGGCGTTGGAGGCCCGCGATGCGGCCTATGCAGACTTTCGGACGGTCTACCGGAGCACAGGGCTGGTGCTGGAGGGCTTCTTTCGAGCTGCGGGCGAGGCGCGGCTGGCTGAAAACATCCGTCCGACCGAGCGGCGGCTGTCTGGACGGGATGCGGTGGCGGATAACGACGAGTAGGGGATGGTGTGGGCCGCTATAGGATGCTGAGAACGCCTATGCGGTCCACCTGACCACGGCGTGACGGCCTATGGCGGGTTTGGCGGTTGGTTGGAAGGGGGGGGCAGATGTCACCGGATGTCGGAATTTCTCGACGTCGACCATTGTCGCCAGCCCAGGACATGTGGGGCCCGGTCCTACCGTCGCACCGACACCGATAGCGCGGGGGCCACGGCCAAGGTCGACCACTCGCCCGTCCCCACCGACCACCCCAGCCCATCGGTGGTGCCGGTGGTGGGGTCCAGCGTGCCGGAAGTGCGCACCACGGCCACGTCGAGCCCGATCCCCAGGGCTTCTGCTTTGCCCAGGCCCCGGAGGTCGAGTCCGCCGCCGCCTCGGAGCTGGAGGCCCTGGTCGCGCTGCATCAGGAGGTCGGTGGGCATGCCTTCGGGCGGGGTGGTGGTGCAGGCGCTGCCGTCGAGTGGACAGGCCCAGCCGATGCCCGACTGGCTCGCCCATCCCACGGATGCATCCGCGTGGAGGTCGAGCCCGATGTCGGCCGACCAGATTCCGCTGAGCTGGACGCCGAGGTCTCCGCCGACGGGAACCGAGAGGTCGTCGCCCACCGTGGCACCGCTCACCCCTCCGGCCCGAATGCCGGCGTGGAGGGCCGACTGGCGACCTCGGAGCACAGGCCAGGTGCCGATGAGGTCGAGGGTGCCGGCGGCGGGGGGCGGCTGGTGGGGTTGGTCGGGGTGGAAGGCGGCGCCCATGCGGAGGCGGAAGAGGGGGGAGGCCCAGGCGGGACGGGTGCGCCGCGGGTGGAGGGTGAGCTCCTGGTACTGGCCGGGCAAGACGGTGATGGACTGGCCGCTCACGACGTATGCGCCGGCGGGCAGGGCCACCTGGATGGGGAGGGGGTGGCGGTCTCGGAGCTCGGACACCCGGCGCTCGGCGTAGGCCTTGAGCTCGGGGGTGGCGAACATCTTGGGGGGCTCGATGCGCAGGGAGGCCGTGGGGGTGTCGCCGGTGGAGTAGATGGTGAGGTAGCCGAAGCTGCGGTCGAGCTCGCGGAGGAGGGCGCGGGCGCGTTCGGTGGCGGCGCCGCTGCGGTCGAGGCGGACGGTGGCGTCGGCCATGCACCGGGCGCCGACGATGTTGTCTTGGCGGCGGGCCAGGTGGGCGGTGAGGGCGAAGACTTCGGGGTCGTGGCGGCCGTCGGGGGTGTCGCGGGCCATGGCGACCTCGCGCACGGCGTCGTCGATCCAGCCCTTCTTCTCGAAGTGTTTTGCCTGGCGGAGGTGGGTGCGCATGTCGCGCTCGGCGGGCACGACGGGGACGGTCTCGTTGCACGGGATGGTGGCGAACGCGGGGCGACCGACGAGCAGGGTGACGACGGCGGCAGTGCGCATGAGCAGCGGCGAGTGGGTCATGTGGGCGAGACCGGATGGGGGCAGGCGAGCTGGTGTCCCGGAGCGGAGACGGGCTGTAGCGCAGGGGGGGCGTGGCGGCACGGTGCGGTGGCGTGGGTGCAGCTGTCGACGAGGGGGCAGCCGGGGCCGGGACGTGCGTGGTGTGGGGGGACGTCGCCGGGGCGGAGGCCGGCCGCGCGCAGGAGGGTGTCGGTGTAGGGGTGGTGGTCGACCTGGCCGAGGAGGGGGGCGGGACAGGTCTCGACGATGCGCCCGCCGAGCATGACGGCCACGCGGTCGCAGGTGGTCTGGACGAGGCGGAGGTCGTGGGAGACGAGGAGGAGGGCGCCGTGGCTGGGCTGGTGTTCGCGGATGGCTCGGACGAGGTCGTGGCGGCGGCCGGCATCGACACCGGCGCAGGGTTCGTCGGCGAGGACGAGCGGGGCCTCGACGAGGAGGATGCGGGCCACACCGAGGCGTCGGCGCTCGCCACCGGACAGGCGGCGGGTGGGGAGGCTGCGGCGGTGGGTGAGGCCCACGCGCTCGAGGACGGCGGTGACTTGGGCGGGGGTGCGGCCGAAGCGGTGGGCGGTCTCGGCGAGGAGGGCGTCGGCGGTCCAGGCGGGGTCGATGTGGGCGTCGACGTTCTGGAAGATGGTCTGGACCTGCTCGGGCCGGGGGCGCTTGCCGATGGGCTGGCCGAAGAGCTGGATGGTGCCGGCTGCGCGGGGGACGGCGCCGAGGGTGGCGGCGACGAGGGTGGACTTGCCGCAGCCGCTCTCGCCCACGAGGCCGAGGGCTTCTCCGGGAGCGAGGGTGAGGCTGACGCCGTCGACTGCGCGGAGCTCGGTGCGGGACCACCAGCTGCGGAAGACGACGTGGAGGTGGTCGATCTGGAGGAGGGGGGTCAGGGCTCACCCCGCAGGCGCGCGACGGCGGGGTGGGGGTGGTGGTCGAGGACGGACGGCGGACCCGAGGCCACGACCTTGCCCTGGTCGAGCACGATGAGGCGGTCGGTGTGGCGGCGGACGAGGTGGAGGTCGTGGGTGATAAGGAGGATGCCGGTGCCCCGGTCGCGGATGGCGGCGAGGGTCTGGAGCAGGCGGGCCTGGACGGGGCGGTCGAGGCCGGTGGTGGGTTCGTCGGCCATCAAGAAGGCGGCGCCGAGGGCCAAGGCGAGGGCGACTTGGACGCGACGGGCCATGCCGCCGGACAGGGTGTGGGGGTACTGCCGGAGGACGGTGGTGGGGTCGGCGAAGCCCACGGCGGACAGCTCGGCGGCGCAGTGTGCGGGGGTGTGGGGGCGACCGGCATGGCGCAGGGCGGCCCGGACCTGGCGGTGGACGGTGTCGACGGGGACGAGGGCTGCGCGGGCGTCTTGGGGGATCCAGGCCACGCCTTTTCCGCGGAGCTGGGCGAGGGCGCGGGTGCGGTGGGGGCCGGGGGAGACGGTGATGTCGGGGGCGTCGGGGCGGGTCCAGGTGACGGTGCCGTCGACGACGCCGGGCTCGAAGGGAACCATGCCGACGAGGGCGCGTCCGGTGAGCGACTTTCCGGCGCCGCTGGCTCCGATGAGGGCGACGAGCTCGCCGGAAGCGACGGTGAGGTCGACGCCTTGGACGAGGGTGCGGGTGCCGGCCTGGATGTGGAGGTTGTGGAGGGTGAGGCGGTGGGTCATGGGCCCTCCGCTTCGGACCGGGCGAGGTGGGCGTCGAGCTGGGCGATGGCGGCGAGCACGAGCCACAAGCTGACGGCGGGAGCGAGCCGGGCGACGAGGTGGAGGCGGCTGTCGACGAGGCCGGACGCGACCATGTTGCCCCAGCTGGGGAGGGGTTCTTGGACGCCGAGGTCGCCGAGGTAGGCGAGGCTGGTCTCGACGACGACGAAGAAGCCGGCGGCTTGCAGCGCGAGGCGGGCGAGGATGTGTCGGCAGCCGGTCCAGAGGATGTGGCGCCCGAGGACTTGAGGGACGGACAGGCCGTGCAGGAGGCTGGCTTGGACGAAGCTGCGGCGGCGGAGGGCGGCGACGCGGGCACGGACTTCGGCGCTGGCCTGGGGGACGAATGCAAGGCCACAGCCGATGGCGAGCACGGCGGCGGAGGGCTCGAAGATGGTGGCCAGGAGGAGCACGAGGACGAAGCGGGGGGCGGTGGCGGGGAGGCCGGCGGTGGCGGCGATGGCGCGTTCGGGCAGACCGCCCAGCCAGCCGGCGAGGGTGCCGGCCAGGCCTCCGAGGAGGACGGCGAGGGAGGCGGCGCCGATGCCGGGGAGCACGAAGGCGTCGGTGGCACGGATGAGGCGGGAGAGGGTGTCGCGGCCGAGGGCGTCGGTGCCGAGCCAGTGGGCGGTGCCGGGGGGCAGGCCCATGCGGGAGGGGTCGACGTCGGCCACCACGTCGTAGCCGCCGATGGCGCTCCACACGCGGGCGAGCAGCACGGCGACCAGGACGGCCACGGACCAGCGGGCCCCGGTCATGGGGCGTCTCGCAGGCGGGGGTCGGTGGCGAGGCGCACGCTGTCGGCCAGAAGCCGCGCTCCGACGACGCCTGCAGCGGCCACCACACCCGAGGCGAGGACGACGGGTTGGTCGCGTTGCACGCAGGCTTCGAAGAAGAGGCCGCCGAGGCCGGGCATGGCGAAGACCCGCTCGAGCACGACGAGGCCGCCAAAGAGGAAGGCGGCGCGTTCGGCGGTGAGGAGGGCGAGGTCGGGGATGAGCAGGCGCCAGAGCACGAAGCGGGTGGGCATGCCGCGGGCGGTGAGGGCCTGGATGGCGGCGGACTGGCGGTGCTCGGCGAGGCGGGTGGCGACGCCGTCGGAAAAGGCGTGGAGGTTGCCGGAGCCGACGGCGAGAACAGCGACGGCGAGGGTGTAGCGCACGGCCGAGGGGGTGTCGGGGAGCGAGAACCAGGCGGGGCGTGCGATGTGGCCGGCTTGGATGGCGGCGAAGGTGAGCTCGTTGAGGCCGATGATGAGGCCCCAGCCGAGCAGGAACACGGGGACGACGGAGGCGCGGGGCCAGGGGCGGATGGTGCGTCGCCGGCGGCTTCCGAGCAGGCTTCCGGGCACGAGGGTGACGAGGAAGGCGCCGAGGAGCAGGGGGATGGAGGTGCGGGCGGCTTCGGTGAGGAGGTCGGCGACGGGGCGACCGGGGCGGACGGTCCAGGAGGTGCCCCAGCTGCCGGAGAGGGCCTGGCCGACGGCGATGGGGAGGGGGGCGTCGAGGTGCCAGGAGGCGGCGAGGCGGGCGCGGAGGGTGGGGTCGGTGGTGATGAGGTCGACGGCGTCGCCGGGCGCGGCGCGGAGGAGCACGAGCAGCACGACGACGGCGGCCACGAGGGCGGCGCCGCGGGTGAGGAGGTGGGCGATGAAGGCGGAGACCAGGCGGGAGGTCATGGCTGTCGGTTGTCAGAATTGGGGGACGGCTTCAGGTGAGAACGGCGATGTCCTCCCCCCTCAGGGGGCTCGTGCCCGCACAGGTTGTGCGTTCCTCCGACAGAACAGTGTGTCCTCGGTGGTGGTTGGCTCCAGGCTGGCTGCTGGTGCATTGGCGGGGGACGGAGTCCCCCGCTGATGCACGAGCAGTCAGCCTGGAGGCAACCTCGACAGAGGACACAGAGTTCTGTCGGAGGAACCCACAACTTGTGCGGGTACGAGACCCCTCCAGGAGGCGTTTCGCGATGAAGGCGGCGTCCAGGCGCAAATCAGGGGCCCCCTCCGCCCGCTTCGCGGGCACCTCCCCCTGAAGGGGGAGGACCTTGGGATGCCTGGTGCACTCCGCGTGGAGAGGGCGTTTCGCGGAGTCCTCCCCCTCCAGGGGGAGGTGGCCCGCAGGGCCGGAGGGGGCCCGAGAACGCGGCAGCATCAGGAGGCGTTTCGCGGAGTCCTCCCCCTCAAGGGGGAGGTGGCCCGCAGGGCCGGAGGGGGCCCCAGAACGCGGCCCCGCCAGGGGGCGATGGCCCGCAGACTCAGAGCCCGTCCTCATCCCGCCCCGAACGTCCACTCGCTGATCCACGTAAAGAAGTAGAACGGGTGGATAGCCACATTGCGGATGTCGGACCGCACCGCGCTGTAGCTGTCGAGCGTCCACAGGAAAATCATCGGGGTGTCGGCTGCCACCAGCTTGTGGACCTCGCGCAGGGCCGTCTTCTTGGCCTGGGGGTCGAGCGTGTCGCGGGCTTCGTCGAGCAGGCGGTCGACCTCGGGGTTGGCGTAGGCGCCGAAGTTGCGGGTGCCGCTCGAGTGGAACTGCTGGCGGACGTCTTCGGTGCGGTCGAAGCTCCACTGCGACAGCACCAGCTCGAACTCCTGCTCGCGCCACACCCGTCGCTTCCACTCCGCTTCGTCGACGAAGCGGGGGTTGTCCACCTGCACACCCGCCCCCTGCAGCATGCTCTGCAGGTTGATGGCCACTTCCTGGGCCGACTCCAGGCCCTTGGGCGACACCAGGCGCACCGTGAGCGGCTTGCCCGCCTTCGACCAGGTGCCGCCATCGCGCGAGTAGCCGGCTTCCTGGAGCAGAGCCGATGCACGGGCAGGGTCGCGCTGACGGACCGGGACGTCGTGGTTGTAGTAGGGGCTCGACGGCACGTAGGGACCGCTCACCGGCTCGCCCGTGCCCACCGGGGAGAGCAGGCCGCGGGAGTCGATGAGCAGCGACAGGGCCTCGCGCACGCGGGTGTCGTCCCAGGGGGCGGCCCTCTGGTTGAAGCCCACGTACCACCAGGAGTTGGTCTGGTAGGGGTACAGCTCGATGTTGCGGTCGGCCTGGAGGATGGCGAGGTCGCGGGGCAGCACGCGCACCAGGGCTTCCACGCTCTCGTAGAGGATGAGCTTGGCCTGGTAGGACTTGTCGCTCACCTCGCGCATCACCACCTCGGTGAGGCTGTCGGCGGTGCGGCTGCTGCCCTCGGCGGCGGACAGGCTGATGCTGTGGTCGGTCTCGAAGCGCTCGATGCGGAACGGGCCGGTGCCGATGGGCCGGGTGTGGAAGGGGTCGTCGCGGCGGACGGCGGTGCCCTTGAACACGTGGGCCGGCAGAATCTTGAAGTAGAGGCGGTCGGCGGGGTTGGGCTGGGGCCGGTCGAAGGTGAGGCGGACCGCGTGCGAGCCGATGGCTTCAGCGTTGGTGATCCACGCCACGCGGGCGCCTTCGGGGGACAGGGTGCCGGGGTCTTGCATCGCCTGGATGGTGAAGACGACGTCGTCGGCGGTGAAGGGCTGGCCGTCGTGCCACCGCACATCCGAGCGCAGCGTGACCTCCGCGGAGAGACGGTCGTCGGCCACACGGATGCTCTTGGCGAGCAGGGGCGTGGACCGCAGGTTGCGGTCGTCGGTGTACAGGCCGTCGAACACGAGCTCTTGGAGCCGGGCCTCCCCCATGGTGGTGGTGAAGAGGGGGTCGATGATGGCCGGGGCGCGGTCTTCGATGTACCGGAACGGCGCGGCCTCGGCCGAAGTGGCGGCGAGGGCTGCGAAGGTGCCGATGATGACGGTGGAAAGGCGCATGGCTGGGCTCGGAGGCAGGGTCAGGGTTCTTTGGAGTCGCCGGTGCGACCGAGGGTGGTGGCGACCTGGAGGTCGTTCACGAGCTCGGTGAGGGCGGGCAGCTCCGGGAGCGCCGGGGCCAGGGGGGCCAGGGCGGCCAGGGCCGGTAGTGCGGAGCGGATGTGGCCGGAAGCGACCGACACGCGGGCTTCGAGGGCCAGCAGACGCGGGGGGCGCGTGGGACCGATGGTGCGGCCGGCGTCGGCGTCGCGGGCGGCCCGGAGGGCTTCGGCGGCGGTGAGGGGGTGTGTGAGGAGGGTGTCCACCCAGGCGTCGACGATGTGGGTGCGGTAGACGTCGAAGGCATCGAGGTCGGCGGCGAGGCGGGCACCCGGGGCATCGGCGCCGGGCTGCCAGGTGTCGAGCGTGCGGGTGAGGGTCTGGACCTGTGCGAGGGCGGCGGCGGGGGAGTCCGCGGGACCGAGGCCGAGGCGTCGGGCGGTGGGGCCACGGGCGGGGTCGGTGCGGTCGTCGGGGCCCCAGCTGGCTGAGAAGAGCGTGGCGGCGAGCGCTTCCGCGGGGGCGTCGGGGACGGGCCAGTGGATGCTGGCGGTCTGGCCGCGGAGGGGGTCGGGGAGGGTGCGGCTGCCGCCGGCTTCGGAGAGGAAGGGGGTGGGGCAGGCGGTGTCGAGGAGGTCGAAGGCGGCCTTGCCGGCGCGGATGTGGTGGTGGGCGCGGAGGCAGTCGCCGATGGGACCGGCAGTGCGCTCGGCCACGATGTGGAAGCGGCCCTCTTCGGGGAGGTCGGAGCCCAGAGCGCCGTGCACGTGGGCCCAGTGGGGGTCGGCGGGGGCCGGTGCGAGGGCGAGGAGGGGGGTGGGGTCTTCGTCGGCGCTGGCCACCACCAGAGCGGCCCAGGTGTGGACGGCGCTGCCTTCGGGAATGCCGCCGTGCTGGGCCCATGCGCGGGCCAGGGCCGGTGCGGTGACCCGGGTGAGGTCGACCAGTCGGGACCGCGTGACGGCGAGCTCGATGCGGGCGCGCTGCTGGAGGGCTTCATCTGCCGAGTCGCGGGCCCGGAGGAGGTCGCCGCGGTGGAAGGCCGCCCAGCCATCGGTGTGGGTGGCCATGCGGTCGAGGACGGTGGTGGGGGCGGTGACGACGTCGGTCACCCAACCTGCGGGGAGGTCGGGGTTGGGAGCCGGGGGTGGGGTGTCTGTGCAGCCGGTGAGCCAGATGCTCGCGCACAGGGCCCACCGGGGTGCGCCGCCAGAGGTCACGGTCACTCGCCCTCGTAGGTGGCGCCGCCCGATGCGGAGGGGTCGGCGTGGAGGCGCTTGGGGTCGAGGGGCTGGGCGGGCTCGGAGACCTGGATGGTGTCTTCGACCATCTGGATGCTGCCGCACTCGTGCGCACCGCGCTTGAAGTAGAGCGCTTCGGTGGAGTCCTGGTAGCCGGTGCGGAAGAAGGTGAGCGTGTAGTCGGACCGCCGCGGCAGGCGGGTGCGCGAGCCGTCTTCTTTGCGGACGTAGTCGATGGCGAAGTGGCCCTCGTTGTCCGTGAGAATCTCGACGTTGCCGGGCTCGAGCGACACGATGACGCGGTCCATGGGCTCGCCGTTGCGGTCGATGACCGTGCCGGAGATGCTGTGGCGAGTGGCGCACCCGGCCACGCTGCCGGCGAGAACGACGGCGAAGAGGCGAATGATGGTGGAATGGCGTGGGGTCACGTCGGTCACTCCAGCCGCGCGCGAATGGAGCGCAGCTTCTCGATCTGGGTGTCGGCACGGGCGATGCGGTCGGAGCTGGAGCCGGTGGTGGCATGCTCGCGGAAGCGGGTCCAGCGCTGGAGGGCGTCGTCGACCAGCACCAGCTGCTGGCGGTCGTCTTCGGACTGGTAGAGCAGGCCCTGGGTGGCCGCGGCCTGGACCTCGTAGATGGCGGCCTTGCGCTCGTACATCTCGGAGGACGGGATGCGGGCCCAGTGCTGCTCGGCGCGGTTGGCGTTCTCGAGGGCGGTGGCGTAGCGCGCCCGGTTGACCTGGTGCAGGGCCAGCTGCGACAAGAGCACCGGGTTGTAGCGGTTCTCGGGCAGGGCCATGGTCTGTTCGAGGTAGCGCTCGGCACCGGCGGCGTCGCCCCGGCGGGCGGCATCGGTGGACAGGACCACGCGGGCGCGGGTGTACTCGGGGTCGTCGATGGAGACGGACTCGAGGGACTGGCGGGTGGCGGGGTCGAGGCCGCCGCTGGCAGCGGTGCGGGCTGCGCGGTCCATGTCGACGGGGGCGTCGCGTTGGTCGGGTTCGTCGACCTCGGGCTCGGGGTCGGGGTCGG